>CAAGKR010532616.1_pt1 | contig 22181 bp, 22 predicted proteins | sample 2556971 | NCBI WGS metagenome assembly CAAGKR01 (sample SAMEA5207829, study PRJEB30636) | soil metagenome | biome: forest; feature: boreal; material: soil | place: USA | collected 2011-09 | depth 1 m | reverse complement strand
TGATCCGACTCGATCGGGTTCTGTATTCCTCCATGCACTACCCCGGCGATTACGGATTCATCCCGCGAACCCTGCACGAAGACGGCGATCCACTGGACATTCTCGTCCGCATCAACGAGCCCACGTTTCCGGGCTGCCAGATCGACTGCCGGCCGCTGGGCGTGCTCAAGATGCTGGATCGTGGGGAACCCGACGACAAGATTCTAGCCGTCCCGTGTCACGACCCGTACTACCACGAGTACTTCGACATTGCCGATCTTTCGCAGCATTATTTGAAGGAAGTGGAGCATTTCTTCCATATCTACAAGGATCTGGAGGGACGGCGTGTGGAGATCATCGGGTGGGAGAAAAGCGAAGTGGCTGCTCGCGTGATAAGCGAGTCGATCGTACGCTATCAGGAGCGGTTCCATCAGGTCGGTACCTAATCACACGGCGCCCAGCGGCCGCCGGAGGCGGTGGACGATAATGAATAGTCAGCGATCGTTGCGGAGCTCCTGTGTTCTCCTCACCACTTTCGCCGTGTTGGCGGCGAGCGGCTGCAACAAGGAAGACGACAAGGCGGTCAAGGGACGCGCCGGTCCGAAAGGCGCGGCGCACGACAGCGTGAGCGAAGTCCCGCTGAACCAGGACGGACTCGGGCCGATTCAGATCGGGATGACGCTCGCCGACGCCGTCAACATGGGCATCCTGAACGAAAACCCGAACCTGAAAAAGGATTGTGATTTCGTGTATCCGGCTATCGGTGCGGGAGTCCCGGACAACGTGGGCGTGATGGTGGTGAAAGGCAAAATCGCGCGCATCGATGTCGACACTGGATCAGTCACTACCGAGGACGGCGCGAAGATCGGAGACACCGAGGAGAAGCTCAAGAGCATTTACAACGGCGACCTGCAGGTCGAGCCGCACAAGTATGTCCCGGGTGGTCACTACATGATCGTGATGGGCGACAGCGCCAGTGCGGGAAAGGCAATTGTGTTCGAGACCAACGGGAAGACAGTGACGAATTTCCGCGCGGGACGACTACCTGAAGTAAAGTGGGTTGAAGGCTGTAGTTAGTGCTGGACGGTCTCTGACGTGCATCTCCGGCTGGTTGCTGCGCACCGATGAGTGAAATGCATGACGGCTAAGTTCCTGACCGCAGACTGGCGCTATCTGGCGATGCTCAACTTCGAAGTTGACCGTTCGGTCCTCGCTCCGCATTTGCCAAGAGGCACCGAGCTCGACGATCGCGACGGCCGACAGTACCTGAGTCTCGTGGCGTTCCTCTTCCTGGACACACACGTGCTCGGGCTTCCGGCCCTGTTTCACCAGAACTTCGAGGAAGTGAACCTGCGCTTTTATGTGCGACGGAGAGTCGGCAGCGAATGGCGCTCCGGCGTCGTGTTCATCCGGGAGATGGTGCCTCTCTTTCTCGTGGCGGAGACGGCAAGGCTCACCTACAACGAGCCGTATCGCACTGTTCCGATGCAGCACACCATCGTGAAGACAAACGGCGAGATGCAGAGTGTCGAGTATCAGTTTGGCAGCGGGCGCGACCGGTGCAGGTTCGCGCTGCACGTCGACGGACCAGTGAATGAGATGGACAGCGGCTCCGAGGAGGAATTTCTCTGCGAGCGCGGCTGGGGCTACACCCGGCAGCGGGATGGCGGAACGATCGAATACCGGGTGGAGCACGCACGGTGGCGGATATGGCCTTCCGCGCGCCACGAGCTTGCCGGCCAGCTGGAGACTTTCTACGACGAGCCCCTGCCAACTATACTCACAGGAGCCCCCACGTCCGCGTTCATCGCGGACGGCTCCGCTGTGGCGGTCCACATGCCGCAGCGAATTGCGTAACTCTCAGGCATTTCGAAAATGACAGCGACAGCACAAGCGGCGGACCTGCGATACCCGGTTGGGAAATTCGATTTCAACGCGCCGGTGGGCGAAGCGGATTATCCGCGCCTCATCGCAGAGATCGCCGAAACCCCCGGCGCGCTCCGCTCGGCGGTGGCGGGATTGTCCCGCGATCAACTGGAGACGCGCTACCGTCCGGACGGCTGGACCGTGAAGCAGGTCGTTCACCACGTGCCCGACAGCCACATGAACGCCTACTGCCGGTTCAAGCTGGCTCTGACGGAAGACGAGCCGACGATCAAGCCATACGAGGAAGCGAAGTGGGCCGAGCTTCCCGACTCGCAGCGAGTGCCCATAGATGTCTCGCTGACGCTGCTCGACGCGCTTCATCAGCGCTGGGTGGCGCTTCTCAGATCGATGGACGCCGCCGACTTCAACCGTGGATTGCGTCATCCGGAACACGATCGGGTACTAACACTGGCGCAGATGCTGGCCCTCTACGCGTGGCACGGCCGGCACCATGTAGGGCACATCATTTCATTGAGAAAGCGGGAGGGCTGGTGACTGAGCTCGCGACATTCGGAGCGGGATGCTTCTGGGGCGTGGAAGTCGCCTTCAGAAACGTCCAGGGAGTAAAGGACGCGGTCGTCGGATATCTGGGCGGCACGCTCGCCAATCCGACTTACAGGGATGTATGCACCGGAAGAACCGGACATGCCGAGGTGGTTCAGGTGACATACGATCCGTCCGAAGTGACCTACGACAAGCTGCTCGAGGTCTTCTGGGAGAATCACGATCCGACCACGCTCAACCGTCAGGGGCCCGACGTTGGCCCTCAGTACCGCTCGGCCATCTTCTATCACACGCCCGAGCAGAAGCGAATCGCCGAGGAGTCGAAGGCGAGGCTCGATGCGAGCGGCCGGTTCCGGAAGCCGATCGTGACCGAAATCACTCAGGCCTCAACGTTCTATCCTGCTGAGGACTACCACCAGCGCTACCTCGAGAAGCGAGGTTTGGCCAGCTGCCACATTTAGTGGCGGCCCGCCGCACGGCACTGCGCTTGCCACTCATGGTTATCCAACTCGGAGGCGGTGCGCGGTGCGTATAAAGACGGAGAAACTGAATTCGCGGAAGACTACGTGGCTTCTGGTGGGAGCGGGAGCTGCAATGGTGGCGGGGAGATTGGTGGAGCGCGGTCTGGACAGAGGGTGGCGCGCTGTAAGGCACGAAGATCCGCCGGATGGTTCATTGAAGCGCGGCGAAAGCTGGCCGGCGGCGCTGGCGTGGACCGCGATGTCGGCGGCTGCGGTGGCGGCGGTGGAGCTGGCCGCCCGTCGTGGAGCCCATGTGGGACTGAGACGCCTCAGTGCCAGGCGGCCGCCCGCGCACCTGTGAAGCATTCGCCAGGGTTCCTCAAGATCGTCGACGATGCGAAGACGCGCGTTCGCGAGGTGAGCGTCGACGAGACCCGGCGAAAGCTGGAGACAGGAAAGGCGAAGGTGGTCGACGTGCGCGAGGAGAGTGAGTGGGGCGCGGGTCACGTGCGGGGCGCCGAGCACATCGGCAAGGGCGTGATCGAGCGGGACATCGAGTCGCGCATCCCCGACAAGGGCGCTGAAATCATACTGTACTGTGGCGGCGGATTTCGCGCCGCGCTTTCCGCGGACAACCTTCAGAAAATGGGTTATAGGAACGTCGCGTCGATGGCCGGCGGGTGGCGGGCGTGGAAAGACGCAGGAGGGGCGGTCGAGTCTTGAACTGCAACTGAATGGGTGCGAGCAGTCAGTAGCACAGCTTGCAGTTGTCAGTTGACTACGCCGGGACGCTACTAACGGCGTTATGGCACACGCAGTCGCTTAAGCGCCACCGGGGTAAGTCAGGGCGTAGTGAACTGGCAACTGGCATCTACGCTACTGACAGCTCGCACCCGTTCAGTTGCAGTCATGAGCTACCCGTTCAGTTGCAGTCCGACCTAACCCCGACCTCCTCTAAGCTCTCTAAGGCCGCAACTCCCCGTGATCGACGGGCTCCCGGCCGCGGCGCATGAACAGGAATTCGTAGAGCAGGCCGGCCACCAGACCGCCGACGATCGGAGCGAAGAGGTAGAGAAACTGAGCCTCGTAGATGCCGCTCGCGACCGCTGGCCCGAATGAGCGCGCCGGATTCATCGACGCTCCCGTGAGCGGCCCGATGACGAGAATGTCCGCCGCCACCACGAAGCCGATCGCCAGCCCCCCGATCTTCGGACCGCGAAGGTCGACCACCGTCCCGTAAACCACGAACACCAGGAAGAAGGTCGCGATCGCTTCGACGAGGAATGCCTGGCCGCCGGTCACGTCGAGCGCGATCGTCAGACCCCCGCCCCTGGTCGCGGTAAAGATGGGTTCGGAATACGCGAGCTTGAGCGCGTAACCCGCCGCGATTGCTCCCAGCAGCTGAGCGACGATATAAAGGGCGGCCATCATCGCTTCGATCCTTCTCGTCGCGAGAAGACTCAGCGTCACGGCGGGATTGAAATGGCCGGAGATGCGCATGAGCGCGCTCACCATCACCGCCAGAATCAATCCGTGCGCTAACGCGACCTCGATGAGGCCCGTCGGAGAACCAGTTACCCGCGAATGAATTATCGCGCCGCTCCCCACGAAAACCAGAGCGAAAGTGCCGATGAATTCAGCGCCGAAATGCCGCCACGCGTCCCGCATTGTCCTGCCCCCATTGTGATTGTGGGGCCGCGGCGCGTGAGCTAGCTAAATCACTCTACGCAGTACCAGCGCGGCATTGATTCCGCCGAAGCCGAAGGAGTTGGTGAGCGTATGCTCAACGCGCTCCTTCCGCCCCGCACCCGGCAGAAAGTTAAGATCGCAGGCCTTGTCCGCAACCTGAAGGTTCACGGTCGGAGGAAGCCATTCCCGCTCGATCGCGAGAGCGCAGATAGCGGTTTCGATCGCGCCGGAGGCCCCCAGAGCATGGCCGTAGTAACCCTTGGTCCCGCTCATGGGCACCTTGTAGGCGCGATCGCCCATTACCTTCTTGATCGCCATCGTCTCCGTCGTGTCGTTGAGCGGCGTCGAGCTTCCATGCGTGTTGATGTAGCCGATCTCGTCCGAGGACACGTGGGCGTCGTCGAGCGCGAGCTGCATCGATCTCGCCGCCTGCGAGCCATCCGGGCGCGGAGCGGTCATGTGGTGCGCGTCATTCGTCGTCCCGTAGCCCGCAATTTCCGCGTAGATCTTCGCCCCGCGCGACTGCGCGCGCTCGTACTCCTCGAGAACGAGAACCGCGGCGCCCTCGCCCATCACGAATCCGTCCCGATCCTTGTCGAACGGCCGGGATGCTTTCTCCGGATCCTCATTGCGGGTGGACATCGCGCGGATCAGCGCGAACGCGCCGAAGCAGAGCGGCGCGAGCGGCGCCTCCGCGCCGCCGGCGATCATTACGTCAGCATACCCGTCCCGGATCTGCCGGAATGCGTCGCCGATAGCGATCGTCCCCGACGCGCAGCTCATCGCGTTGGTGGAATTGGGCCCCATCACCCCCAGCTCGATCGCGATGTTGCAGCTCGATGCGCCGCCGAACACGGAGAGCGCCAGCGCTGTGTCGACCTCGCGAAGTCCGCGCTGCAGAAATACGCCTAGCTGGCTCTCCGCATAGCCGATTCCGCCAAGAGCGGTTCCCATGTTCGCGCCGATCCGCTCCTTGTTCTCGCGCGAGAGATCGAGATCCGCATCGGCGAGCGCCATCTGCGCTCCGACCACCGAGAATTGCGCGAACCGGTCCATCCGCTTGGCGCGCTTGCTCTCGAGATGATCGGTCGCCACGAAGTCGTTGATCTCCGCCGCGTTGTGACTCCGGAACGGCGAGGGATCGAACCGTGACAGTGACCGCACGGCTGAGCGCTGGCGTTGGAGTCCGGACCAAAACTCGTCGTTGGTAGTGCCTATCGGAGTTATGGGTCCGATGCCCGTGATCACCACTCTGCGTCTGTTCAACTGAAACACGTCGCCCTCATTGCTGCTGTTTTTCTGCTTCACGCTCCGCCACCGCGGCAAGCCCCGCCAAAGTGCGGGAAGCGATTCCATGCACGAACATCGGCCCTATCAGGTACGTCGCGGCCCATTTTCCAAACAGCGGCAGTCGCGGTCCATCCCATACGTGCAGGATTCGTACGTGCGTGCCGCCTGAGCCCGGCAAAAATGACCACTCGACGTCCATTCCCTTCGTGATACCCCCTACATGCCGGAATCGTACCTCCGGCCGATTTTTGTCCACCGCCATCTCGGACAACCACCACGTTGGCCAGTTGATGCGCAGCGGCCCCCTCGAAGTGTCCGCCACCCGAAAGGGCCGAAACGCCGACATCTCCACCAATCCACCGCCATCCGAGCGGCGCGAGCGAAACCTCACGTACCGATAGTGCGGGAGATAAACCGGCCAATTCTCCACCTTACTCGCCAGCTCGAAGATTCTTGCCAGCGGAGCGCGAACGAACCGCTCGTCCACAGTTTCCATCGGCCCGCCGCGCGGCATCGGCCCGAGATTATACGGCCGCGCCATCCCGGTCATAATCGAATGACCGGCGCCCAGCTCGTCGTCACCCGGAATCCGCGACGCCGGTGAACGACCGGTTTTTGCGCGACCGCATCTCTTACTGTATCGGCTAGCTCCTCGGGGGTGAACCCCCTCATCACGGAGACGACACCATCGTGACGGCTAACGGCATGAAATCGCAGGGGAAACGAAAGGAGCCAGAGTCCCGCGGCGGCGATCCAGCTGCGTCTGATGTCGCTGACGATGACGCGCACGCGGGCCACGCGGTTCATCTCGCGCAGCAGCCTGAGCCCATCCACGCCCATGAAGTGATGGAGAACCTGCGAGCACATCACGATGTCGACGCTGTGATCAGCGAACGGAAGGCGCAACGCATCGCCGCAGACCGAGAGCGTAAGCGCCTGGCGGTTCGCGCGCGCCAGCTCGATCGCGGAATCCAGCCCCACGGTCGTCAGCTCTATTCCGCTCTTGCGGGCAACTTTCCGCGCTCGACAGGGGATGTCGCCAAGCCCGGTTCCAACGTCGAGCAGCGTCGCCTGACGTGGCACATACTTGAACGCGCTCTTGAGCTCGTCGATCGCCGAGCTCCGCCCGCCGAACAGAGAGTTCGAGCGAGCGACGTCGGCCAGCGAGCGCGTCACGAGCTCAGGATCGACGTCCGGATCGTCGAGTATTTCCTTGTCGTGTCCTTTCGGAGGTGTGAGGATCGAGCGCACGATTCCTACCGCTCCAGCTGTGCGTAGCCGCCGCGATAATAGAGGAGCGGGGTTCCGTTCTCCGCCCGCGTCGCCTCCACTTCTCCGACGATGATCATGTGGTCGCCCGCCTCGTGCATCGCGAAGGTGCTGCACTCGATGACGCCCAGCACGTCATCGAGCACGGCGAAGCCATTTTGAGATCTGCCGTAGCCCACGCCCTCGAACCGATCGATGTCGATGATCGAGAAGCGACGCGCGATCTGCTCCTGCGTGGCCGAGAGAATGTTCACCACGAATCCCGGCGCGCCGGTGAGTGCATCGTAAGCAGACGCGGACTTTTCGATGCAGATCAGCACTAGCGGCGGCTCGAGACTCACCGAACAGAAGGCGCTGACCGTCATCCCCTGATCGGTGCCGTCGGCCGCTTTCGTCGTCACGACGGTTACCCCCGAGGGGAACCTTCCTAGAACGCTGCGAAACTCGTCTGGATTAACGCTCAATTCTTGAATGCCTGGGAGATGAAGAGGTTGAATAGAAAGCGCGCATTGAGCACTCGGCTGACCGGAATGAAATCGCCCGCCACCCCTACGAGTAGATCAGCCATGTCCTTGTGGCGAGACAGAGCCTTTGCCGCGTTGTTGAGGAAGTAAGGATACGCGATCGACATGCCGACGATTCGCTCGAACTTCCACTTTCCGCCGAACTCCTTCAGTCGCGCTGCTTCGTAGCCGGCCAGCGCGCCATTCTCGTCCGGCGTCGGGCCGCGGAGAGCTTCGACGATGAACGGCGCCAGCAGCTCACCACCGCGGAGCGCGGCATAGATCCCCTCGCCGGTGAACGGATCGAAAAAGTCAGCGGCGTCCCCGACCAGCGCCGCTCCCGGCGCCCACGCTGGCCGCGATACCGAGGCAAATGGCCCCGTTGCGCGAACAGGCGTCACACGTTCGGCGCCGACAAACCTTACGGCGAGATGGGGCCGCGTTGCTATCCACTTGTCGAAGAATTCCGTGCGCCCCCCCTCCTCTCCGATCTCGCGCGCACGGGCCATGGGGACGACCACGGCGACATTCGTAAGACCGCGCCCGACGTCGACCATCCCGAAGTAGCCCCGATAGTCGACGTGCATTTCTCCGAGAGCGCCTACATCGCGCACGCCCTTATAGTGCGCGACGAGCGCGATTCGCTTCGGAAAGAATCGGCTTGTGCGTGTGAGGCCGAGTCGCCTTCCGATGACCGAGCGAAGACCGTCCGCGCCGACGACGTATCTGCTCGTCATGATTCGCGTGCTTCCGTCCGACTCGATCGCGGTTACGCCGGTCACGCGGCCAGCGTGGTCCTTCACGAGATCGGTCACACGGACCTGCTCTTCGACTCGGGCGCCGGCCGCTCTGGCGCCGTCGAGGACGATCGCGTCGAGGATAGTTCGCCGGATGGCGAGGCCATAATCCCGAAACCCGTGAAATCCGTGATTCGCCGCAAACTCGCCGTCCGCATACCGCCCGTTCGGCGCGCGCACTCGCATTCCGGAAAGATGGCCGGGAGACGTGCGCTCGATTGCGTCCAGAACGTTCATGTCGGCGAGAATGCGCGACGCCTGCGGGCTAAGGTACTCCGCGCAGGTCTTGTCGCGCGGAAACTTCGCCCTGTCGAGCACGAGGACATCAACGCCTTCCCGAGCCAGCGCATGGGCCGTCGACGCGCCCGCCGGACCTCCACCAACTACTATCACTTCAGCATCGAGAGCTCGAGCCACGCGCTACCCGATCGCGCGCGCTACGCGCTGAAACAGTCCCATGTATTGCCAGTGCGGGCGCGGCAGCCGGAGAACTGAAGCCGCGCGCGTGAGATACGGCAGGACCATCGATCGCGAATCGGCCGAGAACATGAAACGGGGATGGTCAGCGGCGAACTTCCTGAGCCGCGCGACAGTGGCATCGAACCGAATGGCGCTCGAGAAATAGAATGCGGGATCCAGCAGCGTGCTCCCGTCGGGAACGACGCCTTCCGCGATCGCGATCCTGTGCAGCGTAGTCCCGGGATAGATGCGCAGTCCGACCGTCAGATAGACTGAGTCTCCCCTCCCGAGCCGCCACGCCGCGAAGGCAAGCGTCTCCTCCACCGTCTCGGCGGTTTCGCCGGGACCTCCGACGAGAAAAATCCACAGAGTCTTGATTCCGAATTTCTCCACTCGCTCGGCGACTTCTCGCACCTTGGCCGCGGTGAATCCCTTTTCGAGTTTCTGGAGAACCGCGTCGCTGGCGCTCTCGGCAGTAATGCCGAGCGAGCGGAAGCCGGCGGTCTTCATCGCTTCGAGCAGGTCGGCGCCGGCGGTGGCGGGAGTGAAATTGGTCGTGTCGAGCTGCACACCAAGGTTGCGACGCGTGATTGCTTCGCACACCTGGATCGCGTGACCCGGTGGCGAGTTGAAGGTTGAATCAACGAAGTCGAAGTGATGCACGCCCGCCTTGATCTTGAGCTCTTCGATCTCGTCCGCAACGAGCTCGGGATCGCGGGTGCGATATCCCCAGCCCTCCACATTCCTGTAGGTACAATAGACGCACTTGTAGACGCAGCCACGCTTGGTCTGAATCGGAATCGTGGCGCCGTGGCGCTGGTACCGCGCCAGATCTATCCAGCGGTGAAGAGCCGGCGGGGGCAGAGAATCGAGATCCGCATCTTCGCCGGGCGGCGTGAATGCAACTGTGCCGTTGCGATCGCGCACGAGCCCGGGCATTGCTTCGATGGGAGCGCCGGACGACAGCGCATCCACCAGCGCGACGCTTGCGCGCTCGCCATCTCCGGCCACCGCGTAATCCACGGCGAGATCGCGGAACAGTGCTTCGGGCGCGACTCCAAATGCCGCCCCACCCGCGATGACTTTTGCTCCCGGAGCCGCCTGCCGCAGCGCGTGCAGCACGCTCCGTGCTTCGGGAGTGTAGTGTCGCAGCGCGATCGCGTCGCTGTTGTCGATGTTCCGTACGGAGACGCCGATGATGTCAGGCTTGAATTCCGCTGCAGCGCTCCGGGCCGATGCGACCGGGTCGGACGCGAAGCAAAGATCGAGGAAGCGGACGTGATGTCCGGCGGCATCGAGCGCCGATGCAACGCACGCGAGCCCGTTCGGAACCACCGGATACGGCTGTCTCTCGCGATTGGTGCTCACGAGGAGCACTCGCGCTCCGCTTCCGTTGCTCTGTTCAGCCCTGCTCTGCATATCCTTCAGTACCCCGCCTGCGCTCATCAGTCACGATAGAAGTAAAGTTACAAGTGCGCCTACACCCGAGCAGACCGCGTTGACCGCGTCGTTGTCGAGACCTCGGACCCCGCCGGTGCGCCTGGTCGGGCTTCCGCAGTCATGCACGGATCGCTCCGTTGATTTCGCGCATGTGTCGCACCAGCGGCGAGTCTGCAGAGTGGCCCCGAGCAGGGAATCTGCCACGGCCCCGGCCAACCCTCCCAGTGCAATGGCGGTGAATGGAACGAGCCACCCCGCGAGTGCCGCTCCCTCGGCGATGAACAGCGCCCCGCCGACGCTCGCGAGGATCCCGACGAGACTCACGCCGCCCGAAGTGCCGGCCGGAACGGGCCGCCCCGAAATAATCGAAACCGGATCTCGTCCAGCCAGAATCCCGATTTCGGTCGCCCATGTGTCAGCGGCCGACGCCGCCAGCGCGCCAATCCCGAGCGCGTACCATTGGGGCGAATGCCAGAGTAAATAACCGAGCGCGGACAACGCGTACACGCCGCCATTGGCCAGAACCTGCCGGGCATCCCGCTGATCGTCCTTCTCGATGATGGAACCAGCGAGCTCCGCTTTCCTGCGCTCGCCCAGCTTCGAGAGCGCGCTCGCGGCGACGAAATACGCGACGAGCAGAATTCCCCAGCTCCATCCGGCTGCGACCGCCATCGCTCCCACCAGCGTGGCCGCAACCGCACCGCTCGTCGAGAGCGCTCGCAGGCGACGCGCGGCGAGCGCGACGATGGCGGCGGCGATCACGCCGGCAATCACCCGCGCGACGAGTTCCGTCAGCTGCGAATACCTCGTTCCTGAAGCAAATCCGGGATAGTGAGCGGTTTCCTGCTTGAAGGCGATTCGAGCGGCGGTTAGCTTGCGCTCTCCGCTTACCAACTAAATGCCAGGCACTGTAAACGCGATAGTCCCGCTCAGTCTACTCGAATCAGTGCGCTCCGTCGACATCCCCGAAGGAGACGATGTCGATGTCGAGTACGTGCAGGAGCATCGCAACAAGCGACTTGGATTGAGCGACACGGTGATCGCCCAGATTCGTCGCTACAAGGAAGCGATGAAGCACAATCAGCCGATTGCCATTCAGGAGGCAAGCGGAATCGCGCGTCTCATCGGCAGGCGCCCCGACGCGGAGAGCATTTTCGTCCGCGCCGGAACCATCGTGGCGAACCGGATGTACCAGCTGATCTCCAGTACACAGCGGCAGATCATTCACCTGCTTCCAGGGTTTCTCGCCCGTCCGCTCGCCTTCCGCCAGGTAAAAAGAGCGGGTGAAAAGTACCTCGGAGCCTCGGTGCGCCGAGTCGGCGCTTCCATCGTTCTGGGAATCAGGGAATCGGTGACATTCGAGTCGGCTCCCAAGGGCATCGGTTGTCTCTACTACGAATCCGCGCTGCGGGAGATGCTCAAGCTGCTGGTCAACGGCGGCGGGATGATCGATCACGTCCACTGCCGCGAGAAAGGCGAGGACATCTGCGAGTGGCGCGCGGAATGGCGCGCGATCAAGGCGTCGAAGTAGCCGCGTCCCGTGCTCCAGCCTGAATCCCTGCCCGCGCTTCAGTCAGCGCTCGACCGCGCCGGCCTCGATGGCTGGCTTCTCTACGATTTTCACGGGCTGAATCCCGTAGCCGTTGGAATGCTGGAGCTTCCCGGCATGACGACGCGCCGCTTCTTCGTCTATATCCCGCGCAAGGGCTCGCCGGCCGCGATTACGCATGCGATCGAGCAGGGCCCGTGGACTGGGTGGCCGTCGAAGTGGCCCAAGGAGAAGTACAGCAGCTGGCGCGCGCTCGAGTCCATGCTGGCCAATCTGGTCAAGGGAAAGCGGGTCGCGATGGAGTATTCGCCCGGCGATGCCGTCCCTTATCTCGATCGCGTCCCAGCCGGAGTCATCGAGATGGTGCGGAGCGCGGGAGCGACCGTGGTCTCTTCCGCGGAGCTCGTCTCCACTTTTTACGCTGTGTGGAGCGCCGACCAGCGCGCGTCGCATGAACGGGCTGCGCGCGCGGTCGCGATCATCGGGCAGGAGGCGATCCGCCTTGCCGGGAGTCGCGCGGAGAGCGGGTCACCGTTGACCGAGTACGCGGTCGCCAGTTGGATCAGGGAGCGGTTCGAGGGCGGCGGCCTAGAGACCGATCACGGGCCAATCGTAGCGATCGGTCCCAACGCCGCCAATCCACATTACGAGCCGACAGCCGCAAGCTCCGCGACGATCAACCGCGGCGACATCCTTCTCGTCGACTTGTGGGCGCGCGAAAAAAAGGGAGTCTTCGCGGATCAAACATGGATGGGCTCGCTCGGCGCGCCGAGTGAGCGGGACAACGAAATCTGGAAGGCCGTGAGGGATGCCAGGGACGCCGCCATTTCGCTCTTGCGGGAACGCATCAACTCACATAAGCCGGTTCGTGGCGGCGAGGTGGACGACGCCGCCCGGTCTGTGATAACCAAACGCGGCTACGGCGACAACTTCATCCACCGGACCGGACACTCGATCGATCCACGCGACCTGCACGGCTCCGGACCGCACATCGACAATCTCGAGACGCGAGAAGAGCGCGAGCTGATTCCAGGCGTCGGATTTTCGATCGAGCCGGGCATTTATCTCCCAGGCGAGGTCGGGATGCGGAGCGAAGTGAACGGCTTCATCGGCGCTGACGGGTTGCTGATAACACCGGCCGACTACCAGAAGGACCTGCTGATCGTTTAGCGCGCGCCCGAGTTCTGAGAATCGATGAAGTCCCACACCTCCTGATCTTCCAGCCCGAGCCGCCACAACGCGAAGGTTCGCACGCCCAACTGCCTCGCGTCGCGAACCAGTGTCTCGAGAAGCACGTGATCGCTGATCCACAGCTCCCATCCTTCGGGCGAGCTCGCGTGGAGCGCCTCCGACGCGTGATCTCGCACGAGTGGCGTGTTGGTCATCGTGGTGAGACGCCGCGCGTCGTCAAAGCTTATCACTTCGGTCTCAGCAGCGCGTCGCCAGCGGTACCCGTACAGCGGGAACGCAGCCACGATCCTCGCCGCGCCAACTTCGGCCACCCGCGTTCCCAGATTTCGCGTGACCCAGTCGGGGGAGGCGATCGGACCCGGCGGTGACGCGCTCCAGTGCTGGTCGTACAGGATCGGCATGATGAGATCGGCGGACTCGAGTAGCAGCGCCGCGGGATACGCGGCCGTGTCGCCGGCCGGCACGGCGATGACTACGGTGTGAACCCCGTGCGCGCGCACCGAGTCGGCGACTGCGCGCGTAACGGCTAGCAGCGCGTCAAGATCGCGCGGAGTCATCCCCTCGAAGTCGATGACGACCCCTCGATACCCGGTAGAATCGATCATTGCCCCCAGTGCGCCGGCGGTAATCCCCGCGGCCAGCGGGCTTCCTCCGAGTCCGCGAATGATCTCCGGGTGAAATCGGCTGCCGCTGTACGATGTGATGAGCGCCATCGTCCGTGGTCCCACCAGCGTGTCCTTGCGGAAATTGTCCGCGTAGACCTGCACCGGAAGAAAGCTCGCGGTGTCGAGCGCGACCCAGCCCGTGATGATTCGCGCGAGGCTGGCTCCGTGCTGCTGCACTGAAAGATCGCTTCGCCTGTCCCACGGCCCCGTGAATCCCCAGTAGTCGACAGGCGCCTTCGGTTCCGACGGAAGGTGCGCGCACGCGACAACCAGACCGAGCGCAGCGGATGCAAGCCACGCTCGGCGATTCACGCGCTCGGTCCTTGTGTGGACGCGATCAGCAGGGCAAACTCCGGCACCATGAAACATCTCACAACCTACTTTGCAATGGCCGCGCTCGCACCAGCCGCGCTCGTGGCGCAAGGCCGCGCCGATCTGGTTCTTACAAATGGCCGCATCTACACGGTAGACAATGCGCGCCCGATCGTGTCAGCCCTCGCCGTCCGTTCCGGCCGCATCCTCTTTGTCGGATCCGATGCCGAAGCGAGAGCGCTCGCGGCGCCCTCGACGCGCGTGATCGATTTGCACGGCGCCACTGTCGTCCCCGGAATCATCGACGCCCACGCGCACCTCCTCGGCCTTGGTGACATGCTGCGGAGGGTCAATGTCGCGGGCTCGACTTCGTACCAGGAAGTGATCGATCGCGTGAAAGCCCGGGGCACAGATGTGAAACCGGGTGAATGGATCCTCGGGCGTGGATGGGATCAGAACCTCTGGGCGGACAAGCAATTCCCCACCCACGAGGCGCTCTCGCGCGCCTTTCCGAACAATCCCGTCGTGCTGCAGAGGATCGATGGGCACGCACTGATCGCGAATGCGAAGGCGATGGAGCTCGCCGGTATCACCTCGGATACCCCGGCTCCGTCGGGTGGCCGGATCGTGAAACTTGCCTCGGGCGCGGCGTCGGGAGTCTTCATCGACAACGCGAATAGCCTGATCGAGCGGGTGATACCGGCCGCGACGCGCGAAGAGAAGCGAAAGGCGATCCTTGCCGCGATCAACGAGTGCAATCGCTGGGGACTGACCGGAATTCATGATCCCGGCGAAGACGCCGAGACGATCGCGATCTACGAGCAGCTGGCGAAGGCAGGGAAGTACAATCTTCGCAACTACGTGATGCTCAGCGATCCAGGGGAGCCGACTTCTTCCGCGGCGGTCAACAATCCCTATATCCGGCGCGGACCGCAGAGCGCGCTCTACGACGGACATCTCTGGATTCGCGCCATCAAACTCTACGCCGACGGCGCGTTGGGCTCGCGCGGCGCAGCATTGCTCGCGCCGTACAGCGATGATCCGACCAACTCGGGCTTGCTGCTCTCCCGGCCCGAGCACATCCGCGCCTGGGCGGAGACAGCGCTGCGCCGCGGATTTCAGGTCAACGTGCACGCAATCGGGGATCGCGGCAACCGCATCGTTCTCGACGCGTTCGACTCCGCGCTGAATACCGTGCCGAAGCCTGATCACCGCTTCCGAATCGAGCACGCGCAGGTGCTGAGCCCGGAAGACATCCCCCGCTTCGCCAGACTCGGCGTCATTCCCTCGATGCAGGCGACCCACCAGACAAGCGACATGCGATGGGCGGAGACGAGATTGGGCCCGGAGAGGATCCGCGGTGCCTACGCGTGGCGGTCACTGCTCAACACCGGTGTGGTGATTCCGAACGGGACCGATTTCCCGGTTGAAGAAGTGAACCCGCTCCTCACCTTTCACGCGGCTGTCACGCGTCAGGATCCGACCAACTCGCCGGCAGGCGGCTGGTATCCGGAGCAGAAGATGACGCGCGAAGAAGCTCTTCAGTCCATGACGATCTGGCCGGCCTACGCCGGATTCCAGGAATCGTTGCTGGGCTCGCTCACGCCGGGGAAGTACGCCGATTTCGTCGTCCTCGACCGCGATATCATGCGCATACCGGACGCCGACATCCTCGGCACCCGGGTAGTTTCAACGTGGATCGGAGGAAAGCGCGTGTACGAAGCGAAGTAGCGCGGCACATCGCTTGCCCCTCCACTCCAGCGAACCTTACTTCCGCTCGACACAAATGCCCCGCCGACTCTTCGGCCTTCCAATAATTCTGACCGTCGCGCTCGCCTGCTCGCACGACGACACCGCTTCCGCTCACCCGAGGAACGTCCCGGGCTCTCCCGACGACGGGGTTCCTCCGCGTCCTTCCGTCATAGCACCCTCGTCACAGCCGTATCGGGTCGTGCCGGTTTCCGCCGGCGGCACTATCACCGGCACCGTCGAGTTCGAGGGGACGGCTCCTGTCGCGGCCATCATACGCCCGACATCGGACCAGAGCGTCTGTGGCAATTCGATCGTCCAGAAGAACGTTGCGCTCGCGGGAACGCGCGTGGGCGGTGCCGTGGTGTGGCTTACCGACATCCGGAGCGGAAAGGGATTTCCCCTCGAGCGCCGCTCCGAGCTTACCAACGATGGATGTACGCTCGATCCATACGTGCAGGCGATCTCCACGAACAGCACGGTCAACGTCACCAACGACGACCGGACAGTTCATACCAACCGCTTCATCAACGTCGGCACCGGACAGATCGCCGGAATCGCTCCCTTCAACGACGACGGCGAGGTCGTTCCGGTCGACAAGTTCAGAGAGCCGGCCGAGATAGAGGTCGTGTGCGAGGAGCACCCGTGGACTCACGCCTGGATCGCTGTGCTCGACCATCCGTACTTCGCGCAAACCTCCGCGTCGGGCACGTTCAGCATCGACGGCATTCCCGCCGGGAGATACCGCGTCCGTAGCTGGCATCCGGCGCTGGGCTTCTCCGACGATAGCGTTACGGTAAACGCGGGGCAGATAACGAGCGTGGCCTTCCGCATTCGGCCAACGGCTGCGACTGGCCCGGCCGTTCCAACCAAGGCAGCGCCGGAGTCAGTCCGTCCAGCTGCTTCGAGCACGCCCGCCGTACCGATCCTTCCAACCGCGTCGAGCACGCCTGATTCCTCGAGTACTCCACCGGGCCCGCCGCCGCCCAGATAGCTAGCGACCGCAAACTACCGCTCGGGCTGGCATCGAGGACAACAGCGTTAACGCGGATGCTCCGGATTTGAAGCGGATCAAATGGATCGCTCCAAATGGCGATATGACTCCTAACGGCAGAGCAATGATTTTTTCTATTATTCCGGAGGAAAGCGCCGTGTGGCGTCAGTAGCATCCCGAGCGGCAGTTCCCAAGAAATCCCGGCCCGCCAAGACGACCCATGGCCCCAAACGGAGCGATCCGAAGCATCCGCGTGGTCATCCGAAGCATCCGTGTTAAGTCCTTTGGTCCTGGATGCCAGCCCGAGCGTCAGTTCAGAGCGCAGCGCTACCCGAGAGCGCGTCTCCAGGCCTGAACTGACCGCGATATAGACGAGAGTAAACTCCCTCCGACGCGAGCAGCTCCTGGTGTCGGCCCTCCTCGACGATCACGCCTCGATCGATCACCACCAGTCGGTCGGCGCGCAGCACGGTGCTCAGACGGTGCGCGATTATGAGCGTCGACCTCGCGCGCAAGAGATCCTCCATCGCCTGCTCCACGAGTCTCTCGCTCTCGCTGTCCAGGCTAGAAGTCGCCTCGTCGAGGATCACGAGCGCGGGATCCTTGAGAAAGACCCTCGCGATCGCTATTCGCTGGCGCTGTCCGCCCGACAGCTTGACGCCTCGCTCCCCGACGCGAGTTTCAAACCCATCCGGAAGACGCTCGATGAACTCGACCGCGTGTGCGGCTTTCGCAGCGGCGCGCACCGATTCCTCGCTCGGCCGCGATCCGTCTTCACCGATTCCCGCGTAAGCGATGTTCTCGCTGATGGTTCCGCTGAACAGCGTCGGCTCCTGCGGCACGATGCCTATCGCGCTGCGCAGCTCGGCGAGCGAAAGATCGCGGATGTCGACTCCATCGAACGCGATGCGTCCGCCCGTCACGTCCCAGAACCTTGGCAGCAGCGACGCGATTGTGGTCTTGCCAGCGCCGCTCGGTCCAACCAGCGCGACGACCTCGCCCGCGCCAATCCTCAGCGAGACGCCGTGCAATACTTCCGGCAGCGCGGGATTGTACTGAAACGACACGTTGTCCATTGCGATCTCGCCCCGCAGCGGACGTGGAAGCCGCGACGGCGCTACAGGATCCTTCACGGAGGGCTCCGCCTCGAGGAGGTCGAAGACTCTACGCGCCGCGCCAACGGCTTCCTGATACGCGCCGAACAGCGACGCGAGCGAGCCCACGGCACCCGCAACGTACAGCGCATAGAGAAGGAAGGAAACGAGAGCGCCCGCGGTGAGAGTCCCGTTGAGGACCAGGCGGCCACCCTGCCAGAGAACCGCCACGACTCCGCCAAAGCCGCAGAAAGTGAGAATGCCGAAAAAAGCTCCGCGGATTCTCGCTCGGCGCATGGCCGCATCGATTACCTCGCGCAGATGCGAGTCGTATCTGCGTACCTCTTCGCCTTCGCGCGTAAAGCTCTGAACGGTTCTGATTTGTGAAAACGCTTCGTCGGCGGTGCCCGTGGCTTCGGCGATGCGATCCTGAACGCCCGTGCTCGCCCGGCGCAATGCGCGGCCGAAAAAGAACGCCGCTCCCACGACGAGCGGGACCACGCCGAGCGTCGTCGCCGTCAGAGTCGGGTGTGTGAGCGTCAGCAGGACGATTCCTCCGATGAGGAAGAGCGTCTGCCGCGCGAACTCCGACAGGTTGTAGCTCAGAACCGTTTGCAGAATGGCCGTGTCGGCCGAGAGGCGGCTCGTCAGCTCGCCGGTCCTCCGCTCGGTGAAGAAGCCGGGCGAAAGGTGAATCAGGTGTGCGAACAGATCCTTTCTCAGCTGCGCTATAACCAGCTCCGATGTCGAGGTCAGCAGATAGACCTGGACGAAGTTCAGCAGCGCCTGAATCGCAAAAAGGACAAGCAGTCCGAGCGCGATCCGATTGAGCAGCGTCGAGTCGGCGGAGATGAAGGCCGCGTCGAGCAGGCGCCGCACGATCTGGGGGAATGCGAGAGCGATGCTCGCGCTTCCAAGCAGACAGACGAATGCGATCGCGAGCCGGGAGAGATACGGCCGGATTCGCGGCAGCAGCCGGCCAAGCGGCCGCGGCGACGACACCGCCGGCCGCGCGCGTGGCGTCGGTCTCTGCGCCGAAACCGCGAATTGTGGCGCCGCCATCAGCCCAGCACCTTGCGGTCGATCACCATCGCGATGAAGAGCAGCGCGAGGTAAAGGAGGGAGAACTTGTAAACTCGCCAGGCCGGTCCGGTCCACTCCGCGCTCGTGCTGACGCGGATTACGCCGACGAGAAGGATCGCGCCTAGCACGAGGGCGGAAACGAGATAGATGATTCCAAACGCACCGAAAGTCGCGGGCAGGAGAGTAAGCGCGATCAGGATCACGTTGTACCACATCATCTGCCGCATCGTTTCCCGCTCTCCCCACACCAAAGGTGCCATCGGAACTCCCGCCCTTCCATAGTCGCGCTGTTTGAGCAGCGCGAGAGCCCAGAAGTGCGGCGGCGTCCAGTAGAATACGATCAGGAACAGATAGACTGCCGTCAGGTCGATCGTCCCGGTCATCGCCGCCCAGCCCACAAGGGGAGGGAAGGCTCCGGCGGCTCCGCCGATCACGATGTTCTGCGGTGTAGTGCGCTTGAGCCAGCGTGTATATACGAACACGTAGAAATAGAATCCGCCCAGCGCCAGCAGCGCGGTGAGCACGCAGGTGAAGCGCGCGAGCAGAAAGGTGGCGGCGGTTGCGAGCGCGACGCCAAAGGCGAGCACCGCTCGCGGACCCATGCGTCCGCTCGGAATGGGACGAAGCCGTGTGCGGGACATCCGCAGGTCGATGTCCCGGTCGAGATACATGTTCACCGCATTCGCTCCGCCGGCCATCAGGTAGCCTCCGAGAGCGACGATGAGGACGAGCGGCCAGCCCGGATTGCCGGCGACGAACATCGGCGCAATGGTCGTGACGAGCAGCAGCGAGATGATGCGCGGCTTGGTGAGCATCACCAGATCCCGCAGCAACGAATGGTGCGTCTGCTCTCCCGCGGTGATGCCCATCAGGTGCTCACTCCTTCGGGCGTGGCGAACTCGCCGCGCGAAGGAGACTCGCGCGAGATCTCCGAGATGTTTGTGTCACGTGGACCGGCGGCGAGCGAGGTGAAGGCGACGACGGCGACCCAGAGCGCCGTCCCGACAGCCTGGTGGAGAGAGCGTAGAGACGCCGGTAGATGCATCTCCACCATCGCCGCCGCAACGAGGATCTGCAGAACTACGATACCGAGCGCCGCCCACGCGGCGGTTCGAATCGGCTTGGGCTCGGCGCGTTTCCGCACTCCAATGCTGATGCCGATCAGATGGCCAAGAAGCAGAAGAGCGATGATCCGGTGCATCACCTGTATCCAGAGTGGGACTCCGTGCGCAGCGATCACCCTGCACAAGGGGAAGCCCTGGCAGGCGACCGCCGCGTCCGGAGTGTTTGCTGTGAGCGCGCCAAACACGAGCGCCAGAAAGGTAAGACCGACTGCGGCTCGTCCGGCGCCAAGCGTTCGTTGACTGCGAGCGACTATCGCCGACGAGCCGAATCCCCCGGCGCGGACGACTACCACCACGAGTACGGCCAGCAGCGAAATCGCGATCGCCAAATGCGTCACGACGACAAATGGATCGAGCTCCATCTTCACGGTCACCGCGCCGAAGAGAGCCGCAACTATTACGGCCAGAATCGCGAGGAGCGACGGACGGAGCACTCCGCCGCGACCACCGACTCCTGGCTCATCACGCGCCAGCCATGCGGCGATCACCAGCGCGACGATCGCCAACGACAGCGCAGCGGCCCCGTAACGATGTGAGATCTCCACCAGAAGATTCGGCGCGTTCGGCGCAGGCGTGAACGACCCATAACAATCGGGCCAGTGATCGCCGCAGCCCATTCCGGACCCCGTAATCCGCACGATCGCGCCGAAAACTATCTGCGCGAACCCGAGCACGAGCGCGAGATACCCGAGACGTCTCACCGTTCGCATATCAGCGCTGCGAGGCGGGAGGCGTCATTCCCGGCATCGGCATGGGCTGCTGCATTCCGGAATGATCCATCATCTGCACGTGAGTCTTTCTCGCCTCGACTCTCTGCCACGTCACGACCAGCAGAAAGGACAGAACGACGGCGGGAATGATCGCCCAGGCAATCTCACCACCGCGAGAGGATGCCGGTACCAGATCGGATTTCTTCGCGCGCCGGGCGGCATACGTCGATCGCAATATCGCTATTTCCGCAACCACGCACGCGAGAGCCGCGATCCAGAATATTGCCTCAGCCAGCGGCTGATTCATTTGCGAGAGGTGAGGTGTGCGAGATAGTGCTGCGCGAAATTCGCTGCGACCATAAAGCTACTCGCGCACTGAGTGGCTTTGCACTAGCGTATCCGCATGAACGACTCGGACTTCGCTCGCGCGTCATCGCTCCCGCGCCGCCTGGGATTGTGGAGCGCCGTCGCCGTTCTGGTCGGCTCGACGATCGGCTCTGGAATTTTTCGATCGCCGGCGGGTATCGCGGACAAGCTGCCGGGTCCGCTGCCTCTGCTCGCGATCTGGCTCACGGGCGGCATCTTCGCTCTTTGCGGCGCGTTGACGCTCGCCGAAGTCGCCGGCGCCCTTCCGCGCACCGGCGGAGTCTACGTTTTCATCCGCGAAGCCTGGGGCAGGCTGCCCGCATTTCTCTTCGGTTGGGCAGAGCTCGTGCTCATCCGCGCCGCGGCGCTCGGCGCCATCTCCACGACGTTCTCTGAGTACCTCCTTCGCGTCCTCGGACACGACCCGCGCGTCGCGCCTTACAGCAGGTACGTTCATTATGTCGCGGCGGTTGCGATTGTCCTGACGGCGACGTTCAACTACGTCGGCATCAAGTGGGGCGCGCTGGTCCAGAACATCACTACCCTGGCCAAGACCGGCGCGGTGCTCGTGATCATAGTCCTGGCGCTTGCGATTGGACTCCCCCAGACGGGAGGTCACTTTACCCCTGCCGTACCGCCCGGAAGTTTCTCCTTCGCGCGGTTTGGGCTGGCTCTCGTGTCGGTGCTCTGGGTGTACGACGGCTGGGCCGATGTGAGCTTCGTCGGCGGTGAGGTAAAAGACCCCGAGAGGAATCTTCCGCGTGTTCTCATTTACGGCACTCTCATTATCATCGCGCTCTATCTCCTCGCCAACGTCGCCTACCTCGCTGTGCTGCCGGTCGAGGAGATCCGGCAGTCGAAGCTGGTCGCCGCCGACGTGGCCGAGAGGCTGATGGGCACCGCCGGTGTCGCATTTGTTTCCGTGGCCGTCATGGTCTCGACCTTTGGCACCCTCAATGGTTCGGTGATGACCGGCTCGCGGATCCTCTTCGCGATGGCAGCCGACGGGCTGCTCTTCAAGCCGATC
>CAAGKR010021171.1_pt1 | contig 22182 bp, 27 predicted proteins | sample 2556971 | NCBI WGS metagenome assembly CAAGKR01 (sample SAMEA5207829, study PRJEB30636) | soil metagenome | biome: forest; feature: boreal; material: soil | place: USA | collected 2011-09 | depth 1 m | reverse complement strand
GTTGTCGATCGAGCTGGTCGCCCTCAACAAGACGTGCCCCGGGAGAGTGGTGCGATCGAGATGCATCTTCGAAGGCGCGGACATGATGAGGTCGGGACAAAGCAGGTGCAACCGCGCGCGCCGGCAGGGCGTCGGTTCGGCCACACCGGTGGGCCCGGTTGGCACCGTAGGGCCGGTGGTGCCGGTCGGACCGGTCGGGCTGGTGGCGCCAGGAGAGCCGCCGGCGCCGCCCCCTTCACCCGGCGCCGCCCCTCCCGTCGAGCCGCCGGGCGCGGTCGAGCCACCCGTGCCTTCCCCAGCCGATTGCGCGAGCAACATGCTTGGCATCGCCGACGAGGTGACGCCGATCGCCAAGGCGACGGCCAGTGCAACGGCCATGCGAGCACGGACGCGGGTTGAGGGACCATGGGGCGACACTAGCCCGGTTGCTGGGAATTGTCGGGGTCGTGAGCGGTTTCGTGGGCAGTCTGCACGGGGGCATCCGGCGCCGACGAATCGTCGGGAACGGGAACTGGAACCACCTCAAGCCCGTCGATGCCGTTGAAATCCGTCGGGTTGCATGTGTAGACCGGCAGGTCGTTGGCGACCGCCGTAGCGGCAATCATTGCGTCATAGGTTCGCGCGGTGGTCTTGCGACCGGCGCGCCGCAGTGAGGCGGCCACCCTGCCGAAGGCCCGAGCGGCGTCCGCGTCGAACGGGAGCGGCTTGAAGTCCGCCTCGGCCTGCTGGAGTTGTGTTTGGCGGGCGACACGTTCGCTCTCCCCCTTGGCGACCAGCGGACCGACCGAAAGCTCGGCAAGCGTCACAGCCGTGATGAGCGGTTCGGCTGGGAGCGCCTTTGCATCCACCAGCTTCTCGAGCAGGATCACGGTCGAGGTGTCGAGTATCCCTCGCGGGCGTGGTGATTCTTCGCTCACAGACTTGAGTCCAGCAGCCGGTCAACATCTTCGCGGAACACCACGGGGTCCACAGACGGAAGCCGCCGCCAGCGGCTCAACAGAGCCTCCGCCGACAGTCCACGAGGCGATATCGCCCGCAACTCGGCGACGGGCTTGCCAGAGCGTGTGATCGTGATCTGCTCTCCACGCGCGGCACGGTCCACCACGTCACCGCCGTGGTTGCGCAGATCTCGGATGCTGACCTCAGCCATATGCCTGATTGTATCACGCGTGATACAGCCTTTGGCTATCGATGGTCGCATTCATCGGAACAAACTCTTTCCAGGGACGAAGCCCCGTGAACGCCGCGACCTACAACCAGGCCCGCGAACGACGGGCACGCGAGCCTGTCGCGAGGGTTCTACCGGTGCGGTTTTCCGCGTCGTGTCCCGCGTGGCGCCCGGATCGTGTTGAGGATTCTCGCTCGCGGGTGTTGCGCGTGGATGTCGGTGAGCGCCAGGTTCGCGGTGCTCGCCGGCAGGTACTCGTAGGCGAGGAATCGGTAGGTCTGGCCGCCGTAGACGATCTCGACCGGATGGAAGGTTTCGGGTTGCACGTAGGCGAAGGCTTCGGCGTGAATCGCCGGGTGACCGGGCGGAAGCGGCGGCGCATCGGCCGGTAGCTGTTGCGGGAGATAGATATCGATTCGCTGCCGAGGGCGATCCCATATAGCCATGCCAGCGGCTCGGTCGGCATCTCCGCCCGCCTGCGCCATGCGATCAGGAACATCTCGGCGGTCACATCTTGGGCGGCCTGGGGGTTGGTCCTACGCAGCGCGAAGGCGTAGACCCGTGCCGCATGGATGCGGAAATACTCGTCGAAGAGCCCTACTTCGTCGATCTGCACAACGTTATATGTCCGGGACAAGCCGATTGCTTACACAGCGACACCGTGAGGCGCCTGACGCCACCACGAACCCGGCTTCGCGGGCATCAGCGTTGTGACCGTCGGCGGATAGCAATCGGTGCGTGGTCGCGTGCCCACGCGGCTAGTAGAGGGTCGCTTACGGCCCACCGCTGTTTCTCTGGCGAGAAGACTTGACCGCGGGCGCGCATTCGGGTAAGTGCGTCGTTGATGCTCTTAGGATTTAGGTGGAGTTCATAAGGACCTACTCCTCTAGCGATCGCGCAAACGACTGTGGGCGCTGCGCGGTGCACACTGCCGAGAAGTCGGAATTGCTGCGCGGAGGAAGGCTCGGTGACATCCCTCAGCGCCCGCCATGCAGCGAGCGCGCGGTCGCGGGGCTCACCCGGATGTGCGCCGGCTGAATCGACTATCCGCCAGACGTAGGCTGGAGCGCCAGCAGCAAGGTCGGCCGCGACACCAATTACGCCGGCGGGAGCTTTGACCCGTGGGCGTCCGACAGCTAGATCGTCCACGAACCTATGAGGCTTGGGGCGCCGAATTTGGAGGATGCTGCCTGCGCGATACAGCGGGTGCTCTCGATCGTGGAGCGCCGAGGCGAGCTGACCGTCGACTCGCCCGACCAGGAGCTGCTGTACCGAGCCAGGGCGTTGGTGCTCGGCGCGAAGCGTTCCGAGCACGTCGCGTGCGGCCGGCTGGCTGAGGCGCTCGAGCAGATCGTCGAGGTGATCGACTGCCAGCAGTCCGGGCTGCTCGGAGAGATCGCCAATGAGTTCAAGCGCGTGACGGAGCTGCTCGCTCGCCACACCAGTCCCGGTCCGTAGTTGCTCAAGGTCGATCCCTCGTGCCGAGAGGCGACGTGACAGCCGTAGTCCCTCCGGGTCCACGACGCTGGTGCCGTTCCACCAGCTAGCCGCACGTGGTACGAATTTGGTCACTGCAGCGGTGGCGATCGCTCTGGCGAGATCCAGACTGTCGCCCGCTGTGCGGGCGTCGACCGCGAGAACTGGTAGATCAAGGTCGCCGAGCGCGATCGCTAGAAGAGCGCTCGTGCCGCTCAGGGGGTCGCTCTCAATGACGAGGAGATCTGGATTCTCCGCGAGGCTGATAGTGAGCTCTTGATGCTCGCTCATCAGGCCAATTAGCCATCGTGCCGGTGGCTGTGACAGCGAGTTAGTCGTCTTCGTCGAGGCGGGCACGCGCCTCCTCCAATCCCTTGCTGAGCACGAAATCGTCGATCGTGTCGCTCTGCACGCGACGCGCGTTCTGACCGACAAGTAGGCAGCCGACCATAGTGTCGTAAGGGCGTTCCTCGCCAAACTCAAGGATGCGCTCGAGTCGATCCTCAGAAATCGATAGGGCGGCGTGCTCGAAGCGGTCTCGGAGCGGCGCCCGCCATTGATCAAACGAGATCGTCGGGGCGAGCGCAAGACGCTGGCCTAGGCGAGCCAGACTGTATGGCGCTCCCATTAGCTGCTCGATCGTTCGCTCGTTACTACCGTCCACGAGCAACACCACGTCAGGATTGCCGGCATAGATATCTACGAGGTCGCGGATGAGTCCGATGCCGTCGGAGTAATCCACAGCCCTTTGCAGCTCATCGAGGAAGAGCGCGACCTTGCACTCGTGCTGACGGGCGACCGCAAGCGGAAGCTCCAGGACCCTTCGACGCGTCGCGTCCGGAATAGCTGCTCCGAGCTCAGATAGGTCGAGCGGAATACCCTGTTGAGCCAAGAAACTCTGAACTGCCGGAACGGCCGCCTCGAGCAGACCCTGCGAGATCCTCTTCAAATCAAGCCGAGCTGCACGATCGATCAGCAGCTGACACACACCTTCGGCACTGCTCTGCTCGGGCACCTCGACTTCGATAACGAGAAAATTGTGAGCGTCTCGTAGCGTCGCGCAGGCGGCACCACATACGCTCGTCTTGCCCGCGCGACGTGGGCCGCTCAATACGAGGTGGACGAACTCCTGCAAACGCTCGACGAGATCGGCGACATCGCCCTGCCTGCCGATCATCTGCTCCGGTGCAACGCGCCCGCCTGCTGGGAACAGATGTCCGAGTGCTACCAGGCTCCGATCTTCCATAGATGGCAGCTTACCAAATAGAAAGGCAGAGCTTTCCAATAAGGAAGCCGTTTTCGGAGCAGCTCGTGAAGCGCTTGAGGCGAGGGGCAACGACTCGGATCGCTACCCAGCGACGCCGCTCCAGCGTGGACCTTGAGATCACGCGGGTGTTGCCGTCTGGCAGCGGATGGTTGCGCCCCAAGCGCTCCAGCAGGATCGCGGCCTTCTCCAGGATCGTGGGATAGACCTCGACATCGCCGAAGCCGGCGCGCGGTGCCGCGAGCGCCGACTCCGCGAGGCCGGCATTGGGGGAAGCGCGCTATCTGCTCGGGCGTGTTCCCGTAGAACCGCCGCGCCTCAGCCTCGCAACCTCGCAGCGCCGCCACCTGCACATGATCGAGGCCGACTACGCTCATTCTCCAAAGCTAGCTCACCATGCTCGGCGACCAGCCGCATGGATGCTTGACACCACAGAAGTTCGATCACTAGGGTCGTGTCGTGTCCTCTCATTCTTCTTCGGCTGCGAGCGTTGAGCGCCGCCAGCGGCGCGGGGCGCTGAGCGAGCCGGCGCTGCGTGTCTGCCGTGCGCTGCTGGCGCTGATGGCGCTCACAGCGATCGGCTACGACGTGATGGTAGGACCTGGGGTCAGTGACGGCGACTACTTCAGCTATTTCACCGTCCTGAGCAACCTGTTCGCGGTGGCGATGCTTCTGCACGGAGCGCTCCGCCCCGCATACACGCGCTCTCGCACGGTCGAGCTGCTCAGGGGCGCCGCGGTCGTATACATACTGACGACAGGGATCGTGTACCTGTTGCTGCTCTCCGGGCACGCTCCGGCATACCTGTGGGTGAACGCGATCCTTCACTACCTGATGCCTGTGGCAGTGACGCTCGACTGGCTGTCCGACCCGCCTAGCGTGCGCCTCGACCTCGCGCGGACGCTCGTAATGTGGATGGCCTTCCCGCTGCTGTACGTGCTCTATACGCTGGCGCGCGGCGCAATCGTGGACTGGTACCCGTACTTCTTCGTGAACCCCCACCGCAATGGCGGCTACCTGCTCGTCGCGAGCGACTGCTTGGCGGTCGGGATCGGGATCGCGGCGCTGATCGCCGCGACGACTTGGGCGGGCAACCGTCGCCGCGACACGCTTGCCAGCGACTGCTGAGCTCTGGCACGCAGCCACAGCGCGCCTTCGTAGAGCGCGATAGCGGCTCTTGATCTCCGCACCCATGCCGTGCGGTCTCGTGCATGGGGGCGCGCCGTGATCGGCCGTTTAGGCGGCGCGGTCTACGTATTCGCGCAGAGCTGTGCGGCGATCTCGCTGACAGAGCGGTGCTCCTTGTGCGCACGTGCTCGCAGGGCCTTGGCGAGATCGGGGCGCGACTCTAGACCCGTGCCCGCCGCAGGATCTCCGCTAGATCCTCCAGCGTCGCATCAGCACTCAAGCTTAGTATCCAGTCGGCCAGCTCGCGCTCTGAAGCCTCGACACGGAAGCTGTTGATCTCCAGAAAGGTGAGCATCGCCACCAGCGCCGTGCGCTTGTTCCCGTCGATAAAGTGCTGGCCCTCAGCGATACCGTGGGCGAGGACGGCCGCCTGGAGCGCTAGATCCGCGTTCTCGTAGTGAGCGTAGGTGCCAGGACGAGCAATGGCACCGGCGAGCCCGTCACGATTGCGCAGTTGGTCAGCCGCCTGCGCGGCAGTGCCACCGATGATTAGCCCATACAGCTCAAGGACATCATCGAGCGTGAGGTAGACCAGCTCGATCTCCTCGGACGGCTTATCTGCCATCGCGCTAGCGGGACGGAGCGTGGGCGTCAGGATCGTGATCGGCGAGAATCTGGAGCGCCTCCGCGTGCTCGGCGACAACGCCCTCCCCAATGTCGTGGATGCGCTCGCGGACATGCTCGGTGGACATGATCCGCAGATCGCCGCCCGGCAGCTCCTCCACGATCACCGAGGACCCCTCGGCGTAGCCCAGCGCCTCAAACTCCCGAGGGATCGAGATGACGTTGCTCTCGCCCACACGACGTACCTGCACAACTTTCATAGAAGCAGTGTAGGCAACAACAGTCATCACACGGTTTCAAGGCCACAACGCGCCCCCTTACACCAGGCTGCCTCCTCAAGCTGACGCGCCCAGTTACCGACGAACGCTACATGTCCCTCCCCGCAGAAACAGGCCCCGTCCTCGCCCCCGACCGCCTCTCGGTCTGGCCGGTCGAGGGCGGACGCTACCGCCTCGACGCCACCTACCACGGCGCGACGGGCTTCGAGCGAGTCGAAGCACAGCGACGAAACCTCCAGGCCGCGAATCTCTCGGCGTCCGTCCGTCAGGAGCTTGGCGACGACTGGACGCTGCGACTCGGGCCCAGCCCTCCTCTGATCGACGGAGCCAGCGACACTACGGCCTCGAGCACCCCAAACGCCCATGCCAGCGAGCACAATCGAGTTTATGCACCCCACAAGGCAAACAGCCTCCCGTTAGGGCCAGTGTTTACGGGGTTTTCGCCCGTGTTCGCTGGCCTTCGCGTTTTTCTAACCAATCGGGGCGATTGGTGGTGCTTGGCTTGAGCGCTGGCGATTCTCGGGGCCGTGGGCGGTTTCGTGAGCGGGCTGCCGGGTCAGGCTGCGCGATTCACGTACTCGCGTAGCGCTGTGCGCGCAACCTCACTGACCGAGCGGTGCTCCTTGCGAGCACACGCTCGCAAGGCCTGGTCGAGGTCTGGATCGACACGCAGCTGCACGCGTGGAGAGCTACTGCCATCGCCAAGGGCGGGACGCCCCATGCGAACCCGCTTGGCGTTAGTCAGGTCGTAGCCGCGCTCCGCCTCCTCGGCCAGGGCGTCGATGACCTTCTTTGTCAGCTTGGTTCCGTTGCGGGTTCTCAGAGTCGCCATCTCTTGGCCTCCTCGTACTGGTCTCGGTACTTCGTGCGTAGCGCCATCGCGTGAATCACGATCAGTTCGTCTTTAGAGCCTTCCACAGCTATCACCTCAATGGCGTGGCCGTCGGGATCGTCGCCGAGACAGACAAGCCTGGCGTCGAGCACATCGGCGTCTGATGTAGGGGCTTGCTCCTCAAAAGCGAGGCCGCAGTGAGCAATGACATACCGGATGCGCTCCTCGGATACGCGGTGCTTGGTTGCTGAGCGCGCAAACCGCACACGCTTTTGGGATACGTTAGCACTTCTGTCAGACATAAGTATCTCCGAACAAGGTCTGCTGGGACGTTGCGACCGTTGATGATCCCTGGCGCTTGGGACGGTTCTCTGCGCGTGTGGCGTATGCGCCGACGATGCGATCGAGCGCTCGGCCCTTGTCGCGGTGTCCGTAGAGGCGGCGGACGAGGTTCCCACCGTCCTGATGACCGAGCGCGATGGCTACGTCCTCGGATGACATTTCAAGCTCGTTGACCATGTACCAGCCCGCGAAGTGCCGAGTGGCAAGGTAGAGACTGCCTTCCCATCCTGCGGCTGCTCTTACTGCCTTCCAGTGGTAAGCACGGGAGCTGGGGGTCCAGTGCTCGCCGCGCAGCGAGACGAAGCAGAATTCGTTCTCACGCGCCAGTGCCGGGAGGGCATCGTGTGCGTGCGTGGTCAGCGGAGCCTTCCCTTGCACGGACGATCCCCAGCCGCTCGCGCGCCTTCTCGCGCGCCCGCTTCGCCTCGGTCTTGGTCGCGAACGTGCCAGGACCACCCACGATCTTCGAGACGCTGAGGTTCTTCCCGGTCGCGGGATCGTAGACCTGCGACCGCCAGCGACCCGATGGGAGCCGTGTGACGCTCATGCCGCCCGCTCCCGTTCCGAGGCCCAGGAGATGGCCGCAGACGGCCGGAAACGGCGTGTGCGCCGCCCCACGTCACCGACGGCATCCCCTCGGCGACCATCCGATCAACCGTCGCCAAACTCACACCCATGATCGCGGCCAGCTCAGCGCGCGTCACGTAGCGCTCAGACGCTACGTGTTGCACGGCGACTGCTCGGGTCTCCGGGTTTGGGTTTTGTCCGCTCACATAGGTATATGACCGTGAGCGGGCGAAAACGGCCACCGACTTTGTACTCGGCTCCCGAAACAACCAATCGCTGCCCGATGTCCGATGCGAGACGCACCCTTTGGCGTCGCGGCGGATCGCCGCGTGAACCCGGTGGGTCAATCCCGGACGATCCGGCACAGCCAGGCGAACCACCGTCAGAGCGAAAGGTCGTCCATACGCACGGCAGCGCGGGTCGCGAATACGAACTCTCCGCAGCGATGGATCAAGCCCGCAGCGTGCAGACTCGCGACTGCATCGACGGTCCCGACCTGCTCGCCACGCTCGCGTTCAAGCTCCGCAACCGACCAAGGCCGCTGCGAATCGGAAGCGAGAACAGACTGAGGATTCCTTTCTCTGCCCGCTCCTCGTCATCGGCGGGCATCCGGCTAATCTCATCTTGCATGGGAAGGTCCTTCCTTTCCTTGCCACGCCCCGGGCAGTTCGAGCTGCGCCGGGGCACTTTTCGCTTGGGATTCCGTCAAGCTGACCGTCAAGATGCGATCAGCAAGAGCTACATGCTTGTCAGCATACACTAAAAGAATGCTGTAGAAATGTCTGACGTAGACCAGAAGCCCAATCTCCCCGCACTCCACCGCCTTGCCTATTCCCAGGATGGTCTTTTCACGACACGACAGGCCCAAGAACGAGGCGTCAGCGCACAGCTTCTCGCCCACCACGCCCGCTCAGGCCGCTTCCAGCGGATGCGACAGGGCCTCTACCGCCTCAGCGACTACCCAGCAGGCGAACACGATGAGATACGCGCCGCATGGCTCACCGTCGGGATGGAGAGGGCGGTCGTCTCGCACGAGAGCGCGCTCGTGCTGCATGGACTCTCCGACGTCCTGCCAAACACAGTGCATCTTCTCGTCTCCCGTGAGCACCGGGGAGTCAGGGCACCCAGCGGCGTAACCCTGCACACCGCTACCGCGCCTATACCGGACGGCGACATCACGACCCGCCACGGCATCCGCGTCACAACCCCGGCGAGGACGATCATCGACGCGGCACGCTCAGGCACCGCGCCAGAGCAGATCCAGATGGCCGTCCGCCAGACCCTCCAGGAAGGCCGCACCACGCCGGACCAGCTCGCCGAGCACGCCGGGCGAAACGGCGGACACGTCGCCGCACTCGTGAAGCAAACAACCGAGGAAGCTACCGCCGCGTGAAGTACGACACCGCCGAGGCATTCCGAGCCGCGCTTGACCAGCGCATTCGCAACGAAGCGACCACGACCGGCCTGCCCGTCATGCGGCTACGCAAGAGCGTCGCCTTCGAGCGCTTCCTCGCCAGGCTCGCCATCGCGGAGCCAGGAAGCTGGGTGCTCAAGGGAGCATTCGCGCTTGAGCTGCGACTCGGCGTGCGAACGCGAGCAACCAAGGACATCGACCTCGCGGGAGCCGACGACGAGCAGACCGCAACCGCAAGACTCATCGCCGCGCAGGCGATCGACCTTCACGACCACTTCAGCTTCGACGTAGCGCGCACCGCCGCACTCGACCAGGCAGAAGCATTCCGAGCCGTCCGCTACAGCGTGACCGCCGAAGTCGCCGGACGACGCTTCGAGCAGTTCCCCGTAGACGTCGCCCTCAACGAGCAGCCAACCGCCCCATCCGAACGACTGCCAATCCCGAGCCTCCTGGACTTCGCCGACATACAGCCCATCGAGATGTCCGTGATCGCCATAGAGCAGCACATCGCCGAGAAGGTCCACGCATACACTGCGACCTACGGGCCGCAAGAACAGCAGAGCACAGCACCCGAGTCAAGGACCTCATCGACATCCTCCTGATCGCCGACCTCGCTGCCCCACACGCCGACCGGCTATACGCGAGCCTCGCCACGACGTTCAGCACCCGCGAACGCCAGCCACTTCCGGCCGCGCTCCCGCTACCGCCAACCTCGTGGACAACACCATACGCCCGCGTCGCTGCAGACGTTGGGCTACCAACCGACCTCAGGACAGCGCACGCCGAGGCCGCCACCTTCCTCGACCCGATCCTCACCGGCACCACGACCGGCAGCTGGAACGCCATTCAGAAGCGCTGGACCGCCTCCTGAGCAGCGACCACAGGCTCTTCCTCCCGGGCCGCTCACAGCAGCACCAAAAAATCTCGCACAGACTGATACACGGCCCAGTTTGGGCTGTGCGAGGACTGTCGCCGCGCGCGAGTGGCAGCCACCATCACTGGTCGGCTTCGCTTGTGAGGCTGAGCGTTCCAAGCAGGGACGGGAGCCGCGCTAGGTCGTGCGTGCCTTGCTCGGGGTCGATGAGCCATTGAATGAGAAGCCCGTCGAACACGGCGATCAAAACGCCTGCCAGCAGCTCGCCTTGCTCGCCCTCACTAAGTCCGAGGAATGCGGCGAGGCTTGTTCGACTCTCGCGGTAGCTCGCGGCAAGGACATCTCGCAGATGCTCGTCGTGTGGTGCGCGTGAGAGCGCTGCGATGAACGCGCGCGCCATGCCGCGGCGGCTCCCCATACTTTCGCCCAGGGCACGCACAGCGCTCTGCATGAGCGCCTCGCCGTCAGTGGTGCCCGTGCGCATCACCTCGCCGGCGAACTCTGCGAGCCAGCGTCGAAAGCCCTCTGCGAGCGCCTCGGCGATGAGCGCATCCTTGGAGCCGAAGTGATAGGTGATCGACGCCACGTTGGCCTTCGCCGCCTGCGCGATGTCGCGGGTGGTCACCTCGCCGTAGCCGCGTTCCTCGATGCATCGCAGGGCACCCTCCAGCAGTGCCTGGCGATTGCTGACCTGCGGGCTCATACGAGACGGCGTCGGTTCATTTGTTCTTCCGTTACGCTCAATCTAAACATATGATTAGATTAGAGCATGACCAAAACTCTCCCCAAAGCTTTCCCTCCTGGCCCGTCTATTCCTTCGCCGATCCAGACCGCGCTGTTCTATCTGCGTCCCTTCGAGTTCGTTCACGCCTGCCAGCACCGCTACGGCGACCTATTCCGACTCCGGATCAACGGGTTCGGCAACATCATCTACATAGCCGACATCGACGCCATCCGCGAAGTGTTCGCAGCCGATGGCACGGCCGCACACGCAGGCAAGGCCAATGCCATTCTCGAACCGGTCACGGGAGCGCAGTCCATCCTCACACTTGACCGCGAGGAGCATCTGAGTGAGCGCAGGCTGATCTCGCCCGCGCTCCACGGCGAGACCCTGGCCACCGCGCAGCGCGACATCGCAGGCATCGCCGCCGACGAGGAGGCGACTTGGCCCTCAGACCGGCCCTTCGCTCTGCGCCCAGCACTGCAGCGCATCACATTCCGCGTCATTGCACGTCTCGTCTTGGGCTGGGAGGACCCGCAAGCCGTGACCCGCCTGCTCGCCCTGCTTGAGCCGATGTTCAACGTGTCGCTTGTGATCCTGCCACCTGCGCTGCGTCGCGACCTCGGGCCGCGGAGCCCCTGGGGGCGCTTCCGTCGTGCCCGCGAGCGTCTCGACCACGAACTGCTGCACATCATCACCGAACGTCGTGCGAAGCCCCTCGGCACTGACCTACTCAGCCTCCTCGTTCACGGAGCGGACCCCGAGCAGCTCCGCAGTGACGAGCAAGCGCGTGACGAGCTACTCACGCTGCTGCTCGCCGGCCACGAGACCTCAGCCACAGCACTCGCATGGGCCTTTGAGCGTCTCGCGCGAACCCCTCGCGCGCTGGCGCTCGCACGCGAAGCGGCTATACACAATGACGAGCGCTACCTCAACGCCATCGCACACGAGACGCTGCGCACGCGCCCTGTCGTAATGGACGTCGGCCGCGTACTCGACCAGCCGCTCACCATCGGCGGCTACCTCCTCCCCGCAGGCACCACGGTCATGCCCTCGATCTACCTCGTGCAAGCGAACGAGCGCCACCATCCAGACGCCGACACATTCCGCCCCGAGCGCTTCCTCGACACCCGCCCCGACGCCGCTACCTGGCTCCCCTTCGGAGGAGGCCGCCGACGATGTGCTGGTGCCGCATTTGCCCTGCTTGAGATCCGAACCATCCTTCAAGTCGTGCTAGCCGGCCGCTCGCTGCGAGCACCCAACCAAGACGCAGAACGACCTGTCCTCCGCGGCATCACCTTCGTACCCAAGCACGACGCCTTCATGGAACTACCCCAAGCGCAGCCCAACCCAAGCGATCGAGAGACTGCGCAGGACGCCATAACCTCAAGGCCACATAACCCAAGATGCGAACGTGTGCGGTCCCCATGAAGTCTCGTGTGCGGTTCGTGTGCGGTCCGCCTCCAAACAGAGAACCTCGCAGGTTCCTGCCGCTGTTGAGATCGATGCCCTGAATCCTTGTATCAGAACGGGATTTCGAGGGCTTTAGAGGCCACCAGCGGCCTTGTGCTGCCAACAGCAATTCAATCGGGGCGAACGGTTAGAGTTGGCTTGGATACAGAGGATTCGGCCTTCTGCGGTCGATTTGCGGCCCTCCAGACCGCCCTCATGCCAGGCTTCTCGCGCGCCGAAACCCGGTGTATGCCATCCTGAACACACGTATAGTCACGCACGTAAGGTCGCAGCAATCACTCCGACAGTTGTGGGAACGACGGGGATCGTGTCCGGTGTTTGCACGTCGGGGATCGAGATCCGATGATATCCGCGCGGGCTGGCAAGATGGCCGATACCATGAGATCTGTGGCGACTAAGCAGACCAACGGCAGGCCCGAACGTCTCAGCCCTGAGCGGCTGGCTGAACTGACGCACCCGCCTACGTACAAGACCCTTGAGCAACGACGTACCGCACTCAAGCAGGCTACCGAGGGATTCCGGGTCAAGGTCCGCGTCACGCCGGACATGTACGGCCGACGGTAGGCCATGACTCCTCCAGGCGGGCGCCCGCCCGCCACCCGCGGCGTGTTCGCGATCGAGGACGAAGAGCTTCTTCTGCCCGACCCGATCGCCCTCGACACCAGCTTCGTGGTCGAGGCCCTGATCGCCAGCCAGCCACTTCACGGCGTATGTAGCCCATCCCTCACACGCATCTTCGAAAGCGGCGTATCGGTCGCGACCAGCGAGTTGCTTCGCGTCGAGCTGGCCGAGGCTGCGTTTGCAATCGCGCTGAAGGAACGCTGGGCAGGCCAATGGCGACGCCACCGAACCGACGGGCGATCCCGTCCACGAGCGGGCCGTCTACTGGACCACACATTGACCCGGTACGACAAGATGCTGGGGAGCCTGACGCATATCTCGATTCCGCTCGGTGACATAACAACTGCCGCCGCCACCTTCATGACCGATTATGGGATCGCGTCTTACGACGCCGCGCACGCAGCCAGCGCCATCGCCGCCGGTGCCGAGGCGATCGTGACGCTCGATACTGCCTTCGCACTCCTACCCACCTCGCTGCTCACGGTCTACACCGACCGCTCAAGGCTCGCCTCCTGCCGCAGCAAGCGACCGCGCTGAGCCATTCCGGGAGCAGCCACTTCAGAGATGTGTAAAGTCAGCAAGTTCGCGTTTGTTCGCTTAGATGCGCTCCCATTCGCATCTATTCGCAGACATCTGTCATATCGGGGCGCCCGGTTAGAGTTGGCTTGAATACAAGGGATTGAGCCTTCTGCGGTCCATTTGCTGTCCTCCAGACCGCCCCCATGCCGGGCTTCTCGCTCGCCCAGACCCGCTGTATGTCATCCTGAACAGGCGTATGCTCATATAGCGTGGCGTCCCGGCAAACACGGCGGGCGGGTCGCGGGAGCGACGGGGGGCAAACCCTCGATCGTTACCCCGGAAATTGCGATTCGCCTTTAGCTTGATCGCCGTAGCGTCCAGCGAGAAATCTCACGCGTAGTTGCGTCGGCCGTGGACCCGGCGAGCGAGAGGCGGCGAGTTGGCCTCAGCAGGTCGCAGACCACGTAGTTGGCTGTCGCAGCCGGCGAACGCCTGCGCAGATGCGTGACAGTCATATCGGCCGCACGGTCGTACGCAGGCGCATCAGCACGTGGGAAATGCCGTACTCCTCCCCTCTGCGGTAGGAAAAGACCTCCGAGCATGCCAGGAAGAACATGCGCCACGCCCGGAAGTGGCGGACAGCCTTTCTCCTACCGTAGTACTCGAGGACTTCGCGAACCTCATCACGATTGGCCTCGAGCCGCTCCAGCCAGGCGTCGCAGGTCCTGCCGTAGTGTCGTCCGTCCAGCCACCAGTCGTCAATGACCTCGAGCGGGCTGTCGATGTGCCCAAGCCACCCGTGTGCCGGCATCACGCCACCCGTGAAAAACCGCCGCGCCATCCAGGTGTCACCGAACACGTAGCCCGTCGAGCGATGGGCGAAGACGTGGACGAAAAGCCGGCCGTCTGGCTTAAGCCACCGCGCTATCTGCTCAAGCAGTGCGGCGTGGTTGCGCACATGCTCAAGCATCTCGACGCTAATCACGCGATCGAACTGCCCGGCCGGCTGGACGAGCTCGGTCACGTCAGCGGTGACGACCTCGACATTGCCCGGCGCACGCTGCTCGATAAACGTCTTCTGCGCCGTGGAGTTGGAGACCGCAACGATGCGCGCGTTCGGGTATCGCTCGGCCAGCCACAACGCCAGCGAGCCCCAGCCGCAGCCGAGCTCAAGGATCGTCATGCCGTCGACGATTTCCGCTCGCCGACACGTGAGCCTGAGCATCGCCTCCTCAGCGGCCTCGAGCGATGCCGCCTCCTCGTCCCAGAGACAGGCGCTGTACTTCAGTCGCGGACCGAGAGTCAGCTCGAAGAACCGGGACGGTACCTCGTAGTGCTGAAGGTTCGCTGCAACCGTCTCGACGGTCGTTGGCCCAGCACTACACATCTTCGCGAACTCACCGACCCCATCCTCGCGAAGCTTGAGCTCCCGCCGTAGCCGCTGCGCGATGGCCGCCCGAACGAGCGGCCGCATGACAGATTCAGGGAGCCTGACATGCTCCACGAAGTGGTCGATGATCGTCGCAGGCATGTCTGGATCGAGAATCTAGCGACTTCAAGAGCCGAAATAGTGTTTCATTCCGGAACTCATGCGGATGCTCTTTACGCATAACTCCGTCGCTCCCGGCATTTTGATCAGGGGTTGATTGGGCGAGGCGCTTTTTGGCGCGTGCTTGGTGGGCGCGCCACGCTCCATCCCTTTCCGGTCTCACATGAGATTGCATCGATCAGCGGTCGACGCTGCGCTCCGGCGCGGTGTCCGCAGCGGCGAGATCGTCGTCGTAGACGCAGGCCGCGAGACTCGGTACGGAGCGCATCCGCACGGGCTGGAGCCTCTGACAGCGCGAATGGTCATCCACGACGCTCGTGCGTGGGCGGCCTTGACGCGCCGCAGCATCGGCTTCGCCTCCTCCTACATGGACGGGTATTGGGACTGCGACGACTTGGTGGCACTCGTGCGGATCGCCGCACGCGACATGCCGCGTTACGACGCTCTCCGACATCGACTTCTGCCGGCCGTTCGCCTAGCGCAGGCTCTGCGCAGGCGATCGCGTGCCAACACGCTTGACGGCAGCCGCCACAACATCGCCGCCCACTACGACCTGGGCAATGACCTTTTCGCCGCTTTCCTAGACGAGTCGATGACTTACTCCTGCGCAGTGTTCGAGCGGCCCGGCATGACCTTGGCCGAAGCGCAAGTCGCAAAGCTCGATCGCATTTGCCGCAAGCTGGACCTGAAGTCCAGCGACCATCTCCTAGAGATCGGGGCAGGCTGGGGCGCGCTCTCAATTCACGCTGCGCGTACATACGGGTGTCGCGTCACCACTGCAACTATCTCGCGCGAGCAACACGCCTTTGCGGCCGAGCGCATACGCGAGGCGGGACTGGACGACACCGTCGAGGTAGTACTCCGTGACTACCGCGAGTTGCGTGGTCGCTACGACAAGCTCGTCTCAGTCGAGATGGTCGAGGCCGTCGGCTGGCAGCATCTCGCCGGCTACTTCAAGCGTCTCCGCGAGCTGACGACCGAGCGCGGCCTCGTGATGCTGCAGGCGATCACCATGGACGACCGAGCCTACGTCGTCGAGAAGGATGCCGGATCGTTTATCACGGACACAATCTTCCCGGGCGGCTGCATACCTTCGCTAGGGGCAATCCAGCGTTCAGGTAGCCGAGCAGGCCTGCGAATCGTGGGATTGGAGGACATCACGTCTCACTATTCCGAGACGCTGCGGTGCTGGCGTAAGCGCTTCGGCGCAGCGACAGGGCAGCTAGCTGCAATGGGCTACGACCGCCCGTTCCGACGGATGTGGGACCTCTACCTCGCATACTGCCAGGCAGGATTCGAGGAGCACCGCATTCAGGATGTCCAGGTCCTGCTCGCGCCTCCAGGGTTCCGCGCGAAGCGCGTCCCGATCACTGGCGCGCAGCATGGGACACCACCGGCCCCCACCTTGACCTCCTCAGCGGGAGTGACGCTATGAGCGCCCGCGGCGCCCTCGACGAACTCCCTCGCCCGCTCGCTTATGTCTTTGGCGGAGGCGCCAGCTCGGCAGCTTCCCAGGTCGGGATGCTGCTAGCAATGGGCGAGATGGGCCTCACGCCGGACTTGATCGTGGGCACGTCTGCCGGCGCCCTCAACGGCGCGCTCGTGGCGCAAGCCCCCCGGGACGCACTCACAACGCTCACGGCAATCTGGACCGGCATCGAGATGAAGCACCTGATCCCGGACTCCCGACTACGTCGGCTCCGAAGCTTGGCCGCACGTCGTCATCTCTATCTCAACGACGGCCTGCGCCGACTCTACGATGCCCACTTTTGCGTACAAGACATCGAGCAACTGGCGATCCCGTTCGCGTGCATCGCGACGGACCTCGACGAGGGCACTGCCGTGACGCTCGACACTGGGCCCCTGCTGAGCGCACTGCTGGCGAGCTGCGCGATCCCCGGCGTCTTCCCTGTCGTGGAACGCGACGGTCGCCTGCTGGCAGACGGGCTCTGCGTCGCAAACATACCGGTCCGACAGGCGCTCGAGCGCGGCGCACGATCGGTGGCGATCTTCGATGGACGACCGAGACTCCAACCTCGGCGTGGTCGTGGGGACGTCCGCGATGTGGTCTCCGCCGCCTTCGCTGCATCACTCGCGCAGCAGTGTCGATCGGACATCGAGTATGCCCGGCAGCGCGCGCCAACCCTCGCGTTGCCTGGTCAAACCAAAGCCCGGCTTCGGGCCTTCGAGTTCAGTCATGGTTCCGAGATCATCGCCCAAGCGCACGCGGAGACGCTCGAGTATCTCGAGCGTGTAGCCGACGGCTCAGAGCTCACGACTCCGCAGTGGGCGGCGCAGACCGCCGCATATGAGCTCTAGATGGGAAGGCGCTCAATCAGCACATCCGGTCGAGGTCCCGTCGACGGGCGCACCGCGCTCGTCCTTGGTGCTGGCGGCGCTCTCGCCTGGGTGTACCACCTCGGCATCATCGAGGGTCTGCGGGAATCGGCCCTGGTGAACCCGGATCGCGCGGACCGGCTCGTCGGAACCTCTGCCGGCGCCGCGGTCGCCGCCTCGCTAATTGCGGGGACACCCACGCGCGCGTTTCTCGAGGCGCTAGCCTCGGCTGCGCCGGCCGGCCGACTCCATGCACTGCAGAGAGCATGGTCAGAGGCTCGCGATGAACCACAAAACCGGATGCTCCCGGTGCGCGAGCGTCTCCCGCGCACGGACCTAGCGCGTCTCGCACGCTTCGCGACGACCGGCGCCTTTACGACGTCAGGGCTAGCCGCGCTCCCGATCGGTCCCACCGACGACTGGAACGAGCGACTATGGGTTCCGGCGGTGCGCGTGGAGGACGGGGAGACGGTCGTCTTCGGCCGCGATGCCCGTGCGCCGTCGGTCGGCGACGGCGTCGAAGCGTCATCCGCTGTGCCCCTGCTCTTTCGGCCGAAGATAATCGAGGGGTGCCGCTACATCGACGGCGCCGTTGCCTCGCCAACGCACGCTGGGATCTTGGCAGACGACCTGCATGCGACCGTCGTTATCTCCTCCCCAATGGCAAGACCAGGACAGAGTTGGTTCAGGCAGCGTGCGCGCCGGCTGCTGCGCTCGGAGGTCGAGCTACTCAATCAGGCGGGCTGTGACACCCACGTCTTCACACCGACCGCCGCAGTGTTGCAAGCCGCCTCCGGATACCCGATGCGTTCGCGGTCTCGGCGCATGGCAATCGTCGACGCGGCGCGCCGACAGGTGTTCGAAGCACTGCAATCGGATACCTAGCGCGAGCGCGCGTAAACCAAAGGGGGAAGGTTGGACATCTGCATCGTCGGATCAGGCATCAGCGGACTTTCTGCCGCGCACGAGCTATCGCGGCAGCCGGGGCTCTCAGTGACCGTGCTGGAGAGGGACTCCGAGTTCGGTGGCCGCGCGAACGTGACCGCTGACGGTGAGCACTGCCCGCGCTTCTTCCTACCCGACTACACCCAGCTGTACCAGCTGCTGCGGGAGATCCCACTGGGCGACGCGACGGTGTACGACGCCTTGGCGCCAGCGCGCCGGTTTGCCCAGACTGTCGCAGGTGAATGGGTCGAGATCAGCCATCTCTACGCTTCGCGCGCACGCGAGTTGTCACGACGAGACCGGCGGGCGATCTCCAAGGAGAACCGCAAATCGCTGTTGATCGCCAAGCAGGGTCGAACCAACACCAACCGGTTTGGCTACGCGGCGAACTACTCCCCACGTGCGATGGTCCGCATGTTCCAGAGCTTCCATGCGACCAAGCTGGCGTACGTCTTCCCCGGAGGCATGGATCGCTACGTCATCGAGCCATGGATCGCCTACCTTCGCGCTCGTGGCGTCATTATCGAGGCGGGTAGCCAGGCCGACCTCGTCCTAGCCAACTCCGACAGCGTAGAAGTTCTCGTGCAGGGCGTCCGGCGGCGGTTCGATGCGGTGCTCGTCACAGCTTTCGCTCCGGACGCGTACAGCCTGCTCGACCGAGCCGGCGTCGCTCGGCCCCTCGACTGCCGCCAGCATACGCATTGCAAGTGCTTCACGGTCGATCTCGACCAAAGGGAGCCGATCCTCACCGATCCCGACGTGCGCGTATATTCCAACTGCGGTATCACCACGATCATGCAACCTGCGGAGCGGCGTTGCATTGCGCTGTGTACCGTCTCGCGGTCCACCGCAGAGACCTTCGTGATCGATCGCCTGACCGAGGATCTCAGGCTGCGACACCCACCGGTCAGGGTTCGGTCGCGCGACAACCTTGCCCCGGGCGAGGCTGTGTTCGTCGGGGACTACGTCGACCCGACGATCCTCGAGGGCATCGTTGGGCGTGGCGCCTACTTCGCAGGCAGCTCGATGGCAAACTCCTATCCGGTGGACTCCGCCGAGGGGGCATGCCGATCAGCCTATTGCGCACTGGAGCGCATGGCTGCGGCCCATCCCGAGATCGAGCCGCCACGATCAGCCGCCGCAGTGCCTCGACCGAGCGCTACGCAGCGCCCCCGTAGCCACCCCAACATGGTTACCAACACGCGAGCGTTGACCTTCCTCTGGAGAGCCTGCTGCATCGCGAGCGCAGTCAGCGGCGCCGCAGTGTCGCGGATGTCGTTCGTCGATCTCAGCGAGACGGAATGGCCGCTTGGCGCCCCGGCCATTTACGTCGCCAACCACCGCTCGATCTTCGATGTCGTCGCTGGCATACGAACGTTCGACCACCTCGGGGTCCGTCCGCGTCTGATCGTCGCGGAGCGGTTCTTCCGGGGCACGGCCGGACGGGCCCTCACTGCCGTCGGCGCGCTCCCCGCGCTGCGGGGCTCGGACGCGACCATCAGCGCGGCAGTTGCGGCCATTGAGGCCGGAGAGTCCGTTGCTTTTATGGTCGAGGGCAAGCTCACGACACGAGCCGATTCCAGGGATGCGGCGCATGGTCGCGGTGCGCCGACGGTCGCGGCGCTGACGGGCGTGCCAGTGGTGCCCCTCGGGTCGTGGGGAACCGATCGGCCGTGGCCCAGACCCAAGCCGTGGCCAGTCGTCCGCTTGCGACGGCCGAGGATCGCGGTCGCCATTGGTCCGCCCATTAGACACCACGAGTCATCTCCCGCCGAGCTCGGGCCGCAGATCCGAGTGAGCCTCGGCGAACTCGAGCTGATCGCCGGACGCCACGTCGGAGATCCGACGGCGTTCGTTGACGACAATTCTCGTTCCTGCCGTACCTCAACGGTGAGCACTCCTGGCAGAGACCAAGATGGGCGCGGGTAAAGTGCGGAACCAGCGTCGAACCCGCGATTGTCACCCCGCAGATCGAGATACGCGTCTAGACTGGTCACGGGTTCATAGCGCGGGAACGATCCGATCCCATTAGCGACCTTGCGGTGCCTGTAGGGCTTGCCGTCCCAGACTGGCCTGGGTTGTAGCGTCCGGCGCAGCAGCCTCGGTTCTGAACCGGTCGGGGCGACCGGTTTAATTTGGCTCTACTACAGGGATTTCGAGGGGTCTGCAAACGTTTTGCAAACGCCATGTACGGTCTGTGCACACGTGGCGGCGGCCCAATGCACGCCCCGTGTACATCATACCGGTCCGGGGGTGACCCAGCGGCTTGAACGTCGGGGATGTACGAGCGGCAAGCCAAGCACGCACCGTGAACCACCCGAAACAAATCCTATACATCACTAGCCGTCATGTGTAGACTTTGCTCCGATGCCACGAAGCACCCCAACCATCGCCTTGCTGCGCGATCGTTTCGATGCGCGGCCGTTCCGCGTGTCGGAGGCCGTTGAGGCGGGCGTCAGCCGTAGCGCCCTGCATCGTCTGCGTGAACGGGGAGAGTTGACGGCGGCCGGCCGCGGGGTCCTCCAGCTACCGGATGCGGGGATGGGGATGCTGTCCGGCTTGGCGGTCGTGTCCGCCAGGGCACCGCAAGGCACGATCTGCCTGAACTCGGCCTTGGCCTACTGGGATCTCACCGACGAGATCCCAGCACACGTGCACCTCGCGGTGCCACGGGGCGCGCACCGACCGGTGATCCAGCAACCGCCCACCATCGTGCACGTATTCAACGCTGCCACGTTTAAGCTCGAGCGCCAACAGGCCAGCACCGACGCCGACGAGCCGTTCTGGACCTACTCGGCTGAGCGGTCGATCATCGACGAGATGCGGATGTCGCGCTGGGTCGGCCGCGATGTGGCGTTGCACGCACTGGGCCGGTACCTGAGCCGTCCCGGTGCAAGCCCTGCCCGTCTGGCCGAGCTGGCCCGCGAGCTCGGCGGCGGTGCTCAGTTGAAGCCGGCGTTGGAGGCGCTCCTCAGTTGACCGACAGGGATCTCATCGACCAGGCCGCGGCGGCGGCGTTTAAGGCGCTGCAGACCAAGGCCCGTATCGAGCACAGCGGCAATACTCAACCTCTGCTGGTGGTCTACGCGGTGGAGGCGTTCCTTCGGCGCCTGGCCGCCTCCGAGCACGCTGAGCGGATGGTGCTCAAGGGCGGAATGCTGCTGGCGGCCAACGACATCCGACAGTTCACCAAGGACGCAGACCTCTCAACGCATGGCGGACCGGGTGACGAGGACAACGTTCGTCGACTGGTCACCGAGATCTGCACCATCCAGCCAGAACCGCATGACGGAGTAACGATCAATCCGGGCACGATCAGGACCGAGCCGATGCGCGAGGGCGACGAGTACCAGGGCGTGCGCTGCAAGCTGGTGGCGACTCTCGCCAAAGCGCAGATTCCGTTCGCCCTGGACCTCTCCTTCGGTGACCCGAAGCGCTCGACGGTCATCCAGTTGGAGTCAGTCATCGACCAGCCAGCTGTCAGGCTGCAGGCCTATCCGCTGGCGCTGAATCTCGCGGAGAAGATCGTCACGGCAATGCAGCGGCGCGAGACCAACACCCGCGACCGGGACTTCGCTGACCTTTGGGTCACCAGCCGCACTCATCGACTCGACGCCGCCGAACTCCGCGAGCATGTACAGGCGGTGGCCAGCCGTCGCGGCCAGCCGATCATCACGATGGCGCAGGCGTTGGCGCATATGCCAGATCGCCAGCTGCCCTACACCGCGATGGTAATCCGCATGTCCTACCTATCGCCGCCACCGGAGACCTGGCGAGAGCTGATCGATGGGGTCATCGCCTTTCTCGACCCAATCCTCAGCGACGAGGACGGCCACTACACACGGTGGAACCCCGAGCAGCTGCGGTGGCGTTGACAACGGCCTACCTGTAACAAAGTCGACTACCGCCGACACTGAGAGTTCGCGTTGCAGGTGCCTGTGGGGTGCGTTTATTCGGTCGGCGTGGTTTCAGGCGGCGATGTACTCGTGGATGAGGCCGCCGAGCCGGTCGTGTCTGCCGATCGTGGCAGCTGGCGGGCTTGTCCCGGTC
>CAAGKR010086935.1_pt1 | contig 22207 bp, 21 predicted proteins | sample 2556971 | NCBI WGS metagenome assembly CAAGKR01 (sample SAMEA5207829, study PRJEB30636) | soil metagenome | biome: forest; feature: boreal; material: soil | place: USA | collected 2011-09 | depth 1 m | reverse complement strand
GAGACAGTTTCTCAAGCCCGCCTTCTGGCACTGGAAGCCCTTTCCGTTTCGCACGGAGGATGTCGTTTTCTTCCTGCATACGCACGGCCATGTTCTCTTGTTCGGTCGGGTCGAATTGTTTCCTGAGCACGTCATCGAATTGCGCCATCTGCCAGCGAGACTTTCTATCGGCACTCGCCCAGTCTGTGGCTATGGCCATTGCTCGGTTCGATCCGGTAGTCATAGGAGAAGCACCCATCTGAATGTCATGCCAGATACCTTCTGTCCACTCACTCGCCGCCGCACCCATCTTGGTCGCCTTGGCGCGTTCCAATACCGCTTTGGCATCCTCGGCTATTTGTCCGACACCACGCGCAAGGTCGGCAGGGGTGATGCCGATATTGAGGTTGACGATCTTGTTGACTGAGGGGAATTCTTCCTTTTTAGCAGCTTTATCAGCAGCATCTTCAAGAGCATTTGTTGCGCGTACCTCTTCCTTGAGTTGCAATTCAGAAAGCCTATCTTTTTCAATCGGCGTAAGTTTGCTTGAAGGTTGCTCCTGAAGACTTTCAAGCTCAATACCTTCTGTGGTTTGCAGTTTTTTCGCTACCCGTTCCCGCTCCGCCATGATGCGCTTAACCGTGTCGCTGACCGGCTTCACTTCTGCCTCATGCGGCTTGGCTGGCTTCATGCCGAATATCTTCTGGCCTGTCGCAATCGAACCAGATTCCATCAGCGCATCCTTGATCTCTTGCGGGGTAGCGTCTTCATGGATGGGCACATCTTCGCCGGTTTCGTAGTTCTGCGCGGGGTCGTCGCCGATGAAGATTTTACCGTCGCGCACGGTCAGCGGCTCTGCGGAGTTTGGGGTTTTGCCTATTGAGAGGGTGGCTGTTTGTTCCGGTTTGCTCGTTTGACTCGGCTTGGTTTCGGCGGTTTTCTCATTTGTGGTTCCTTTGGTTGATGCTTCTTCACTTCTTCGCATGGCAGCGGCGACTCGCCTATCCTCTTTAACCCCGTCTAATTTTCCATCTGCAGCTCTCCGCTCTCCTGCTGATCGCCGCATTCCAGTCACGATAGCATCGAAGATTCCTTTTGTTTCTTTGGGCTTGAGCGGCGTATTCCCGAGCATATCTTGCTGCCCGCGCGCTGCGGCTTCATCGGCTGGGCGAGTGCTGCCTGACATCACGAAGTCTTCTGGGGGCGGCGCGGCGGCGCTTGCACGTTCTTCCTCGGCGGCTTTGGTCTTGGCGGCTTCCTTGGCTTTTATCTCGGCCTCGGTTTCGCCTTTCAGTTCCAGTGCTGGCTTGACTTCTTCCTCGCGGAAGGCGCGCACCAGATCAGGATATAGAGGCCAGTTGGCCAAGCGCTGCACGGCGGCATGCAGTTCCTCGATCTTGGCTTTAACGGCTTCCGGGTCTTTCACGTCGACGCCCAGCTTGCGGGCGATCTCCGGGCGCTTGGTGGCACCCGATACGGCGGCCAGTTGCTCCCTGATAGCGCGCTGCGCGGCGGTGGCGCGCTTGGCCATGTCTTCCGCTTGGCGGATGGCGGAGTCGTCGAAGCCAAAGATGTCGCCCTGATCAGGCTTGGCCTCGCCGTTCTTCTGCATCATCGCGACAGCGCGGATGGTATTCTCAGCCTGGGCGATGGTCTTGCCTTCGTTGACCATTTTCAGGCCAACTGCTTGCACGGCGCTGTCACCCGGCGCGGCGCGGGATATGGCTAGGGCTGCTTCGTCGGATATGATACCGGCACTATGGGCGGCAAAGAGGTCGTCGCTCGCTTGATTCGCGATTGTGTATCCGGCCCGCCCTTTCGCGCGCGCCAGAAGTCCTCTTGACTTGGCGGTTTCTTCGTCGAGCCCTGTTTTGCGGAAATAGTTTGAGTAGTCATTTACCCCTCCTTGTTCGTCTCTGATGTTAAGTTCGGCATCCAGTACGGCGGCTTGATCAGCATCAAAACCATCCGCCTCTCGATGTATTTGCGCCGGGATGGTTTCTTCGCCGCTGCGCTGCGCCAAGTCATACCGGGTTGTTTCCAATGGGGTGAAGCCTTGGGCAGCGGGAGCGGCTACAGGCTGTTTTGGAGCTTCCGTGGGGCGGATGGCTTCCAGTTGGTCGGCAATGCTAGCCTTTGTGGCTACACCATCTGCCGCGCCCTTGGTCTTGGCTAGGTGTGCGGCGATACTACTGCCAGCCAATACAGCAGGCCCGGACAACATACCAGCTGCTTTGAACCCGAGCGGGATACCAACAGCCTGCAACGTGGCTTCAGTCCATGCGCCAGCAGATTCTGAGCCGGTTATGTCGGTCACCTTCTCGCCCAGCGACTTCATTTTCTCGGCGACATTGGTAAAACCGCCCATGATGTCCTTACCAGCCTCAGTTTGCGGTTCCAGAACAGGCGATATGTTATCTTTCCAGAGTTTGTTTTCCTTGGCGTATTCCTGATAGAACTGGTTGTTCGGATCAGACCAGTTGATTTTCTGGCCTTTCCACACTGCGGGCGCCGCACCGTAGATCATGCCACCTATACCAGCCCCAAGGTTTCCAGCGAAGTCGATAGCGCCGCCTACACCAGTCTCAACAATGCCAGGCACTACGCCGGCGACATACTTGGCGCGCTTGGCTATGGGGTTGCTTGAATATTCCAGCGGGGTGTTGAGAGGGGTGAATCCTGACTTCGCTACGGATGGCGGGACGAACTTATCCCCATCCCAAGAGCCTGGCTTGCCGAATGGCGCATACTGAGACTGATCGGAGAACGTCGGATGGTTTGGCTTTTTGAATGTGTCTGGCCAGTGCCCAGTCTTTGAATCAGGTTGAAGCCCGGCCTTAAATGCGCCGCGCAGATCATAATCCTCCCCTGAATCCTTGGGCGCGTATTGCGCTTTCCATCCACGAAACTTCATTTCATCGGCAGGCGATAACTTCGTGTTGTAATTTGCATCGAATGGTTGCGCAGTATGGCTTACTTCACCGGCATCCGCAGTGAGTGGTACGAAAGGCATGTTACTGGTAATACCCGACGAGCTTGCCATCCTTCATGACTTCGATGCCTTTGGCGGTCTTCTTGCCCAGCGTCATACCTTTCATGGCCTTGTCGGCCTCAAAGCGTTTTGCGGTATCGTCTTTCTGCGGCATACCCTTACCACCGCCTTCCTTGTTTTTGATGTACTCGGCGGTATAGTCCTCTGGAGTTGGCTGATTCTTCCCGTATACCTCTGGCATCAGACCCATAGGGAAGCGAGCGCGGTAGGCGGCCAAAGCATCTGCTTGTAACACATCACGCTTGTCTTTATCTGCCGGTCCGCCAGGTATAGGACGCAACTTTCCTTTAACGGCTGGATCGGGTTCATACCCGGATGGCACCTTGTCACCTTTATCCAAGCTGACCATCGGCGCGGTCGGCGCTGTCATGCGCTTGATAGCAGACTCGCCATCCTGAATCTTTTGCAGCAGTTGCTTTGCACGCGGGCTGCCATGCTCGAGATTGGTGTACTCAGTTTTCATGTCGTCGATCTGGTCGCGTGCTTCCTCGACTTGCTGGACAGGATTCTTGCTTTCCTTGCTGGCGCGGCGCAGAGCAATTTCCTTCGCCTGCTTGTAGGACATATCCTTGAATTGCATATCATCTGAAAAGATTCCTGATTTCTTCAGTCGGTCGCGCCCGGCTGTCCATTCTTTCGCATAGACTTGTTCGCGCTGGTCGGCCGGCACTATGTCGGCTGCCGAGATAGCGGTCATTTGTTCTTCGTTGATGGCTTCTGACTTGGCTTTGTGATCCTCGACCAGAGCCTTGCTTCTCTCAAGGGAGAGTTGTTCGATCTGATACTTGTCATAGGTTTGCTTCTGGCGAATGTTCTGTGCAAGCATGGGGTCTACGTCGGTGATTTTCCCGATTGCTTCGTCAGACCACATGCCAGTGTTCTTATCGATTGCTCCAGGCGTTGCACCGATCTGTGAGAGCAAAATCTGGTTGCGCATGTTGCGCCGTCCCTCTGCAATTTTCATCTGGCCGAGTTGCGCGCTTTGCAATTGCTGCTGGAATGACATTGCATTCTGCTGCGCGGTCGCAGGTTCGAACTGCTTTACTTGCAGAGGAATTTGCGCATCTACGGTGTCGCCCATAATCAATATCCTCCGGTGTTCGCGACATTCCCAGTGTTAGGATTGACGCCACTTGAAGTCAATAAATTTGGATTGATGTTTTGATTTTGGTTCATGTATTGGCTTTGCAGATAGGCTTGGTAGCCTTGGTTCATGCCTCCAGTGATCGCATTCGTACCACCGATAATGCCGGCTGCATTTGCATTCCCGGCGCCGATGATATTTCCGCCAATCTGCCCGCCGACTTGAGTGGCGAATCCGCCCAAGTGAGCGGCTGCGTTTTCGCCTGTACCCACCATGCCTGAGAGCGTGTTGTATTGCTGTGCGCTGGCTTGGTTGCCGGTCATGAATTGCTGGATGTAATCGTTGAGTCCTGAACCGTATGCGCCAGCAGTGTTTCCTTGCGTCCAGTTGATCAGTGACTTCATGTTGTTGCTGTTGGCTCCCCCAGCCAAGGATGAAGCGTTCTGTGACGCATTAAGCCCTGTCTCTTGTTGCTGCATCATCAGTTTATATTCAGGGGAATTCATGAAGGTGTTCATATCGTATGGAGTGTACGATTGCGGCATCAGCGCGCCGCCGGGCTGTGTCCCTTGAACCATCTGACTGAGTGCGCCTTCACCGGCCTTCATGTACGGATCGAGGTTTTTCTGGGTCTGGTTGTACATATCCAGTTGCGCTTGGGACGCCTTACCGGCAGCATCAGCTTGCGTGTTGGCCGCCATGTTAGAGCCAACAGCACCAATGACCGCGCCACCCACTGCCGCGACTGCGTACCAGAATTGTTTGATGCCAGCCTCATGACTTGCTTTATTTGCGCCAAACATACATCACCAGCCTTTCAGTGTTACTTGCTATCGTTCGACAGTAATGGCGTTATATTGCTCTCGATTGCAGGATTTCGCAACTTATTCCCAGAATCGAACAAAGCCGATTCGTCTTCTTCAACCAGTTCTTTTTCAATTTCATCCAGATCAGTGTTGTCAGTTTTGTGGATATTCATTCCAACCACATCGGTCAGGGCAAGGATTACCCGCTTTACACCGGCCTTGGAGCAAATAACATCGCCTGGGTGAACGATCGCGACATCTTCATCTGTCCACACCTTCATCGTTCCGGATATACAGATAAAGAAATGCGGCTCCTTGTGGACTTTCCCGACGATCCGCGTGCCCGCCTTGATGTACGCTTTGCGGCAGTACATGCCATTGGAAAAATAATGCTCCATTACCGGCTCATCTTGCGGCAAGGTTGCAAGATGCATTTGCAAATTGTTGATGTCTGAGCGAGTAGGAACCTTTTCTATTTTTCCCAGTTCATGCATTTTTCAGGTCTTCCATCAATTGCAAAAAAATGTTTTTATCCAACTTCACTTTGTGCGACATGGTATTTATCTGGAATGACTTCAGCATGATGTGGCGCTCACTATCAAACTCTTTCTGCAAAAGAAATTCATAGATCGGCTTTGGGTTGTTGAATAGCTCGAGATAGTCAACGTGCATCCCATGCACTTTGTCCAGACACCACACGTCGTCTGGCACTAATTGCATTCCGACTGACTCGCATACCTCCTTGGAGCTTCGATGCAAGATAACTTTTCTGGCTGGGTGTTTGTTCAGCCATTCATAAAACCTGCTGATGACCGTATCGGCAATTCCTATAGTCCGTTTGCTTTCTATCTTATCCCATAAAGAACGATGAATTTTCCCGCTCGGGCCGTGAATGCACAAAGTAGTGTCTGTGGTTAGCCAATTCGCTGACCAAGTGGTGCCGCTGCGCGGTGGGCCAATGACCATGAATTCAATCATCACTGCACCCGATACCAAGTTGCAGCGGCAGCGTTAAATATAAATTCGTAGCCATACGGCGCGACTGTGGAAACAGTAAGCGCAGTTGGTGCGTTGCTCACCGTCTGGCCTTTTGCTGGTGTAATGGTGAGCGCAGTGATCGTCTGCGTGGATGTGATCTTCACGTGGTCGCCATCACCAGCACCAGAAGGCATGATGATGGTTCCGGTTGCCAACACGCCTAAAGGATTGAGTATTAAAAGTTCCACTCCGTTCGAAATCGTGATCGAAAAGCCCGTGATTGGTACTTGAACGCTCTTGCTACCAGGGACTAATGAAGCGAAAAACTTGTACCAAAAAGTTGCGATAAAACTTTTTGGATCGTCGCGAAGCAGAGGGACATTGACGTTAATCATGCTGGGCCACCTTGCCACTCGGCGCCGAGTATCTTGATGTTGATCAGATCAGTCCCGGATATTTCCAGCACCCTATCAAGCCCAGTTCCTATTTTGGTCGAGCCGAGCCGATTTTTCATGACGCGACATGAAGTCTCGCCGATCTTGCCAACTGACATTTGAAAATACGGTGTCCATGTGTAGCCAGCATCATCCGACCAGCGCAGCATGACCTGAGGGTCGGTGCCTGATGGAACTGTGATGCCGGTCTCCATGATGATCTCGATGGAGTCGAACGACATTGGCGTGCCTTGTGGCACCGTTGACGGCAAGATTCTCCATGACCTGACCCACTTCCGCATTTGGCCGGCATCATCAAAAACAGTGTCGTCCAGCGCATACAGATTTCCGCTGCGATAATCGCCGATGATGTTCAGGTTGTTGAAGAACACGGAGCAGTTCGCCCAGTCGCGGGTAAATTGTCCGTTGCTCCATGATGCGCGTTCATGCCACTTCCCGGTAGACAGGTCAAAGCAGAAGGTTCTGCCTTGCGTTGGAAAGGTCAACACATAGAAAAAATGCCCGCCTTGCTGGTATCCCCAGCCGACCGCATCTGATGTCGTGGTGAAGGAAGCGATGCGCTGCGTAAGCGCTTCCGTTGAGATTGGTTTGGCTTGGTAGCCTACCGACATAAACACCGTATTCTGGCCTTGGTCGCTACCGCCCAACCACGCGATGCTTTCGCCAAGTTGCGCAACCGATGCCGGCGCTGAACACCCAACCACACCAGACACGCCCACCAGTGGCGTGAAGGCGAATCCTGCTGCTCCTTGGTTGATCCATATCTCGTAGCTGGAGTTCTTGAATATCCAGACTTCTTCCTTGATCTCGAATAGTGTCACGACGTTGTTGGCACTGTTCTGCACAAAGGCGTTATTCGCCGTCCCGGCTGATTTCAAAGTGGACAGGTTGTTGTAGTTCGTCTGGTAAATCTGGTTGTCGTTCGAGTTGACCAGCCCAAACCCGTCCTGATAGACGTTGATTGAAGGATTAACACAGGATACACCACCTTCCGGGATCGTCTGCGTGAAGGTCAGCGCATTCATATCCCACACCCATCCACCGGTGCCATCTACCGCTTGAATCTGTGTCGGGCTGTTGATGATCGAGACTGGACTGTTGTTGCTGCCTAACGTACCCAGCGCGGTTGCGACGTAGGCTGATGTGACCGAGTAGAGTTGATTTCCGCTCGCCAGATAAAGCAGCCCATCGTTACCAACTTTTGCGCCGCGTATCGGCCCGGTTCCTATGGTGGCCAGCAGTCTCTTGCCGGGGATGGATTTCAGCAATCCAATCACCTTCCCTTTTGGTGTATAGACCATTTCCGGGTAGAGGTTAATACAGTTATCCGTTGCGCCGCTTCGCGCGGTGTCGGTCAGAAAATTTTCCAGTATTGGGGATAACAAGATTAGCTCCCGCGATTTTGGCTGTCATTGAATATGTTGTAGCCGCCTCCTTGGGCTTTGCTAACAATGGCCGAGTCGTATTTTGATGGGCTGATCTTCATATTTGTGCGCTTCACTTTTGCAAGGCTATCCATCGCTAACATCATCAACCATCCGGGCGGGTCGCCTTGCTTGTAATACGGCCACAAGCGAATGCTCAGATTGTTCTTGATAGCCGACACGTAACCAAGTGGAAGGCTGATCGGCGTGGTGAGACTTGGAATGTCCGAGAAGGGTAATCTGGAATCGAAGAACAGCGTGTGCGCAGCTGACGGTGTGCCGTAGAGATTGATGATCCCAAGCGGGTTTTGCGGGTTGTAAAACAGCGTGTCCGGTAAATCGGTTTGCGGCGTCAGCAATCCGATCTGGTTCCACTGATCCTGTTCGATGACCTGCACTGGGAAGCGGTTATTGTTTGAGTCAACCAAGTACGCGGCGCCAGGGCCGGTAGAAATATCCATAGGTCGCGCCAGATTGATGTCGGCGTTGTTGTACAGCCCGATGGTGTAAGAGTTCTTTCCAGGCACCAGAACGAAGCTCTGTTCGACATTGGCAAAGCATGCCAGAGACTCATTCGACCATTCATCCAATATCTGGTTCATGCATGACAAAGCCCTTGCGCTATCTGCGGCAATAACTGAAACGCCAGGCGAATACACCTTGATCTGCTCGAAAGCATCCTGGATGATCGACTCGCCTGTGTCAACCGGAGTAGGCGCGGGGTTTATGAATATAGTCATGGTGTCGGAGGTTGCTGTGGCGCTTTGTTTTCAGCGAACGATTGCCCGACCTTACCGGCCAAAACGAATAGGCTGATTTCCACGAATGAAGGCGGAATATCTGGGAACTTACCATTCACGATAACCAAATAAAGGCTGCATCCGATCAACATAAAAGACCATAGCAGCATGACCACGCGCATCGAACTTGTTGCTCCGGTTCCGTCTTGAAAAGCGTTCATGTTGTTCTCCTTAAAATGGATCGCAGTGCATTACAATCGTTTGTGCTGAAATTGCGGTAAGCGCTAAGTCTGTGGATAAAGTGACATTCTGAAAAGTGGCAGTCGTTGTAGTCGAGGAAACTGGCTCCCACGAATTCAATGTACCTGTTATCCATAAAAGGTGAGATGAGCAATTCCACCCATTAGGTGCCGTCGAGTTCATTGCAATTACGCCCGTGCTGCCTGTTGTCCCACCGGTTAATACTCTGAATGTTACTGAGCCGTTTGACGATGCGATTGAGGCCGTGCCACCGAAGCCGCTGGAGATTGTCGGGGCTGTGGCACTGGCAATTAAAACTCCATTCAGCGAGTAGGATGTTGACGCGGTTGCGGTTGTGGCTGATACCGTTCCGCCTGACAGATTGGTTGCCGTGCCAGCCGTTGCTGCATTCAGGTTCGCCACCTGCGTTGTGCTGGCTACAACAAAAGGCGCGGTGCCAGTTGATACAGTGGATGTAATAGGGGTGGATACACTAACATTCTTAAACAAGTTCGCCCATGTTGTTTGTTTCCATAATCCTGTAACGCTGTCCAGCAAATCAAATAAGTCTGCCGATACTGGTGCGGTTTTAGCTGTTGGTGTGGTTCCAATATTGTCCCTGATAACTACATTTATTCCTGTGCTGGCGTTAGATATTGGGCCGCTCCCATTACCGAGCATGATGTTGTCTTTAATAGATACGTCGCTTATGACGGCTGCCGCAAGTGTTACAGCAGCATTGGTATTTCCGTTAAGTCCTCCCGCCCCCGATCCTATTGTTACACCCTGAATTTTTAATCCGACAAGCGCATAGTTGGCATACACACCATAAAGATTATTGCTTATCTCGCCTCCACGAATAGAGAGATCAGTAACACCAGCGCCGATTGTTACCCCTGACCCATTACTAAGAAGCGCATGGAGCGATTCAAAGTGGATGCCGTTGATAACTGACGTACCATCACCAGCAATAAACACATCATTGTTTGTAGCGCTGCTTGACCAAACATCAGTAAATCTGCTTCTATAAACTCCGCCGGTTGTATATGGTGATATCTTTATTCCAATAGTGCATTGGTCAAAAAAATCATTTTCAGCATATAGACTGAACACATTGTCTTCGGCGGATAGAGGGTCTATTAATAAACACGATCCTTGGTTAAGGACGGACGTATTTGTTATCATCAATGCAGAACTGTTTTTAACCTCGATGCCAGCTTTGGCTACGTTAGGGGGGGAATCAGCACCCATCAACACATCATCTATAACTTGTGATGTGTCGCCGCCATTTGCGAAAATACCTACAGCGTTAGTTGCGGCGTGTGTAAATCTACCATGTCGAATACGGGACACGACGCCAGTCATATTTATGCCTGTGAAATAGCCGTCCAGACTAAAATCGTCTATGAATGATTCGGTGCCACTCAGAGCTACATACGTGCTTGAGGTCTGAGCTATGTTATTCGTTACTCTTAACCCTCTGATACCAGCGCCAAAACCAGATACGGTAAGTAGAGTGCCTGTTGCTGTGTTGGATAAAATAACTGTTGAATTTCTACCAGCACCATTCAGCACTGTTCCATTGCCAAGCGTCGCACCACCTGTATATAAATACGTTCCTTTTGGCAGCGTGATGCTGTTCCCTTGACCCGCTGTTATGCACTTATTGATAGCAATAGTGTCGTCCGCTACACCGTTACCTATAAGACCAAACGAGGCGCAATTTATTTGATTTGTTACCGCATGAGCCAGCGATACCGAGAGCAGCGCAGCGAGAAATAGTTTAGCGAGAAATTTCATTTTCAGTTTCCTATCCGTAAAATGTAACTACAATTAAAACTAATGACATCATCATCACCGCTGTTACGATGATTGCATTCACAGTATTAATTTTCATTTTCAGTTCCTTAGAAAAGTTTATTGAAGCGTCCATCAGCAGCTCCGTTCGCAGTGCAGGCAATCACAGTGCCACCATTGTTTGCGGTTGAGTCGGTTGCGTTCCAGAAGAACACTCCAGCACCACCATCGCCGGGAGTTGTGAAGCCTTGGACGATGTATGTGATGACAGGTGTGCTGACCGGCACAGTAAGAGCTTTGAGTGCCGCTATGGATTGGAGCGTAACAACTTCCCCAGGGTTACCAGGGGCTGGATCAAACAATATGAAATCTGATAAAAGCGGTGGTAAGACAGCAGGATTTTGCGTGAGTTGGTAATGCCCGTTGGGTGCGTAGAACGGGAATGTACCGTCTGCTTTGGATTTGAGAGGCTGGATAAGCGGTGCCAGTGTTGCATCGTCCGTACCGTATACGGATGCAGCAGTTCCGCTCGGGTAGTTCTGCACGAATATGGATGCGCCTACCACGGGTAATTCTGTGGCTATGTTGGCAAGCGACTCGTTGTACTTTTGCATATCTTCCTTCGGCCATCAGGCACTGCGGGAATGTTTCGCCATCACGGCGGTACGGTGATACTTATGCTGCTTTTTGTGTTTCTTTGTAGGCCTTGCTGCGTTTATCCATCTTGCCCAGCCCGTGCCGATCAACGCCAGTGTGTGGCGGTACTACAACTTTTGCCGGCTTCTTGGGTTTCTTTTTCTGTGGTTTCTTTTCTGCTTTTGCTGCCACCTTGGCCGGCAAGTCATCCTCGGTTGCTTCGACTGGATGATCGAACCATCCTTCGCCAAGTGCGGATTCTTCTGCCGCGTCATTGACGATCTTGGCCATTTCAATTTTGGAATACTTCCATTTCGGATAAGCCTGAAATACATACCCATCCGGATTGTGTGATTCGAGCAGCGCGCGCTCGTATTCAGCGGGGTCTGGAATGTTGTTCGGGCGGTAGCCTTTGGAAGCATATTCCTTTTCCTGCTCGACATTGCTCACTGTCACCGGCGGGAATCGTTCTAGCGCAAGGCATTGTGGAACCGGCTTCATGAACGCCGGAACCTTCATATTCTTTTCCTCTTCGGTAAGAGGTTTGAACTTAGCCTCACTGTGTCCAGGGTGGTGCATAGCCTTGGGAAATTCGGCAAATTGTTTAGCCATGATTTTCCCCTTGCGTTTGTCCAGCGGCTTCCAACGAAGGTTGAACGGAAGGAGTGGCCGCTTTATCGTCGCCGCTGGAGACTATCGCGCCATCGGCTGCGGGTTGATCTGGCACATGAATGGTTTCGGTTGGTGCAATGATAGGCTCAACTATTGGCGCGGGAGTTGGCGCAGTTTCATGTTGTGGTTGTGTCGGTGTGGACATAGCGGTGACTGTACCTTCGAGTTCTGCGATGCGCGCTTCCAGTGCGGCAAGGCAGAACTCGAAGGCGTGCAGCATTTCGACGACATGCGTCCACAATGGCTCTGTGGATGGCCCATAATGTAGGGTAGTTTTTGCGGTGTTCCAAAGTGATCTCAGTTTCTCCAGCATGATATTTCTCCTTGTGGTTAGATTCTTTTCAGCCATGCGTTAGGCCAATATGTCGTGTTCCTGGTCAGCGTGCTTTCGTTGAAAGGCCATTCAGGTTGCTCAATTATGAACCCATCGTGGATTTTTGCAAATTCTTTTGCGGCATGCTGGGGGTTATCAAATTCCCAGTCAGGATTGCCGCGCGGCACGTCGGCAAGGTCTTGCATATTGCCGTCGGTTGCGCAAATGTAAAACCCCGGCGATATCAGGTCATGGTAGGCTTTAAGTTCGTTGAGTACATGCTGGTATGAGTGGCAACTGTCCAGAATCACCAGCACGCGGTTGGTGCGCGCGCAGAGGCGGTGCACATGGTCAACGATGTCCGGCGCCGTCGAGTCGCCTTCGATCAGCGTGATGTGCTCGGAAAGCGGGTGCGCCTCGATCTCGGCGCGGCAGCGCAGCCCCTTCTCAACGCCAATCACATGCCCGACACCCATGGCTTTGCACAGCGAGGCGTAAAATATCAGGCTGCCGCCGTGCGCCACACCGGTCTCGACGATGACTTCCGGCTTCAAGCGTGTGATGACTTCCTGCATGCGCATCATGTCGTCAGGGAGTTGTAGGATTGGAAAGCCCATCCAGCTGTAGGTGTACGGGACTTTTTGATTCCACCCGACTTTCAGGCACAGGTTGGAAAGCAATTCATAAGCATCATCCGAATATAAAGGTGCCCATTTCGCTCTGCCATCTTCTTGCACTTCGACGGTTTGCTTATCCGTATTGATTATGATTTTCACAGTATCTCCAGTCTCGGCACAGCGACAACGAATTTGGTTCCGTGCACGCGCATGTGTTCCAGTTTCTTGATGATGTCAGTCTTGAAGTTCCATGGAAGAATGAGGACGTAATCAGGGCGTTCTGTTGGGCTGAATCCACCGACCACCGGGATGCGGCTGCCAGGCAGAAACTTGCCTTGCTTGCTGGGTGTGTCATCGACCACGTAGTCGATCAAATCAGAGCGCACGCCAGCGAAGTTGATCAACGTGTTACCCTTCGCCGCCGCGCCAAACGCCACCACGGTGCGGCCGAGTTGCTTGGCTTGCAACAGAAACACCAGCAAGTTGTTCTTCACGCGCTCCGCCGCGACTTGGAAGTCGGTGTAAAACTTGGCTGTTTTGATGCCAGCTTCTTCTTCGCGATCAAGCGTCATCCGCACGAACTGGGTGCGCTCACGCATGCCACCATCGCGCTTCTGGGCATACACGCGCAGGCTTCCGCCATGGGTTGTCAGGTATTCCACGTCGAAGATGCCAAGGCCATTTTCCTTGAAGATGCGCTGTACGGCGGTGAGTGACAGGTAGGAATAATGTTCCAAATACATGGTGTCAAACTGATTGTTTTGAACCAGACTGAGTAGGTGAGGGAACTCGAATGTGCAAACGCCATCTGCTTTCAGCAGCGCGGTGAAGCCTCGGCAAAAATCGTTGATGTCGGGGCAATGAGCGAGCACATTATTGCACACCATCAGGTCGGCTTTGCCAAGTCTCGGCATAACAGTTTTTGCATATTCCTCAGTGAAGAAATTACGGAATGTCAGGATTCCTTTTGCTTCTGCCTTTTCGCCGGTGGCTGTTGGTTCAATGTTGCAGCATGGAGTTTTCATCCATTGCAATAAATATCCATCGTTTCCACCTACCTCGACCGTCAGCGAGTCCTTGCCCAACTCAAACCGCTTGGTCATGTCCTCCACATATTTCTTGGCATGCGCGACGAAGCTCGGCGACGTGCTGGAATAGTACGGGTAATCCTCTGTGAAAAGCTCGTCGTAATCCAGCTTGAACAGATCGAGGTTGGTCTGAACCAGAAAACAATTTTCGCATACCAAAACTTGTAATGGGTAAAATACTTCTTGGCCGTTTGGTGAGTCTCTAAATGCATTTGAAGGTGGTGCGTTTCCAAGATCACACATCACCAACTTTAATTCACTTCCGCAGTGTCTGCATTTCATAGCAATCTCCTTAGATCGTGCAGGTTGGATGATGAATGCGCTTGGCTGTAATATAGGCAGCGTGTGCTTCTTCTGGAGTAGCAAAACGCCCCAGCGTTAATGTTTTCCCGTCAACATTTATTTGGGCTTTGAATTTTTTCTTTAATCTTGCCGTATTGTCTTTATATACTCCCAGGAATCCAGTGCGGCTAGTAATTAGTGCTTTGATTTGGTTCTGCCCATTACCTTGTTTAGTAACATCACGCAAATTATCAATTCTATTGTTAGATTTTTTATGGTCACGGTGATCAATAAAATTGCTCGGCATTTCACCATAGGCATATAACCAAGCTAAACGATGGGCAAAATATAATTGCCCATCAATCCGTATCGTTAAATATCCTCTACTTGGGCAACCAGCTTCTTTTCCCGCAAAAGAATGTCCACATGATTTGCTCCATTTGAAAATGCCAGTTTCTGCATCGTAATCTAAAATCTCTTTTAGACGCGACTGCGTAAGGCATTTCATGACGTGACTTCTTCGCCGGTGCCAGTTGTGGAATTGGCCTCGGCATTTTTCTGCATCTGTTCTTTGACTTCGGCTATTTGCTCCGGTGTTCGCTTGTACGCTTCGTGCATATTGCCGGTCCATGTGTGCATGCCGTGATGGGCGATGTTGATATTTGGATCGATCCAGAGCTGCACACCAGCTTCGCGCATGCGCCTGGAGAAATACGAGTCTTCCCCGTATCTCACGTAATCCTTGATGTCGCACATGAAGAATGCCGTGTAGATGCGGCCCTTGCGGATCGGCCAAGCGAAGTCATCCAGGTAAATATCATTTGGATAGGCTTGCGCATACTTCACCAGCGCGGCGCGTTTGATTCTGAGAAATCCGCCGGCGACGTTATAGGCCTCGAGCAGCGCTGATCCATCGGACAATTCCTTGCCGTTGAATGCAGCCACGCCATCCTTCACTATGGTCAGCGGACTGCCTGCGAACTGCCCCCAGTTGTTCTTAAACGGGTATGCCCCGGCCACCACATCCTCGGTGTGCTCCAACAGCCTGGCAATCGCTGTAGGGTGCCATGACTCGTCAGAGTCGATCATGATCAGGTCGGTGCCGTCCGTCTCAAGGAAGTTGGCCACGATGGTATTTTTTGCCCTGTCTACATACGAGTCACCGTTTACCCTGATCAACTCCCAGTCAATACCTGCCTGTGTCAGCATGCGAGTGGTGTAGATCATCGCCTCGCCGAAGTTTGAATTCTCCTGCGACATGTAAAACGGGGTCGCGAAGACAACCTTTCTCTTGGTTGGCACAAAGTTCTTCTCGCGGACGTAGATCGCATACTGGTGCTGCTTGGGGATTTTGTCGCCGCTGATGTTGCTGGTCGTGTCATCGCGCAGGCCGAGGGAGCACAATTCCTTTTCTATGATTTTTATTTCGTATTTCTGAACCAAACGAATGTACAAATCAAGGTCAAGTAACCAACCTGCATGCTCGTCAAATCCGCCAACTTCTCTGACAGCACTTGTTCTGTACAAGTTGAGCCCATGGTACATGTTGCCGATCTTGTAAATTCTCAAAAATTCTTCACGTGGCATATTGACCGGCTTTGGAATAGCCAAACGTGGGTCAGCAGGGTTGGTATAAGGGTTGCCATCGCCGTCAATGAAGCGCGGCCAGCACGAAACCATCGCCACATCGTCTTTCATTTCCACCATCGTTTGTGATAGAAAGTTTTGATCCATTAAATCATCCTGCCCACAGATGGCAAAGTACGGTGTGGTAATTAAATCAAGCGTAGCCTGAAAAGATTTTGCTATAGCCCCACAGTGTTCGCCAGCAACGATGCGCAAGCGGGTATCGTTAATGCCTTCCAGTGCTTTGAGTGTTCCATCTGTCGAGCCATCGTCGCGAACCAAAACTTCGTATCGCTCCGGAAGCCCCGTACCTTGATTGCAGTATTGTTGCGCAAGGGCGGATTCTACGGCGGCACGAATCCATTTTTCGCCATTGTAAGCAGGGATCGCTATGGTAATTTGCATTTGAAATTCTCCTTTGATTTATGGCATGTCCGGCCAATGACGGTTTTGTTTTGATCTATTAGTTGCTCTTGGAATTACTTGGATGTTGCAACCGATATGGAAGCCGCAAACAAACTTGCTTTGCAGCGGTACGGTATGATCCATTTCCCACTTTATTCCTGTAGCTTTTTCTATGCGAATGCATAAGTCAGCAGCTTCATACATGATGAGTTTATCCAGTTCCCCAAACCATAACGGAATAGCCATCTTTTTTTGAGCATGATGTTTGTGCCACCATGCACGAGTTTTTTCTTTATTATTTAAGCGATATACTTTTTGGCGTTTTTTTCTTTTATCAGGATTGTCTGCATAGTTTTTTGCAGAGTTAGCTTTAACTTTCTCGGGGTTAGCAGCATAGCGTTTTGCTGAACTAGCTTTAACTTTCTCGCTATTTTCAGAATACCATGCTGCACCATTTGCTTTAGCTTTTTCAATATAATCTATGTTATTTTTATTCTTTTTATACTGTAAATCACATGCAGCACGAGAGCATTGTTTGCAATTCCCAAACGGAGATGACTTGCTAGGTTTGTAGCGTTCCGATCCTCCGCATTTCTTGCAGACTTTCAAAGCATTCTCCTTGTTTTAATGAAAAAACCCTCACCATTTCTAGTGAGGGTAGTTTACTACTTTATTTTACTGCATTGCAACACTTACGGTTGACCCAGAGTTCCCACTGTGTCGATAGCGTTCAAGGCTGCCATCAGTGCAGCAGCCAGTGTTGCGCTTTGTTGCAGCGATGGGTAGTACGATTGCGCCACAAACAAGCCAGCGGTGGTCGTATTGCCAAGACCCGGACCTTGCAACTGGAGGTTCCCGATTGTGTAGGTTTCTGCCGGTACGTTGATCGAGGTCGTGGTCAGGTTGGCATACTGGATAGCCAGCACATTCACCGCACTGACGCGCGCACCCACGATCATGATGCCTGGAGTCAACGTTGGTTTGTTGACAATGACCGAAGTTGAAACAACCAGACCTGTCACCGTGGTGGTGGCCTCAACCGTGGTCGTTGCCGCACAGGTAGTCGCGTTCAACAACTGGTTGTAGATCATCAGCGGGTTCAACGGTGCCTGACGCTGGACGGTGGCCAAGTAGACCTCGGAACTGGTCGGGGTGGCACTGGCGAACGGGTTGATGTACTGGACGTTGATTTGATTCACCGCCCCCACATACCCGCCGATTACCGACGTGCTGACCTGAGTCGTTGCCCGAGAGATACCGGACACCACATCCGCCACTTGGATGCCCTTGACCGCCGATGTTCCTTCCGATGCGCTGGAAGCCGCGGTCGCCGCATTGACTGCCGGGATACCGTAGATGATCGTCGGGTTGTAGGCGTTCAGTTGTGGCAAGAAGGCCAGGTTCCACGTTTCCGCAGCCGTTGGAGTAACGCCAGTGGTAACCACACCACTCGTCACCACACCGAAAGTCACCGCGAACTGGTTGAGTCCGACCACACGTGCAAAAGGCGAGTACGCCAAACCGGCCTGATTGGTCGGCTTGTTGACGATAGCCAACGTCCCGGGCAAGCAGATGTTGGGCTGTGTCGCGCTGGTCGCGAGCGTGAAAATCTGCTCGGTCGTGGTATTGATCGGCACATTGGCCGGCGACAGTGCTGCAGTCGTAGTCAACGGGCTGGCGCGCAACTCGACCACATCATTGATTTCGCCGGTCGGCGTGATGGCCGCTGACGATACGTTGACGTAGTTGACGTTGATGATGCCGGACGTTGCACAAGTGATACCGCCGATTCCCAGACCTGCTTGCTGGGATACTTTGTTCGCAAAATACACCGAGTTGGTGGCGAACTGATAGCCAAGCTGCAATGTAGTGGAAACAGATGAGGTATTTTGCGCAGCAGTCGTAGCCTGAACCGCAAACGGAATGATCGCGGTCTGGTACTTGATGATTACACCGGCACCACTAAATCCGGTTGGCGGCGTGAATTGGCTGTTATCCTGACCACCTACCCCGGTAATGGCTGTCGCCAACGCCACCTGTAAATCATGTGGCGTTGGCGACGTCAAGAACGTGGTTGATGTGGCGTTGCTGGACTGCGCGACGATACCAAGGCGGAAATACTCCCCGGTCAGCCACGCAAACAACATGTAAATAAAAGATTTCTTCATGATATTTCCTTCGAAAAATGGTGCGTTAAGACCGAACGTATGGAATGACTTTCGGGTTGGAATAGCGTTTCTCTTTCCCAGCCGCAATCATCGTGCTCATTTCGTTAGCAAACCTGTCCACAAATTCCTTGGCCATGCGCGGGAAGAATGGCACGGCGACAAACTGCTTTGTCTTGGTGTCCTCTGCCCATACCTGGTAGAGCGTTTCCTGGTTTACTTTCTGATCCATTTTCAGTCCTCAAAAGTTCGCTGTTAGTTTGTCAACCGGCAGCCAAGCTCTGGGTAGAATGTTGCTGTGCCCCACAAGATGTCGATACGCGTTGGCAGAACGTCGGCATTGATGTCATAGGCGCGGATGGTTCGCAGGCTGATGCCCTTGAACACTTCCTGCGACTTGAAATCCACACCTTCAGGCATGATCAGCGGCACAGTAACCAGACCAAATGCATCCTTGCAGAAGCCGATGTTCTTGGTCTTGACCTGTCCGCTGGCACCAGAGATAACGGTGATTGCCGCGCCGGCTGCAGGCGAAGCGGTCACTGTCTGGTATGCGCCAGAAGTGGTGATGGCAGGGTAGATCGAGAGCGTGGAAGACCCGGCATTGCTTGAAGACGCCGTTGCCGTGACGACAAAGTTGCGCAACGAGCCGGTACTTACAAGGCTTTCAGGGTTGACCGCGTTCACGCCGGCGATGGTGATTACGTCGCCTACGTTAAGCATCGCTACAAGGCTATTCCCCCATCCGCCGGTAACCAGAGTAGAACCGGTCTGGCCGGCGCTGGTAACGGTTGGCGTACCGGAATAAGTCCCGGTGGTCTGCGTGGGCACGTTCTGGTCCATGTAGACTTCGAAGTTGGCGATGTTGGGAATGTAACCCTTGAAGCTAGGCTCGGCGACGGACTGGACGTAGACCGTGCTGATGCCCACGGTGACTGCCCAATACGCGGCTGGATTGAGTACCAGCGTGCGGTCTTGTTGCGGGGCCGCTTCTTCATCCAGACGCTGCGCAACGGCAGCCAGGAATGAGAAGGCGTTAGGGGTTGTATTGAGCGTGCCGACCTCGTTGTAGATGTTCGGGATATTCCCCAGCACACCCATGTCGATGCGGTTTGCCAATTTTTCCATGGCCGGTTTCAGGTAGCGTTCGCGGAATTCCTCGACTACTAACGTCAATTCGGCTGTCCCAAACTGGAAGTCAACGTGTGACTGGTTGGTGATCGTAATGCTGGTTGATGGCTCAGAAATGTCTTGAACCGTTAGACCAGCGCCTTCCGATACGATGAACTTGTTCGGCTTTCTGACCGTCAGCGTGGTGCCGATTTTGGCTCCCATCTGACTTTCGAATTGCCGATTTACCCGGCCTGCCATGACCAGGTTGTTTGTCAGAATATACAGCGATTCCTTGCTGATAATCGACGGCGTTAAGAGGGTTTCTGTAGACATGATGTTTCCTTCACGTTAAGCAGGACTAGCCTGCTAGTTAATGTCGAACTCGCCCAGCGTTACGATCTTCTTCGCGGCGCACTTCAGCATATTCAACCATCGACATTTCATCCTTGGTCTTGCGAGCAGGAGATTCGCGCTGCCCCACAGGTTTGTGTGGTTCAGCTGCTTTCGATGGTTTTGCCTTGCGGGCGATCTTCACTTCGGCTTGTAACTCGCCGATGCGCAGTGCCATAGCCGCTTGGTCTGTCTGGGCAAGCGTGTTCAGTTCTTTCAATTCTTCAGGGTTGTTCGCCAAGCGGTAAAGGATGTGCGGGCCGAGCTCGGATTTCTCGATCAGGAAGAATGCCGGGTTCTGAATAATGAGATGGTCATTGTTCGTCACCTTCGCGTCGAAGTCCGGATACTCAGTTTTGCTGGTGGTCAGGCGTTCGTTGAACGTCTTGTGCAGTTCTTCAACTTTCGCCTTCACTACGGCTGTTTCCTTGGCTTTCGCCTCAGTTTGAGCCTTTTCTTCAGCTTCCTTTTGAGTTTTCAGGGTTGCTTCAAGAGTTGCCTCTTGTGACTTGCGTAGTTCCTGGCGTGCGGCGTGTGTCGCTATGGCTGCCGCGTACTCGTCTGGATCCTCGAAGTCGTCGCGATTGGGCTTGATGTCATCTTTGGCCTGTACTGCTGCCGCAAGCGTTGCTGCTTCTGCATCCGCTTTCGACTTTGCTTCGGCTTTGAATTTATCAAGTTCCTGTTTCGTGGCTTCCGCTTCCTGTTTGGCTTTTGCAGCTTCCGCCTTTGATGCTTCGGCAGCGGCTTCAGCGGTCTTGCGACCATTGGCCAACGCACTCATGCGCTCGTTGATACCCTTCTTTACTGGCGTGTCATCACTGATCTGGGCAAGTAATTCCTCATCTGTCGGAGGGGTTGCTGGCTTGTCGTCGCTTACTTCGGCGGCTGCGGCGGGTTTATCCGTGGCTGCGGCTGGTTTGGCTTTGACTTCACCGCTGTCTTGGGCGGCGCGGATCTTCGCATAGTCGTTCATGGACGGCTCGGCGGATGCGGCCGGCTTTGCAGCGGTCGTATCTTCCGGACGTTGCACATCGACGGATGCGGGTTGGATGACTTCTACCTTGCTGACTTCAGTGTTTGTTGACATGGGGAGCTCCACGGATAATCGCGATGAATCTGTCACCGCTAACAGTTTTGAAGGCGTAAAAAAGCCCAGTCGCGCTGGGTAGCGTGCTGGGCATTATTGAATTCTGGATGATTCTATACATGCTGCTCCATCAAGGGATCGCTGCACCGTTCGGCGCTGCTTGTGATTAAGTTACTCTAATAGCTTGAATAATGCAAGGGTTCATTCCTTTAGATAAGTGGTGCAGCATTCATCGCGATCCTCTGCAAATCGCATTGGCCGCAGGAACCATTGCGCCTGACCTGAAGTTCCCTGCCGTCACATCCTTGCAATGAAAGAAGTCGTCGAAGATGGTGGGGAATAGGGTAACTGCGCTATCGGTCGAGTTGTTTGCTGTGCCTGATTTGATATTGCGAAAGTCTAGTAATGTTGCTGGAGTAACATTGAATGGACTGGTAGCAGACTTCATCTCTGCCGCGGATGAATTGCCATTCGTGCCTGCTGCGCCAGTCACTGCACAACTTCCAGCATTTGTTAGTAGAGTGGGACTTGCAACCAACGGTGCATAACCTAAATTATTGGAAATATTTGAGGAACATGCACTGGTTAATCCAGTCCCGTAAATTACCAGATTGAAGTTTCCATTATTATCAGTTGAGCTATATACGGTGTTATTGTAAAAATTAAACAGTGTTGGATTTGGGGAACCAACCGTACTCGCATAGTCATAATTTGCAGCAGCATAGGCGTTTGTTGCTACACTCAGATCAAATACGTTGTTTCGTATTGTTAGGCTGGCACACTGACCGGAGAAAGCATCTTGCGTTGCTGGTACAGCTATCCACCAGTTTCTCTCAAATATATTATTGTATTGAGTTTCATCTGAAGTCGTGTTTTGTGGGTTACAAGTAGCGATGTAAGGAGTGGTGCTGTATCCGGTCATCTTGTTATCACTCACAATAACATTTGTCGTATCTCCACGAATCGAGATAGCATTGGACTGAACGCGAACAGTATTATGGGCATACACCCCACCAACCCCTCCCTGAAGGCGCGCTCCATGATTGATTACCCCCTCAATATCATTCCCTTGCACTGACCAGTAATTACTGGCTCCGTTATAGAAAAAGTAAGAGGTATTTGTGTCAATCACTGAGCTATCTTGAACCGCCCAGTAAGAGCTAAAGGTAGCGTTATTGAAATGACCAAGTAGGGTAATAAAAGTGCCTCTCAGGTTTACTCCGGTGTCCCGCAGAACTGTGACATTGCTTACATT
>CAAGKR010048109.1_pt1 | contig 22270 bp, 21 predicted proteins | sample 2556971 | NCBI WGS metagenome assembly CAAGKR01 (sample SAMEA5207829, study PRJEB30636) | soil metagenome | biome: forest; feature: boreal; material: soil | place: USA | collected 2011-09 | depth 1 m | reverse complement strand
TCCCCGGCGCTGCAAGCCGGGTCCGGTAGGGGAGTTGGTCCCCATGTAGGCCGCGGAGTGTGGCCAATTCCGGAAGGGGAAAGGGGGACGTCGCTGAAATACGCCGCGCCGCGCTATGCGACACACTCGGCAGTCCTCGTGATGGCCGCCGCCATGCCCTGGATGATGCTGCACATGCCGGTCGGCGCGACCTCGGCCATGGCCGGGGCAAACGTGTCGGGCGCCCCCGTGGCGCAAGCGCAATTTGGTAAGGCCGTGGACGGCATCAGCTGGTCCATGAGTGGCGCGATGGTGGTTCCGGCATTACCGGTCACGCCTCCCTCGGACAAGCACCGCGAGATCCTGCATTACCAGGCGGTCAAGGGCGACACGCTTCGCGCGGTCGCCGGGAAGTACGGACTGAGTGTGAATACGCTCCTGTGGTCGAACCCGAGCCTGGTCGACCAGCTGTCTGCCGGGCAAGACGTGGTCGTGCCACCGATCGACGGAGTCCTGGTGAAGGTTGCCGCGACGGATTCGGTCGCGGCCCTGGCACTGAAATACCGGGCCGAGTCTGACGCCATCATCGAGTTCAACCTCCTGCGGCATCCGGAAACGCTGCCGGTCGGCGAGTATTTGATGGTGCCGTTTGGCGTTGGGCCGGAGCCGGCATCGGTGCCGCAGCCGGTTGCCCACACCGTGAAGACCGGGAAGCGGGCGGTGTTTGTGCAGCCGGTCTACTCGGCCGGTGGCGGCTTCTATCCCTTTGGGCAGTGCACCTGGTACGTCAACTCCCGTCGGGCGGCGCCGTGGGGTGGAAATGCCTGGCAGTGGTTTGGTCGGGCGCGCGCCTACGGCCGGCCTGAGGGCCCGACTCCTCGCGTCGGGGCCATCATGGTCACTTGGGAGTCACCGTACTGGGGCCACGTCGCCTACGTCGAGCAGGTCTACGGCGATGGCAGCTGGCTCGTCTCCGAGATGAACTACTACGGTGACCCGGGTGGCGGCTGGGGCCGCGTCAGCTACCGGCACGTCATGCCGGGGTCGGTCCCTCTGATCGGCTTCATCTACTAGCCGCGCCTACCAGCCCGGACGCCTCGACCACTTCCCCGACTGCCAGCAAGCGGGCTTCCTCGTTCCACGGCGCGACCAGTTGAAGCCCGACCGGCAGGCCATCGACCCGGCCGCAGGGGACCGATAGCGCCGGCACCCCGGCCAGGTTAAAAGGCTGGGTGAGGCGAACGAGTGCGCCATCGACCGGCTCGCTCCCGTCAGGCCAGCGAATCGATCGCAGCCCGATTCGCGGAGCGACGATCGGCGTGGTTGGCAGGGCCAGCACGTCGACCCGCTCGAAGGCCAACCGGAGAGCCTCCCTGAGGGTGCCCCGGGCTCGCTGCGCCGTCGCATACTCCGGACCCGAGACCAGCGCCCCGAGCCGCAACCGGATTCGGACGTCCTCGCCGTAGGCGCGCGGCCGCCGCCGCAGCCACCGAGCGTGCACGGCGCTCGCTTCCGCCCGGAGCGTCACCAGCTGCATCGCCCCCGTCCAGTCCAGCTCTGGAATCTCCAGCTCGCTGACTCGTAGCCCACCATCCTTCAGGGCCTGGATCCCCGCCGCAACCCGGCCCGCGACGCCGACCTCGACGCGGTTCACCAGCGTTCCCCGGATCACGCCAACCCGGAGGCCCCTGGTCGGCGGCCGGCTCCCCAGCCGGCGCGCGGCCAGGATCTCGAACAGGAGCCGCGCGTCGTCGACCGTCCGCGTCAGCGGGCCAGCGTGGTCGAGTGACCAGCCGAGCGGGAAAACCCCCTCCAGCGGAATGACCCCGAAGGTGGGCTTGAGCCCGATGCATCCGCACAGAGCGGCCGGAATCCGGATCGACCCCCCGGTGTCCGACCCCAGCGCCCCGGCGGCGAGCCCGGTGACCACCGCGATGGCGGACCCACCGCTCGAGCCGCCCGGGATCCGCTCGGGGTCCCAGGGGTTTCTCGCCACTCCCCACCATGGATTGCCATTGGTGACGCCATACGCGAACTCGTGCAGGTTCGTCTTTCCCAGGACCACCGCCCCGGCGGCGCGCAGCCGGGCGACTGCCGCAGCGTCGGAGTCCGGGACCCAGTCACGAAGAATCCGAGAGCCTGCCGTTGTCCGGAGCCCCCGCGTCGCAAAGAGATCTTTGATGGCGATCGGCACGCCCGACAGCGGGTTGCCCGCTCCCCGCGCGAGCGCGCGTCCCGCCCGACGCGCCTCGCGCGCGGCGGCCTCCTCATCCACCGTGATGAACGCGCGGAGGCTCGCGTTCGCCCTGATCCGCGCTAGGTACGCATCCACCAGGTCCGGCGGCGAGACCTGCCCGGCCCGCAGCATCCGCGCCAGCCGCCGGAGCGGCGCGCGGCACAGCTCGTCCGGCGTCACGGTTCCGCGCCGTTCGCGCTGGCGGATTCGAGGAAGTCGTCGACCAGCGTCCGGTACCTGGTCCATGCCGGGAGCAGCGCATCGATTTCCACCGGGCTCAGCCGCAGGCCGGCGGCGCGCAGGGCGGCCGCCAGCCGGTCTCTCTGCGTCACCGCCACAGTATGCCAACCGGCAATACGGAGGTATCAGGTGATGCGAGCGTCAAAGCGTTTGACAAGAGCGTTTCCGCAGTCCTAAGCTGCCCATGCCGCCAACCCGCCGTGGGGAAGTGCTGGCTGGTGGCTGGCCGCGAGTTGTTCACTGATCACTGTTGAGGAGCTCTAATACAGATGTTGCTTGTGGAAGTCCGCCGCCTGGAGATCGCCCCGACCACCGACCAGTTCTGGACCATCGTGTCACGCATCAACGGCCCTGACTTCATGGGCGTGCTCTATCGGGCCCGTGAAGCGATCTTCGACAGCGCCGGCATCAGCTTTACCATCGACCTCCTCAATAAGTTCCTCCAGTTCGACGTCACCAAGAGCTGGTCGGCCGCCGACGAGGGCGAGCTCTTCATGGGCTCGGCGCCGGTGGTTGGCTGGCTGCGCGTCCGCCGGCCGGGGTCCGCGACCCTGCGCGAGCTCCGTTCGGATGACATGCACTTCATGGAGCTCGAACACGCCGCCAAACCCGCCTTCGTCGAACTCGGCGTTGCCTATCGGGCCGGCAGTGAAAAAGTCCGGACGGATTTCCTGAAGCGGATTCGCACCGCTGCCCAGGAGGCGATTGGGCAAGAGGTGGGCACGCCCTCGTCCTGGCCACTCCTGACGCCGGTCAGCAGCCACAACTTCGAAGCGATCCGCAAGTCACGGCAGGCCACCTTCGAGCCATCCACCGAAGAGAGCCAGGCGATGGCCGCGTTTACAACCCCAGAGATCCGCGCGCTCATTCGTGACCTCGAGCGGGTTGGCTCGCTGACCGTTTCCGACCTTCCCAAAGTGCTGGGCGAAGCCCAGGGCACGGCCGTCGCCGGCCGCCTCGGAGAGTTGCGGACCCTCGGCTTGATCCAGTCCGAGTACGTCATCGTCTGCTCGCGCACCGGGAACGCCGTGCTGCGCACCGATGACCCGAACAAGCTGCAAAAGATGGCGCCTGATTGGATGAAGTGCGCCTGCGGTCGCCCTCTCAACGAGGAGCGGGTCGACCAGGTCATCATGCCCACCGATCGCGCCACGAGTCTGAATGACAAGGGCCGCTGGATGACAACGTTGGCCAGCGCCGTCCTCTCGAAGCTGGGTATCAACCGGGAGCAAGTGATCGTGGATGCCGGGCCCGCGGGCACCGATATCGTGCTCGACCTGAGCGGCGACCTCGTCCTGGTGGTGCTCAAGGACCGCGAGTTCAACCTCGCCGACGCCTACGCCTTCAATGCCAAGATCTCACGGATCAAGGCGGCCGAGGGGGTCATCGTGACCAACGAGGGGTTGTCCGGCGACGCCAAGAAGCTGGTCCAGGATGAACTGGGTCCGCAGCGCGCCCGCATCAGCGATCCCTTCCGGATCACCTTCGTGGAAGGCATCCAGGCGATGGAGCACGAGCTGGGGAAAGTGGTGGAGCGCCGGCGCCGCCAGTACTTCCTGCGCGCCCTCGGCGACCTGGCCACCATCCAGGGCCTCAACATCGGACAGTTGGCGCTGGCCAAGGTCGAGGCCGGTGGGCGGGGCAAGGCGGAGATTGTCGCGCCGGAGGCCGTCGCCGCCGAAGCCTAGGCATCTCGCGCGGCGGGGGCCCGACGCTCGACCAACCCATATTCCATATGGGAAAGCGTGCAACCCGGGCGCGTAGTGTACTGGTATGAAAACCGGAAGCCTCGTGATCGGCATCATCGCGTTACTCACCGGCGGTGTCTGGATTCTCCAGGGAACGGGAGCGCTTCCCGGTAGCTTCATGACCGGCCAGCGGATGTGGCTGCTGATCGGACTGGTCGTCGCGGCCGTCGGACTGGCCCTGGTCTACAACGGGCTCCGCCGGGCCGCCCCACGCTGAAACCGATCCCGCATCGGCCGCTGATCACGGGCCTCTGCGCCGGGGTGTTGGCGCTCGGGCTGGACTACCTTGCCCATGCCGTCATCGGCGTTCCCCTGCTGCCCGAGCAGGCGGGCTACCTGCTGGTCAAGGTGCTGCCCCTGTCAGTTTTCGAAAACCTGCTGAAGGCGCTCGGCGTGGTGGCGCGGCCCTTGCTGCTCGTCGGCGCCACGGTGGTCATCGTCGGCGCTTATGGACTCGCATCGGTCCTCACGACGCGACTCCTGGCGACGCGGGCCATCCTCGGCCTGACCGCGCTGGTCGCCGTTGTCAGTGGGGCGATCGCCCTGGTGGCGGCCACGCCGGGCGATGCCGTCGCCGCGATCGTGGCGGAAGTCGTCCTGCTGGCGGGGGTCGTTCCGCTCACGGATTCCCTGATCACCCGGCTCGGCTCGGCCTCCCCCGAAAATGCTGAGCGGCGAATCCTTCTGCGCAACCTCTTCTTCGGCGCTGTCGGGATCGCGGTCCTGGGGGTGGGCTTCGTCGACGTGCGCCGTTTCCTGACGGCGCTGGCGATGAAGGAGGGCAGCCGGGCCGACAGCGAGATCACGAACGTCTCCGATTTCTATGTTGTATCGAAGAACCTGGGCGGCGACCCGGTGGTAGACGGAAGCACCTGGCGGCTGGACCTGCCCACCCGCACCCTCACCTATGAGCAACTGCTCGCCCTGCCGTCCCAACGTCTCGAGCTGACCCTCGAATGCATCAGCAACGACGTCGGCGGCACCCTGATCAGCAACGGCCTGTGGCAGGGCCCACGTGTCAGCGATGTGCTTGCCCTGACGACGGTTCCCTCCGACGCCGTCTGGATGTTGATGGAGAGTACCGATGGCTACACCGAGAGCTTTCGCCTGTCCGAGTTGACCCCTGATCATCTTCTCGCGACCCACCTCAACGGCGCTCCGCTGCCGCCCCAGCATGGATACCCGGCGCGGTTTATCTTCCCGGGCCACTACGGCATGAAGCAACCCAAGTGGGTCACCCGAATCCGGTTTGCGGCAACCGATCAGCCGGGGTACTGGGAAAACAATGGCTGGGACGAGCAGGCGATCGTCAAGACGATGTCGCGCATCGATGCGCCCGCGGATGGTGCCGCGCTCCCCGCCGGAACGGTTCGTTTCTCCGGGATCGCGTTCGCCGGCGCGCGCCGAATCAGCGGCGTTGAGTTGAGCTGGGGTGAGGGCTGGCAGCCCGCCGACCTCGCGGCCGAGTTTTCCCCGTATGCGTGGCGATTCTGGAACCTTACCGCCAGCCTCAAGGCCGGCCACTACCACGTGCAGGTTAGAGCCCTCGACGGCCAGGGGACGTTGCAATCTGCCGCCTCGACGGGGACGCTGCCCAACGGGGCGGACGGGTACCACACGATCCTCCTCGACGTCCGCTAGGGGATACACTTCAGGGCCCGTGGATGAGTGGCGGCGTGCCATCGACTTCGTGCGAGCCCTCGACGAGCGCTGCGCCGAGGAGGTCGTGCCATTCCCGTGGGGTCGAGCCTTCATCAACCGGACGCTGGCCAGCGCGCCAGACCTCAACTACCTGGTCGCGGATCGGTCGTTAGGGGCGGTGACTGCCGAGGTCCTGGCGGAACGGGCCGACCGGATCCAGGGCGGGACCGGCGTCTCGTTCCGCCGCGTGAATGTCGATGATCAGGAGGCGGCCGAACGCCTGCTCCCGGGATTTGCCGCCCTTGGCTTTGCCGCCGAGCGGTTCTGCGTGATGGTCCATCACCAGCAGCCGGACTGCGAGGTCGACACGGCTCGCGTCCGCCAGGTTGATTGGGCGACCTATCGCCCAGCCCGAAAGCGGGAGATCGAGTCATGGGCCCCGACCGCATTGATTGCCGAGCAGGCGCTCCGTAAGCAAGCGCTGACCGCCACCTTGCTCGACACCACGTACTTCGCTGCCATCGTAGACGGGGCCCCGGCGTCCTTCTGCGAATTGCGCCGGGAAGGTCCGGTTGCGCAGATCGAGTTCGTCGAAACGCTGGAGCCGTTCCGTCGCCGGGGATTGGCCCGCCAGGTTGTTTCGGCCGCCCTCCAGGCCGCCCGCGACTCCTCGTTCATCTTCCTGGTCGCGGACCTCTTCGACTGGCCGCAGCACTTTTACGAGCGCCTGGGATTCGAGACGGTCGGCATCGAGTCGCGATTCATGGACCCGGTACCATCGGCCTGATGGCTGCTCCCACCGCCGTCGACCTCGACCTCGCGGCGGTTCGACGGCAGTTTCCAGCCCTTGACCTCCGAGTGAACGGCGATCCGGTGGTCTACCTTGACAACCCCGCCGGGACCCAGGTCCCGCAGCGCGTGATCGATCGCACGGCGGAATACTGGCGAACGATGAATGCCAATCACGGCGGCGTCTTCGCCACGAGCGCGCGATCCGACGCGCGGATCGACGAGGTTCGCCGCGCGGCCGCCACCTTTCTGAACGCCGGCTCTCCTGAGGAGGTCGTTTTCGGCGCCAACATGACGACGCTCACCTTTGCCTTCAGCCGGGCCATCGCTCGGGAGCTGCGCCCGGGTGATGAGATCGTCGTGACTCGCCTGGAACATGACGGCAACGTAGCCCCCTGGCTCGCCCTGGAAGATCAGGGCATCACCGTCCGCGTCGCAGATATCCACGTCCCCGACTGCACCCTGGATCTGCGGGATCTGAAGGGGCAGATCACCGAGCGAACGCGCCTGGTCGCCATGACGCATGCGTCGAATGCGGTCGGGACGATTCCGGACCTGAACGCGGCGGCACGCCTGGCGCATTCGGTCGGGGCCTGGCTCTTCGTGGATGCCGTCCATTACGGGCCGCACGGCCCAATCGACGTGCGGGCCATCGACTGTGACTTCCTCGTCTGCTCGTCGTACAAGTTCTACGGTCCGCACCTCGGGATCCTCTACGGGCGCCGGGAGTTACTCCAGCGGCTCCGTCCCTACAAGGTGCGCCCGGCCACAGAGGAGCTCCCCAGCCGTTGGGAAACCGGGACCCCGAACCTGGAATGCCTGAGCGGCCTCCTGGGGGCCTTCGAGTACCTGGCTGACGTCGGCGGATCGGATCGGGTGGACCGCCCGGCCATCGAGGCCGCCATGGTCCGCATCCAGGCGCACGAGCGCGCGCTGGGCGCCCGCCTGATTGACGGTCTCGAGGGCATCCCGGGGGTAACGATCCATGGCATCATCAACCCCGAGCGGTTTGCTGAGCGAGTGCCGACTGTCTCGCTGACCTGGCCACCGCATCGACCGGAAGCCCTCGCGCGCTGGCTGGCGGATCGCCAGATCTTTACCTGGCACGGGGACCACTACGCCACCGAACTGATGCGGCGACTTGGCCTCGAGGAGAGTGGCGGCACGCTGCGGATCGGGGGCGCCCACTACAACACAGCCAGCGAAATCGATCTCGTGCTGGAGGTCCTGGCCGGCTACCCGGGCTGAGCCACGTCGGCGTTGGGACGTTCGACCGCGTACCTGGCTGCCCTGCTAGACACTGATGAGCAGGACGCCACCGAACGCCAGCGCCAGGCCAACCTGCTGGAGCCGCGCGATTCGCTCCCCCAGGATGGTGCGAGCCAGCACCACCGTGACGGCCGGATACAGCGAGGCGAGGATGGAGATCAGGCTCAAGAGGGCCGTCGTGGCGGCGATGGCGTAGAGGACGTCGGCGCTCACGTCCAGGGTGCCGATCACGATCAACCCCGGCATGTCCCGGCGCGCTGGACGCAGCCGAGATCGGAAGACCAGGGCGATTACCAGCAGCGCGGCGACACTGCTGGCGCGGGTCACCATGACGCCCCAGATGGGGTCGGGCAGGCTGGCATCCCGAAGCGTCAGCAGGAAGACGCCGAAGGCGAGCGCCGCCAGGACCGCGAGGCCGACGCCAGGACCGGCGCGGGCGCCGGCCGCTCCGCGGCGTCGATCAAAGGCGAGGAGGACGACCCCACTGAGGGCGAGCGCGACCCCACCCAGCTGCAGAACGCTGGGGCGCTCGCCGCGTACCAACCCGGCCGCAAGGGGGACGACGGGGGCGGTTGCGGCGATCGCCGCCACGATGCTGACCACGCCGACGGCCATGCCCCGGTAGAGCGCGGCCAGCCCGATCAGCCCGGTCAACCCGGCGATCGCCCCCTCGATCATCCAGGCCCCGGGAGAGAACGAGGCGTGTCGTAGCCAGGCCATCCCCATCATCAGGAGCAGTGCCGGGGCCTGCGAAAGAAGGAGGACGGTGAGCACGCCCAAGCGGCGGGTCTTTTGACCGCCCATGAAGTCCGCGATCCCCCAGGCGAAGCTCGCGCTCAGGGCGAGCAGGACCGCGGTCAGCGGGCGACTCGGCGCACCGTCGTTTGGGCCGCCAGATCCCCAAGGCGCTGGCGGCGGCGTCCCGCCAGTACCAGCCCGGCATCGATGAGCCAGACAGGCACGATCACCCCGATCAGGTTGCGCACGGTGGCGCGCCACCAGCCGGGAATGCCGCCGGCCGGTCCGTAGACGGAAATCCCCATCATCTTTTTCCCCATCGTCTGGCCGAGTCGCGCCTCCAGTGGGATGCGGTAAAGGAGGGTCAGCGCGACCAGGATGGCGAGGCCTTCCGGGTCGAACAGCGCTTCGTTGCGAGCGACTCCGGTGATGGCCGTCAGGACATAGATTGTTCCGCCAAGGATCAGCGCCAGGTCGATGATTCCTGCCCAGGCCCGGCGGACCAAGGGGTACTGATGCCATTGGGCATTGGCGCCGCGCTGCCACGGAAGCGCCGCCTCCAGCGCGTCCGCCATGTCTCGGCGAACCCCCAGGATGATCGGTTCCATGGCGTCGAGCACCCCCCGCTGGGCCAGCGTCCGGACCGAAAGGACGACGGCGCCGGCGGCGAGTCCGGCCACAGCGAGCACGAACAACCGGTGCTCGGCGCGATGGAAAAAGCTGACGGCTGGCTGACCCACGAGTGCTCCAAGCCCGACGAACACCGCGGTGTAGATGACCACGGATGGAATCAGTCCAGCCGCAAAGGTGAGCCGCGGCATGCGGCTCACGCCGGCCACCTGGGTGGTCGAGATGCGAAGGCCCGGAAACAGCCGGCCGATGAAAACGGCCCGCGCGCCACCCCGGCGCAGCATCGACGTCGCCCGGTCCAACGCCCGACGAAAATGCAGCGCATCCGCCGCCTTCATCAGGGCTGCCCTGCCGACCAGGGCGAACACCTCACGGCCGATCATGGCGCCCACGGTAATGGCGATAAGCACGGCCGACACCATCGGGATTGGATCCACGGTGTCGCTCGCGATCGCGATCCCGGCGATCAGCAGCAGGAGGTCGCCGGGCGCGAACGGGATGGGAATCCCGGTCTCCTCGATGAACAGGAGTCCCGCAATCACCAGGATGAGCAGGTCGCCACTCAGGCTCGCAATCGAGTGAATGGGATTCACGATGGGCCCCCGAACCTGCTCCGCGCCAGCGAACGGCTCAGCCGAGGAGCTCGCGGATCAAGGGAATTGGCAGGTTTCCGCAATCGAGGAAGGCATCGTGGAATGACCGCAGGCTGTAGCCGGGCCGGCGCTCGTGCTCGCGCCGGAGCTCGTAGATCAGCAGCTTCCCCAGCGTGTAGGTCAGGTAGAGGGGATCCCAGGCACCACGGGTCGCTTCGCGGGTTGCCGGCAGCTCGCTCTGAAACCCGACGCGCATGAAGACCTCGACGGCCTCGCGCATGGGCATTTGCTGGCAGTGCAGGCCGAGCGCCACGAGCGCCCGACAATCGCGCAGCAGGGCGTCCATCTTCTGGACCAGCTCGAACCTCGGATCGGTCGAGAAGCCGGCCTCGACCATCAGCTGCTCGCAATAGTGGGCATAGCCTTCTCCCGTGCTCTGGACCCAGAAGAGGCGTCGGGTGAGCGAGGACGCATTCCGCTCATGGAGGGCCTGGACATAATGGCCGGGATAGGCTTCGTGAATCGAGATGTTGGTCAGGACGGCATAGTTGAGATAGCGCAACCATTCCTCAGTCTTTGCCGCGCCCCAGGCCGGCGTCGGCACGGTCACGTAGTAATAGCTGTCCCGGGCTGTCGACTCGAGGGGACCGGCACTGTCGAGCGCGGCGCTGATGTAAGAGGCGTAGGGCGGGGTCGGCTTGACGATGCAACGGACCTCGGAGGGGATCGACAGCAGGCCTCGCTCCAGCACGAAGCTGCGGATCGACTCCAGCATGCCGCTGACGTCGGAGACGATGCTGGCGGCAGTGGGGTGGTGCTGCTCGAGCCCGGCCAGGGCGCCGCTGATGCCCTGGCCGGGAGCGATCTCCCGCGCGAGTTCTTCAGCCCGTTCCGTGTTGCGGGCAACGTCGTCCCGGATCATCCGTTCGAGACCCGGAAGGTCGAGCTCGATCATCTCGCGGAGGGCGAGGATCCGCCGGAAGCGGTCCGCGCCCAGCGGGTCAAGCGCATGGGCGGTGGCGCGCCGCGACTCGAGGAATTGGACGAACCCGCGGACCTGGCCGATGGCGCTCTCGATGCGACCGAGCGTTGCTTGGTCGTGGCGCGCCGCGGCGCGCACCTCGCCTTCCAGGTACTCGGCCTGGCCGACACCCGCTTCGATCGCGATCTCGAGGTTCGGTCGGGGGAGCGAGACCTCGAGGTTGTCGCGGGCGGCTTCCAGGTACCCGGCGTATCCGTCGAGATGCTGGCGAAGGCTTGCCAGGCGCTGGTCCAACGGCGCGTACTCGCGTTTCAGGTAGAGGCTGAGATCCAATTCCGAGCCGTCGCCGGCGTAGTAGAGCGGCTCCGTGAACGGGGTTCGCTGGTCCGCCAGGGCGAAGCGGCTCGCCTGCAAATGCGCCAGCAGCGCACGCCGGTCAACGTCCTGATCCGCGTTGAGGCCGTTCGCTCGAGCCAGGACTTGCAGCTGCCCGTCGATCTCGCCAATGCGGGCCTGAATCGTGGAAGCGGAGGCGTCGGCAACCAGTCCATCGAACGCGTGATCCCCGACGGCCCGGGCATGCGACGGGGCGAAGCGAAACACGCCGTCAATGACCGCGCGTTCGGTCCCCGCCCAACCGGCCAAGATCAGGGCTGCTTCTTTGGGCGTCGTGTCCCACGCCGATCTGAATGGGCACGGAGAAAGGTGTAGGTCTTCTCGGCGGCGTACCCGCTCTGGACCGTGTCCTGGATCCGCGGCCAGAATTCCTCCTTGACCCAATTTCGAGCGACAAGGACCTCGATGCCGGTCATGTGCAGGTCCCCTTTTTCCAGTTCTGCCAGCGTGTCGCCCGGCTGCAACGCCCGCACAGCGTCCAGGCTCAGGTTCGGCAAGAGCCAGGCCTGCGGGATCACAACCTCCGCCCGCTGGCGGGCCTGGTCTGGCACGCAGAAACTATAGACGGGCCATCGTCACCGGCGATAGGTATGCTGCTCCTGTGGCGATCGTTCGCACGCTGCATGACTTCGGGGCCATCTTTCTGCTCGGCGGCGTCAGCGCCCACGTGCTCCTTCGGCCGATGGCCGGTCGGGCGGAAGCGGTGGCCCGGAAAGCCCTTTACGACTTCGCCTGGCGGGTCCAGGTCGCGCTGGTCTATACCGGGTCCGCGCTCGTCCTCGTTACGGGCCTCGTCCTGTGGGTGGGCCGGTTCAAGCTCTTTACCGGTTGGCTCCTGCTCGGGGTCCTGCTGTTCATCGCCGCCATGGGTCTCCAGGGGGCGTTCCTGGCACCTAACCTCCGCCGCCTCCGGGCAGCCCTCGCCGAAAGCGCCAGCCCGCAAACGGCCGACGCGGCCGCGAACACCATCCAGGTGGTCGGCTGGTTTCTCCTCGCCGTCGTGGTCTTCCTGATGGTGGACCGGCCCTTCTGAGGTCGTTCGAGGTCCGACCCCATGCCTGAGCTGGGCCCGATCACGCTGACCGGGACCTCGCTCCGACTCGAGCCGTTGCGATCCGAACATACGGGCGCCTTGCTGGAGGCAGGCCGCTCCACCGAGGTCTGGGAATGGATGCCGGCGCGGCCGACGAGCATCGACAGCATGGAGCGATGGCTCGCCAGGGCTCTCGAGGCCGAGGCGCTGGGCCGGGAATATCCGTTCATCGTTCGCCAGCGATCGGACGAGCGAATCATCGGCAGCACCCGCTACCTGGATGTCCAGGAGGAGGACCGGACCACCGAGATCGGCTGGACCTGGTACGCGCCCGCGGCCTGGGGCACGGTTGTGAACCCGGAAGCCAAATACTTGCTCTTGCGTCACGCCTTCGAGGACTGGCACGCCATTCGGGTGGCCTTGAAGACGGATATCCGCAACGTGCACTCGCAGGCGGCGATCAAGAAGCTTGGGGCCGTGTACGAGGGCACCCTCCGCAATCAGCGGATCCGCCCAGACGGGACGTTTCGAGACACGGTGCTCTTTTCGATCGTCGATCGGGAGTGGCCGGCGGTCAAACGTGCCCTCGAGGCGCGCCTCGCCATTTCCGCCGACCGCTGAGCGGCATCCAGGGCGGCGCGGCGGACCTCTAGGCCGCGCCCCCCTTGAGCAGGCGGAGTGGCCGGCGTGGCGGCTCCGTGCGCTGGGCGCGGTAGGAGCTGGCCACGCGGGCGGCTGCCTGCTGCGCTGCCGCCACGATCTCGCTCGCGACCTCCTCGGGCCTGCCCATCGTTTCCGGATCGAAGTGGATCAGCTCGCTGATGCAGAGCTTTCCTTCCGGGTCGACCATGACGACGCCGACGAAGGGCTGTTGGCTTTTGATGCTCGGATGAATCTGCGACCACGGGATGACATTGCCCATGCCAGCACCATAACCGGGCGTTGTGACAGCTGTCTGTCACGAAAAACCGGCCTGGCCGACTCAGGCGCTCGGGACTTCTTGCTCCTCCTCGACTTCTTCGCGGGCAGCGCCATTGGCGGGCGCGGCCTCCAGCGATGTGGTGACCATGCTGGGTCCGGGGAGTCGAATGATGGTCCAGTGTTCGGCCTTCTCGGCTCGCTCCGCCAGCGCCTCGTCCTTCGAGAACAGGATGATCTGGTTGTCCTGGCCAAGCCGGCCCAGCTCGTCGAGGGCGGCCCGCATCCGGCGCCGATCCGCATGCACCAGGGCTTCATCGAGCAGCAGTGGCGCCGGCTCGGCGCTACCCCCGATGATCCGGGCCAGCGCCACCCGTTCCAGGAGATAGATCAGGGACCTGGTGCCAAGACTCAGGCTGTCGACGTCTTTATAGCTCCGCTGGTCCTGGGCCTTGACCTGCAGCGTCAGGTCGTCTCCAACCCGGACATCCCGATAGCGGCCGTTCGTGATCGGGGCCAGCTGGCTCTGGAGCTGAGCCTTCAGTCGTGGGATGACGGCACGGCGCACGGACTTGGCGGCTGTCTCGAGCGTCTCGATGGCGAGGTCGTAGGCGTGCGCATCGATCTCGAGCTGCTGCAGCTGCTCCCGAACGGTGCTGATCTCCTCGTCGAGCGCGGCCACGTCGCCAACCTGGGCGAGGCGGTCGTTGAGCAGCTCCTCGGCTCGGGCACGCTCCTCCTGGGCCCCTTCCCGGGCTGCCCGGTGCTGGTCTCGTTGCCGCTCCAGCTCGGCGAGCGGCAGGTTGGCGAACCCGGCGAGGCGCTCCTGATCGATGCCCTGGCTAACCTCTGCCATCTGCGCCGTCAGGTCCTGGACCAGCTGGCGAAGGGAATGGGCCTCGTCGCCACCGGCGCCGGCTGCACTGGTGTCCTGTAACTCCTCCAGCCTGGTGCTCGAGTCCTGGTACGCGCGAGCCTGTGTGGCGGCCGCCTCCCAGGCGGCGGCCGCGCGCTCCGGGTCCGCCTCGTGGATCCCGGCCGCGCCATAGATGGCAGCCAGCTCCTGCCGGTAGCCGTCAGCCTTGGCGCGTTCGACGGCCGCCCGATGCGCTGGCTGGCCGAGCTGATCGAGCTGTGCATCGACCTGCTCGAGGCGCGCGCGGAGTTGCCCTGCCGTCCGGGCGGCCTCGCAGCTGTTGATGAAGTCTCGGGCGGCGCCGCTGGCCTCACGCCGGTCGAAGCCGAGCCGATCGAGAATGCTGTGCAGCTGCTGACGGAGACCGTCGCGCCGGGCGTCGAGCTCCGCCTGGACCTGGGTCGCCTGCTGCGCCCGTTCCCTGGCGGCGTTCCAGGCGATCGTGTCCTGGGCGAGCGACTCCACCAACCGTGCCGTCTCCTCGACGGCCTCGTCGGTCGGCGCCGGCTGGGAGAGTCCCCAGGATCCGACCAGCTCCCGGAGACCGCGGCCGGCGATCTGGGCCCGCTCCTCCAGTTCAGACGCCTGCCGATCGAGTTCGAGACGCGTGGCATCGTAGCGGACCTTTTGGAGGTGCTCGACCAGTGCTTGTTGCAGCTCCCCGGAGCTGCGAACGCCCCAGGGCTGCAGGACCTCCCGGCGCTTGACCCGCGCCTGGTCCTTGGCGCGCAACCGGCGGTCCACCTCCTTGCGGGCGGCGGCGCGGATCCAGATCCCGATCCCGGTCGCGAGAACTCCCATGCCGAGTAGGAAGAACGCCGCCCCGGCGAGGTAGATCGGCATTCCCCCCTGGAGGGCGAAGAATGCGACGAGGATCGCCATCACGGCCAGCAGCAGCCCGCCGAGCATGGCGCCCAGGAAGGTCCGCTGCCGGTTGCGGGCGCGCTCGGTGAGGCTTTCCTCCCGGCGCATGGCTTCCTCGGCTTGCTGCCCGGCCTTGATGACATCCGGGACTTCTTTGTATCGCGCGATATCGTGCTTCAGCTGCTCGAGTCGTGGCGGCAATTCGGCGCCGGCGCGGTGCCGTGCCTCGACCGCCACGTTGTGGCGCTCATGCCATTCGGCGTAGACCCGCTGGAATTCCATATGCCGCGCCGACCAGTCGAGGTTGTGGCCGATCAACCCGGGATGCCGCTCCGCCAGCCGGCCGAGCTCATCCTGAGCCGCCTGGGCCCGCGACTGAATGTCGGGCGCCTGGGCGTCCGCGACGCTGAGGGAGGAGAGCAACTCGCGGACCCCCGGCTCCGCCCCGAGCGCCGCCTCGTCGATGCCCCGGGCCCGGATCTCCTCGCCCTGAGCCTCGGAGTCGAGTCGATCTCGCTCGCTTTGCAATTCCGCCACCTGGGTCGCCACCGCCTGGGCCTGTTGCTCGAATCCCTGGTGCGCCTCCTCGGTCGCTCGCAGGTGGCTCCGTAATTCCTGGACCTCCGCCTGCCGGTCGAGCGGGAAGCTCGCGAACTCCACATGGCCCTGCTGCCGCCCTGCCTCCTCGGCAATCGCCCGTTGCCTGGCATCAAGCCGTTCCAGTCGGCGGCGAGCATCCTCCAGCCGCGAGCCCAACAGGGCGGCCTCCAGCGTCTGAACGATGGCAAGTTCGGTTTCCGTCAGGGCCGCCACGGACTCGCGTTTGCGGGCGAGCCCGTCGACCGCGTCGCGAGCCTGGCGGGCGGCGCCCAGCTGCCGCTCCAGCTCGACCAGCCGGGCTTCGAGGTCATGGAGCGGACCACCCCGTCCCCTCGGCCGGCCGACCCGGAGGATGCGCTCCTCCCGGAGCCGGTCGAGCACGCGCTGCGCCGTTCGATCGGTATGGGCCGAGTCGGCCAGGGCCGCGATCGCCTCCTTGATGCTTCCGGCGTCTTCCACCCGCATCACCTCGCTACGCGAGATGCAGGCGGTGTTCGTGTAGATCTCCCGGCTCACGCCAAGCAGTTCGCGCCCGACCTGGACGCCACCGAGAGGATCTCGCTCGAAGCGTTCGCTCAGGTCCGCCCCCGAGCGAAGGTCGGTGACATGGACCGACTCGGCATCCAGGTCGCGCTCGACGCGCAAGGCCGTCCCGTCTTCGAGCTGGAACTCGATCGCCAGGCCGAAGTGTCCCCCCTGCCACGGGCGCCAGCGCTCCGTGCGCTCGACCAGGGATGGGCGCGCTCGGTCCGCCGACTGCAGGCCGTAAAGCCCGGCGAGGATGGCTTCCTGCAGCGTCGATTTGCCGGCCTCATTTGGCCCCACCACGAGGTTCATGGCAGGTCCGAAGTGAAGGTCGATGGCGCGGAGGGCGCCGAACCCTTCGATCTCGATCCGGGTCAGTCGCATGCGGTCACCACGGCTCGGCCGTCATTCCTCGAACGCGTCCAGCGCAAGTTGCAGGGCACGGGCGACCGCCGCCTGATCGTGGACGGTATCGGGTTGCCGCTCGACCAGCTTGCGGACCATCTCGCCTCGGCTCGTGAACTCCTGGGCGATGGCCTCCAGGTCATGGGAAACCCGCGAGCGATCTCGAAACTCCAGGTACGAAAACCCGTCACCGCACTCGGCCGAGAGGGTTTTCGGGTCGAGCTCCAGCGCCGGCACGCGTTCGCCGACGAGGGTGGCCTGCACCACCGCTCCTTGCAGCTGCTTCCCGTCGCGGAGCGATAGCACGGCCTCGCGAACCTGCTGGCGGCTCGTCATGCCGGTGACGTCGATGACCTCGCGGACAAACTGTCGTTCAGCGACGTCCTGCAGCGTGACCTCGGTCCGGCCATCGTCGCCCACGACGACCAGCGCCGTGCAGTGGCGAACTGTTCCACCCCAGGTCAGGGGCTCGGGGCTTCCCGGATAGGTAATGAGGTCGCTTACCCGGCCGTCGTGGTAGTGCCCGAGCAGGGCGTGGTGGAACCCGGCGTCACGGACCTGGTCGGGCGTGAGTGGCTTGAACGGGGGCGTGCCCTCGGGCACCGCGCTCATGTCAGAGCCATGAAGGAGCAGCAGGTTGACCCCCTGATCGAGCCTGGCGAAATCCCGAAGCGGGGCTTCGGTCACCGCCGGCCGCATAAACCCGGCGGACCAGACGTCGACTCCGCGAAAGCGATAGGGTCGGAGCTCTTCGTGGGCGGCGATGGTCACGTTCGAGGGCCAGCGCATATACCGGTAGGGGGAACCAGGCAACGCCGGATCGGCGTGCCCGGGGGCGATCAGGACCGGCCGGCCGGCCTCGCCAAGGGTCTGGGCTACGAAGTTGGCGGTATCGCGGGTCACCTGGTCGTGTTCGAAGAGGTCGCCGGCGCACGTGATCAAATCGACGGCATCATCCCGGGCTCGCTGGACGATCCGGTTCAGCGCGCTACGGAGATCGTCGCGGCGTCGTCGGGCCCCAACGCCGTAGAGGCGCTCGCTCGCGAACGATCGGTCCAGATGGAGGTCGGCAAAATGGAGCAGGCGAAGGGCCACAAATCCCCCGTAACCACGCAGTTGCTGCCCGGCGCGATGGCATAGGCGAACGCAAAAACAGGAGAATTATAAAGCTTGCATCGATCTGAAGGGACGCGCCCGGAGATGGCTAGACTGGGGTGGCAAGATGGGGTCGTTCGAGAAGGGAGATCGGGGGGCGCGCATCTTGAAGCTGCAGACGCTGCTTCAGGGGAACCCGCGGGGATTGACCACCAGCGAGATCGCGAAGCGGACCGGTGTGACAGTTCGGACGACGTACCGCGACGTCCGGGCGCTAGAGGCGATGAACGTTCCGGTCTACGAGACGGAGGGGCGGATCGCAGTCGACCCGAACTTCTTCATCGCCCCGGTGAAATTCACGCTCCGTGAAGCGATGGCGTTGCTGATGGGCGTCCGGCTGATGCACCGGCACAGCCAGGAGGCGGATCCCGGCGTCGCCGACGCCTTCACCAAGCTGGCTGCGGTTCTACCGGCGCCGGTTGCCGAGTACGTGCACGCGACCGTCCGGCAGATGGCGGAACGCGCGCCCAATCCGACCTACAGTCGCGTGCTGCAGGCCGTGGTGTTGAGCTGGGCCGGGCGCAAGGTGGTGCGCATCTGGTATCCAACCTCCGGTGGCCCGGTTCGTCCTCGATCGATCGAGCCGTACTTCCTCGAACCGTCGTTGATCGGACACAGCAGCTACGTGGTGGCGCGCGACCGCGAACTGGGAGAGATGCGCACCTTCAAATTGGAGCGCATCGTCCGCGCGGAGCAGACGCCCGAAAGCTACCGGATCCCGGCCGATTTCGATATCAATCGCCACCTGGCACGCGCCTGGGGGATCTTCAACTCCGGCGAACCGGTGGAGGTTCGGCTTCGGTTCTTCGCGCCCGCCGCCGCGCGGGTCCGGGAGACCATCTGGCACCCCTCGCAGCAATTGACCGAAGGACCGCACGGGCAGGTCGACATGCGGGTGACGGTGGCGGGAACGCTCGAAATCACGCCCTGGATCCTCGGATGGGGCGACGCGGTCGAGGTGCTGGCGCCGGTCGAGCTTCGCCGGCGAATTGGCGACGCCGGCAGAAAGATGGCCGAGCTGAACCGAAGCTAGGCCGCGACCCTCGGCGACTTGCCACAGTTCGGGCACGGGGCACCGGACTTGAGCTCGGCGCGCTTGAAGGCATGCGCCGAGCAGTGCGGGCAGAGCGCCCCGGGCCGTAGGGAATGGCCCTGTTCCGCTTTCTGGATCCGCTCGCGGACGTGGCTTTCCTCGTCCCCGTGAAGGAAGCGAGGGTCGATGACTTCGCTGCTCATCAGGCTGCCTTCAACGGCCTCGCATCGAGGTGCTCCGCCGGCAGCCGCTCGGCAATCGCCCTGGCGATGACTTCGGGATGAGAGTCGACGCTCCGCTGGTAAGGATGGACGCTGAGGATGACGGGCACGGCCCCGCCGCCGATCTCGCTGGCGAGGACGCGGCCGTGCAGGGCCGTGATCGGGGCCCAACCATCCCATGTCTTCATCGTCCGCCACCAGAAGTAGCGGGCTGTCGGCCCGCCCATCGCGACAATCACGGAGGGGGCGACCGACCCCAGCAGGCTCTGCACGTGGCGGTCAGCGCACTGGTTGAGCGCGCCATCGGTCACGCGGTCCGGGATCTCCGTCGCGCACCGAACCGCCCAGGTATGAAAGGCGAGCTCGAGGACGTCGCGCTTCTGCGGGGCCTGGCCGAGTCGCTTGCGGGTGGCGTTGAGGACGGCGCGGACGAACTGGAAGTACGGCTGCGGGGTTTCCGCCGTCATGTGGTGTTCGAGGCTGGCTTCGGTGTCGAGCCATTCGGCAAACGCCTCGTTGCTGGCGCTGGCCGGGTCGAGGGGGCTGGGGCTGAGGAAGACGACCGGGCCCTGCGGGTTCCCGAAGCCGATCTGGGGTCGCCGGAGTGGGCGGGCCAGGTCGTGGCAGGGGCTGTCCTCGCCCCGATCGCATTCGTCGACGGCGCAGCCATGGAGCCGCTTCAGGGGGTCCGAGCCGAAAAACTGCAGGTACTGCGGGCCCTTGCTCATGCTGATGGATTTGACGCGGCATGATGCCCAAGCTTGCGCGGCCGTGGGGAACTAAGATCTCGGCGTGGGCATCGACGCGCGCTTCCCGCCGCGCCGGCCGCCGAAAGTACCCGCCGTCCTGGTGGACGAGCTCCATGAACGCCTCCGAGGGCAGCCCAGGCCCTTCGTGCTCGACGTCCGGGAGCCCTGGGAATATGCGGAGGGCCATGTACCGGGGGCGCAGCTGCTGCCGCTCAGCGAGCTGGAGGAACGGGTCGCGGAGGTGCCGCGAGACCGCGCCATCCTCGCCATCTGTCACAGCGGCCAGCGCAGCCTGGCGGCCGCCGCCTTCCTCCTGACTGAGGGCTATGCCGACGTCAGCAACGTGGATGGCGGCACCTCGGCCTGGATCGAGCGGGGGTATCCGGTCGACCGCTAGTTGCGACAGACAGCTGTCACAGGGGGCTGCTTGACTTTGGGCATGCAGGTCACCACCATGGAGGCAACCAACCGTCTTGCCCACGTCTTGAAGGAGTCCTCGTGAACGTTCTGGAATTGGTTCTTGTTGTCCTGGCGACGGCCGCCGTGCTGGCCGCCTTCGCCCTCCTCCTCAACCGCCGGCCGGCTTCGCCGATCGCGTCCGAGGCGGTGCTTCGGGCCCTGGCGGATCTCGGCTCGCTGAAATCGCAGGTCGAGTCCATGACCAACCAGCAGGGGGCGCTGACGCAGACCATGGGCACCCTGCAGACGGCCGTGCAAGGGGTCGGGACCAAGGTTCTCGAAAGCTCGGCGGGCGTTCGAGACGCGCTGGGCCGGGAGCTGTCGGAGGCCCGCGTGGTGGTGGAGCGCCTGAAGGTCGATGCCGAGGAACGGCGGCGGATGGATGTCGAGGTCCAGGCCTCGGCGCGGCGGATCGAGACCGTCCTGCTCGGGAGCCGGACACGAGGAGCGGCGGGCGAAAACATCCTGCAGGACGCATTCCGGCAGTTCCCCGCGACGATGATCGACATGAATTTCCGCGTCAATGGCAAGGTGGTCGAGTACGCGCTCGTGCTTGCCAATGGCAAGAGGCTGCCCATCGACAGTAAGTGGCCCTCCCCCGATCTCCTCGACCGCCTGGGCGGCGACATCCGTGATTCCGTTGAGGAAGCCGCGGTGGTGCAGGAGATCGAGCGGGTGCTTCGCGGCAAGGTGCGCGAGGTCAAGCAGTACATCGATCCCTCGTGCACCCTGGCGTTTGCGGTCGCTGCCGTGCCGGATCCGGTTTTCAACGCCTGCCGGCGCGGACATCTCGAAGCCTATCGGGAAGGCGTCATCCTGATGCCCTACAGCATGACCGTTCCCTACGTCCTGGCGCTCTTCCGCCTGCACCTGCAGTACGCGCGCTCGATCGACCTGGAAAACCTGGAGGGGTACCTGCAGCAGATCGACGACAATGTGGCCGCCCTGGACCGGGTCCTGGAGAACAGCATCTCTCGGGGGAGCACGATGATCCAGAACGCCTTCACCGACTGCAAGCGCAACCTCGGCCAGATGCGCGGGGCGATCGCGGCGTTGAGGTCGATGCCCCAGGTCGGCCTCGAAGCTCCCGAGCCTCCGGCCTCGACGGACGAGGTGGGCGAGAGGCAGGTCAGCCTGCTGATGTCAGCGGTCGAGCGTTAGGGCTGCAGCCCGATTCAGCCAAGCCCCGGTGTGCGCGCCAGCCGCATCACGAGGACAAGCACCAGGAGCGATCCCACCCCCGCCATCATGGTCAGGTCGTTCGGGCCTGTGCCAGAGTCGTCCACGACCAGCTGCTCGTCCGCGACCGTCGTCCCGGCTTCGTTGGTGACGGATACCGCGTAGGAGCCCTTGGCCAGATCCTCCGGGAGCTTGACGAGCAGGGTCTGAGGGTCCGGCGCCTCGACCGTAGTGGCCGGATGACCTCCGACCTGCACCCTGGTGGTCGCGCTCAGATGTTGCCCGATGATGACGATGTTCGTCTGCGTGGTCGGGTTGACTTTCGCGGGGTTGACCTGGAAGACCAGCGGTGCCAGAAGCGCCGCCTTCCGGGCGAGCCCCGGAGGCGTGACGTGCGGTGGCACGACGACTTTGGTTTTAGCGGCAGCCAGGACGGGGGCGGTGCCCCATGCCAGGCACAGGAGCGCGGCCGCCGCACCAGTGATCAGTCGCAGCATCAACCTCATGAATGGCCTCTGCTTCTGATAACGACGCGCTCCCTGCGCCGCACGTGGCGAGATGGACTATTCCCCCTGCGCAAACGGCCGTATTTGTAACCCGAAACGCAAGAAAAGCCCCTCCGCACATGCGGAAGGGCTTCCTGATCGAGAGGGTTAGCGGTTGCTGCTACCGGGCCAGGGAGTCTCGGGAGGACGCTCGCCGATCTTGATCCGCTCCGACCCGCCGGGACCGATCGAGCTCGAGGATTCCGATTCGCTCCCCAGTCCCCGGTCGCTGCCAAGCCCGGTGAGCGCCGGCGGGATGTTGGTCGGCTCGGCCGGCCGGGCCACCGGCCGGGCCACCGGCCGGGTGGACGGCCCACTCGGCGCCATCGGCGGCTTCGGCGCGGCGGCCGGCTTCGCTGCCCTCGGCCGGGAGGCCGGAGCCGGCCGGCTGGCGGATGCCGCCTTCGGCTTGGAGGAAGCCCCGCCC
>CAAGKR010510160.1_pt1 | contig 22292 bp, 15 predicted proteins | sample 2556971 | NCBI WGS metagenome assembly CAAGKR01 (sample SAMEA5207829, study PRJEB30636) | soil metagenome | biome: forest; feature: boreal; material: soil | place: USA | collected 2011-09 | depth 1 m | reverse complement strand
GGCACGGCTTTGCGGATTGCCTTGTGCAGGGTCGTCATCGTGTCGCGGCGATCGGCGGGGAGGGCGGCGAGGAATTCGTCGAGGGTGGGCATTTTTTTGGGCATGCGGCGAGAGTGTGCGCCCAAAGCTCACCGATCAAACATGAATGAGCGGCGCGCGGGTGCGGCGTCGGGGCCGCGGCGGATCCCGAGAATGGGAAGGTTGGGCTCGGACGGCCGCTTTTTAAGGTTCGACCCGATTCGGAAGGTTCCGTTGCCTTGCGTCTCCGGCGGCTGGGTGTGCGGAACGGGCGTCCGCCGGGACGCCCCAAGAGGGCGTATTGCGAATCCCCGGAATGGAAACATGATCATGCGCCGAATGCCCCGAATCCTTTTCGTCTTCGCCGCCATCGTCCTGTCTTCAACTGGCCGGCTGCGCGCCGATGAAAAGTCGAATCTCAAAAGGGTGACGCCGGTTCCGGCCTCCGAGCAGATCCCGCTTCTCGACTTCTTCAGGCCGCTCATGCTCCAGCAGCCGAAGTTGAACCCCTCCGGAACGCACATAGCAGCCATCATCACGGCCTCGGAGGATCGCCACATGCTCCTTGTGTACGACCTGAAGACGAGGAGGCAGGAGATCGTGGGAGGCCCCGTTCAGGACAGCGACGTCCAAGAGGTCCACTGGCTGAACGACAAGAGGGTCGTTTTCCAAATCTCCGTCCAGAAGCTTTACGGCGAGGGCCTGTTCGCGGCCGACGTGGGCTCCATTGCCGAACCCTATGCGCTCCTGCAGTTCTACGGCTCCCGCTTGGTGTCGATTCCAGAGGACAACCGGACGCGGCCGCTCGTCTGGAATTCCTACGACAACCTCGAGACCCGAAGGGACCTCGGCGTCGTCTCGGTCAACACCGACCTGCAGTCCACGGGCAAGGCCGTGAACATCATGGCCGTGCAGTCGGCCACACTGCAGGGGCTCTCCGCGGTCAGGGACGCCCAGGAAAACAACGAGAGGCACATTGAGGACCGGTACCCCCTCCCGCCAGGAATCGTGGACCGCTACATGCCCGACAAGGACGGCCACCTGGAATACGCCTTTGTCACGCAGGGACGCGCGCACTCGATGTACCGACTGGTCTCCGGCCAGTGGATCCGCAGCCCGCTCAACCTGGACACGACGTGGGTCGCCGACAGCGGCAATGAGCGTGGCCAGGTGATCGGCGTCGGCGGCGCGATGGATGGCAAGCCGAGGCCGCTGCGCTTCATCGACGCCACCACGGGCGTTCTTGGCCAGGTGCTCCTGCCGGAAAAGGCGTACGACTTCACGGGCTGGGTCTACCGCGACCCGATCTCGCGCGTGATCATCGGCGCATCTTCGGAGCGCGATTACCCGCATCAGGTCTGGTTCAGCGACCTGTACGCCAACCTCCAGAAGATACTTAACGGCTTCTTTCCAGGCCTGTACGTGCGCATCATCGGGAGCAACCAGGCGCAGAACCTGTTCCTCGTCGCCGCGTACTCGGACCGGCAGCCGGTGATCTACGACTGGGTGGACATCGAGAAGCGCACCGTCGGGCTGATCGAGAAGTCCGAGCCGTGGATTGACGCGAAGCGGATGCAGCCGCAGCAGGTCTTCAAGTTCACGACCCGGGACGGGCACGCGCTCGACTCGTACCTGACGCTCCCGGCGGGCGCCTCGAAGGCGAGGCCGGCCCCTCTCGTCGTGCTCTCGCATGGCGGACCGTGGCTGCGGGACAGCTGGGGGTACGACGGCGAGGTGCAGTTCCTGGCGAGCCGCGGCTACGCCGTCCTCCAGACGAACTATCGGGGCTCGCCCGGGTGCGGCTGGATGTTCCCGGGAGGCCAGGACTGGGATTTCCTCAGGATGCACTATGACGTGGCCGATGCCACGAGGGCCGTGATCGCGACCGGTCTCGTTGACCCAAAGCGCGTGGGAATCATGGGCGGTTCGTTCGGCGGGTACCTCGCCGTGGAGGGAGTGGTGGATGATCCTGGCCTCTACTGCTGCGCGGTGACGATCGCGGGCGTCTTCGACTGGGAGCAGTTCTTCGACGAGAAGAGGTTCAACTTTGAGCACAACGGCGACTCGAGCTTCATGACCATGATGCAGCGGGAGGGCGACCCGAAGACGCACAGGGAGAAGTTCGACGCCATCGCCCCCGTGCGGCACATCAGCCGCGTACGCGTTCCCGTCTTCGTATCGGCCGGCGGGTACGACACGATCGCCGACATCGGTCAGTCCAGGCGCCTGCTTTCCGAGCTGGAGAAGAACAATGTCCCGCACGAGTCGTTCATCGTGGGCACGGAGACGCACGGCATGCAGCACCTCTCAAACCAGGTGGCGCTTTATGAGAGGATCGAGGCTTTCCTTGCGAGGAACATGGCGCCGAAGAACGGCCCATAAGGACGCCCTCGAAACTCCCTGGTCCCTGGGAACGCTACTTCGCCGCAGGTTGCGCCTGCCAGACTGAGAGCAGTTCTGGGGATTCCTGGGCGCGAACGCCGTTGTCCGTCAGGATCTCGTCAGTCGCGGCCAGCATTTCCCTGCGGGGAAACACGAGCGTTTCACCTCCCCATCCGTCGAACGCGAAGGTCATGAACTCGCCGCGAGCGTCGCGCAGGACCTCGACCAGCTGGCGAAGGTTCTTGATCGTTATGCCGTTGACGGTCTCGACCACGCGGGGGTTGGGGCTGTCATATCCCACGGCGAGCTTGTTGGGGAAGAAGGGCGACGAGACGACGACCAGCTGCTCGCCGGCGAACGCGGGCTTGTCCGTCCTTCGCTTGATCAGCGTGCTTCCAAAGGTGACCATGGACTGCAGGAATCCCGCGTTGTTCGCTATTCCGTTGATGAACTCGGAGGACGCCGCCGAAAACACGAGCGGCCCGTAGACAAAATAGGGCGGATAGTCCCCCTCGAGTCCGTAGAGGAGAAGGTCGCGCTTCGGCGAGACGGGCACCGACACCTGGATGCGCTTGCTGTCGCGGATGACGGTCATCGCCACATGTCCGTTGCTCGCGACCTTTTGCATGAGGTACTGGAATTTGAGCCGGAGGTTGTCGCCGGCGTGGATCATGCCCTGGTCGTCCACGTCGGTGTCTCCGATCTTCGTGATCACATCCCATTTCTTCAGGGGGTACGAGGGATCGTCGTTGTCGACCTTGTTGATCACGATGCCCTCGTCGGTCTTCGCGAGCTTTAGGAACGCGCGCAGCGCCGGGTTCTCGAGCGTCTGGAGCTGGTCATAGTAGCCTGGCTTCCCGTCCAGATGCCCCTTGGCGACGTCCTTCAGGAACAGCTCTATTTCCTCGCAGGGAATGATGTACCCGATGTTCTCCGCGCCGCCGAGATGGCTGAAGGCGAGGCCGACCATGTTGTTGCCGTCCATGGCCGGCCCTCCGCTGTTTCCCGGGTTGATCGCCGCATCGATCTGGATGCGCAGGCCCGACACGGGGTAGTTGTAGCTTGCGAACTCGATCCGCGAGACGATTCCCTTCGTGATTGAGAGGCTCGTGCCGCCGGTGGGGTAGCCGTAGACCATGACGGGATCCTTGATGGCGGGCAGCACGTTGGCGCGGTGCAGGGGCGCGTGGGTGTCGAAGAACGACTCGTCGTCGAGCTTAAGTACGGCGAGGTCGATGCTCGGGGCGACCATCTCCACGGTTGCGGAAACCTTGTCCCCCGCCTGGTTCGCCTGGATCTGGATCTGGCTCGCATAGAGGACGACATGGGCATTGGTGAGGATCCGCTTGCCCTCGATGACCACGCCGCTTCCCGTCGCATCGCCAGGCGCCTGCTTGCTCCAGGGCTTATAGACATCGGGATACCTCATGACGCTGAAGACCTTCACCACCGAGTTCTCCACGTTCGGCGCCTTGGCATCCGGCGTTGCCGCGGCTGCGTCGGGCGTCGCGCTCTTGGCGTCGACGGCGGCCACCGCGGGGGCATGGGCGGCATCGTCCGCTGCGAATGACGGAATCGACGCGAGGATTGCGAGGGCGGCTGAGGAGACGAGCCGGCGCGCCGCTCGCTGGAGGAGGGGAGGGTTCACGCCTGCAGAGTGATGACGCAGGGCAGGGCATGCCAAACTCATTCTCGACCGTCGGCCCGCACGGGACTCCGGTGCGCCGGATTCAGGTGTTAAACCTGAAGAGCGCCACGTCGCCGTCCTGAAATATGTATTCCTTGCCCTCGAGCCGGTATTTGCCCGCCTCGCGCGCGGCGGCGACACTTCCGAGCTTTGTCAGGTCCGAGTACGATACGACCTCCGCCTTGATGAAGCCCTTCTCGAAGTCGGTGTGGATCACTCCGGCGGCCTGCGGCGCCTTACAGCCCTTCTTGATCGTCCAAGCCCTGACCTCCTTCTCGCCCGCCGTGAAATAGGTCTGAAGGCCCAGAAGGGCGTATGTTGCGCGGATGAGCGAGGAGACGCCGGAGTCGTCAACCCCAAGGTCCTTAAGGAACGCCTTTGCTTCGTCCGGCGTCAGGTCGACGAGCTCGGCCTCGATGCGCGCGCTGATCGGCACGTAGGCCGCGTCGTGGTGCGTGCGCACGAATTCCGCGACCTTCTGGACGAAGGGATTTTGCTCGGCGGCGGCGAGCTCGCCCTCGGCCACGTTGCAGGCGTAGAGAACCGGCTTGGCTGTCAGGAGCTGGAAGAGCTTAAGCATCTTCACCTCGTCCTCTGTCGCCTGGAGGATGTTCGCAGGCCTGTTCTCGTTTAGGTGCGGGACCAGGCGCTCAAGGAGCGACAGCTCGGCCTGGGCCTCCTTGTCACCGCTCTTCGCCTTCTTCTGTGTCTTGTCGATCCGCTTCTGCACGGCGTCCAGATCGGAAAGGACAAGCTCCGTCGTCACGACTTCGATGTCCCGCACGGGGTCGACCGAGCCCATCGTGTGGATCACGTCCGGGTCCTCGAAGCAGCGGACGACATGCACGATTGCGTCCACCTCGCGGATCGTAGCGAGGAACTGGTTGCCGAGGCCCTCGCCCTTGCTCGCACCGGCGACGAGCCCGGCGATGTCCACGAATTCGATCGCCGCCGGTATCACGACCCCCGTCTTCGCGATCTTCTGAAGGACGGCGAGGCGGTCGTCGGGCACCGTTACGACCCCGACATTGGGGTCGATCGTGCAGAACGGATAGTTGGCCGCCTCGGCCTTCCGCGAGCGGGTGAGGGCGTTGAAGAGGGTGGACTTGCCTACATTGGGAAGCCCGACGATGCCTGCTTTGAGCATGGGAGGTTCACGTTCTGCGGCGCCCGGGCCGCGGTCAATGGCAAAGGCCGGCGGGCCGCCTCACGGGGCGTCCGGCCAGACGAGGTCGACGAAGGCGTCCGAGGAAACCGGAACGGGATCCTTGAGCGCGCGCGCGGCGTCCAGCCACTCCTGGGGCATGGGATTGCGGTAGTCCTCGTTCACCGGGCGGTCCTTCCCATCGCCGCCTGCGATGAGTCCCGTGAAGCCGAGGATGACGGGTCCCTCGTGGACGTCCAGGGGCGGCACCCCCTCGAGTAGCTTTCTCAATGGCTCCAGTTCCCTTGAGTTTCCGGACCGGATCGAGGACACGAACCAGACCCGCGAGCGGCGTCCGGTTCGTGTGATGACCACGATGCTGAATGTCTCGGGCACCGTGTCGCCGACAAAAAAATTGTGGGCGACCAGCTGCAGCTCTTCGACGTACGCCTTGGTCCCCCCGCCGGGCGGCATGCGCCTTGTCGTGACATCGCTCGGTTGGTAAACGACGACGCGCTCCATGCTGTAACCGTTCGACTGGTCGGTGGGGCCGAAACTGAACTCCTGCGCGGCGGTGGTCGCGACGGCGACGCCCTTGAGTGTGCCTGGCATAAAGCGCCAGTTGGCCATCACCTCCACGGCCAATCGGCACAGGCGTTCGTCGCTCCACTTGACCATGACCGGGTTGGCCACGGCGCCGTCGGCCGTCACGATGTACGTGACAAGCACGTATCCGGAGACCATCCGCCCCTCCCTGTCCCTGACGTACTTTGGAAGTTCGCCCGCGATGGCCCTCGGCTCGGCGTAGCCCGCCGCGACGCTCGTGTCCACGATCGTATACATGGACGAGTAGGCCTGCTTTATGGAGCGGTCGATCTCGACGCCCCCGTCTCCAGCCATGTTGTTGTAGACGACGGGCTTCGCCGGCGCTCCGAATGCGGACGCCGATAAGAGGGCGGCGGCTGCGAAGACGAAGAGTGGGAATTTCAGGTGACGGAGGACGATCCTCCGGCTAACGTAGCGAAGGCGACGCCGGGCACAACGGCAATGCGCGGGCGCCCCGCGATAAAGGCCTGACTCCCACTGCCCGATGCCTTTTTATGCCGCCTATGGAAACGCCCTCTAAAGCCCCCCCTGTATCGAAGAAAATGTTTTGGATCGGATGCGTCATGAGCGCGATTCCCGTCCTGATGCTCGTTATGAGCGCCGTCATGAAGTTCATGAAGCCGCAGCCGGTCGTCGACGGTTTCGTCCACTTGGGAATTCCGCTGACGATGGTCGTTTGCCTGGGCGTCCTCGAGCTCCTCTGCACAGTCGTCTATCTCATTCCGGCCACGTCGGTACTCGGCGCGATTTTGCTGACTGGCTACCTGGGCGGAGCCACGCTCACGACGCTTCGCGTCGGCGATGCCTACTACGGGCCGGTCGTTCTCGGAATACTGCTGTGGGGAGGACTATACCTGCGCGAACCGAGGCTGCGCGCCCTGATCCCTTTCCGGCGATAGGCTCGGGGCCGAATGGGCCGGCCTATCCCCGGCCGTCGCCGTCAAGGAGGGGACCATGGCTGCATACTCGTCGACGGCGTAGAGTCCAGGATTTATCGCCGCTTTCCAGCGCCAATTTTTCAGAAATCCCACACCCGAAATGAATGTTTCCCTTTCGCCCCAGCTTAGGCGTTTTGTCGAAAAGATGGCAAACGAGGGCCCCTACAAAAGCGAAAGCGATGTCGTGGGTGATGCGTTGCGCGGAATGATGGAAAGGGACCGCATGCGTCACCGGATCGCCTCCGGCCTCGGCCCGTGGTCTTCAGACCGGCAAGGTCGAGCCCTGGCCGGCATCGGCACGGGTTCCGACATCGAATCGCTGGTGTTCACGGTTCTCATGGCTGCGGCGAAGGACGCGGACAGGGACTTGGAACTCATAATGGCCGGGATGAAGGCTCTCACAGCTGCGAAGCAGGCGTTGCGCACGATTATCAACAAGGTTGGCCGTGATGTCGCCGTCAACGCTGGGCAGAAGGATGGGAGCCCGCGCCTAAACCTAAGATCCGGAATCGGCAGCCCGAGGGCCTACAGATTCTTTCAGATGCCGTTTCCCGATCCGCAGGCGAGTGGCGGCGTGGGATATTACGCCTCCGACCTCATTCCGGGGGAAGGCCCGCTTGAAAGTCTCGCGCAGCTAGAGACGATCCAAGGCTTTCTCCAGGGCGAACTCGACAGCATGAGTGAATTGTCTGAAATGACCTCGATGCGCCTGCAAATGGCCATGGACCGGCGGTCGAAGCTAATGACCACCCTGTCGAACGTCTTGAAAAAGATGAGCGACACCCACGATTCCATTGTTCAGAACATGAAATGAGGTCGTTTCTTCGCCGGTATAGGGTCCGTTATCGCGCTGATGTTGAGTGCTTTTGCCTGACCCTTTGACACCGCCCATGGCACAGGGAAACGCCGCGTTTCCCGTCAGAGAGGCGTATGAAGCTGTTCGGCGGAAGACGGCGCGGGGCAAGCCTCCCGATAGTAACGATTCTCGCCTATCGAAACACCCTCGATGATTAGGACACTACCCCCGGCCGTAGGCGCTTGACAAGGCGCGCTCCCGGAGGTGTTATCAGCCCCTTTTCCAAGTCGAACCCTTCCGAAATTCTCCCTTCATGGCACTCAAGATCCGCCTCTCCCGCATCGGCGCAACCCATCAGCCGCACTACCGTATCGTCGTCGCCGAGACCCGCTCACGCCGTGACGGCGACGCCGTGGAGACGGTGGGCACGTACGATCCTCGCACCAAGGGCCAGCAGGTCCATCTCAGGCTCGACCGCGTCGACTACTGGATCTCCAAAGGCGCGAAGCCGACCGACACGCTGCACTCCATCATCAAGCGGGCGCGCCGCGGCGCGACCGGGGCCCCCCAGGCCGTTCCGGCTAAGCCGGAAGCTGCACCGGCAACCGCCAGCTGAGGCGGTTTGCCACCGGAAGGGTGGGGCCAACATGCCCCGCATTGACGTACTGACGCTTTTCCCGCGGATGCTCGACGGCTTCCTCGCCGAGAGCATTTTGGGGAAGGGACTCGAGAGGGATCTCCTCTCGGTATCCGTCCACGACCTGCGCGGGTGGACGACAGACAAGCACCGCACGGCCGACGACCGGCCGTTTGGCGGCGGCGCGGGCATGGTCATGAAGCCGGAGCCAGTGTTCGCCGCCATCGAGCAGCTGCAGACGCCCGGCTGCAAACGCATCTACCTGACCCCCGACGGCATCCCCCTGACGCCGGCGATCGCCGCGAACCTTTCGAAGGAAAGCCACCTGATACTCCTCTCCGGCCACTACGAGGGAATCGACCAGCGGATCCGCGACGGAGTGATCGACCTTGAGCTCAGCATTGGCGACTACGTGCTCACGAACGGCACGCTCGCCGCGGCCGTCGTGATCGACGCCCTGAGCCGCTTTATTCCCGGGGTTCTGGGGGAGGAAAAGTCGTTGACGCACGAATCTTTCACGGGCAAGTTGCTCGACTTTCCTCAATACACGCGTCCCGCCGAATTTCGGGGCATGTCCGTGCCGGAAGTCCTCCTTTCCGGCAACCATGCCGAGATAGAAAAGTGGCGGTCCGCACGTTCGCTGGAAAAGACCCGGACCGTCCGGCCAGACCTTCTCAAGTAACTTTCAATCAAATACAAAGCCATGAACCCGATCATCAAGGAAATCACCGCGAGCCAGGTGAAGACTGACATTCCGCCGTTTAAAGTCGGCGACGGCGTGCGCGTGCACACAAAGGTTCGCGAGGGCGACAAGGAGCGGATCCAGATCTTCTCGGGCATCGTCATCGCGCGCAAGGCCTCAGGCATCCATGAGACCTTCACGGTCCGCAGGATCAGCTACGGCGAGGGCGTCGAGCGTGTTTTCCCGGTTAATTCCCCGAACATCGAGTCGATCGAGGTCGAGCAGGAGTCCGAGAACATGCGGGCCCGCCTTTATTATCTCCGCAACCGCACCGGCAAAGCCGCAGTGGCTGTCAACGTGAAGACGCGGCGCGTCGACGCGCCGGCCCCGGCCGCCCGCTGAGTCGGGACTCCGGAATTTCCGGAAATTCGGCTTCCACGTTGCGTTTGTCGGGGGTAGGGAATACCGGTTTTTTTTGCACCGATGACCCTCCAAACCGACATTCTTGAAAAGGCGTCCAATGAGGCCCGCGGCCTCGCGATCGACGCCGTCCACGCCTGCGCCTCCGGCCACGTCGGCCTTCCGCTCGGCTGCGCCGAGGTCGGCGCCGTCCTCTTTGGCCACGCGCTTTCGCTAAATCCCGAAGAGCCCCGATGGCTCAACCGGGACCGCTTCGTCCTCTCGGCCGGCCACGGCAGCATGTTCCTCTACGCGTGGCTGCACATGTCCGGCTTCGACATCCCGATCGAGCAGATCGCCAAGTTCCGGAGCCTGCACAGCATGACGCCGGGGCATCCCGAGTTCCGCGAGACGCCCGGCGTCGAGGCGACAACGGGACCGCTGGGCCAGGGGATCGGCAACTCTGTGGGAATGGCGGTTGCCGGCCAGATGGCCGCGGCTCGCTTCAACACGCCCGAGCACCCGATCTTCGACTACCATGTCGTGTGCCTCGCGGGCGACGGCTGCATGCAGGAGGGAGTCGGGATGGAATCCGTCGAGTTCGCCGGCCACCAGAAACTCGACAACCTGATCCTCATCTACGACTCGAACAAGGTCACCCTGGACGCGATGGCGGACAAGACGCAGAGCGAAAACACCGCGCTCAGGTTCAAGGCGATCGAGTGGGACGTGCAGACGGTGGACGGCTACGACATGCCGGCCTTCCTGAAGGCCTTCAACAAGGCGAAGAAGGCGAAGAGCGGGAAGCCGCAGCTCATCATCATCCACACGATCATCGCCAAGGGCATTCCCGAGGTGCAGGGAACCGCAAAGGGTCACGGCGAGGGTGGGGCCAAATTCGCCGACTCGGCGCGCGCGGGCCTCGGCCTCCCGGCTGACAAGCACTTCTTCGTGAGCGACGAAGTGAAGGCGTACTTCACCGAACGCAAGCGACGGCTCGTCCGTGCAGGCAGCCGGTGGCACCGGACCTTCAAGGCCTGGCGAGCTGCGAACCCGGAAAAGGCCGCGGTCCTCGACTCCTCGCGAGCGACGCCTAGCGCGGCCCATCTTCTCACGAAGATTCCACTCTTTGCGCCGGACGTGAAGCTCGGGGGCACCCGGGCCGCGGGCCGCGACGTGCTGCAGCCCTTGGCAGCCGAGCTGCCGCTCCTGATCGGCGGCAGCGCGGACCTTTACGGCTCAACGCTCAACTATATCGCTGCGGACAAGGATTTCGACCCGACGAACCGGTCCGGCCGCAACATCCGCTTTGGCATTCGCGAGCACGGGATGGCGGCGATCGCCAACGGCGTCGCCTACGACGGCCTATTCAGGCCGTCGATCGCCACGTTTCTCGTCTTTGCCGACTACTCGAGGCCGCCGATGCGGCTCGCCGCGCTCTCCAAGCTTCCCGTCGTCTATATCTACACGCACGACTCGATCGGAGTCGGGGAGGACGGGCCGACCCACGAGCCGGTGGAGACGGTCTCCGCGCTCAGGCTGATCCCGAACATGGAGGTCATTCGTCCCGCGGATCCCGAGGAGACGGCGGGCGCGTTCGCCGCAGCCCTCGAACGCGTGGACGGCCCCACGCTCATCGCCCTCAGCCGCCAGGCCGTGCCGGTCCTGAACGAGATTTCCCCTCACATCCGGCGGGCCGGCGTCCTCAAGGGGGCGTATGTCGCCGTTCAGGAAACGGCCCCCCTGGACACCATCCTTTTGGCCACCGGCAGCGAGCTCCAGCTCGCGATCGCCGCTGCAGGAACGCTGGGCGAGGGAACGCGCGTCGTTTCCGTCCCGTCATTTGAGATATTCGACCGCCAGTCCGCGGAATACAGGGAGGGAATCCTTCCCTCCAGCTGCCGCAAGCGGGTCGCTATCGAGGCGGGTGTCACCGGTCTTTGGCGCAAGTATGTGGGCCTTGACGGCAAGGTGGTCGGCATCGACCGGTTTGGCCTGAGCGCTCCGGCTCCCGAGATCTTCAAGGAGCTTGGGATTACAGCGGAGGCCTTGGTGGCCGCCGCGCGGTCGCTTGGCATCTGAGGCGCGGCTTCACGGGAAGGGTTAAATACCGGAATCCCGGTAGTTTTTGCCGCATTTACCACTTGAACAGGCGATAATTAGCTCCCTAACTACCTGACTCGCCGTTTCGAAAGTCCCAGTCACAGCGCACCATGCCACTGCTCATGCTCAAGGATCTTCCCCGCTACGAGTGCCTCCTTGAGGCCGTGCGGCGCCATCCCGACCTCGACCCTTCGGCCTGCGAGGCGTACCTAAACCTTCTGCGCGCCGGAGATGAGGCCTACCGCCGGAGCGAGTTGTTCTTCAACGAGCACAACATGTCGCCCGGCCGCTTCACGATCATGATGCTGCTCTACGACAAGATCGAGGGCCACCCGATCCCGCAGACTCCCGCCGACCTTGCCGAGATGGCCGGCGTGACGCGGGCGACAATCACCGGCCTCATCGACACGCTGGAGAGGGACGGCCTCGTGACGCGCGCCCATGATTCGGGCGACCGTCGCATGATGCTCATCCACCTCACGCCCAAGGGCCACACGACCCTGCAGTCCGTCCTTCCGGGGCACTTCAAGCAGATGGCGGCCCAGATAGCGCCGCTGAGCGAGCACGAGCGAAAAACGCTCGTGCGCCTCCTGAACAAGCTCGCGGGGGACCCCGCCGCCGCGCACATGGAGACGCGCTCGCACGCGGCGACCGCCTAGTCCTTATTTCCAGATTCCCTCGTTCCATTCCCGAAAATGAAAGCTTTCCTTGTCATCGTTGGCCTCGTCGTGGTGCTGGCCCTCATAGGCCTCGTGAAGTTTCTTCAGATCAACACGCTGATCCACTCCAAGCCTCCCGCAGTCTACGAGACCGTGTCGACGACGGAGGCCAAGAGCGAGACATGGCAGGAGACGCTCACGTCCGTAGGCACGCTCACAGCCGTGCAGGGCGTGACCGTCGCGGCGGAGCTCGACGGCAAGATTGTCGAGATCGACTTCGAGGCCGGCAGCCCGGTCAATGCGGGCGACGTCCTTGTCAGGCAGGACACCTCTGTCGAAGGGGCCCAGCTGAAGGCCGCCGAGGCGACGGTGGAGCTGGCGCAGGTCAACCTCAAGCGGACCAAGGAACTCCTGGACAAGGCGACGGTCTCGCAGGCCCAGTTTGACGCGGACAATGCCTCATCAAAGCAGGGCGCGGCGGCACTCGAGAATATCCGCGCCACGATTGCGAAGAGGACCATTAAGGCGCCCTTTTCGGGAAAGCTCGGAATCCGCCTAGTGAACCTCGGACAGAATCTCAAGGCGGGCGACTCCATCGTCTCCCTGCAGGCGCTGAACCCCATCTTCGCGGACTTCTACATCCCCCAGGAGCAGATGAGCCGGCTCGCGACTGGGCTTCCGGTTCGCCTGACGGGGGACGCGATCTCCGGATCGGTCGAGGGGAAGATCACCGCCATCAGCCCTGACATCGACTCCACCACGAGGAACGTTCGGGTTCAGGCGACCGTCGACAACCAGGCGGGCAAGCTGCACCCGGGGATGTACGTCGACGTCGCGGTCGAGCTGCCTGTGACGAACAAGGTCCTTACGATCCCGGCGACGTCCGTCGTTTACGCGCCTTACGGAGACACCGTGTACATCGTCGACTCGACCAAGGACGCGTCCGGCGAGAAGCAGCAGGTCGTGAGGCAGCTGATTGTTCGCCTCGGCGCGCGCAAGGGCGACTATGTCGAGGTGATCTCCGGGCTGAAGGCGGGTGACACGATCGTCACCTCGGGCGTGTTCCGGCTCAGGCCGGGCACGGCCGTCAAGGTCAACAATTCACTGGCACCGGACGCCCAGCTCGCGCCGAAGACGAGCGACTCCTGAGCACGCCTCAGGAACACGAGGTCCCATGAAAATCACAGACCTGTTCATTCGCCGTCCGGTGTTGGCGCTCGTGGTCAACATCGTGATCCTGATCGCGGGATTCCAGGCCTACCGCACGCTCAACGTGCGCGAGTACCCGCAGAGCGAGAACTCGACTGTCACCGTCACCACGGTCTACGTCGGCGCCAGCGCCGACCTCGTGAGGGGTTTCATCACGACGCCGCTCGAGCGCTCGATCGCCGCAGCGGACGGCATCGACTACCTCTCGTCGTCCAGCATACAGGGCGTCTCGATCATATCGGCACGGCTGAAGCTCAACTACGACCCGATCAAGGCGCTCGCCGAGATCAGCTCCAAGGTCGACCAGGTCCGCAGCAACCTGCCGGCCGAGGCGCAGGTGCCAGCGATCGACGTCCAGTCCGCCGACTCGCAGTTCGCCTCGGCCTACCTCAGCTTCACGTCGCAGAGCCTTCACCAGAACGAGATCACCGACTACCTTGTGCGGGTGGTCCAGCCGCGGCTCTCCGCCGTCGCCGGCGTTCAGAAGGCCGACATCCTCGGAGCGCGCACGTTCGCGATGCGCATCTGGCTCAAGCCCGACCGCATGGCGGCGTTCAACATCAGCCCTTCGCAGGTAAGCGCGGCGCTGGCGGCGAACAATCACCTGAGCGCCCTCGGCAACACCAAGGGCAACCTGATCCAGGTCGCGCTCACGGCCAATACCGACCTGCGCTCGGTCGATGAGTTCAAGAACCTGGTCCTGCGCCAGCAGAACAACGCGATTATCCGGATAAGAGACATCGCGGACGTCGAGCTCGGCGCCGAGGATTACGACACGGACGTCAAGCTTTCGGGGGAGACCGCGGTGTTCATGGGAATCTATGTCCTGCCGACGGCCAATTCGCTCGACGTGATCCATGCCGTCACCGTGGAGATGGAGTCGATAAAGAAGGAGCTGCCAGGCGGAATGCAGGCCAAGGTCGCCTATGACGCGACGGCCTACATCGACGACGCAATCCACGAGGTCTTCCACACGCTCGGAGACACGCTCCTCATCGTGGTCATTGTCATCTTCCTCTTCCTCGGCTCGGTGCGCTCCGTGCTGATCCCGGTGGTCGCGATCCCGCTCTCGCTGATCGGGGCCATGTTCCTGATGCAGGTGTTCGGCTTCACGCTCAACCTGCTCACGCTCCTCGCGATCGTGCTCTCCGTGGGTCTTGTCGTCGATGACGCCATCGTCGTCGTTGAGAACGTCGAGCGTCACCTTGCTGAAGGGCGGACGCCGCTCAACGCGGCGCTCGTGGGCGCGCGAGAGCTCATCGGGCCGATCATCGCGATGACCGTGACGCTCGCGGCCGTTTACGCCCCCATCGGCCTTCAGGGTGGCTTGACCGGCTCTCTCTTCCGCGAGTTCGCGTTCACGCTTGCCGGCGCCGTCGTCATATCGGGTGTCGTCGCCCTGACGCTTTCGCCGATGATGTGCGCCAACCTGCTCAAGGCCGGTGACGACGAGAAGGGTTTCGCCAAGGTGGTCACGCACGCCTTCGAGAAGGTGCGGCGGACCTACACGCGCGTCCTGGACTTCTCGCTGGCTCACCGGGGCAGTGTGTACGCGGTGTGGGTCGTGATCAGCGTCTTCGGCGTCCTGATGATCACGCAGTCACCGGCCGAGCTCGCGCCGGCCGAGGATCGGGGAGTAATATTCGGGATTGGAACGACCGCGGCGAACGCGACCCTTGACCAGAACCTCCCGTATGCGATCGCGGTGGAGAAGACGTTCTTTTCGGACCCGGACGCGGACTTCGTCTTTCAGATCACGGGAGCCAACACCGCAATCGCGGGCCTTGTCGCCAAGCCATGGGGAGTGCGCAAACGCCCCATCAAGGCGATCCTTGCCAACCTTCAGCCCAAGGTGTCGTCGATCCCGGGAATCCAGCTCCAGCTCGTCCAGCCGCCGTCGCTTCCGGGCGGAGGCACCTTCCCGATCGAGATCGTGCTGACCTCGACGGCGGACCCGCAGGAGATCCTGTCATTCGCGAACCAGTTCGCGGACAAGGCCCTGGAAACCAAGCGCTTTTATTTCCGGCCCATTATCGACATGAAGTACGACGCCCCGCAGGCCGAGGTGGTCCTCGACCGCAACAAGGTGGCGGCACTGGGACTCAACCTCCAGCAGGTGGGCGATGACCTCTCCGCGGCCATGGGAGGCAACTACATCAACTGGTTCAACATCTCCGGGCGCAGCTACAAGGTGATCTCGCAGGTCAAACGCGACGACCGGCTGAACCCGGAGCAGATGCAGAAAATCTACGTGACGGGCCCCAATGGCAGCCTCATCCCGCTGAGCACAGTGGCGACGATAAAGAACTCCACGATTCCGCGGGCTCTCAACCGGTTCCAGCAGCTCAACTCGGTCACGATCAGCGCCGTTGCCGGCATGCCTCTCGACGACGCCCTCAAGGTGTTTGAGGACGAGGGGGCCAAGATACTCCCGAAGGGCTACAACATCGACTACACCGGGGAGTCGCGCCAGCTGCGCCGCGAAGGCGGCAACGCCAAGTTCTGGACCACCATGGGTCTCGCGATCGCGCTCATCTTCCTCGTCCTCGCCGCCCAGTTCAACAGCTTCCGTGATCCGCTGGTGATCCTCGGCGGATCCGTGCCGCTCGCCGTTTTCGGGTCTGCGATATTCATGTTCCTGAAGTTTCCGAACCCGAACATGCCGTTCTTCACCGACGGCTGGACGACGACTTTCAACATCTACTCCCAGGTCGGGCTGGTCACCCTTGTCGGCCTCATAGCAAAAAACGGCATCCTTATTGTCGAATTCGCGAACAAGCAGCAGCTCGCCGGTGTGTCCAAGATCCAGGCCGTCCATGACGCGGCACTGACGCGCCTGCGGCCGATCCTGATGACAAGCGTCGCGACGGTGGCGGGCCACTTCCCGCTGACCCTGGTCACGGGAGCCGGCGCCGCGGCCAGGAATTCGATCGGCCTCGTCCTCGTCGGCGGGATGTCGATCGGCACGTTCTTCACCCTGGTCGTGATGCCCTCCATCTACATTTTGGTCGCCAAGGACCATTCTAAGGATCGCCTCGCGGAATCCGCCGAAGAGGCCGACGAAGCCAAGCTCAAGCCCGCCCACGCATGAACCGCTTCCTCATTGCCACTGTCGCGCTCGCCCTTGCGTCCGGTCCGGCCCTCCGCGCCCAGGCAGGGCGCAGCGGCTCAACCGAGCTTCCGTCGCCTCTGGATCTCAGGGGCGCCATCGGCTACGCCCTGGACCACAACTTCACGATACTGCAGGCCCGCGAGACAATCCGGCTGCAGGAGGGCGTCATCGTCCAGGTCAGGGGCCAGGAGATCCCAAATGTCTCGGCGCAGGGTCAGTACCAGCGGAACGAGCCCTCCATCTCGCAGGTCTACCCGCCCTCGAACAGCCTCTGGTCGGTGGAGCTCAAGGCGACGCAGAACCTTTTCGCGGGCGGCGGCATCCAGTCCACGATCACGAACGCAAGGCTCGCCCGGGATGCGGCGGCCTTTGACCTCCAGACGACAATCGACGCAGCTCTCCTCGACGTGCGCACGAGGTTCTACAGCGTGATTCTTGCGCGGGAGAAGATCCGGGTCGAGGAGGAGAACGTTAAGCTTTACCAGCACCAGCTGGAGGACACGAAGAACCAGTTCGAAACCGGCACGGTCTCGAATTTCGAGGTCCTGCGCGCGAAGGTGTTCCTTGCGAACGCCCAGCCGGATCTCATATCGGCGCGCAACAGTTACCGCATCTCGATGGAGCAGCTGCGCCAGTCCATGGGCGCCCCGGGCTTGGCGCCGTTTCCCCAGGTCGTGGGCGACCTCAACGTGGTGAACGCCAACTTCGACCCGGACGCTGCCATCGATTCCGCCCACGAGCACAGGCCCGAGCTCGCAAGGCTGGGAAAACTCCAGTCGGCGAGCGAGGAGACCGTGAAGACTGCGCGGGCCGCATACTACCCCAACTTGCAGGCCTTCGCGGGATATGAATGGGACGGGGTCAGTTATGTGAATCCCTTCCCCGGAACTCCCACAACCGCCAACGGCTGGCTGTTGGGCCTCCAATCGACCTGGTCGATCTTCGATGGCCGGGCGACCGACGGCAAGGTCCGGCAGGCGAAGTCCCAGCTCGAGCAGGCCCGCCTCATCAAGGCGTCGGAGGAGCTCGAGATCGACGTAGAGGTACGCCAGAGCCTGTCAGCCCTTCAATCGGCCGGCGAGCTGGTGACGGCGTCGCAGCAGACCATTGAGCAGGCAGCCGAGGCGCTGCGCCTCGCCGACGCGAAATTCCATGCGGGTTCGGCCACGCAGCTCGATGTCCTCACGTCGCAGGTCTCGCTTACCCAGGCAAGAACCGACCAGCTGACGGCCAACTACAATTACCTTGTCGCCGTCGCAAATGTCAGGAAAGCCGTTGGAATGAGCGACGCCCTCGTGGTACCCTGACCGGCGCCCCGGGTTTCGTGTTGGCGGGCTCAGGGCCCGTATATCCCCGAACATGAGAGCTAAGCCCCTTTTTTTAGTACTCGCGTCCATTGCCGGGGTTCTTGCGCTTGCCCTCGCGGTCGCATTTCTTCCTGCGGTGCAGACGTGGGCTGCCCGCAAGGCCGCCCTCTCGATTGCCGGTCCCGGGGCAACGATCGAACGCGCGTCCTTCGGCTTCAGCAGGGTGTCCCTGCAGGGAATTCGGGTCGAGATGGACGGTGCAGTGCTGACGATGCCGTCGGTCGAGGCGGACATGACGGTCGTTCCTGCCCTTCTTCGAAAAGCGTACCACGTGCGGGAACTTGCGGCCAGCGGATGGACCCTGGACCTTGCCCACTCGCGCGCGGCAGGCCCGTACGCGAAGGAACGGGAGTACCCGTGGCTCGCGAGCGTGTTCGGCGGCGCGCTGGCGGCATTCAATGTGCGCGCGGATGTCTCGCTCGACCGCGCCGACCTCAAGGGTGACGTCATATTTCCGGACGAGCTCGGTCGGCCTGCGGCAAAGGCGCACGTCGAGGTCACCGGAGGCGGCCTTGGGCGGGGGCTCGATGCGCGGTTCCTTTGGAGCGCCAAGGCCGAGGTTGATGATCCCCGCTCGCCCGTGGCATCGATTGCCGCCAGCGCCATCCTGACAGCCGACATGGATGCCTCAGGAGCCTTTGTCCGGGCGGAGATGAAGGCGGATGCCACTGCGAGCGGCCGGGGGTTTCCCGGGGGAATCGGCCTTTCCAGCGCCGCCTCGGCGTCGCGAAACGGCGGCAAGGAGTCGTACTCTGTATCTTTGGTCCGGGGAGCGGAGCGAATCGTGGCGTTCCAGGCTGAGGGACCCGACAGCTCGCTCAGGATGGCTGGTTCATGGGAGCTTGACCTGCGGGACACCGACATCGCCCCTTTCGCGCTCGGTCGCGTCCTGCCCGCCTTTTACGTCGCCGGCGGGGGAAGCTACGAGTTCGACCCGTCGACGACCGACGTCCACGCCGCTGGGAAACTGCGGGCGTCCGCGGACAGGCTAGGCGTCGTCGCCCGGGGCCTCGGGGCGCTGGGTCACGTCGACCTCGTGGCGGACTTCGACATGGCGCGAATCGGCTCCTCGCTGCGGGTCGCGCGCCTGGACACGAGCCTCGCGGGCGCGTCGCCGGTCGCTTCGGTGAGGGCGCTCCAGTCGTTTGAGTTCAACACATCGACCGGCGTGCTGAAGGTGGCCAATCCGTCCGACGACCTTGTGGGAATTTCCATCAAGGGGATTCCCATTTCCTGGTTAAAGGCGGTGCTCCCGAAGCTGGACCTTGCCGGAAACGACGCCCAGGGGGAGCTGGTCATGCGGGCGGAGGAAGGGCGTCTCGTGCTGAGGACCCGGGCGCCGCTCACCACATCGGCTGTCTCCCTGACGATGTCCGGGAAGGTTGTGGCGACAGGGCTTGAGCTCACCGGCTTCGTGCTTGGCGACTATGCCCCACAGGGCTGGCAGTTCCAGCTGGCACCGTTCGCCGTCCGAAGCGAGGGGGTAAAGATTCTATCGCTTGAGGCCAGGTTCGGCCGCCTCTCCGGGACCGGGCGGGCGATCAAGGCTGCCGGATCCTGGAGCGCCTCTGTGCCCATGCTTCTGGCGTTGCCGGGAGCGGCCGCGCTCCCGCGCCTCTCGGGAGGCGATGCCAGCGGCAGCTTCGAGGCCAGTCTCGACACCACGACCGAGGTGCGGGTCAAGCTAGCCCTTCAGGGCCTCGCGTCCCCGGCCGTTCCCGACTTGACGCTCCCCTCGGTTGCGTCCGACATCCGCGCCGACTTTGAAGCCGATGGTCGAACGACGTTTGAGGTGCCGGTTCATTTGGATTACGGAGCGCGCGTGGCGGACTTTGATTTTACCGGCACGCTCGCGTCGGACCCAAAGGGCCCCTTTGTCGACGCAGAGCTGTCTGGAACGCGGTTCCTCGCCGAAGACCTTGCGGCGGTCGCGGTCCTTTCCGGCGGCGTCTCGAACCCGGGGGCGGCTGGCGCGGCGGCGAGGCGCGCCGTGCCCTTCTGGCCGCGCGTCCGGGCGAGGCTGGCCATCAAGTTTGAGGACATAGCATTTCCACGCGTCGAGTTGCGTGACGTGCGGGGGACGCTTCATGTCGAGGCCGAAGCGCTGACATTGGACGGCGGTTCCGCCAACGTGGGGGACGCCAGCACCTCCAGGCTGGAAGGCCAGCTCGCCTTTTCCCCGGACGCGGATCGGCCCTACACCCTCAATGCCGACCTCGCGCTCGGCAACGTGGATTCGGCGCCGTTTTTCCGGGCGATCAATCCTGAACGTGCGCCCGAGGTTGAAGGCCGCTTCGACGTCACCAGCCACATCTCCGGAAACGGCGGCGGAGCCGAGGACCTCCTCGAAAGCGCCCAGGGCGACCTCAGGCTTTCGAGCCACGACGGCCGGTTCCGGGCCTTGCGGACAGACATTGTCGACTCGATCAGGCAGGCCCCGTCAAAGCTCATCGACGCCCTCGACACCGTGACCGCGCTGTTCGGCAAGAAATCCGAAAATATCGGCACCGCGCTGGTGGACTCCGCGAAGGAGCTGTCGGACATCCACTATGACCAGATGAGCATTTCGGCCGAGCGCGGGGCCGACATGAACATCCGCATCACGGAGATATCCCTGATCGCCCCGGAGGAACGGCTGAAAGGCAGCGGAGCCATAGCCTATGTCGAGGGGACGTCGATCAGGGCCCAGCCTCTTTCGATCGACCTGGACATGGGCGTGCGCGGGCAGCTCGAGAAGTTCCTGGACCTGGTCGGGATGCTCAAGGACGGGCAGGACCCGCTGGGCTACACGCAGCTCTACCAGTCGATTCACCTGGGGGGCTCGCTCCGAAACGTCGACCAAAGCCAGTGGAAGGACATGCTTGTCCAGGCGCCGCTGCGCAAGGGCAGCGGTTTGTTTGACAAGCTGCTGGGAAAATGAACAGCGTCGCTGGAATGCGCAGGCGTTCCACGATGCCGCTCTGGATCGCGATCCCGGTCTGGCTTCTCTCGCGTCTGCTTTACCGTGTACGGGTGCTCGGCGCGTCAAACGTTCCCAAGGACGGAGGCGCGGTCCTAATCGCGAACCACCTGTCGTACGTGGACGTCGTCGTGCTCCAGCTCGCGTGCCCTCGGCCTCTGCGCTACGTCGCCTTCCGCGGCCCGGGTACCGGAACTCTCCTCGGATGGATCTTCCGGACGGCTGGTGTGATCGAGGTTTCCCCCGAAAGGCCCTCGCAGTGGCTCAGGAGCGCGGTCCGGGTCCTGGAGCGGGGCGAACTCGTGTGCTTGTTCCCGGAGGGTGAGATTTCCCGCACGGGGCAGCTGATGGCGATCCGCAAGGGATTTCAGCTGATGGCCAGGAGGGCGAGGGTCCCCGTCATCCCCGCCGCAATCGACGGACTCTGGGGGTCAATTTTCTCGTTTTCGGAAAACAGGTACCTCTGGAAGTCGCCGCGTTTGACCCCGACGCCCGTCTGCGTCGCATTTGGCGAGCCGATCCCATTCGAGCGGGCGGACGGTGCGGCGGCGCGGAAGGCGATCATGGACCTGGCGACGGCGGCGTTCGCCGAGAGGCCGCTTCTGCGCCGGAATGTGGGGCGCGAGACCATCCGCTCGCTCGCCAGGCACCCCGGTTCCGTGGTCGTGGTCGACCGCACATCGGGCCGGCGCGAGGTGAGCGCGTCGCGCCTGATTGCCGCAGCCGCCGTCCTTTCCAGGCGCATCAGGGCCACCATCCCGGAAAAGCGCATCGGGATTGTCCTCCCACCGGGCGCGGGCGCCGTGATCGCAAACCTTGCGGTCGTGTGCGCGGGGAAGGTGCCCGTGAACCTCAACTTCACGGCGGGGCGCGCCGCGCTCGAGTCGAGCATCGCCGAATCCGGCATCCGGACCGTGCTGACCGCCGACGCGATGCGGACGCGTCTCGCCGAATTCCCATGGCCGGAGCGCGCGCCGGACCTTCGCGCGGAAATCGACGCTGCGGGGGGCGCGCGGGCAATCATCCCGTGGATCGCCGCCGCGTGGCTTCTTCCGAACCAATGGGTCTCGGCACTCGTCGGGATTCCCGGCGCCTGCGACCGCGACGAGGCCGCGATCCTGTTCACGAGCGGAAGCGGGGGCGCCCCAAAGGGGGTCGTGCTTTCGCATCGGAACCTCCTCGCGAATTTCGCGCAGATATCATCGACGTCGATCCTTCCAAAATCGGTGGTGATGCTGGGCTGCCTCCCTATCTTCCACAGCTTCGGGTTCACGGTGACATTATGGTACCCGCTCCTCCGCGGCTGCCGTCTGGTGACTTCGCCAAGCCCGCTCGACACGCGCGCGCTCGTCGACGCGATTCGCATCGAGGGCGTCACCGTCCTGCTGGGAGCGCCGACATTTCTCAGGCCGATCCTCAAGAAAGCGGCGCCCGGCGACCTCAGGTCGCTTGACCTCGTTGTGACGGGCGCCGAAAGGCTCCCGGAGGACCTCAGGCGCCGGTTCCTCGAGGCCTTCCATGTCGAGATCCTGCAGGGCTACGGCCTGACCGAGACATCCCCTGCCTCCAACCTGAACCAGCCCCATCCTCCGGT
>CAAGKR010067498.1_pt1 | contig 22295 bp, 18 predicted proteins | sample 2556971 | NCBI WGS metagenome assembly CAAGKR01 (sample SAMEA5207829, study PRJEB30636) | soil metagenome | biome: forest; feature: boreal; material: soil | place: USA | collected 2011-09 | depth 1 m | reverse complement strand
GCCCACACTTCGCTGCGACCCCGGCGGGCACCGAGCCGTACCATCTCGTCGACGGCAACCTGCGCGACCACTTCCGTCTCGGGACGCGGCACGAGAACACGAGCGTCGACGAACAGATCGTGACCGAGGAACGGCCAGCTCCCGAGCACGTACTGCAACGGCTCGCCGTCGGCGCGTCGGTGCAGCATGTGCTCGAGGTGTTGCGCACCGAGAGTCGACGCGAGCTCGTCTTCCGCCATCACCAGCTCGACTCCGTCGTACCCCGACGCCCGTTCGATCAGCCACCGCGCCTCCACGGCGGGCGAAGCGGCGCCCGCGTCGCGGAGCCGGCGCTCGGCCAGCGCGCGGAGATCGCGCCAGGTGGGCGAGCTCAGACCGTGCCTCCGGTACCGGCGAGCTGCCACTGTCGCTCGTCCGCCGCGAGCGCGTCGGTGATCGCATCGAGTTGCCCGGCGAGCACCTGATCGAGCGAATGGAGCGTGAGCCCGATGCGGTGGTCGGTGACGCGGTTCTCCTTGTAGTTGTAGGTGCGAATCTTGTCCCCTCGCCCACCGCTCTTCACCTGGTCGCGGCGGGCCGACGACATTTCCTCTTCCTGGCGCTCGCGCTCGGCTTCGAGCAGCCGGCTCCGGAGGATCCGCATCGCCTTGTCCTTGTTCTGGAGCTGGCTCTTCTCGTCCTGGCAGGTGACGACGAGCCCCGTGGGCTTGTGCGTGATCCGCACCGCCGAGTCCGTCGTGTTCACCGACTGGCCGCCCGGCCCACTCGACCGGAACACGTCGACCTGGAGATCGTTCGGGTCGACCGCGACGTCGATCTCCTCCGCCTCGGGCAACACGGCGACGGTCGCCGCACTCGTGTGCACCCGCCCCTGGCTCTCGGTGACCGGCACCCGCTGCACGCGGTGCGGCCCGGCTTCGTGCTTGAGTCGCGACCAGGCGTCGTCGCCCTTAACCACGAACGTGATCTCCCGGAACCCTCCCATGTCGGAGGGCTGGCTGTTCAGCACCTCGAGCTTCCAGCGGTGGGCGTCGGCGTACCGCTCGTACATGTGGAACAGGTCGGCGGCCCAGAGGTTGCCCTCCTCGCCGCCCTCGCCGCCGCGGATCTCGACGATCACGTTCCTTCCCTCGCCGGGATCGCGGGGCACGAGCAGCTCGCGGAGCCGGGCATCGAGCACGCTCCGCTGAGCTTCCTTCGTGTCGATCTCGCTTCCGAGGTACTCGCGCATCTCGGCGTCGTCCTCGGCCGCCAGGAGCTCGCGCACGTCGGTGAGGTCGGCCTCGGTGCCGCGATACGCGTTGTACGCCTCGACGATTGGCTTCAGTTCGGCGTGCCGCCGCCCGGCGTCGCGCGCGGCCGCTTGGTCCCCGGAGGCGTAGATCTCCGACAACTGCGACTCGAGCTTCTCCAGCTCGGCCTCGAGCTCCGAGAGGCGATCGAACATGGAGTTCAGGGTACTGGCGGCTCTCTGAGTGCCTTACACCGTTAGCCGACCGGGAACGCGTCCTGTTCGGCTCGGTCCGTCGGAGTGCGCGGTATCGCCGGGAACTCGTACGCGGCGTCGGCGAGCGGCGGGTGATCCGACGCGGGCTTGCGCGCCATCGCGGCTTCGATCACCGGCTCGAGTCGGCGCGCCTTCTCCTTCTGGAGCTGTTCGTCGCGATCGATGAACGCGGGGAGCACGTCTCTGCCGAAGAGTTCGAGGCTCTCCATGATGTCCTCGTGACGGTTCTTGCCCGACTGGCTGCAGAAGATCACTTGGTCGACGCCGGCTTCCTCGTATCGCTCGAGGTAGTCGCGGATCTGATCAGGCGTACCGACCGCGCCGCGTAGTCCGAAGAAACCCTCCTGCTGCACGATCTGCGCGCCGAGGCGATCACCCGCGGATGACGCCGCCTCGACCGCCTCGGGTGCATAGCCGCGCTGCGCGCGCGTCTTCTGGTACTCGTCCCACACGTCGGTCTCTCCGGGCCGATGGTGGCCGAACACGTAGTAATGCGCGAGCGAGTAACCGAAGAAGTTCGCACCTTCGAGGCCGCGTCGCATCGCCTCGTCCTCGTCTTGGTGGCACATGAAGGTGCTGACACACGCGACGTTCGGGTTCACCACGTCGCCGATCGGCACGCATTCGGACGCGAGGGTCTCGTAGTAGTCGTTGATCCAGTGCAGCGCTTCTTCGGGATTGATGAAGGCGAATGCCAGCGCGCCGATGCCGTTCTGTGCTGCGAGGTGGATCGTCTCGCGACGGCTCGCCGCGACCCACACGGGCGGATGCGGCTTCTGCACGGGCTTGGGCACGACGTTGCGCGGCGGCATCGTGACGTAGTCACCGACGTGACCGGTGAAAGGCGTCTCGGTCAGACAGCGGAGCGCCACGCGCAACCCCTCCTCCCACATCGCCCGCTTCTCCAGCGGGTCGATCTGGAAGCCACCCAGCTCCGCTTCCGACGACGACTCGCCCGAGCCGAAGTCGGCACGACCACCCGACACGAGGTCGAGCATCGCAATGCGCTCGGCAACGCGGGCGGGATGGTTGAACGGCGGCGGAGTCTGGACGATGCCGTGACCGAGCCGAATGCGCTTCGTGCGTTGCGACACCGCGCCGAGGAATACCTCCGGTGCGCTCGAGTGGCTGTACTCCTCGAGGAAGTGGTGCTCCACCTCCCAGACGTAGTCGATCCCGAGCTCGTCGGCGAGCTCGCACTGCTCGAGCGCGTTCTGGATCAGCGTGACTTCGGAGTCGTCACTCCACGGCCGCGGCAGCTGGTGCTCGTAGAAGATCCCGATTTTCATAATGGGACGGTACCCCCATCCCACCAACCGGCGTCAGACGAGAACCGGGAGAGGGGTGAAGCCTTTGCCGACGATGGCGTCGGCGTCGACGCCGAGCCAGCCCTGTAGCGCGGTTGCGTACATCGAGCGGAAGTCGACCGTGTGCACGAGGTTCCGATGCTCGTCGAGCGCGGTCAGCGACGGCGTCTCGCCGTAGCGGCCGCCCTTGACGCCGGGACCGACGAAGAAGTGGGGCGCGGCGGTGCCGTGGTCGGTGCCACTTCCGTTCTCGCCCGGCCGGCGACCGAACTCGGACACGGTCATCATGAGGGCGCGGTCTCTGGCCTTCGACTGGTCGAGCGTCGTGAAGAACGCTTCGATGCCCTCGTCGAGGTCGGCCATGAGCAGGGGATGTCGTTGGGCCTGGCCCTGGTGGGTGTCGTAGTCGCCGAGTCCACTCACGTAGATCACGCGCGGCGGGTGCTTCGCGGCTACGAGCTGCGCGGCGAGGCGGAGCGAGTCGGCGACCGACGCGCTCTGCCGGTAGTTGCCGCTTCCCTGCGCGGCACCGAGCTCGTCACTCGGACCGGTCGCGCCTGCCGTGTCGCTCGCGAGGTCGGTACGGAGATCGGCGCGCGCCTTCACGGTGAGATGGATCGCCTGCTGGACCTGCCCGAGCAGCGTCGCGGGATCCGGTGACGCGGGCGTGAACTTCGACCATGCCTTGACGAGATCGTCGGGCGTGTCGGCCCATGCGGGCACCGAAGGCTGGAGACCGGTGGCGTCGGTGATCGATGTCGCGAACGACGCGGTGCCGAGCAGCGCGGGCGACGGTACGGGGCCGATTCCGACGCCGGCAAGCGGGTCCTCGAAGCCCACCGTGCCGTCGAGGTAGCGGCCGAGCCAACCCACGTTCCCGCTCTCCCCCGGCGCGCCTCCCCACCAGTAAGCGAGCGACGCGAAATGCGAGAGATTGGGCTCGGGGTACCCGACGCCCTCGACGATGGCCACTTGCCCGGCCTGGAAGCGCGCGGCCAGCTTCGCCAGGTTCGGGTGGAGCCCGACGGAGTCGTCGAGCGCGATGGCGTTGGCGATACCGAGCGTCGGCCGGAGCGCCGGGTACGCGGGGTCGGTCATCGGCACGAGCGTGGAGAGCCCGTCGTTGCCGCCACCGAGCTCGACCACGACGAGGGTGCGGTCGTCGCGCCCGCCGAGGGTGCGTGGACTGAGCCGCTTCGCGGCGGTGCTCGTACTCGACGAGTCACCGTTGGCCCATACCGACAAGCCGTAGCCCGCGGCGACTGCCGCGCCAGCGGCGACGCCGAGCCCGGTGACGAACCGGCGGCGGGTCATGCCCGCCTCGCGGTCGTTCGGCATCGGCTCCTCGTTGATGCTCATACGAGGGTGTACTCCGGTGAGGTGACGACGAGCGCCAGCCGAGTCGCCGCGTCGCGCTCGTTCGCGACGACCTTTCGGGACTGGTCGCTGATGTCGTGGATCCCGAAGCGCCCGAACAGCGCGTCGACCGACTCCCGATTGGTCGACGGGGCCGCCACCGTCTGCAAGAGGTCGAACGTGTGGACGAGGCTGTGCGGCCCGAGCAGGCGCGCACCCTTCGGGTAACCGCCAACGTTGGGCGGCAAGAACGGGAGGAAGCTCATCGTGCGCAGCGCGTCACCGACCGCCGCGCCGTTCGCACGTTGCGCGCCGCGCGCCCCGGATCGACCGAGCTGCACGTCTTCACCCGTCGCCTGGACGATCCCCACGAGCTTCTCGACCGGCGTCCGGTACTTCGCGCGCACCGCTTCGTCGGAGACGAAGGCGTCGTCACGCGCGATCGCTTCGACGAGCGGCATGACCTCGTAGTCGCGCCGGAACTTCTTGGCGAGGCGATCGACCGTCTTGGGTGACGGATCGAGCCCGACCAGTTCGCGGTACAGCTTGGTTGTGACGAATCGCGCGGTCGATGGATTCTCGAGGATCACGTCGAGCGCGCCATCCATGTCGAACGTTCCCGTCTTTCCGAGCAAGGTCTTGCTGCCGGAGTCGTGACGTTGCGGCAGGAACACCGCGGTCCACGGATCTGCGGAGAGCGCTCTCGCGAACGGACGGCCGGGGAGGTTGACGACCCAGCCCGTGAACGACCGCGAAGCTTCGACGACGTCGTTTTGTGTGTACCCGCCATCGCGGCCCATCGTGAACAGCTCGAGGCACTCGCGCCCGAAGTTCTCGTTGCGCTCCTGCACGGCGTTCGTGAGGCCGTCGAGATAGAGGATCATCGCCGGATCGCGAGCCACCGCGTGCAACAGCTCCGCGAAGTTGCCCGTGGCGTGCTGGCGGAGCGTGAGGTGCTGTTGCCACATGACGTATGGGATCCGCACCTTGGCGATGCTCGTGGCGAAGTGGTCGTGCCAGAACCACACCAACCGCTCTTCGACGAGGCGGTCGCCGCTCGCCATCCGCCCGAGCCACCAGCCGATGGGTTGGGCGATCGCACCCACGTTGCGTCCAGCGTCGTAGTCGGTCGGGGCAGGGAACTCGAGGGGCTGCGGCGCGGGCGTCGAGAGGTCGAGGCCGGCGTCGATCGCGGCCGCGGTGTCGTCGAGCGTGTGCACGAGGTCGACGTGGACACCCATCGACAGCCGACGGATCACATGGGCAATCCGCTCCCGCGACGACACTTCCACGCCCGCCAGCATCGCAGCGCCATGTGAAGCAGGTGTGAAGTGCGCCCGAGGACCCCGTCAGCCGTGCGTGCCGAGCCCGACCCCGGAACCCGGGCGAAGCGAGGCCCGGAAAACGGTCACCACCTCAGCGCCGACTTGCGTGAGTGGCGTGATGACCTGTGCGTAGTTGCTCGTGTTGGACGGGTTACCACGGAGGGTGCTGCAACTCGCGCGGTGAGAAGTCACTGACCAACTCGCGACGGCCAGGTCAGGCGGTCCCCAGGGCCGGCTGACCAACTGCCAGGGGCCGGGTGGAGCGGCTCTCGACCTCGACGAGCTGCTCGGCGGTGAGCACGGCGCGGAGCGACACGAGCGCGACCTCGACCTGGTCGAGGGTTGGTTCGCGCGTCGTGAGCCGCTGCAGCGCCAGGCCGGGACGCATGAGGATCCGGACCCACCGCCACTGCATGTGCTTGGCCGCGAATCGGATCACTTCGTAGCTGAGTCCGGCGATCAATGGGATGAGCACGACGCGGGACGCGATGAGGAGCAACCACCCGGGTCGGCCGACGAACGCGTACACGATGATGGTGACGACCATCACGGTGAGCAAGAAGTTCGTGCCACAGCGCACGTGCTGAGTTGTGAACCGCTGCGCGGATTCGGGTGTGAGCTCGGCGTCGTTCTCGTACGCGGCGATCGCCTTGTGTTCAGCGCCGTGGTACATGAACACACGCTTGATGTTGGGGATCGTGCCGATCAGCAGGAGATAACCGAGGAAGATGCTGAGCCGCAGCGCGCCTTCGGCGACGTGGAACCAGAAGCCATCGAGGTTGAGCGCGTTCCCGAGGCCGTTCGCCGCGAGCGCGGGCAGGAGGATGAAGATCCCAGTGAACAGCGTGAGCGACACACCGATGGTCCATCCCATCGCGCGGCTCGAGATCTGTTCCTCTTCGGGCATCTGACGGTTCGCAGACCACGCGAGCGCTTTGAAGCCGAGCGCCATCGACTCCGCCAATGCCATCACGCCGCGCACCAACGGGATCTTCGACCAGCGTTGCGCCCAAACCGGCGCGTCGTGAACATCGATCTCGATGCCACCTTCAGGCATGCGCACCGCAACCGCCCACGAGTGTTCGCCGCGCATCATGACGCCCTCGACGACAGCTTGGCCCCCCATGAAGCGGGGCGCGGCGGACTGAGGGCTGTCGCTCACGTCAGGCCTGCTTCGCGGCAGTCTTGGACTTCGCGTACCGGCGCTCGAACCGCTCGACGCGCCCGCCGGTGTCGACCAGCTTCTGCTTGCCCGTGTAGAAGGGGTGGCACTCGGAGCAGAGCTCGACGCGGAGTGAGGGCACCGTGGAGCGGGTCACGAACTCGTTCCCGCACGAGCAGTGGACCTGGCACTCGACGTAATCAGGATGGATTCCGGTCTTCATAACGCTCCAGTCTACGGGACCCCCGCCGGGGTGAAAACCGCGCCCGGTAAACGATTCATTCCCACATGCCCAATTGAGCCGAGCGCCCGACCCAGCGCCCTGAGCCGAGCGCCATGAGGCAGGTGCTCCAGAACCCGAGCGGCGGCGATGCCGGTGCCCGTGAAGAGCGACTCGGCGACGAGGCACCGAAGGCGCCAAGTCGACGCCGGAGCGATGAGCGGGTATCGGTGTCGCCGCCGCGTTGCCGCGTGGCGAGTGACCCTCAAACGCCCGGCGACGGTGCCTTCGCGATCTCGGAGAGGAACTCGTCGTTGCTCTTGGTGGTCCTGATCTTGTCGATCAAGAGCTCGAGTCCCTTGCCGTCTTCGAGTGCGTTCAGCACGCGGCGCAACTTCCAAACCTGCTGGAGCTGCATGCGATCGAACAGTAACTCCTCGTGACGCGTGCTCGATGCTTCGACGTCGATCGACGGGTAGATGCGGCGCTCCGACAGACGACGATCGAGACGGAGCTCCATGTTGCCGGTGCCCTTGAACTCCTCGAAAATCACTTCGTCCATCCGGCTGCCGGTCTCGATCAGCGCGGTCGCGATGATCGTGAGCGAGCCACCCTCTTCGATGTTGCGCGCGGCACCGAAGAACTTCTTCGGCGGGTACAGCGCGGTTGAGTCGACACCACCCGACATGATCCGGCCGGAGGTGGGCGCCGACAGGTTGTACGCACGCGCGAGACGCGTGATCCCGTCGAGCACGATCACGACGTCGGTACCCATCTCGACGAGGCGCTTCGCGCGTTCGATCGCGAGCTCGGCCACCTGAGTGTGCTCGTCGGCAGGACGGTCGAACGTGCTCGCGACCACTTCGCCGCGCAGCACGTGGCGTCGCATGTCGGTGACCTCTTCCGGACGCTCGTCGACGAGCAGCACCATGAGGTGCACTTCCGGATTGTTGCGCTCGACGGAATAGACGAGCTGCTTGAGGATGGTGGTCTTGCCGGCCTTCGGCGGTGACACGATGAGCCCGCGCTGACCCTTCCCGACCGGAGAGATGAGATCGACGATCCGCCCGGTCATCTCGTGCGGCTCGTCGGGAAGCTCGAGCCTCAACCTCGAGTCGGGGAACAGCGGAGTGAGATCTTCGAACTTCGGCCGATCGCGCGCGTCATCCGTGGTGAGGCCGTTGATATCGTCGACACGGAGGAGCGCTGGGTACTTCTCGTTGGTCGCCTGCGGTCGCGACGCACCGCGGACGAGGTCGCCTTTCCGCAACGCGAAGCGCCGCACCTGCGACGCCGACACGTAGACGTCTTTCTGACCGGGGAGGTATCCACCCACGCGGAGGAAGCCGTAGCCCTCGTCGCGCAGATCGAGGAGACCAGTCACGTCGATCGGGTCACCGTGGTAGTCGACCTGACGCGGTTCGCCTCCACCTTGTTGTTGCGGTGGTTCTTGTCCGCCGCGTCCGCGACGCCGACGGCGGCCACGACGGTTGCCGTCGCTGAACGACTGCCGCTCGTCTTCCGGATCGACGCGAACCGCGGTGCCGCCAGTGCCGGAGTAGCCGGCGTCGGAGTCGGCAGTGCTCGATTCGCCGGTGCTCGACTCCGCGCCCTCTTCGGACGCCTCCGCACCGTTCGACGGTGCGTCGGCCGGGGCGGTGGCGGTGGCAGACGTGGTGGTCGCGGAGCGTGTACGAGGGCGCGGCATTGCGTCTTCTTCGGCTCTGGTGGACGCGGCGAGGGCGTCCTCTTCGTCGGCAAGCGCGGAGATCGAGTCCTGCTCGATTTCCGGCGCGCGCGCGGATCGCACCCGGCGCGGCTTCGGCTCCGGCGCTTCCGACTCACCGTTGGACGCGGCAGCGGCATCGGTGGCGGCGAGGATCGCGTCGATCAGGTCGGCCTTCCGCATTCGCGTCGCCGCCTTCACGCCCATCGCGCCGGCGATGGTGTGGAGCTCCTCACGGTCCTTGCTCGTGAGCATGGACCGCTCGATCTCTTGCTCCGGACTCATTTGCGCTCTCTCTCGCCCCGCTTGCCGACACGCGAGGACGCGGCCGATATCTACGAGACCTGTTTGTCAGCCCTCGACGGCTGGAAATCGCCGCCACGGGAACGACACCTGGAATGGGCCGCCTGCGGAGATCGAGTGGTGCAAGGGAAACTGGCACCGGGCTCGGTACCCATCTTGGTGTCTCTCGACACGGGGCACCCGAAAATCAACCGGCGGCGACCGCCACTCTAGTGCCCGACCCGCCTTGCAGCAAGAAATCCGGCCGTGCAGCAACAATCCGGCGATCCGCGTCAGCCGACGAGGCGCGCCATGAGGTGATGCGCGACGACCGGGGCATTCCCCGCCACGGCGCGTTCGGTGTACTCGCCGCCCGGGCCGGGATGCTCCGAATCGAAGAGGAGGTAGGGCACGGGCGCGGGCGTGTGTGTGCGCAACGCGCACGGCGTCGCGTGGTCGGGCATGAGGAGCACGCGGAAATGCTCGCCGTCGAGCGCGTCGACGAGTGGCCCGATGATCTGCTCATCCCACCGTTCGAGCGCCGTCACCTTCTCCTTCACCGCGCCTTGATGGCCGGCTTCGTCGGTTGCTTCCACGTGGAGGAGGAAGAGGTCGCGATCGGCGAGTGACGTGAGCGCGGCGTCGCATTGCGCGGTGTAGTCGTTGTCGAAGCCCGCCGTTGCGCCCGGAACGTCGACCACTTCGATGCCGGTGAGCACACCGAGACCGCGCACCAGGTCGACGGCGGACGACAGCCGGCCCTCCACGCCGTAGCGGGCGGCGAAGTCGGGGAGCTGGGACCGAATGCCCTGGCCCCACAGCCAGATCTGCGTGGCGATCGAACCGACCTGCGCGGCGGCTTCGCGCACGATCGGCTTCGACGCGTCCATCAGTGCGACGAGCCGCGCCGCCGCCGGCCCCGTGGGCATGACCGCGCGCCGCCCGGTGAGGTCGTGGGGCGGCACGCAGTCCGCCACCGCGAGATCGCTGGGCACCACGCACAAGTGCCGGTACTCGACGCCGGCATGGAAGCGAACGCCGTCGCGTCCACCACCGAGCGCGTCGTCGAGCGCGGCGACGATCGGGTGGCTCTGCGCGCTGTCGAGGTGACCCGCGGCGAAGTCGACCATCGTGCCGGCGTCGTCGATGGTGACGAGATTGCAGCGGTACGCGACCTCGCCCGGATCGAGTTCCACGCCCATCGCTGCAGCCTCGATCGGCGCGCGGCCGGTGTGGTACACGGCCGGGTCGTACCCGAGGATCGCGAGGTTGCCGACGTCGCTGCCCGGGGGAAGGCCCTCGGGAATCACCGCGGCGAGGCCCACCTCGCCCGCCGCTGCGAGGGCCGCCAAGCGCGGCATGTGCGCAGCTTCGAGCGGCGTGCGATGGTCGAGTTCGGCGAGCGGCTCGTCGGCACAGCCGTCGGGAACAAGCACGAGGTACTTCACCTCGCGAATGGTAGGTGAGGCCGACGCGACGGCCGCACTCGATAGCCTGCGCGACCCATGCCAGTTCGCGACAGTCGGATCGGCGGACTGATCGCGATCGCGCTCGCGGTTACCGCGATCACGACGAGTGCAGCACCTGCGCATGCCGCCGACGCTGCTCCGGCAGTGAAGCTCATGCGTGTCGCGAAGCTCGGCGGAACGACCGCGATGGCCACCCGCACCGGCGACCCGTCGTTGTACGTCACGGAGCAATCGGGCCGGGTGCGTGCGATTCGCGACCGGAAGCTCGTGACGCGTCCAGTTCTCGATCTCCAGACCGACACGACGGCGTCCGGCGAGCAGGGTCTCCTCGGGCTCGCGTTCTCCCCCGACGGCGCGCACCTCTATGTCGACTACACCGACAAGTCCGGCGACACGCACATCGACGAGTTCGCGATGAACGGCCAGGTCGCCGACAAGTCGTCCCGCCGGAATCTGCTCGTCGTCGAGCAACCGGAGCCGAACCACAATGGCGGTCAGCTCGCGTTCGGACCGGACCACGACCTCTATATCGCGTTCGGTGACGGTGGCGCGGCGGACGACGAAGGTCCGGGCCACACCAACGGAGGGAACGGCCAGTCTCTCCGCACACTCCTCGGGAAGATCCTGCGGATCGATCCGACACCGAGCGCCGACGCGCCGTACACCGTTCCGCCGAACAACCCGTTCGTCGGGAAGAGCGACGCTCGTCCGGAGATCTGGGCGTATGGACTCCGCAACCCGTGGCGATTCTCGTTCGATGCCGAAACGGGCGATCTCTGGATCGGTGACGTCGGCCAGGACGAGTGGGAAGAGGCCGACGTCGCACCCGCAAGGAGCGGGCGCAATGCCGGGCGCGGTGGCAACTTCGGCTGGGACCGACTCGAGGGCACACATCCGTTCCGCGGCAGCCCGCCCGCCGGCGCGGTCCCGCCCGTGTACGAGCAATCCCACAACGACGGTGCGTGCGCGGTGACCGGCGGCTTCGTGTACCGCGGAACGGCGATCCCCGCGCTCGCGGGCAAGTACGTGTTCACCGACTATTGCGCGGGAGAGCTGAAGACCCTCACGCCATCGGGCAACGGTAAGTACCGCGTCCAGGATCTCGACCTCCATGTCGCCAACGTGTCGAGCTTCGGTCAAGGCACCGACCACGAGCTCTACGTTCTCTCCCAATCGACGGGGGTCTTCAAGCTGGTCGCGAGTTAGCACCAACTTGCGTCAGCAGACGGCGTAGAGGACCCGTAGCTGACGCAGGTTGGTAGGCGAGGTCAGTCGAAGACGACGGTGCGGCGGCCGTGGACGAGCACCCGGTGCTCGACGTGACTGCGCACCGCACGCGCGAGCGCCACAACCTCGAGGTCGCGGCCGCGCCGCCGGAGATCGTCGACCGAGTCGCGGTGGCTGACGCGCACGACGTCTTGATCGATGATGGGGCCGTCGTCGAGCTCCGCCGTTGCGTAGTGCGCGGTGACACCCACCAGCTTCACGCCCCGTTCGTGCGCCTGGTGGTACGGCCTCCCTCCGCTGAACGCGGGAAGGAACGAGTGGTGGATGTTGATGATCCGCTCCGGCCATCGCGCGCAGAACTCCGCGCTCAGGATCTGCATGTAGCGGGCGAGCACCACGAGCGTCACTCCGTGCGCTTCGAGTGCCTGCTGCACCGCCCGTTCCTGCTCCGCCTTCGTGGCCGGTGTGACGGGAAGGTGGCAGAAGTCGATACCGAACCAACCCGCGACTTCGGCCACGTCCTCGTGGTTGCTGATCACCACCGGGATCTCGACCGCGAGCTCGCCGCGCCGCGAACGTGCGAGCAGGTCCACGAGGCAGTGCGCCTCCTTCGAGACGAGCACGCCGATGCGGTCCACCTCGTCGGAGAAGCCGACGGCGCACTGCATGTCGAACCGGTCGATCAGCTCCCGCATCGCGGGCTCGATCTGGTCGCGGGCCAGGTCGCAGCCGTCGAGCTCGAACTCGATGCGCTGGAAGAAGACGCCGTCGGTGCGGTCGGTGTGCTGCTGCGCGTCGAGGATGTTGCCGCCGTGCCGGTAGACGAAATCGGCCACAGCCGCCACGATCCCCGGCTGATCGGGACACGAGAGCAAGAGCACCGCGGTAGCGGACATGCCCTCAGCCGGAACGGCGCACGATGATGCCGGCGATCCTCCGGCTGAAACCGGCCGGAGCGACGCTCGTAAATGCGCACAGCGCCTTGTTCATCGCGCCCGGGATCGAGAGGGAGCGCGCTCGATCGAGATCGTGCAACGCCGCCGCGACCACCTGATCGGGCGTCTGCCACGCGAACTCCGGGATCGTGGTCTGGCCCAGACCCGCGCGTTCGTGGAACTCCGTGTGCGTGTAGCCCGGACACACCACCATGACGCGCACGCCGGTACCCCGCGCCTCTTCGTGGAGCGCGTGCGTGAAGCTGTTGACGAACGCCTTGGTCGCGCCATACGTCGCGCTCGTCGGATCGGGTTGGTAGGCGGCCAGCGAAGAGATGTTGACGATCGCGCCGCGCCGCCGCTTCACCATGCCGTCGAGCGCGGCGTGCGTCAGCCTCACGAGCGCGAGCACGTTGAGGCGGATCTCGCGCTCCTCGCCTGCGATGTCGAGCTCCGCAAAGTTGCCGTACGTACCCATACCCGCGTTGTTGACGAGGAGGTCGATCGGTGCAGCCGCGTCGTGTAGACGCGCCTCGACTGCAGCCAGACCAGCTTCGTCGACGAGGTCGGCGACGAGCGGTGTCGCGTTCACACGGTGCGTGCCACGGATCTCGGCGGCGATCGAGTCGAGCCGAGCACCATCACGCGCGACGAGCACGACGTCATCGCCACGCGTGGCGAGCGCCTCGACGAACGCGCGCCCGATTCCGGCGGTCGCCCCGGTGACGAGAGCAGTGGTCATGCCGACAGATTCAGCGCGCCGGCGACGGCGTCGACGTCGGCTGCTACCGCGTCACCAATCTGCACCTCGCTGATCGCCCGTTCCGGATCTTTCAGCCCGTGTCCGGTGACGGTACAGACCACGATGTCGTCGGGCACGAGGAGACCGTCCGTCGCGCCCTGCAAGAGTCCCGCGATCGACGCGGCCGACGCCGGCTCGACGAAACACCCCTCTTCGGAGGCGAGGAACCGGTAGCTGTCGAGGATCTGCGCGTCGGTGATGGCGCCGATGTGGCCGCCCGATTCGTCGCGGGCGGCGACCGCGCCGGCCCACGACGCCGGGTTCCCGATCTCGATTGCGGTCGCGATGGTCTCGGGGTGCAGCACCGGCTCGCCGTGCACGATCGGTGCCGATCCCGCGGCCTGCCAACCCAGCATCCGCGGCAATCGGGTGGAGCGGCCGAGAGCGTGGTACTCCTTGTAACCACGCCAGTACGCGGTGATGTTGCCCGCGTTGCCGACCGGGAGACAGTGCACGGTGGGGGCGTCGCCAAGGATGTCGATCACTTCGAACGCGGCCGTCTTCTGGCCCTCGATGCGGAACTCGTTCACCGAGTTCACGACCTCGACACCAGGGCGCCGGCCCAGTTCGCGCACGATCGCGAGCGCGTCGTCGAAGTTGCCGTGAATCGGCACCAGCTGCGCGCCGTGGATGAGCGCTTGGGCGAGCTTGCCCAACGAGATGCGGCCCGCGGGCAGCACCACGCCGCACGACAGACCGGCGCGCGCCGCGTACGCCGCGGCGGACGCCGACGTGTTGCCGGTCGACGCGCAGATCGCGAGCTTGGCGCCGCGCTCCACCGCCACCGACATCGCCATCGTCATCCCGCGGTCCTTGAACGACGCGGTCGGATTGAGACCTTCGACCTTCAACCACACGCGGGCTACGCCGGCGCGCTGCGCGACTCTCGGTGCGTCGAGGAGCGGCGTGTTGCCCTCGAGGAGCGTGATCACAGGGGTCGACTCGGAGACAGGCAGGAGCTCGCGGTACTCCTCGATCACGCCCCGCCACGGAGCGATCATTCCTCTTCTCCCATTACTCGCAGCACCGACCCCACGCGATGCACCGCTTCCACGTTCTGCAACGCGTCGACTGTGTTCCGGACGTCTGCCTCGCGCGCCTTGTGCGTGACGAAGATGAGCCGCGCGTCGTCGCCGATGCCGCGCTGATTCATCGACCGGATCGACACACCCTGACGGCCGAACTCGGTGGCGATGGCCGCGAGCACGCCGGGACGGTCGGCCACCTCGATCAAGAGGTAGAACTGCGACGACACCTCGTCGATCGGACGGATCGGCTTCGCCGCCAGCACACCCACGGTCGCGCCTTTGCGCCCCTCGACCAGGTTCTTTGCCGCGTCGACGAGATCGCCCAGGACTGCCGACGCGGTGGGGCCGCCCCCCGCGCCGCGGCCGTAGAGCATGAGCTCGCCGACGGCGTCGCCTTCGATGAACACGGCGTTGAACGAGTCGCGCACTGCCGCCAGGGGATGGCGCTCGGGGACCATCGCCGGGTGCACGCGCACCGCCACTTCACCGTCGAGCTCCTCGGCGACCGCGAGCAACTTCACGACGTAGCCGAGATCGCGAGCCGACGCGATGTCGTCGAGCGTGATCTCGGTGATGCCCTCACGGTGGACGTCGGCGGCGGTGACTCGAGCGCCGAACGCGATCGAGGCGATGATCGCGCACTTCGCCGCGGCGTCGAAACCCTCGACGTCGGCGGTGGGATCGCTCTCGGCGAAGCCGAGCTCCTGCGCTTCGGCAAGGGCGTCGTCGAACCCCTGTCCCCCGTCGCTCATGCGAGTGAGGATGTAGTTCGTGGTGCCGTTCACGATGCCCATCACGCGGCGGATGCGGTCGCCCGCGAGCGACTCGCGCAGCGGGCGCATCAGCGGGATACCACCCGCGACGGACGCCTCGAAAAGGAAGTCGACGCCCGCGCCTTCAGCCGTCTCGAACAACGATCGGCCGTGTGTCCCGAGCAGTTCTTTGTTCGCGGTGACAACCGGCTTCCCCGCCATCAGCGCGTCGATGATGAGTGACCGGGCCGGTTCGATCCCGCCGATGACCTCCACGACGATGTCGACGTCGGGATCCCCGACCACGCTCTCGGCATCGTCGGTGAAACAGCTCGCCGGGAGCGGGAGACCGCGGTCTTTCGTGAGATCCCGGACCGCGACCCGCGCGACCTCGAGCGGCACGCCGGAGCGCGCCTCGATCACGTCGGCGTGATCGTGAATGAGGCGCACGAGCGCGCTGCCCACGTTCCCGCAGCCGAGGATCCCAACCCGAACCCGTTCCTGCATGATGGGGTCAGTCTCCCATGTGGTCGCGAGCGACGAGATCCTCGAACGTCTCCCTGCGCACGACGACTCGCGCGTTGCCCTCTCGGACGAAGACGACCGCTGGGCGCGGCAAGAGGTTGTAGTTCGACGCCATGGAGTAGCTGTAAGCCCCCGTGACCGGTGTGGCGAGCACGTCCCCGACCGCGAGATCGGCAGGCAGATGGGCGTCCTTGACCAGAATGTCGCCCTGCTCGCAGTGCTTGCCGGCCACGCTCACGACAGATGGCCGCGGCGCTGCGGCCCGCGCCGGCACGAACGCCTCGTAGCGCGCGCCGTAGGTGACCGGCCGCGGGTTGTCGCTCATCCCACCGTCGACCGCGACATAGGTGCGGACACCCACGATCTCCTTCACCGACCCGACGGAATAGAGGGTGAGCCCGGCCGGCCCGGCGATGGAACGCCCGGCTTCGACGGCCAGACGCGGCGCAGGATCGAGACCAACCGCCGCGCACGCGTCGGCATAAGACTTGCGCACGAACGACGCGTATCCCGCGATCGGAGGCGCATCGAGATCGTCGGCCGTGTACGGCACGCCCAGGCCGCCGCCGAGGTTGATCTCTTCGATCGGCTGACCTACCGCGCCGGCAACTTCGGCCGCGAGCTCGGCGACGATCGACGCCGCGCGCGCGTACGACTCGAGGACGAGGATCTGCGAACCGATATGGCACTGGAAGCCGACGAAGTCCATCGCGTCGCTCTTCGCCACGCGCACGGCAGCGTCGCGCGCCGCGCCGCTCGACACGGTGAAGCCGAACTTCGAATCGTCGGCGCCGGTGACGATGTACTCGTGCGTGTGAGCTTCGACACCGGGGGTCACGCGCACGAGCACTCGGGGCCGCGGAAGGCCGCTCGCCACAAGCACCTCGATGCGGTCGAGCTCGTCGACGCCGTCGACGACCAGCCTCCCCACGCCGAGCTCGAGCGCGAACCGCAGCTCGAGCTCCGATTTGTTGTTCCCGTGGAACACCATCCGCTCGGCGGGAAAGCCGGCGCGGTGCGCGACGTGCGCCTCACCGCCGGTCGCGACGTCGAGGTGGAGCCCCTCGTCGGCGACGAGGCGAGCCATCGCCACGCAGAGGAACGCCTTCGCTGCGTAGGCGACCGCGCCGTCGCCGAATGCGGCGCGGTACTCGCGGCATCGACCCCGCAGCTCGTCCTCGTCGTACACATAGAGCGGTGTACCGAACGTCTGGGCGAGCCCGGCGAGATCGCACCCCCCGATGGAGAGGCGGCCGTCTTCGTCGATCGCGGCGGTTCGGGGAAGCAGGCGCAGGTCGATCGGGGCGTTCCCGGAAACCTCCGGCATCATTCGTCTTCTGACTCGTCGGTATCGGCGCGGGTCATCTCGTCGGGAGCGTGGACGCCGAGGATCGCGAGCGCGCTCGCCAGGCCGAGACGGCAGGCTTCCGCGAGCGACAGCCGCGCCTGCGTGAGCGCGGCGTCGTCGCTGATGACGCGGCAGTCGCGGTAAAAGCCGTGGAACGACTTGGCGAAGTCGCGCACCCACGTCGCGACGCGGTGCGGCGCCCGCAGCTCGGCCGCCTCCGCGAGCACGTCGGGATACTGCGAGAGCGCTCGCAATAGGTCGAGCTCGCGTTCGTGCGTGAGCGGCGAGAGATTCACGTCGAGGATCGGCAACCGGGTAATCCCGCGCTCCGCGGCGCGGCGCCCGATCGACGCGATGCGCGCGTGCGCGTATTGCACGTAGTAGACGGGATTGTCCATCGACTGAGCGGTGACGAGGTCGAGGTCGAACGTCTGCGTGGTGTCGATGCTCTGCAACAAGAAGGTGAGCCGTGCGACGTCGGGGTCGACCTCGTCGAGGATGTCGGCCAAGGTGATGATGTTCCCCGCACGCCGAGACAGCCGGACGAGCTGCCCACCCCGCTCGAGCTTCACGAGCTGCCCGAGGAGCACTTCGGGCTCACCGGCTGGGTAACCGAGCGCCTCCATGCCCGACTGGATCGACTTCACCTGCCCGTGATGGTCGGCGCCCCAGATGTCGATGAGGTGCTCCCACCCGCGCTCGAACTTGTTGCGGTGATACGCGAGGTCGGCCAGGAGATAGGTGGAGTCACCGTCGGACTTCACGAGCACCCGGTCGCGCTGGTCGCCGAAGTGGGTGGAACGCAGCCACGTGGCGCCGTCCTGCTCGTACACGAACCCACGGTTGCGGAGATCGGCGAGCACCTGGGCGACCGCGCCGCTCTCGTGCAACGTGAGTTCCGAGAACCAGGTGTCGAACTGCACCCCGATGCGGTCGAGGTCGTGACGCACGCCTTCGACCGCCCAGCGATAACCCCACTCACGCGCCTGCTCCTGGGTGGCGGTGTCGCCCAGCTGCGCGCGCATCCGATCCGCCATCTCCACGAGGTACTCCCCGTGGTAGCCATCGTCGGGCGGCTCCTCGCCCCGATAGCGCGCGAACAGCGACGCGGCGAATGTGTCGAGCTGGTTCCCGGCGTCGTTCAGGTAGTACTCGCGGTGCACCTCGGCGCCCTGCGCCGCGAGCAGGTTCGCGAGCGCGTCGCCGACCGCGACCCAGCGCCCTCCGCCCGCGTGGATCGGTCCGGTGGGGTTCAGAGACACGAACTCGAGGTTGATGCGGTGTCCGGACCGCACCCGGCTGTGCCCGTAGCGCTCACCCTGCGCGACGACTCCGCGCAACACATCGTGCAGCCAGGTCGGCGCGAGGTACAGGTTGATGAACCCGGGCCCCGAGCTCTCGACCCGCTCGAGGTGCGGTGGCTGCTCGGCTTCCAACGCGACCACGATCTTGGCCGCGATCTCGCGCGCTGGCATGCCGACCGACTTGGTGAGCCGCATCGCCACATTGGTGGTGAAGTCGCCGTGGCCCGGTCGGGTGGGGGGTGTCAGCTCGACGCCGCCCTCCGGCTCGGGGAATCCCGCCGCTTCGAGCGCGTGGTTCAGAGCGGCGAGGATCTGGTCACGGATCACGGGAGATCGCGGGCTGCCAGACACGGGATTCGGCGCGCCGCATCGACGAATCCTAGCGGCGACACCTCGGGACACTCGTCGCGATTCGACGGCGGTACGGCACCCGCGCCGAGCGGGGTATCGTGCCCGCCGCGGGGAGTCTGGGTCAGGAGAACGGCATGGAGCCGACGGTCGACGTCCGCGTCGAGTCACTCGTGGACTCCGCGCGTCGTGGCTCGGGCATTGCCACCATCTATTGGGCGCTCGATCACCTCGTCGCGCACTACGAGTTGCGCGACGCCGCGGTCGTCGTCGACGTGCCCGGTCTCGGCAGGCAGGTGTTGCACGCCGGCCGGCGCCCACTCCACAACGACGAGGGGCGTCTGCACGAAGCGGAGCCGGGCCTCTACCTCGACCCACCCGTCCCCGACCCGGTTCTCGGTCCGCTCATGCTCGCGGTGAGCGCCCTGGCGTTGCGCGTCGATACCTGCGACGCACTCGGGGAAGCGCCGTCGTGACCCTCGACGATCTCGAGCTCGAGCTTCGGCGCTTGCCGGGCGTGCTGGCAGTCGGCTTCTCGGAGACCGAAGGCCTCGTCATCGTCGAGCTCCAGGCCGGCCCGGACGCCGCCGACGAGCTGGCCCGGGACGCAACGATGCTCGCGACAGAGCACCTCGGGAATCCCACCGCGGTCGAGATCGTCCGTTGGGGTGACGGTCCCCCGGGTTCGAACGAAACGCGCCTTCGCCTCGTCGAGGTCACCACCGACCCCGCGGCCGGTGAGCTCGCAGTGCATCTCGCGCACGGCGAGGAGCGCGCCGTCGGCCGCGCTTCGAGCGCACACGGATTGCTCGGCGTCGTCGAGGCGACCGTGCACGCGGTTCGTACGTTCCTCCCGGACCTCGCCTATCTCCCGGGTTGGGCGCGCACGATCGAGACCACGCCCGACCGGCGCTTTATCGTCGTCGCGTCGGTCACCGATCCGGAGGCGCGGTCGCACCTGCGCGCCGCGGCCGAGGGCGAGAGTCCGCTCGACGCGGCCGCGCGCGCGACGCTGGCGACCTTGAACCGAACGATCAGCCGCGAGCTCTAGTGCTCCTGCAGGCGCGACCGCTCGACAGAATCCGCGTGCTCGACGTCTCCGACTCGATCGGCGCGTACTGCACCAAGCTGCTCGCCGGACTCGGAGCCGATGTGATCAAGATCGAGTGTCCCGAGGGTGACGAGCTCCGGCGGCGGCCGCCGTTTCGTGATGGCGCGACGGGCAGCGAGGCAAGTCTTGTCTTCGCCTACTACCACGCAGACAAGCGCGGGATCACCCTCGACACCCGGCGGGCCGAGAGCCTGCCCGTGCTCGAAGAGCTCGGGAGCACGGCGGACGTCATCGTGATGTCGCCGTCGCGCCGTCGCCCCCTCGCCGGCTTCGACGAAGACACCCTCGTCGTTTCGTGGGCACCGGACGACGCGGTGGTCTGCGCGATCACGCCCTTCGGCCTCACGGGTCCGTACCGGCATCGGCGAGCCACGCACTTCGTGGCGTACGCGACGAGCGGGTCGATGCACAAGGTCGGACCGCCGGAAGGTCCACCGCTCGCGATCCCTGGACAGCAGCACTGGGACGAAGCGAGTGCGCACGCCGCCGTCTGCGTCCTGGCCGCGCTCCAGAACCGCGACGCGGTCGGTGGTCAAACCATCGACATCTCGGCGCACGAAGTGGCAGCCGCGCGCGACTTCGCGTTCGACCGCTACGACGTGATGGGCATGGCGCAGGATCGCGCCGCGACGATCGGATATCCCCCAACGGGTACCTGGCAATGCAAGGACGGCCCGTTCGACGTTGCCGCGCATCAGACGCGTCACTGGGGTGCGTTCCTTCGGATGCTCGACGATCCACCCGAGCTCTCGGACCCTTCGCTCGAAGACGTGCTCGTCCGTCGAGAGATCTTCGACGGTCTGGCCGAAACGATCAGCGAGCTCCTTGCGAGCCGCAGCCGGGGCGAACTCGTCGAGCGGGGCCAGGCGGTCGGCCTTCCCTGTTCGATCCTGAACACCCCCGCCGAGTTCGTCGACGACGAACAGCTCGCGGCGCGGAACTACTTCGTGACCCTGCGCGGTTCCGACGGTGGCGACGTTCGCATGCCGGGCGCGCCGTTCAAGTCGGAGCCCGAGCTGTTCTCGGTCGCTCGTGGGGCACCGTGCCTCGGCGAGCACAACGCCGACACGACCGCCTTGACCAACAGTGGGCCCAAGCCCGCCAGGGCCGAGACCAGTGGCCGCACCATCGATCAGCTTCGTGTCCTCTCCTTCGGCGCGTTCATCGCCGGGAACACGACCGGACTCGTCCTCGGCGAGCTCGGAGCCGACGTCGTCAAGATCGAGGCGTTCGCACGCCCGGAGGTGCTCCGGAGCCCGGCGTACGGTTTCAGCGCGACCTCAGTGCAAGAACCGTCCGGCATCCCCAACACAGTCATGTACGGCGGATTGTCGCGCAGCACGCGGAACGTCTCGCTCGAGATGAACACCGAGGAGGGCCGCGCGCTCTTCCGGCGCCTCGTCGCGGTCGCCGACGTCGTGATCGAGAACTTCGGCGCCGAGACGATGCGCCGCTGGGGTTGCTCGTTCGAAGACCTGTCGGCCATCAACGGGCGTCTCGTCATGGTCTCGCTCTCGGGATACGGGCGCACCGGTCCTCGCAGCTCGTACCTCGCGTACGCCACGAACATCAGCAACTTCTCCGGCCTCACCGCGACGTGGCAATTCCAGCACGGCACCCACAGCGACTACATCGCCGCCGTCCACGCCGCGGTCGGCGTGCTCGCCGCGATCGCCCAGGTGGATCGCACCGGCACCGGCGCCTCCATCGACGTCGCCCAGACCGAAGCCCTCGCGGCGGTGATGGCGCCGATCTACCTCGACCCGCTCAACAACGGACGCGACACGCCACCCACCGGCAACGTGATTCCCGGATCGCTGTTCACGGGCGTCTTCGGATGCCAGGGCTACGATCGCTGGATCGCGATCGAGCTCGAGGACCTGCCCGATTGGTCGACGTTGTGCGACGTGCTCGACCGTCCCGATCTGCTGATCCACGACAATGCGGAAGCCGACGCGCGGCGCGGTGAGCTCGCGCACGCCATCACCGCGTGGACCGCCGAACGCTCGCCGCATACGGCGGCCCAGCTCCTCCAGCACGCCGGGCTCGCCGCGGGCACCGTTTACGACAACGAAGACACCGTGCGCGATCCGCAGCTCCGCGTGCGCGGGGCAAGCATCGAGATCGACCATCCGGATCTCGGGGTGATCGAGTACTACCAGTCGCCCCACCGCTTGACGAAGACGCCGGGATTCGTCCGCCGGCGCGGGCCGCGACTCGGCGAGCACACGGTGGAAGTGCTGCGAGAGTGGCTCGATCTCGACGAACGGGGGATCAAGGTGTTCGAAGACGCGAGCGCGGTCTGGCAGGCGCCGTGAGGTATCCCGTCGGCATCGTGGCGGTCGCGTTCGGCGGCATCGGCATCGAGGATGCGGCGCAACGCGCCGCCGACCTGGGCTTCGATCACCTCGACTCGTCGGCAGGTGCCATCGACCGACTCGACGCCGCGGAACTCGCCAATTTGGCGGTGCCGATCGGCGATCGCATCGCGGGCTTCGAGGTGCTCGCCGGCTGCACGTCGATGGCGCCCGTCGAGCGTCGTGGTGAAGACCGCTTCGAAG
>CAAGKR010031615.1_pt1 | contig 22299 bp, 17 predicted proteins | sample 2556971 | NCBI WGS metagenome assembly CAAGKR01 (sample SAMEA5207829, study PRJEB30636) | soil metagenome | biome: forest; feature: boreal; material: soil | place: USA | collected 2011-09 | depth 1 m | reverse complement strand
GTGAAGCCATTCACTCTGACCGTGGGGCAGAAGTCAGCAGCGGACAGAGCAGTCGCGAAAGCGATGAAGGCCCACAGTAGGGAGCGACAAGTAGGACGCAGGACTCGATGAGCGACCAGCAGCAGAAGAACGAGCTAGTGCTGGCCTTTACTGAGGAGGGGAGGAGCGAAGCTCCGAAGGCTTCTCAGGAAGGGACCGAATCGCGCACGGCGAAATGCGAAACCGAACGTCCAGCGGGCGACCGCTCCCCCTATGCCGATTTTCACGCGCAGAAGAAAGCGAAAAGCCCAAAGACAAAGGAACAGCGATGATTATTTCGATGAAACTGCATTCAAGTAAGGAAGAAATTGCGGAAGTCACCGGAATTGTAAAGCACTTCGGCTACAAAGTGCACTCCATCGAAGGCGAGGAACGCGTGGTGATCGGTGTAGTTGGTGTTGGCGATGTTACCGCGTGCATGGAATCGGTCGAAGCGATGCCGCAGGTCGATAATGTAATGCGGATTACCGCGCCGTATAAGTTCGTCAGCAAGGAATTCCGCAAAGGGAAGACCCGCATCAAGGTTGCCAACACCGAAATTGGTGGCGATGAATTCGTGGTGATTGCCGGGCCTTGTTCGGTGGAATCGGAAGAGCAGATCATGCGCTCGGCGGAAGCCGTGGCGAAAGCCGGAGCGAAACTGCTGCGCGGCGGAGCGTTCAAGCCGCGCACTTCGCCATATGATTTTCAGGGCATGGAAGAAGAAGGATTAAAGCTACTACAGCAGGCCAAGAAAGCCACTGGATTGGGAATCGTGACCGAGATAATGGGCGATCGCGATGTCGATCTGGTCGCGCAGTACACTGACGTGATGCAAGTGGGCGCGCGCAACATGCAGAACTTTATGCTGCTGAAGGCGCTGGGAAAATGCGGCCGGCCGGTGCTGCTGAAGCGCGGGCTGAGCAGCAGCATCAAGGAATTGCTGATGAGCGCTGAGTACATCGTGGCGCACGGCAATCCGGATGTGATTTTGTGCGAGCGAGGAATCCGCACGTTTGAAACGGCCACGCGAAATACCTGTGACATTTCCGCGGTTCCGGTGCTGAATGAACTGACGCACTTACCGGTGCTGCTCGATCCGAGCCACGCGACGGGGAAGCGAAGTCTGGTGCCCGCGGTTTCTCGCGCCGCGGTAGCGATTGGCGCGGACGGAATAATCGTTGAGGCGCATCCAGCGCCGGAAAAAGCCATCAGCGACGGCGCGCAATCACTGGACCTGAAGCAATTCGCCATCATGATGGAAGAGTTGAAGCCGTACATCGCGCTATGGCAATTAGCAAGGACAAAAGAATTGGCCGCAGCGGCGGTGAAGTGAGAAGTCTATGAGTTATCTAAGAGATGAAAAAGGCATCGCAACGCGATGCCTTTTTCGCAGCAAATCGAGCTTTTCTTGTGGTGGTTTCTAGTGTGGGAGGAGGACGGTGTCGACTACCTGGATGACGCCGTTGGATTGGTAGACGTTGGAGATGGTGAGGTCGGCTACGTCTCCCTTTTCGTCTTTGATGGCGATGTTGTCGTCTCCGTTCATCATTAACGTTAGGGTGCCGCCGCTTACGGTCTTGAGCGTAGCAGTCCCATGACCGGCTTTAATCATTTTGCGCATTTCCTCGGTCGAAAAGCGGCCCGCCACGACGTGATAGGTGAGAATTCTTACGAGAGTGGCGTGGTTTTCAGGCTTCAAGAGGGTATCCGCAGTTCCTGCGGGGAGCTTTGCAAAGGCCTCGTTCGTAGGAGCAAAAACGGTGAAGGGGCCGGAACCTTTCAGGGTGTCGACCAGACCCGCGGCCTTGACGGCGGCGACCAGGGTGGTGTGATCGGCGGAATTCACGGCATTATCGACGATGTCCTTGTTGGGATACATGGCCTGGCCGCCGACCATGGTGGGTTTTTCATCGTTGGCGAGGACTGCGGTTACACCGATGATTCCGAACGATGCGAGTGCGAGGGTTGCAATTACCTTTTTCATTTTTAAGCGATTCCTTTCGATGATTTTTCGGGGTTTGTGTTCCCTGCGTTGAGTACGAAGTGGCGGTGGAATTGGATGTAGCGCGGGGCAGGAATTGAGACGAAATATTTTTGCTGGAGGTACATCCAGATTGTGGTTGATTGCGTAGGCCGCGGTTGGCGGAACGGTATGGTCGGGCGAATCCCCAGACCGACCCGCGAGAACGGCGTGTGGGGCGCCCGCTGGAGTGTCGCACCTATGGCGCTTGAAGAGTTTGTGTGCGGCTTACCCAGCGCTTTACGCGCTGGGCTAAGTTCTGTCGCGCCTCCGGCGCTGACCTGAAGCGGAAGCGGGCTCCAATGTTGGCGCGGACGCAATGGAAGCAACCATCCGATTGATGGAGCCAGTCATCTCACAGGGTTGAAATGCGCAAATCCATGCGAATGAAGCGCGATTTCCGCGAGAGGCCATTCCTTGACTGAGCACGTGGAGCGCTTGTACATTGACAGAGTGCCGCGGCAAAGGGATTTGTGGAGTAGTTTTTGCCCCGGTCTTCGACAAGTTCAAGAAAGCTCCGCGCGCACCCGGGACCGGCATGGGGACGCTCTTCGGCACCGGCGGAAAAGCGGGAGCAAAGCTCCTGCACTCCAAATAAAATGATCAGACGAATAGGCGCAATTTGTTTCGCATGGATGGGAACGCTAGGGGTGTTTGCGGGCCAAGCACGTGGGCAGGCACAGCCGAAGCCGGCGGCGCCGGCGCCGATGGAACGGCCGCAGCAGCAGGCCGCGCCGGTGACCAACGTGACCGTGGATGGAAACGAAGCGATGTTCACGACGATGTGTGCGTTGTACGCCGCTGGGTTTGAGGCGAACATCAGCGCGGACAACTGGTCGACGTTTCGTGCACAGATGCGGGAAAGGACCAAGCAGCAACAGGGACCTGCAGTGGAGGCAGTTCGGGAATTTTACCGAAAGCATCTTCTGACAGATCAGGGCGCGATGTTGTCCCGCTATGTGTGGTTCGGGTTGGTGTCCGGTCCCGCGCCGAGGTTCCAGCCGGTGTTAAGGCGCGACGAACTGCCACCCGAAGTGCTGGAACTGGAAGGATTCAGCGAGATTCTTTCGAGTTATTACACCGAGCAACACATCGGATCGCTGTGGCGGCAAGTGCAGCCTGTCTACAACCGGGACATCGAGAAATTGCACGACGCAATCGCGCAGACGGTATTTGTAACGACGGTATATCTAAGAGATCTGCGAGATTCCGGCAGTCCGCGGACGTTTTCGATCATCGTAGAACCGCTGGTAGGGCGCATCACCAATGTGCGGAACTATGGAGACCACTACGCGATCATTCTGAGCGGAAGCGAAGATGTGCCGATCGACGTGGTGCGCCATGCGTATCTACATTTCCTGCTCGATCCGCTGCCCTTGATGTATTCGCATGTGGTGGTGGTGAAGCGGCCCATATTCGAGCTGGCGGCAAAAGCGCCGCGCCTGCCAAAAGATCTGAGCGAGGACTATTTTTCGTGGTTTTCAGAATGCATGGTGCGCGCGGCGGAGCTGAAGTTGCGGCGGCTCTCTCCCGGCGAAAAGGAATCGATCCTGGAGACCGACGACAGCTGGGGATACGTGCTGGTGCGGCCGATTTTCAGTTTGCTGACAGGATTTGAGAAATCCGAACCATCCATGAAGAACTATTTTCCAGATCTCGTCCGGGGAATTGATTTGAAGGTCGAGCAGGCGCGGGTAGCGGGCCTAACGTTCGCAAAGCCCGGTACGGCGGAGCAGTCCGCGGAATTAAGCCAGGAAGAATTGACGCGACGGCGGGGAATAGCGGTAACCACAGTACCGAGTGACTCAGATTCAATTGCGGAGCTGACGGCAGGGGAACGCCAAATCGCGGAAAGAAATCCGCGCGCAGCGGAAGCTTCTTTCAAGAGCGTCCTAGCGAAATACCCCGACCAGATCAGGGCGTGGTATGGACTGGGATTGGTGGCACTGCTGGACCATGATGGAGTGCGAGCGAAGGAAGTGTTCGGCCGTTTGACGACGGGAGAACATGCGGCGACGCATGATCCGATGGTGATCTCCTGGTCGCACGTTTATCTGGGACGAGTTCTAGAAGATGATGGTGAACTGGAGCGCGCGAAATCCGAATACCAGGCCGCATTGCTGGTGCAAGGAGCTCCCGCGCAAGTGCAAGTGGCAGCGAAGAAAGGGTTAGGAGATTTAGAAAGCAGGAAGCCGGCAGAGCGGCCCTGAAACTAAAAAGGGGATCGAGGGATGAAAAACAGAAGCAAAGGAATATGGGCGGCAGTATTTCTGGTTGCAGGAATGTTGTGCACAAAGAGCGTGCGGGCGCAGACACAAAGCACGCCGCCGACGAGCACACCGCCGGCGAGCACACCAGCGCAGGGCGACAAGGATAAGGGAGTTGCACCGCTTACCATGGATGCGGGGTCAACTGGGGTTGCGATGCAACCTCCGGTAAACGCGGAAGAAGATGCGGCGATAAAGGTCTTCCGTGATGCCCCGCTTTCGGATATGCCGAAGAAGTTGAAATTGGGCGATGATTTTCTGACGAAATATCCGCAGAGCCGCTACCGCGCCGAGGTTTACAGCTGGCAGGTAAAAGGGTACATGGCCAGCGGGCAAATCGAGAAGATGGGAGTAGCTGGAGAGAAAGAGCTGGAACTGGCGCCGAATGACGCACAAACGCTGGCTATTCTTGGCTCGATGCTCCCGCGCTCGATGCCCCCCAGCATGACCGAAGAGCAAAAACAGAAACTGCTAGCAGAAGCGGAAAATTTTTCCAAGAGAGCTCTGGAGCTGGCACCGACGCTGCCAAAACCGACGGGCATTACGGACGAGCAGTTCATCGCGGCGAAGAATCAAATTCAGGCGATGGCATATGGCGGTCTGGGATTGGTGGCTTTCCGGCGCGCGAAGTACACGGAGGCCATACCGAACCTGGAACAATCCGCGAAGCTGGATCCGAATCCGGATCCGGTGAACTATTTTCTCCTGGGAGTTTCCAACGAGAAGGCTTCGCATTTTGAAGATGCCATTGCGGCGTTCACGAAATGCGCGGCGATCCAGAACTCACTACAGACGACGTGCAAAGCGGGGATCGATGAAGCGAAAAAACTGAGTGCAACACAGCTGAGCGTCCCGAAGTAACCGGTCGGTCGGCTCGCTGCAGCAAGTCGGTGAAGCTGGTACGTAACAGATGGCCCACGGTGACGATGATCGATTGGCGGAAAGACTCGGTTACGCATTCCAGGAACCCGAGCTACTCGAGCACGCGCTGACGCATAGTTCCGCGGTGCCAGAGCTGCGTACGGCCCGAGGAGAGGACATTTCTTTCGCGCAATCCGAAGTTCAGGATAATGAGCGGCTGGAATTCCTCGGTGACGCGGTGCTGGAATTGCTGACGAGCGAATACCTACTGAAACAGTTTCCAGGATGGACGGAAGGGCAGTTGTCCAAGGGCCGGGCTCGGATCGTGAATGCGCGTTCGCTGGAGATCGGCGCGCGGGCATTGTGTCTGGGGGAGCATTTGCGGCTGGGACGAGGCGAAGAGAAAACCGGGGGGCGAGAAAAGCCGGCCTTGCTGGCGGACGCGTTTGAGGCCGTTGTCGCGGCAATTTATCTGGATGGTGGATTAGAACCGGTGCGAAAACTGCTTTCGCGGACGGTGCTGGTGCAAGCGCTGGAGGGCGGCGACAGCATTTTCGACTCCGACCGGAAAAGCGCGCTGCAGGAATTTCTGCAAGGACGCGGCGAACAGCCAGCGGAATATAAACTGGCGGCGGAAAGCGGCCCGGATCACCAAAAAACCTTTCGTGTGGAGGTGTGGGTAAAAGGGGAGGCGCTGGCGAGCGCGGATGCAAGCACGAAGAAGGAAGCGGAACAAAAGGCAGCGCGAAGCACACTGGAGAGATTACTGGCGCTCGATGCGGAGAATGCGGAAAAGGCCAGACCCGATGCCGGATGAGACGCTGTCGCCGGAGCCGGTAATGGATGCGGAGTTGGCGGCGGTTCCCGCGCAGCCTGCACGAGCGGAGGAGTCAAGAGCGAACCAGACCACCGTGTCAGAATATCTGGAATCACTGCTGGTGACGGTGATTCTGGCTTTGTTTGGAACTAGTTTTGTGGTGCAAGCGTTCAAGATTCCGTCGCCTTCAATGGAAAATACGCTGCTGGTAGGCGATCATCTGCTGGTCAATAAATTTATTTTTGGAGGTCGCGGGCATTGGTACGAGAAGTTGCTGCCCTACCGCGAATTGCAGCGCGGGGATATTATTGTTTTCAAATTTCCCTTTCAGGATCATCCACATTTCGTGAAGCGCGTGATTGGGTTGCCGGGTGACCACCTGAAAGTGGTGGATCAGCAGGTGTACGTCAACGGGACGGCGCTGAACGAGCCTTATGTGGTGCATGACCCTTCCTTTGGGAATGATCCGCTGAATTATTCTTTTCCGCCGGTGGGAAATCAGATTTATCTCTCGCCGGTGCAGCCGGAATGGGCCCGGGAGATCAAGAAATATATTCAAGGCGACGAGCTTGTTGTGCCTGCGGGCAAATATTTCGCGATGGGCGACAACCGGGACCACAGCCTGGACAGCCGTTACTGGGGATTTGTAGACCGGGACGCGATCATGGGGCGCCCGTTCCTGATTTATTGGTCGGTGGACGCTAACAGCAGCGATTACGGGGAATCGTCGTTTGGGCAGCGGGTGCGGGGGGTTTTCGACACGCTGCTGCATCTGCCTGCGCGGACGCGGTGGTCGCGGATGTTGCACACCGTGCATTGAGATGAGGCGAGTTTAGAAGAGGCGCTGACATGAAAAGATCAGCGCAACATGTAAGATGTTTGCGGACACACGAAGCGAATAAGACGGCTACACATTTACCTGCTGGTCTGAGAAACTCCCATCGGAATGAATCGTTTGCGGAAAATCGGAAAATGGGCGGTATTGTTGATGGCCGCGCTGATTATGACGCAGATCGGCGTGTCTTTCGCTCTGCGAACGCGGAGGATGCACGGCTATTTAATTGCCCATCTGGAACGCGCGTTTGGAAGACCGGTGCAGGTGAATGGATTCGCCGCGCGGATTTTTCCCCTGCCGCAACTGGAGATGAATCGAATAACCGTTGGTGAGGACTCCAGATTTGGAAATGAGTATTTTCTTCGCGCGGAGTCGATGAGCGCCAGTTTGCGCTGGATGGGCCTGTTGGGCGGACACTTCGAGTTTGGAACGATGTCGTTGATTCGCCCGAGTCTGATTCTGGTAAGGAACGGGGGCGGCACCTGGAATCTGGAGAGTTGGTTGCCGCCCGCGGAAGCGAAGAGCGGCGGTTCCGGTTCCTATGGACCGCAAGTCGCCGTCAGCCCGAGCAATTACCTCGAGAAAATTGAGTTCGACGGCGGGCGGATCAGTTTCAAGACGGGCGACGAGAAGCGCGCGTTTGCGTTTACGGATGTTTCGGGAAGCGTGGAGCAGAAGGGGCCGGGGCGCTGGCAACTGAAATTGGAAGCAAAACCGTGGCGCAGCGGAGTGGTGTTGCAGTCAGCGGGAACATTGTATGTGCAGGGGGACGTGGCAGGAACCTCGGCGCGTTTGCAGCCGGCGCAGGTGCATGTGCACTGGGACAAAGTTTCGCTGGCGGATTTGTTTCGGCTGGTGACCGGAAATGATTCGGGCGTGCGTGGCGAAGTTGGCGTGGATGGAACGGCAAGTATTGGCGCTCCGATGGCTTCTTCCGCGGCCAACATCGCAGGCCTTGGGCCGGGAAAATGGAAATATGAAGTGGAGGCGTGGGCGACGCGAGTGCACCGTTGGGATTTGACGGAGCGCAGCGATAATCCCCGCCTGAGCGTTCACGCTAAAGGGGAATGGGATTTACGAGCCAGCGAGGCTGTAGCGGATGAAATAAAAGTGGATTTGGCGCGTTCGAACCTTCGCGGGGCGGGGAGCTTTGGCACGAGCACGCAATTTCCGTGGAACGCGGAGATTGAGAGTGCAGCAGTCGATGGACAAGATTTGTTGGCGTGGTATCGCGCTTTTAAATCAGATGTAGCGGAGGGAATCGTCGTTCAACAATTCTTCGCGGGGCGGGGTCGCGTTCGCGGTTGGCCGCTGCAGTGGGACGACGCGCATCTGGCGAGCGGGGGAGGCTTGCTGCGTGCTCCGGGTATTACGGAGGCACTGCGAATCGGGGCGGTGCGTGGAGAATTGCAGCGAAGCGCGTTCGTGGTTCAGCCGGTACGGATTTCCGCCGAGGCGACGAACGTGGTCCCAACAGGAAAAAGTGAGCAGGCGGCGGGCCGGCCGCGGGAAAAGCAGAACTGGGCGATGCTTCGATTTTCCCACGACAGCGACTCGCAGAATGGCGCGTTGCGAGTGGAGGGACATCTGGATCAGGCCGAACTTCTTTTCAAGGCGGCCGCGTCGTTTGGAAAAACTATTAATCACGGCTGGGAATTGAGCGGCCCCGTGAGCAGCGGAGTGGAATGGCAATGGGAGCGCGGACTGTTCAAGAATGGACGGTGGAATGGAACGGTACACTTTGCAAAGACGGAATTGCAAGCGGTGGGTTTGAACCAACCGATTGAACTGAATGACGCGCAGTTGGAATGGAGAGCGGGGCAACGCACGGCGACTATCGGCGGCGCGCAAGCATTTGGCACGGAGTGGTCAGGAACGATTGCCGAAACGCGCACAGAGAACGAAGGAGATTTGCCGCGATGGCAATTTCGTTTGCATGCGGAGCATCTGGATGCAGCCGAGTTGGACCGCTGGGCCGGTCCGCGAGCGCGGCCGACATGGCTGCAGCGGTTGCTGCCTTCGTTGATGGGAAATACAAACGCGAGCGGAAAACCCAGCGAATTGCTGAGGCGGCTGTGGGCGGAAGGCGACTTGAGCGCGGATACGATAAGCGTGGAAAAAGTTACGCTGAATCGGGCGCATGCGAAGCTGAGCTTGCAGAATTTGCACTTGAATTTGCGCGATGCGGAAGCGGAGTGGGAAGGCGGAAGCGTGCGCGGAACGTTGCAGGCGGTGTTTTCGGTTTCGCCGCAATATGAAATTGCCGCGGAGTTTGATCACGCGAATGTTGGGCAATTACCGTGGATTCCCGGGTGGGCGGAACGATGGGATGGGATTGCTTCGGGGCGCATTCATTTGAGTACGGCCGGAGTGGGCCGCGATGAATTACTGAGCAAGATAACGGGAGGTGGGGAGATTCACCTGAAGGATGTAGAGTTTCACGGATGGGATGTGGCGAGCTGTTTGGAAAGTGGCGAGGAGCGCCCGGGCGATTCACACTGGACCAGCGGCGAGGGAGAGTTTGAGGTGAAGGACCGCGTCGCGCGTTTCGAAGGCATACGACTGGATGGGCCGCGAACGAAAACGTTATTGTCAGGATCGATGGGATTTGGGCAGGGCGTGGCATTGAGATTTTCGGCGGGAAACACGGAGAAGCATGGGGCTGCGCCGGGGCGGATGATGAGAGTGAGTGGCGGAGCGGAAGAGCCGGTGGTCGTGATTGAAAATGTGAGTGGCGCGCCGGGGAAACCTTGATTGCAAGAGCAAGACCGAGAGGATCCCTTCGGCTCCGCTCTGGGCAGGCTCTTCGACTGCCAGCCGCAAAATCGGCGACTCCTTGCTCAGGATAACATGTCATTTGGCGTGGTAGAGAAAGTGGAAATGACCGGGAGGGTCGATGAGACGGATTGAGTTGATGGTTTCGATTTTATCGCTAACGATCCCTTTGCTTGTAGTTGCTTCGCCGGTGGTTGGGCAGCAGGCGTTTACGCTGGAGCAGATATTAAGTGCGCCATTTCCGGCGGATCTGGTGGCGACGAAAACGGGGAACAGGCTGGCATGGAGTTTGGATCAACAGGGGCGGCGGAATATTTGGGTGGCGGAAGGCCCAACGTTCGCGGCACGGCAAGTGACGAATTACACCGAGGATGATGGTGCGGAGCTTTCGGATTTGCGGTTTTCGCCGGATGGAAATGCGATTGTGTACGTGCGTGGTGAAGGGAAAAATTCGGCTGGAGAATACGCTAATCCCACCAGCGATCCGGACGGCGTGGAACAAACCGTTTGGCTGGTGACGCTCGGCGGCGCAGCGTCTGCAAAACCGGTGAGAATTGATGCGGGGCATTCGCCGCGGACTTCAGTACTCGGGAAAATCGCCTATGCACGTTCGGGCGAGATGTGGATCGCGGGAATTGGGGCCAACGCTAGTGGCGGCGATAAGCCGAAACAGATTGTGGTGCGCGGAAAAAATGAGCCGATGGAATGGTCAGGAGATGGAATGCGATTGTTGTTTGATTCGGACCGCGGAGATCACAGCTTTATCGGAATATACGATTTGAACGCGCAGAGTGTGAAGTTTTTGGCGCCTTCTGTCGATTCGGATAGTGACCCGGTGTGGTCGCTCGATGGAAAGCGGGTGGCTTTTGTTCGGCAACCGGCGGTTCCGAGAGACACGCCGGAGGGCTATTTCATTCGGCCGGACCGCTCACACCCGTGGGCGATTTTGGTGGTGGACGCGAGCACGGGCGAAGGACGCGAAATCTGGAACGGCGGAACGTCACCGACCGCGTCCTATCCTTATATGGCGCAAGAGACCGGCGGCGGAGTGCTCAACTGGGTGGCGGAAGATAAGCTGGTTTTTGCGAGCGAAGCGGATGGCTGGCAGCATCTCTACTCTATTTCAGCAGAGGGTGGTGCGGCGAAGCTGTTGACGCCGGGGAAGTGTGAAGCGGAGCAGTGGTCGTTCTCGCCGGACAAAAAGAGCATTCTGTTCAATTCAAATTGCGCCAGCTCATACTCTACGGACGTAGATCGCCGTCATTTATGGAGCGTGAAAATATCGGGAGACGGCTTTCAGCAGATTACCGGCAGCCAGCAGGAGGACGGCATCGAGTGGTCGCCGGTGGCCCTCAGCGACGGGAAGATGTTTGCTTACCTGCGATCGAGTGCCAGGGAACCGGCGCGGCCGTATGTTGGAACTTTTCCGAATGGAAAATTGCTTGGCTTGGTGAACGCGCTCGGGCCGGAGAATTGGCCAAAAGACTTTCCCGCATCTGAACTTGTGACGCCGCAGCAGGTAATTTTCAAGTCGGGCGATGGACTGGAAATCCACGGACAATTGTTTTTACCGAAGAATGTTAAAGCGGGAGAAAAACAGCCGGCGCTGATTTTTCTGCACGGCGGATCGATGCGACAGATGCTGTTGGGCTGGCATTACATGTACTACTACGCGAACGCTTACGGCATGAACCAATATCTGGCGAGTCGCGGATACATTGTTATGGCTATTAATTACCGAAGCGGGATCGGGTACGGGCGGGGGTTCCGGGAAGCGCCCGGAAGAGCAGGGCGCGGCGCGACGGAGTATGAGGATGTAGTGGCAGCGGGGAAATATTTGCAGACGCGCAATGACGTGGATGCAAAGCGGATCGGACTGTGGGGAGGAAGTTACGGCGGTTATTTGACGGCGCTCGGTCTGGCGCGGAATTCGGATTTGTTCGCGGCGGGCGTGGATTTTCATGGAGTGCATGACTGGCCGACGGACAATTGGGAAGGGAAGAATATTTCGCCGGAGCTGAATAAGCTGGCCCACAATTCTTCGCCGGTGGCGTCAGTCGATACCTGGAAGTCGCCGGTGCTGTTTATCCACGGCGACGATGACCGGAACGTGATGTTTTCGCAGACGGTGGATCTGGTGGCACGGCTGCGGGCGCGGAGCGTGCATATCGAACAGCTTATTTTTCCCGACGAGATACACGATTTTCTGCTGCACCGAACCTGGTTGAAGGCGTATCAGGCGACCAGCGATTTTTTTGACCGGCAATTTAACATGCCTCAAAAATGAAAATATTTGGATGCTTGCGGGCGTTTGCCCCCCGCGCTTTATTGGCGGCGTGCGTCCTGGCATGGGCGACCGCTGCCCCGGGACAAATCCGAATCAAGCTGACGCCGGAACTTCATTCCGGCGGAACGTTACGCTATGACATCCGCGGGAGGGTTCAACGGCACGTCAAGGAACAGAGTCGCGCGGGGAGCATATCGACACCGGGCGATGTGAAGGACGAGTTTTCCGGGACGCTGCGCGTGACGATTCGTGATGCGAGAGTGGAAAACGGGCGGCCGGTGGTGGAAGCACAAGCTGGATTCGAGTACCCCGACGATGGCGCGGCTAAGAGTCCCGTCAAAGAGCAACACAAACTGAATTTTACGATAAGCGGCAACGGGCAGTTGACCCGCCTGGACGGATTAGAGGATTTGAGTCCCATTGAGCGAATCGCCTGGCAGTTTTGGATTTCGCGGTTTGCGTTTGGGTGGACTCTGCCCGCGGAGGGCTGGAAACGCGGAGAAACGAAGAAGAGCGAAGAGCCGGAAAATAATCCGGTGCCGATCGCACACTTGTTTTGGAAGCGCGAAACCACGTTCGGTGAAAATGGGAAGTGTCCGGCGATTGCGGCGGAGACTTGTATAGAGTTTTATACGAACGCTTCGTTGAAGCAAAAATCATCGAGCCAGGACAGTACGCCGGAGGACTACAAGCTGCATGAATTGAAGACCAGCGGAACAGCGGCGGGAACGAATGAGATTTACACGACGATCTCGCAGAAGACCGGGCTGGCGATGCGGGGGACGGAGGATTTGCGGCAAACGATGGATGTGGTCATCGCCAAAACGGATGCATCGAATGCGGTGAAGTATGCGGTGGATGTGAGTAGTCATTTCGAGATGGTGTTTGTGGATGTGGCGAAGCGGTGATGGGTGAAGGCGGCCCCTACATAGGAAGGAGCAACCCAAGACCCACTTCGCTCAGGAGGACATGTCTTCTTTAGGTTGCGCGAAACTGGCCTGTGGGTGCATTCACGAAGAAACCCAAGACTATGGTGGCACGTGTGTCTATGTCTGCGGGACGGGCTGACGTCTGAGGCCTACCGAGTCCGTTGCCATTGGCGTTCGGCGAAATGGGGATTTGACTGGCGCGGTATAATGAAGAGTTCGGGAGCGGTTGGCGGAAGGTGCAGGAGAGCCTGGGATGGATTTCAAACTACATAGTGGGTATCAGCCGCGGGGAGATCAGCCGACGGCGATTGAACAGCTTTGCCGTGGGCTCGATGCCGGCGAGAAGAATCAGGTGTTGCTGGGCGTTACCGGGTCGGGCAAAACGTTTACGATGGCGAAGGTGATTGAGCAGGTGAATCGCCCCGCGCTGGTGCTGGCGCATAACAAGACGCTGGCGGCGCAGCTGTATCACGAGTTCAAGAGATTTTTTCCTGAGAACGCGGTGGAATATTTTGTGAGCTATTACGATTTTTACCAGCCGGAAGCGTACGTGCCCTCCGCGGATATTTATATCGACAAAGAAGCGACGATTAACGATGAGCTGGACAAATTGCGCATGAGCGCGACGCGTTCACTGTTCGAGCGGCGCGACGTGATCATCGTGGCGTCCGTTTCGTGTATTTATGGCATTGGCTCGCCCGAAGCGTATTACGGGATGCTGGTGATGCTGGAAAAAGGACATCAGACTTCGCGAGAAGCGCTGTTACGGCGTTTCGTGGACATGCAATACGACCGGTCGGAGGATTTGCGGCGCGGGACGTTTCGGGTGCGCGGAGACATCATCGAGATTTATCCGACGTATGAGGATCAGGCGTATCGGTTTGAGATGTGGGGCGAACAGATCGATACGATCCGGCAGTTTGATCCACTGACGGGAGAAATCCGCACGGGACATGAGAATCTTTCGCGAGTGACGATTTATCCGAAGACGCACTACGTGATGCCGCAGGCGCAACGCGATCGCGCGATTGTGAGTATTCAAGAAGAATTAGGCTGGTGGAAGAAAGAGATGGAGAAGCAGGGGAAATTCGTGGAGGCGCAGCGTGTGGTGCAACGCACCATGTTCGATATTGAGATGATGCGCACGATTGGATATTGCCACGGCGTGGAAAATTATTCGCGGCATTTGAGCGGACGGCTGCCGGGAGAAGCGCCACCAACACTGTTGGATTATTTGCCGCAGGACTATGTGTTGTTCGCGGATGAATCGCATGTGAGCATGCCGCAGGTGCGGGGTATGTATCACGGAGACCGGTCGCGAAAGCAGACGCTGGTGGATTACGGATTCCGGATGCCTTCGGCGCTGGATAACCGGCCGTTGACGTTTGAGGAATTTGAACACCGTATGAATCAGACGATATATGTTTCGGCGACGCCGGGGCCGTATGAGCTGACGAAAGCGGGCGGTGTGATTGTCGAGCAGGTGATCCGGCCGACAGGGCTGATCGATCCGCAGGTGGAAGTGCGTCCAGTGAAAGGCCAGGTGGACGATCTGCTGGAAGAGATACGCATTCGTTCCGCGAAGAGCGAGCGGGTGCTGGTGACTACGCTGACGAAGCGGATGGCAGAGGATTTGAGCGAATATTTTTCGGAGATTGGGGTGAAGTGTCGGTATTTACATGCGGAAGTGGAGACGCTGGACCGCATCAAGATTTTGCGGGATTTGCGCAGGGGTGAATTCGATGTGCTGATCGGAATTAACCTGTTGCGCGAGGGACTAGATTTGCCGGAGGTATCGCTGGTGGCGATTCTGGATGCAGACAAAGAGGGCTATTTGCGGAGCGCCACTTCGTTGATACAAACGATGGGACGCTGCGCGCGGCACATCGAAGGGCGCGCGATTCTGTATGCGGACCGGCATACGAAATCGATGAACGAAGCAATTGGAGAGACCAACCGGCGGCGCGCGAAGCAGGAGGTCTACAACACGGAAAATAATATTACGCCGATGTCGATTATCAAAAGCGTGGATATGGAATTGGCGCGGATCGTGGAGGCGGATTACGTGACGGTGCCACTGGATACCACGGAATTGGATACCGCGGCGTCGAATGTGAAATCCGAGGAGCAGTTGGCGGAATTGCTGGCGCAGATGGAATCGCAGATGCGCGAAGCGGCGAAGAAATTTGAATTTGAGAAGGCGGCGCAGTTGCGAGACCGGATAAAGGGATTGAAGCAGCAGGATTTGGCGGGAGCGTTTGCGAAAGGCGAGGATGAGGGGAAAGTGACTAGGATTGGAACAGAAACCCAAGAGTACAGTCAGGAGTGACCGTGCCACGTCAGATGCTGGCGCGGCGAAGTTCGGCTAACGGGTAGAAGGTGCCGCGCCAGTAGATGCCGCCTTGTTTCAGGGTGATTGCGGTGGAGCGGATGAGCATGTAGGTGAAGAGTAGCGCCGCTAGCGGCAGCGTGAAGGCGTAGAACGGAGAAACGCGCATCACGACATCGACGCCCATTAGAAATCCGACGGAGAAAAGCAACGCGATGAGCGCGAGGATGCGCTCCCAGCCGTGGCCGAAGATTAAGCCGAATAGCGGGGCGACGTTGAAAGCCAGCATGCCAGCTGCCTGCAGGATTACAGTAGAAATTTGAAAATGTGCGGCTGCGAAGAAGTTTTTTTCTACGCCACGAACTAGGTTGCCGAGGCCGGCGTGCCAGCGGACGGTGACGGCGTCTTGAGCAACAGCGACGGCGGAGCGGAAGCTGCCCAGCTTGATCATTTTCCCGAGTTTTAGGTCGTCGATGACCTCGAGAGCGAGGCGGCGGTGCGTGCCGCAGGCTTCGTACGCGGCGCGTTTCACCATTTGGAAGGCGCCGACGCCGACGTAGGTGCGGGAATTCGGATTGCTGACACGATGCGGCTGGGTGGCCAGGTTGAAGGACATGCCGAAAAAGGTGATGAGCACCTTTTCCCAGAAGCCGACCATTTCCACGCTGCAGAAAAGAGTGAGGTGATCGAGTTTCAGCGCGCGCGTAAGAGTTGCGCAGCGGCGCAGCGTGTCCGACTGGAAGCGGACGTCGGCATCGGTGAAGAGCAACCATTCGCCGGTGGAAGTTTCATAAGCTTTTTGCAGAGCGTGGGTTTTGCCCAGCCAGCCAGGCGGCAATTCTTTAACGTGCACGACTTTTAGGCGGTCGTACGTGGCGGCGAATTCGTCGAGGATGCGCGAGGTGTTGTCCTGCGAGCGGTCATCCACGGCGATGATTTCGAGGTTTGGATAATCGATAGCCATCAGGGTCGCGAGAGCGGCGGGGAGTTTTTCTTCTTCATCGCGGGCGGCGAAGACGAGAGAAATGCCCGGGCAATCGGCATCTTTGGCAGAATCAGAAGATTTCAACCAGGGTAATTGGAACGAGCCGTAGGCGGTTTTCAGTCCGAAGGTCAGCCAGAAAAGTGCGACCGCGCCGAAGAAAACAATCCCGAAGATGTGCATGATTGGTGTCGAACGGCAACCTCAAGGTATCCTAGCATGGTTGTGTAAATGCCTTCGGTCACCGAGCAAGACAAGTATTCGTCTAGCCGGGCGAAGTTTTTTGCGACCTTTTATTTTCACACCGTTCTCAAAATTAAAGTAAAGGCGGATAGGCATGAGTCGGTTGCACATTCCAATTCAGAGCAGCAAGTTAGCGAACGGCTTGCGGGTCGTGATCGCGCCCGATGCAATCGCGCCGGTGGTTACCGTGGGGATTTATTACAAAATTGGATTTCGGCTGGAGCCGGAGGGGCGCAGCGGCTTCGCGCATCTGTTTGAGCACATGATGTTCCAAGGCTCGGAAAATGCGCCGAAGATGCAGCACATCAAGCTGATCAATTCGAGCGGCGGTTTGCTGAACGGGTCGACGATGTACGACCTGACGAACTACTACGAGTCGGTGCCGTCGAACGCGATCGAGCGGGTACTTTGGCTGGAAGCGGACCGCATGCGGGCGCTGAAGGTGGATGACGAAAATTTGCGCAACCAGAGGGATGTGGTGAAGGAAGAAGTGCGCGTAAACGTGTTGAACCAGCCTTACGGAGGATTTCCGTGGCTGGATATGCCGCCGGTGGCCTTCCGAAATTGGGCGAACGCGCATAATTTTTACGGAGATTTCGCGGATCTGGACGCGGCAAACCTGGTGGATGTGCAGAAATTTTTCAAGACGTATTATGTGCCGAATAATGCGGTGCTGCTGATGCTGGGTGACGTCAAGGCGGAAGAAGGGTTGGCGCTGACGGCGAAATATTTTTCGGATATTCCCGCAGGAGCACCGCCCCCGTTCGCCGATCCTGCGGAACCGCTACAACTAGAAGAGCGGCGTGGGCACGTGGTGGAGCAGTTTGGCACCTTGCCGGCGATGGCGATTGGGTACGTGATGCCGAAGCGGCGGACGGAGGAATGGTACGCGATGGCGATGTTGGATCAGGCGCTACATGGCGGGCGGGTGGGCCGGCTGTATCGCGAACTGGTGCTGGAAGAGCAAATTGCGGTGGAGGCGGACGGCGGTGTCGACGATATTTTTGGCTACAACGGACCGACGCAGATGACTACGCGCATTCTGCACAAGCCGGAATATTCGAGCGAGGCGACGCTCGCGGCTTTCGATGCGGTAATTCGCGAAGTGCAAGAGAAGGGAATCAGCGAGGACGAACTCGAGCAGGTCAAAGTGAAATGGCGTTCGGATTATTATTCCACACTGGAAGGCGGGCGAAGCGGCATGCCGCGACATGGATTGATGCATCTGCTGGCGTGTTTCACGCTGTTTGATAATGACCCGCAATTGGTGAACACCATCCTGGACGGATTCGTGACCGTGACGCGGGACGAGGTTCATGCCGTCGCGAAGAAATATTTGCAGCCGGAGAATCGCGCGATTGTGTTCCGCACGCCGGTAAAGACCGAAGCGAAGGAGGCGGCTTGATGGCGACACAGGCGGCGGAGATCTCAAATTTGGTGCCGGGGCTGGCGGCGGAGAGGCAAGTGGTGTGGCCGAAGCGAACGAAAGTTCGGCTGCCGAACGGTTTACAGGTGGTTTTGGCGGAAGCGCATTCGATTCCTAAATTTCACGGAGAACTTTATTTTCGAGCGGGGAATGCGCTGGTCGCGGATCGCTCCGCGTGCCTGGCGGAAATGACGGCTACTTTAGTGCGCACGGGAACTTCTAAACGCACCAGCCGGCAGATCGAGGAAGACTTACGGAGATTGGGCGCGGATTTGGGCACGAGCGCGGGGCAGGATACCTCTGCGATCGCATTTGCGGGATTGAGCGAATTTGCCGAGCCGCTGCTGCAACTGGTGAGTGAGTTGGCGCGCGGAGCGGCTTTTCCGGAGGCGGAGTTGGAGCGCGAGCGCCGGCAAAAACTGGAAGAGGTGAAGCTGGAGCGCAGTTCGCCGGGATTTCTGGCGGGGGAACGTTTGCGAAAGGTTTTGTTTGGGAAGCATCCGTACGCAGAGGTTTCCCCGAGCGAAGCGCAGGTGGCCGCTTATAAGCGAGACGATCTGGCGGCTGTTTATCGTGAAATCTACACACCCGAGAATGCGCTGCTGATGATGGTGGGGGATTTCGATTCGCAGGAAATGTTGAAAACGATCCAGAAGATTTTTGATGATTGGACGGGGCAGAAGCCGGCGGCGAAAAATGAGACTGCTCCGCCTGAGGTGCATGGGCGACGCGTGTACCTAGTGCATGTTCCGGGGTCGGTGCAGACGCAGATTTTGGCAGGTTGCCACGCGATTACGCGGAAACACCCGGACTGGATGCGGTTGGGGCTGACGAACAGTTTGTTTGGGGGTGCTTTTAATTCGCGGCTGGTGATGAATATCCGTGAGGATAAAGGGTATACGTACAGTCCGCGAAGCGGCGCGCACCCACTGAAGCAGCATGGGTATTTCACGGTTTCGGCGGCGGTGCGGAATGACGTGGTGGCGGCTTCGCTGACGGAAATATTTTACGAGATGGACAAGCTGCGGTCGCTGCCGGTACCAGAGGTGGAGCTGGCCGATGCGCAGAATTATCTGACCGGAGTTTTCTCCATGGGGCTGGCGACGCAGGAGGGATTGCTGTCGCAGTTCTCGGTGGTGGAGTTGAACGAATTGTCGGCGGATTATCTGGAGACATACCGGGAGAAGATACGAGCGCTGACGCCGGCGGACTTGTTGACTACGGCGCGGAAATATTTCGATTCGGCGAATATGCAGATCGTGGTGGTGGGGGATCGCGCGGTGATTGAGGAGCAGGCGAAGTTGTTTGGGGCTCGCGAAGTGTGGGACGCGCAAGGTAACCGAATCGAATAAGCAACGGCCGCTCGAGAGCCGACTGAATGCTATTCTCACCAGAGGAGAAATCGAATGGAGGCTAAACCATCTTTTCCTTACCAGACGCGGCTAAACGTTCTTCATAAATCCCTGGAATTAATCGACGGGAAGGCTCTCGCGGACGCTTGCGAGTTCAGGTGGTACAACCAGACTCTCTGCAAGGTAAATGATTCGGTAGTCCGCCTCGGCGTGGTGGAGGGGGAATATCACTGGCATAGGCATGACGAAGACGACGAGTTCTTCTACGTCGTCGAAGGTCAACTGTTGATTGACCTTGAAGACCGCACGGTCGAGGTTTCGCCGCGACAGAGATTTGTTGTTCCAAGGGGGATTATGCATCGCACGCGTGCCCAGCGCCGAACCGTAATGCTGATGGTCGAAAACACAGGAATCGTACCGACAGGCGACTCGGTTTCTAATCCGTAAACGCGCACTCACAGTTTTCCTGGTCTCGGGAGCTCCGGAAATTGTCCCGCAGAGTCTATAAGATCCGTTTTTCGGGCGACCGGCCGTCGTCAAAGCCGCCCTGCCCCACTTACAAACAGCGCCCGAACGCCATTCCATCGTCTCGCTATTATTTCGCTGGTGCTGTTTTGTTTAACAGTCCCGGAAGTAATGGTGAAGAAGAAACCGCCATCGCATCCGGTGAATTTGAATTCGACGAGTTCGGAGAGCTGCAACTGGTGCCAGGGATTGGGCCGGCTACGCGGATAAGATTCTGGCGATGCGAAAGTCGTACGGGACCTTCAAGAGCGTGGATGATTTGCTGGCGATCAAGGAGATCGGGCCGAAGAGGTTGGAGATGATGCGGAAGTACCTTGCGGTGGATAAGCGGCCGGTGACTCGAGCACGGGCGGCTGCCGCGACGAGCAAGATTCCGGGCGCGAAAAATCCGCCGGCCAAAGCCGCGGTCAGTAAGGCGACACCTGTTGAGCCGAAAACCAGCGATGATGAAGAGCCTTGAGTGTTGTGCGAAGTTTTTTGGCTTCAGTTGGATCTAAACCTGCACCCTTGAAAGACGAAGGGTGCGGCACGCGGCACCCGAAATTCCAGGACCACACCGCGAAGAGGCCCCAAGACCCACACGCAGAAAACGGCGTGTGGGGGCACCCGCCCTCATGTTCACGTGGATCTTGCGGACATGGGGTGCAGCGGTGCTGCAGCCCCACGCGAAGAAGACCCAAGAAGGCGGCGTAGAGCCGGCCCTACGTAGCTAGAGATTTCCATAACGTCACGCATTTTCGCGGCCCGAGGCAGCGCGAAATTTCAAAGCTGCTATTAGAAGTTTTGGTGGGTTAGTTTTTTGGTGTTGAGTTGCAGCGGAACTTGGTCGGCGATGCGTATGCCGTAGCCTTCGAGGGCGACTACTTTTTTGGGGTGGTTAGTCAGAACGCGAATGTCTTTCAAACCGAGATCAATGAGCACCTGGGCGCCGATACCGCTTTCGTGCTGGACCATGCGCTGGCGTGCGGGTTCGCGGTCGAGTTGACCGCGGCTGTGAAAATGAATTTGCGGAAGCGCGCCGGATAATTCCGGAGCGTCGATCGAAAATCCGCGTCCGGTGTGATGGAGATAGAGGAACACGCCGCGGCCTTCTTCGTCAATTTTTTCCAGAGACTTGGCGACGAGGTCGGGACAGTCGCAAGCGAGCGAACCGAATACATCGCCGGTGAGGCAATGGGAGTGCACCCGAACCAGCGGCGGCGTGGGGCCGATAAGTTCGCCACGGACCAGCGCGACGTGTTGGTCCTGATCAACGTCGCTGGAGTACGCAATCATGCGGAAATCTCCAAAGCGAGTGGGAAGAACGGCTTCGGCGATGCGGCGAACGTAACGCTCGTGCTGCATGCGGTAGCGGATCAGGTCCGCGACCGTAAGCATCTTCAGATCGTGTTCGCGGCAAAACTCCAGAAGTTGCGGCACGCGAGACATGGTGCCGTCTTCATTCATAATCTCGCAAATCACGCCGGAAGGATTCAGTCCCGCGATGCGGGACAAATCCACGGAGGCTTCGGTCTGTCCAGCGCGGACGAGAACACCACCGTTGCGCGCGCGGAGAGGGAACATGTGACCAGGACGGGCGAGGTCGTGCGGGCGGGTTTTGGGATCAATGGCAGTGAGAATGGTGATGGCCCGATCGGCAGCGCTGATGCCGGTGGTGACGCCCAGCTTGGCGTCGATGGCTTCGGTGAAAGCGGTCCCGTGAACGGAAGTGTTGATCGCCGACATCAGCGGGAGATTGAGTTCATCGCAGCGCTGCTCGGTGAGCGCCAGACAGATCAGTCCGCGGCCAAACTTGGCCATGAAATTTATGGCTTCGGGAGTGATTTTTTCGGCGGCCAGGGTGAGGTCGCCTTCGTTTTCGCGATCCTCGTCATCGACGAGGACGATCATGCGGCCCTGGCGAATTTCTTCGACAGCTGCTTCGACGGTGCAGAAAGTGATGTTGGCGTCCATCGGTGATTTGCCCTTCTCAGTATACCCATAGATGCGAGCGACGGGGCGGTTGGGAAAGTAAGAGGGATGTAAATTCGAGCTTGGAAGAATCGACGTCCCGGGATAGATAGGCGAGACATCCAGGTGAAAACGGTTAGTGGGCGGTTGAAAAGGGGCACGATTTATCGTGCCCTTCGCGTTGGGCGAAAGGTAGGAGTATGTTTTAGGGTGCTAACGGATTGCTGACCAGGAGTGGACGTCCCACAACTTTTTTGGATGGACGGGGTTAGAATATGTAGACGAGCAGTGAGCCGGTTTCTCTTGATACGGTTGATAATAAACGAGTTATGGAAAACAGGAGAGAGGGGTAGCGAATATGGTGCGAGCGATAAAGTGGATTTTCTTGTTCACGTTTGCATTGGCGCTTGTGGCCATGCCTTCTGCGTCTCAGGCGCAAATTTCTGTGGGGATCGGAATTCACCTTGGCCCCCCCGCGCTGCCGGTCTATGCGCAGCCAATCTGCCCCGGAGTCGGCTATATGTGGGCGCCGGGCTATTGGGCTTACGGCCCGGAGGGCTATTTCTGGGTTCCCGGAACGTGGGCGATGGCCCCGTCTGTCGGACTGCTCTGGACGCCCGGCTATTGGGGATGGGGCGGCGGAGGATATTTGTGGCATGGTGGCTACTGGGGACCGCACG
>CAAGKR010439646.1_pt1 | contig 22307 bp, 20 predicted proteins | sample 2556971 | NCBI WGS metagenome assembly CAAGKR01 (sample SAMEA5207829, study PRJEB30636) | soil metagenome | biome: forest; feature: boreal; material: soil | place: USA | collected 2011-09 | depth 1 m | reverse complement strand
CTCGGGCTCGACGTGGCACCACCACGTCTTCGCCCTTGCGTCCGCGCCTCGCTCGACACTCGACCACCCCAGCCGCACATCCCTTCCGGAATAGGCCCTAAAGCGTCACTCAACCCCCAAGGATCGTCGTCGGCGTCCCTGGGCCGATACGAGCGGCCAGCCACTTGATGCTTGCGGTGTCGAGGCGAACGCAGCCGTGCGATGCGGCGGTGCCCAGCGTGCCTCCAAGATTGTCGCGTCCGTGCACGGCGATCTGTCCGGGACCTCCTTCGAATTCCTGCAACGCGTTCGAGCGGGCGCTGAGAGCCAGCGCGAACGGCCCCCCCGGCTCGCCGGCTTGCATCCGCACCGTCTCCTCGACGAAGAACTGGCCGTCGGGCGTCGGCGTCGACGGCTTGCCGACTACCGCTCCAAATGCTCTCACGACCCGCCCGTCGCGATAGACGGTCACCTGGCGGTGACCGACGTCGACCACTATGTGCCAGCCCGTCACGAGCTTGCGAGTGCCCTGTTCGGCGATCCAGCCCGTCGATCCGTCGGGGCGACCCGGGAGCATCACCCGCAACCACGGTACCCCGCCCGAAAGTGAGCGTCCGATCACGGGCAGAGTGGTCTGCTCGCCGGTGATCGGCCTGCTAGGTGCCACGAGCGCAACGAGTGGAGATCTGGTCTGGGGCGCCTGGTGCGCGGAGTGTGCGGTGAGCAGGACGGCAAGCCGCTGAGCGGCGTGCACGCGAGTCGGGATGCCGGTGGCGGACGCCGGGCTGGACGTAAAGCCAAGCAGGCACGCTGCCGCTAGCCCTATGACCCAGTGGCGCCCGATCAGGGCCGAACTCAAGACCACAGCTCGGCGTCGATCAGCCGGTGAACGGGGCCCGGGTGTGCGGTCGCGCGGGTCGCGCGGGCGAGCGTGGTGGAGGTGCTCGCCGCGAGCGGCGGTTGTGGCGTCCGCGCCTCTTGGTGGTCTTCTTGTGATTCGAGCTCGGCGGGGTTGTCGTGTGATTCGAGCTCGGCGGGGTGGTTGTCCCAGCGTTACCGCCGGAGCCCGCGCCCGTGGTCGTTTCCGTACCACCACCGCTTCCGCTGATGCTGGAAACGCAGTTGGACGTGGTTATGGTGTTCGTGTCCAGGTTCACCGCGCCGGTTTGCGCAAGCAACCTGCCGTGGATCGTGGCGGCAGTATTCGCTGTGATGGTGGCCGAGGCCATGACGGTGCCGACGAAGCGTGTGCCCGTCCCCAGCGTCGCGGAGGATCCGACCTGCCAGAAGACGTTGCACGCCTGCGCGCCGTTGACAAGCAGCACGGTCGTGCTCGAGCCCGTCGTCAACGTGGAACCGATCTGGAAGATGAACACCGCATTTGGGTCACCCTGGGCGTCGAGCGTCACGCTTCCCGAGGACAGCAGCAACGAGCTGCTGGCGGTGCGAACGCCCGGCGTAAAGGTTTGGCCGGCGAGGTCAGTGCCGGCCGAGCCGTTACTTGGGCGGGAAGCCGCATTCTTGTAAGCGGCGGTCAGGGCCCTCTTGGCCCCGATTGCCACCGCGTCGTCGACGTGTGTCTGCCCGAGCACATGTGGGGCGCCGGTCACCGATGAACCAGGGCTGAGGCCCAAGTCGCCGAACATCGTGGTGGGGCCGGTGTTCGTGACCGTCGTGCCACCCGACACCGAGAAGCTGGCGGCCGAGCCCAGGCCAACGGTCGCGGGGGCGCCCAGGGCGCCGCTTGCGAACACGAGAGTCGATAGCAACCCGAGAGAGAGTCCCGTAGCAGTGATCTTGCCGACGAACCGCAGGGAGGGACGCCGCTTATGCCCAATTACCGCGAGGGAGCCACCGAAAGGCGGCACGTAGGTCTGTGGGACGCCACTATTCATGAGCGCTCCTCACTGCGGCCTAGATTGCCGCGATAGAAGGGGATCGCTCCCCGGGTCATATTCGACCTCTACGTCAGGTCGACACATCGCTGACATCAGTTTAGAGAATGCTCCGGCATCTCGACACATAGTGCCTGTCGATGGATCGACCTCCAACGATAGCCGAGCTGTGAAGCTTCGCCCCAGCGGCGCCTCCACCCAGATGCCCGCGTCCGTCACAGCGCACGCGAGCAGCGCTCGGCAAACGGCCACCCTTGCGGTTAGCAGTCGCTCCAAGCCTTCTGGAACCGTAGGCTTGGGTATGTGTCCTTCTTGGGAGAGCCGTTTCCGCGCGGTCTGACCTCGGTCGCGTCGGGCTTGACCCCTCACGGCGAGATCTCCGGTTGGTCGACCATCGCGTCGACCTCGATCACGCACAGCCTCGACTCGTTCGTCGAAGCGGCGGGACAGTTCTTCTCGGACCTGGCGGCCGTTCACTGGGGGGCGCTCGTGCTCGGCCTCGTGTTCTTCGGCCTCAACCTCACGCTGCGCTCGCGCGCCTTCTTTCACAGCCTGCGGGCGGCCTACCCGTCGGTCAGATTCCAGTGGCGTCGCATCTGGGGCGCCTATGTGGCGGCGGTTGGCTTCAACAATGTGGTGCCCGCCCGTGGGGGGGACATCATCAAGCTGTTCCTCGCGCGCAGCTCGATCCCAGGCTCTTCATATCCCACAGTCGCCTCGGCTTTCTTCGTCGAGGCGATCTTCGACGTCTGCGTGGGTGTGTTCGTGCTCGTCTTCGCCTTCAGTCAGGGCGTCTTTCCCAAGCCGCCAGATTTCTCGAAGTTGAACTCCTTCGACATCTCCTATCTGGCCGAGCACTTTCGCTTCACGCTCTTTCTGATCACGCTGCTTGGCCTCCTCGCCCTGCTCGCCTTCGCGCTGCTCTCCGTGCGGGTCAAGGCGTTCTGGGCGCGCGTGCGTCAGGGGCTCACGATCCTCACCGATCGACGCCGCTACCTGCGCGAGGTCGCGGCGTGGCAGGCGGGCGCATGGGTGTGCCGCTTCGCCGCGTTCTGGTTCCTACTCGACGCATTCCGCGTGGGTGGCTCGGTCGTCAACGTCCTGCTCGCCTTCGGGGTGGGCCAGGTGGCGGGCGCCGTGCCGTTCACCCCCGGCGGAGCAGGAGTACAGCAGGCACTGCTGGTGAAGGTCTTCGCCACAAGCGCCCCCACCACGGTTGTCGCCGCCTACTCGGTAGGGCAACAGCTCGCGATTGCCGCGTTCACCGCTCTCGCCGGTCTTGCGGCGGTCGTCTTCATCTTCCGCTTTCGCTCCTTCAAAGAAGTACTAGCCGCCGGGCGTGCCTCGCGCGATGCCGAGCGCGAGTCCGAACGCGGGGACGGCGAGCAGGGTCGCGCTACTGCAAGCCCGCCTGCGCCTCGCGCCCGCGTGTGAAGGTCGCGCTACTGCAAGCCCTCGCGCGCCTCGCGCACGAGCGTGACGGCCTCGGGGAACACCACCGCGATCACGCGCTTGATCTGTTCCGCCTGAGCCTCGGCGTCGCCCTGGACGTTCACGCGGTTCACAGCCGCAACCGTCATGTCGACCGCGAGCTTGATCGCGTTATCGGCCCACGCCAGTGCCTGCTGGCCCTGCATCTGTTCGGCGAACTGGGCGAGACGACGCTGCAACTCCTCGGGATCGCCGAACATGTCGCCAAAGCCTCCACCCTCCATATGCCCATCCTAGCGCCCGTCCCGCGCCACTTCGCTGGTCTATCCGTCCAGCTTGACCGCCCGCATCGTCGCCGTGCGATCGTGCCACGGGGGCATGCCGGGGCTTGCGGAACCCCCGCATCGGCCTTAGCTCATAGACTGCCGTGCCGATGGCCACGGCCCCAGAGATCGAGCAGCGCGTAGCTTTCGAGGCAGATCGTCGTGCCCGCCTCGCCGTGCCCGCGGTCGCCGGCGGCGTGCTCTACCTGTTGAGCGGAATCATCTTGAGCGCCACGCTGAAAGAACTGCCTGCAGTGGGCATCGTTCAGGGGCTCGAACCGGTGCTACACGGTCAGGCCAACCCGACGGTGAGCCCGCGAGCGGCTGAGGTCAAGTACATCGGCCACCACGCCCTCGGCCTGATCGCCGGTAGCCTGCTCACCGCTGTCTCGGTGGCTGCGCTCACGCTCGTGCTGCTGTTCATCGTCGACGCGACCCGCTTTCGTAGGCCGACGTGGGCAGCGGGGCGTCCGCTTGTGCTCATCGGGGGAATCGGGGTCGCCTCGCTCAATGTGATCCACGAGGCGATCCTCGTGATCGAAGCGCACAAATTCACGACCGGCGCCGACTTCACCAACAAAGCCGTCGACAGGGCCTTGCTCACGACGGGCTCGGGCGGGATCGCGCTCGGGCTGCTCGGCCTCGTCGCGGCGCTTGCGCTCGCCGTCGGGATGATCGGGGTGATGCTCGGCTCGATGCGCGCCGGCCTCTTGCCGCGCTGGGTGGGCGTCCTCGGCATCCTCTCGGGGCTGCTGTTCCTCCCGTTCTTCGGCACCACCACGCTTCAGCTAATCCCCACGTTCTGGCTCGTCGCTACGGGCATCCTCTTGATGGAGCGCTGGCCAAACGGCGATCCGCCGGCGTGGGCCGCCGGTGAGGCCCGACCGTGGCCCACTCAGGCGGATGCGCGCGCTAAGCGCGAGCAGGAGAAGGGGGAAGACCCGACGGGAGGACGCTCGCGCGCACCCAAGGGGCCGGGCGCTGGGGATGAGGCAAAGGGGGCGGGCGTCGGCGGTGAGCCAAGGGGGGCAGGAGACGGCGCCGCGCTCACGACCGACGTCGCTCCGGCGCCGACGCTTACGCCTTCGCCGACTTCCTCTCGCTCCAGGCGCAAGCGCCGCAAACGCGGCTGACCCGCGGGCTGCCCAGCCGCCCGCGGGCGCGGGTTCCGGGGCCCATTGCGGAGCCCCAACGTGTTACGCGCGCTTGCCCGTTACGCGCTTGCCCAACACGGATGATTGAGCGCCTCTCAGAGCGGGAATAATAGGAGGGACCGGGGTTGGCTTATGCCAACCGCGATCGGCAGCTTTGACAAGCGTCAATGCCGCCCAGTCAGTGGGGCGGCGCACAGGGAGGTCCCATGGAGGCCGCTTCTATCCATCATCATCCCGCACAGAGCGCGAGCCCGCCTGTTGCGGACGAGCGCCCGGTCGCTAGCTCGTGGTCGCCGGCCAACCCGGCGCCCCTAGGGCTCGCGGCGTTCGCGATGACAACGTTCGTGCTTTCGATGTTCAACGCGAACCTCGTCAACGACAAGGGCACACCGGTGGTGCTCGGTCTGGCGCTCGCCTACGGCGGCATAGTGCAATTGCTCGCGGGCCTGTGGGAGTTTCGCACCGGCAACACCTTTGGGGCGGTCGCCTTCTGCTCCTATGGCGCCTTCTGGCTGTCGTTCTGGGCGCTCGAGGTGTTCTACGCCAAGAGCATCGGCGGCAACGTCGGTCACTCGGTCGGCTTGTTCCTTTGGGCGTGGGCGATCTTCACCGCCTACATGACGGTGGCAGCGCTGCGGGTCAGCGGAGCGGTGCTGCTCGTGTTCGTGCTGCTCACCGCCACGTTCATCCTGCTCGCGATCGGCGCCTCGGGAGCGCACACGACGCTCACCCACTGGGGCGGCTACGTCGGTCTCGCGACCGCGGCGGCGGCCTGGTACGCGTCGTTTGCCGTGGTCACCAACTCGACATTCGGGCGCACGGTCCTGCCGGTGATGCCGCTCGGCGATCGGTAAAGTCAACATCATGGGACGGCAGGGGAGGCTCAGCTGATGGCCACCGACGCGGACACGCTCGACGCCGAGCTTGCGCGGATGCTCGAGCTGGAGCGCTTCGAGCCTCCCGCTTCATTTCGCGAGAGCGCGCTGCTGAGCGACCCCGCCGTATACGAGCAGGCCTCGCGCGACCCACAGGCGTGGTGGGCCAAGCAGGCGCGGGAGCTCGACTGGTTCACTCCTTGGGATCGTGTTCTCGACGACTCACGTCCGCCCTTCTACGAGTGGTTTGTCGGCGGCACCATCAACGCCTCCCACAACTGCCTCGATCGACACGTGGATGCAGGTCGGGGCGAGCGTGTGGCGTTGCACTGGCGTGGAGAGCAGGGCGAGGAGCGCGACATCACGTACTCCGAGCTGCTCGCCGAGGTCAAGCGCTGCGCGAGCGCGCTCAAGGACCAGGGCGTACGCAAGGGCGATGTGGTCGGCATCTACCTGCCGATGATCCCCGAGGTCGTCGTGGCGATGCTCGCCTGCGCACGCATCGGCGCCCCCCACAACGTCGTCTTCGGCGGCTTCTCCGCCGAGGCGGTGCGCGAGCGCATGGAGTTCTCCGAGGCCAGGGCTCTCATCACCGTCGACGGCGCCGCTCGCAAGGGCAAGACCGCGCCCGTCAAGGACCGCGTCGATGAGGTTATGGGTGACCTCGCAACGCTGGAGACGATCGTGGTGGTGCGCAGCAAGGGCACCCCGTGCGCGATGAAGCCAGGCCGCGACGTCTACTACGACGAGATCCTCGCCGCCGCCGACGGGGAGTGCCCGGCCGAGCCGCTCGACGCGGAGCACCCGCTCTACATCCTCTACACGTCCGGCTCCACCGCCAAGCCGAAGGGGATCCTGCACACTACCGGTGGCTATTTGACGGGTGTCACCGCAACACATAAGTACGTGTTTGATCTCAAATCCGATACCGACGTCTACTGGTGCGCCGCCGACGTCGGCTGGGTCACCGGTCACTCCTACATCGTGTATGGGCCGCTCGCCAACGGGGCGACCTCGGTCATGTGGGAGGGCGCGCCCGACTACCCCCACAAGGGCATCTGGTGGGAGCTCGTCGAGCGCTACAAAGTCTCGATCCTGTACTGCGCCCCCACCGCGATCCGCGCGTGCATGAAGTGGGGCCCGCAGTGGCCGCTCGAGCACGACCTCTCCTCGCTGCGCCTGCTCGGCACCGTCGGCGAGCCGATCAACCCGAAGGCGTGGCTGTGGTACCACAAGGCGATCGGCGGCTCACGCTGCCCGATCGTCGACACCTGGTGGCAGACAGAGACGGGCGCGATCATGATCACCCCCTTGCCGGGGATCACTGCGACCAAGCCCGGCTCGGCCACGCAACCGTTCCCGGGCGTCGAGGCACAGGTGCTCAGCGAGTCCACCGGGGAGCCCGTGAGCGAGGGGCAGGGCCTGCTCGTGCTCACGAAACCGTGGCCATCGATGCTGCGCACGCTCTACAAGGAGGACGATCGCTTCCTCAGCACCTACTTCGAGCGCTTCGGCCCTGAGACCTACCTCGTCGGCGACGCCGCCCGCGTGGACTCCGACGGCTACATCTGGGTGATCGGACGCATCGACGACGTCGTCAACGTCTCCGGGCACCGGCTCTCAACCGCCGAGGTCGAGTCCGCGATCGTGGCTCACCCCGACGTAGCCGAGGCCGCCGTGATCGGTCAGCACGACGAGCAGTCCGGCCAGGCGATCGTCGCGTTCGTCACGCTCCAGGGTGAGCTCCACGGCGATGAGGCCACGATCGAGAGCATCCGTGAGGTCGTCGCCGCGAGGATCGGCAAGTTCGCACGCCCGAAGCGCATCATCTGGTCCGATGACCTGCCCAAGACGCGCTCGGGCAAGATCATGCGCCGCCTGCTTCGCGACATCGCCGAGGGCCGCGCGCTAGGGGACGTGACCACGCTGCGCGATCCTGCCGTCACCGCGCAGTTGCAGGGGCAGGTCCAGGAGATGCAGGCGCAGGAATCCTAGAAGGCCCGCCTGGTTGCGGCGGGCTCGCGCCGACGGCTAAGCTGCCGAGACGATGGCCAGCGAGACAGCCGCCGAGTCGACCGATCCAGAGCTCAAGGCCACCTCCTGGGATCTCGACCCGCTCGTCGACGGGCAGGGTCCGGATGGCGCCCGCGCGCAGTTGAAGGAGGCGCTCGAGCGCGCCAGGTCGTTTGGGAGCAGCTATGCCGGCAAGCTTGGCGAGCTCGACGGCGCGGGTCTCGAGCGGGCGATGCGCGAGCTGGCCGACATTCAGGAACTGGTCGGTCGCGCGGGCACGTACGCCGGGCTGTGCTTCTCGGTCGACACCGCCGATCCCGCGGCCGGCGCGCTGATGCAGGAGATACAGGAGCGCGGGACGGAAGTCGAGACGACGCTCCTGTTTGTCGAGTTGGAATGGGCCGCACTGCCCGACGAGCGGGTCGAGGCCCTGCTCGAGGGCGAGCGGCTTGAGTTCTGCGCTCACTACCTGCGCAACGTGCGCCGCTACCGCGAGCATCTGCTCAGCGAACCGGAGGAGAAGATCCTCGCCGAGAAGTCGGTCACCGGCGCGAGCGCCTGGTCGCGGCTGTTCGACGAGCTCACCTCCGCGATCGAGGTTCGCCTACCCCGCGCTGCGGATGGCGAGGCACAGGCACAGGGTGACGACGACGGGGTGGCGTCAGAGGTGGCGTCCGAGGTGGCAGAGGGACGCGCCACGCGGGTTGGGGACGGCGATGAGGCCGCAACCCCTGAGACGGTTGCCCTGGATGTCGCCCTCAGCCGCCTCGTGCTGCCCGACCGCGAGCTGAGGAGCGCCACCGCGCAGGCGGTCACCGAGGCGCTGGCTCCCGGCTTGCGCACGCGCGCCTTCCTATTCAACACGCTCCTTGCCGACAAGGGTATCGACGACCGCTTGCGCCACTATCCGAGCTGGCTCGCGGCTCGAAATCTCTCAAACGAGGCCAGCGACGAGTCGGTAGCCGCCCTGATCGAGGCGGTGCGCGCGCGCTACGAGCTGCCGCGCCGCTGGTATCGCTTGAAGGCGCGCCTGCTGGACGTCGACCGCCTCGCCGACTACGACCGCATGGCGGCCGTCACCGAGGACGAGGTGTCCTACTCCTTCGCCCAAGCGCGCGAGCTTGTGCTCGACTGCTACTCGTCGTTCTCGCCCAAGCTCGGCGCCGTGGCAAAGCGCTTCTTCGACGAGCGCTACATCGACGCGCCGGTGCGCCCCGCAAAGCGCGGCGGCGCCTTCTGCGCCTCGGCGGTGCCATCGGTGCACCCATACGTAATGCTCAACTACACCTCGCGCCGTCGCGACGTGCTCACGCTCGCGCACGAGCTCGGACACGGCGTGCACTTCGCGCTCGCCGCCGAGCAGGGCGTATTCCACCAGGGCACCCCGCTCACGCTTGCCGAGACCGCGTCGGTGTTCGGCGAGACGATCGTGTTCGGACGTCTGCTCGAGGAGGACTCCTCGCCCACCTCGCGCTTGGCGCTCCTGGCCGAGAACATCGAGGGTGCGCTCGCCACGGTGTTCCGCCAGGTCGCGATGAACCGCTTCGAGCATCTCGTGCACACCGCACGTCGCGAGCAGGGCGAGCTCTCGGTCGATCGCTTCGGCGAGTTGTGGCTGGAGAGTCAGCAGGAGATGTTCGGCGACTCGGTCGAGATCACCGACGGCTACCGCTCGTGGTGGTCCTACATCCCGCACTTCATCGGCTCCCCCGGCTACGTGTACGCCTACGCCTACGGTCAGTTGCTCGCGCTGTCGGTCTATGAGCGCTACGAGCAGCGCGGCGATGAGCTCGTTCCGCGCTACCTGGAGATGCTCGCCGCCGGCGGGTCGCGCTCACCGGAGGAGTTGGGCCGGATCGTCGACATCGATCTCGCCGACCCCGGCTTCTGGGACGCGGGCCTCGACCTCGTCGAGCGCCAGCTCCAGGCGGCCGAGGAGGCCGCCGGTGCGGCTGGTCGCGCGTAGCGGATACGAGCCTGTGCACTGGTCATGAGCGACGCAACCCGACAGCGTCGGGACCCTTGGACTCTAGCCGCGTGGACTCTAGCCGCGTGGACTCTCACCGCGTGGACCTTGCGGTCGGCTCGTCGGCTGGTCGGCTCATCGGCTGGTCGGTCTGGCGGTACGGGTCGCGGCGCTACCGACGCCGCCAGGGAGCGAGCAGCCCGTCCTCGGAGTTGATCCCGGTGCAGGGTCGAAACGAGCGGGCCTTGCTGGTGGGGCGGAACGAGCGCACCTGAGGCGGCTCGGCGCGGACATCGTTTCGGAACGTAGTTCCCATGACTGAGCGGCGCGCCACGGCTCGAGCGACGATCGCCTCGGCCACGGTCGTGGCGTCGACTGCATATTGGGAGTCTTCAACGAGCTGTCGGAGTAGGTGTATCTGTCGTTGCATCGAGGGCACTGCGGGCTTTATCGGCCCAGACTCCGTAGTCTCCACCGCTCGCGGCCCGATCCGACAAGTGTTCGAGTGCGGTGTTACGCCGCGGAACGCAGCCGCGCGCTCTAAGGGGCTCGGCGCAAACGGGACCGGCTGCGTATGAAGGCTCACCAGGATCGCGCTGGCGTTTGTGCCGGCCAGTTTCTACGCGGCCAGCGCCTGCGTCAGGCTGAGGACGATGTAGACAGAAAACCCGACCCCGAGCAATCGCCGAAACCAGTTATCTCCACGTCGTGCCTCTTCGTATGCCCACACGCTCAGGGCCACATAGAAGACCGACAAGACGAGTCGGTGTCCCGTGCCGTGCGTAAAACGGCCGACGATGCTCGCGACGAGCGCGACGATAAGCGGTGGGTTGGGGAACTGGACGAGGGCAAAGCCCGACGGCCAACTCCTATGCGTAAGACGCCTCATAGCTTTCGCCTACTGGCCTGGTTGCCTTGGAGGTACACGACACGGTCGTCGAGCTCTTGACCCGAGACGGCGCGGATCGCGGCCACGAGCCGGCCGATCCCGGCGGGGCGACGTGAGAACCTGGATGAGAGCGCGATCAACACGCCTGGGTGGTGCCGGGCGGCGCTGAGGTGCTCGGCGGAGATGTGGGTGAAGTCGCCAACATTCTCTGTGAGGATCGAGCGACCCTGCTCCACCGCCGCCGCGAAGATGTCGGGATCGGACCTTCCGGCCAGACCGAGCTCCCTTACCGTGCGGGCGTCGATGTCGTGACCTCTGAGCGACTCGGCCAGGGAGGCCGGGTACATCTCGTCCAACAACAGCTTCAACGCATCTCTGCGGCGACTGTCTCGCTGCGGTGCAGCTCTATGCGCGCGGCAATCTCGTCCGGGTAGGCGACGCGATAGCTCAGGGCGGCGTCGATCTGGGATCGCGTGAGGGCCGAGTCCTCGGCGAGGGTGGCGAGTGGGTCTGGCTCTGCGTTCAGGTCTTCAACCCACATTGCCACCTCCCAGACGTCGGGACCGTCGAGCAGTTTGGCCCGTCGGCCCGTCGGCCCGTCGCGGAATGTGATCAGTGGATGTTCCTCGCGGCGCGTGCCCTCCTCGGCGTAGCGACGGAGGCGATCTGAGAGGGTCTCGCCGGCGGCCCGTGCGCGCAGACGCAGCCGTTCGGCGAGAGCGTCGTCGAGGCGGACGGAGACGTTGACTGACATGTATGCAATGTAGCACAGCGTCCGCGCGGTGAAGCTCCGCCGAGTCGCGGAGCGCCATACGAGTAGCGGCTAAGATTTGGGTTATGCCGACGCTGGTGCTCGACCCCCCTCCGCACGAGCTCAAGGAGCTGTTGGAGCGGCGCCGCATATCCGGCCTGCATCGTTTGGACGAGGTGTGGGAGGGTGTGCTGCACATGGTCCCCGCTCCTTCCGGCCCGCACGCATACATCGCCCAGCAGCTTGCCGTGCTCTTGGACGGCCCTGCACGCACGGTCGGGTTGGTGCCGGCGATGCACGAGTTCAATCTGGGCGAGTCCGAAGCGGACTTCCGCATACCGGACGGCGGTCTGCACCGTGACATCCCGCGCGCCACCTGGTTCTCGACCGCGGCGCTCGTCGTCGAGATCGTCTCAGCGGGCGACGAGAGCTGGCAGAAGCTCCCGTTCTACGCCTCCCACGGCGTGGACGAGGTGCTGATCGTCGACCCGTCCGAGCGCGCCGTCCACTGGCTAGGGCTCGCCGATGGTGAATACCGCGAGCTGCAGCGAAGCGAGCTGATCGATCTCACACCAGGGGAGCTCGCGCAGCGAATCGACTGGCCCTGACCGCACGGTAAGGGCCGCGTCGCGGGCCCTGAGTGGCGTCGCGTGTGGGCAGCGCTTCACCCACCGTCGCTTGTCTACAGCAATCCCAGCGCGCTGCCCACTCCGTGCACGAGGTTGAAAAGCGGCTGGGGGACGATGCCGAAGACGATCGTGGCGGCTCCGGCGAGAATTGCCACGAAGGCGACCTCGGGCTGAGGAAGGAGGCCATTTGTGGGGATGGCGGCGCCGGTCCGGGCCTCGCGCGTCGCGTCCGGTGCGCCGGTTGTGCCGCCCATGCCGACAGCGCCCTCGGGATCGTCGCCTGCGCCCTCGGTGTCAAGCTCGGGCGAGCCGCCCGCTATCGCGGGAATCGAGCCGAGCGGGGTTGCGCCGGGCGGTGGGGTGGTGGCAGTGGCCGGAGCTGAGCTCATCCACATCGTGGCGATCACCGGCAGGTAGTAGCCGAGCGAGATCATCGAGCCGACGACGATCGCGACACCGAGCCACGTGTAGCCGCCCGCCACGGCGGCGTCGATCAGGTAGAACTTGCCGATGAAGCCTGCCGTGGCGGGGATGCCGGCAAGGGCTAGCATCGAGATCGTCATCGGCCATGCCAGCCATGGCCGCTCGCGGCCGAGGCCGGCCATCGCTTGGACGTTGTCGCCGAGGTCTGTTTCGCGCTCGCGCGCGACGATCGTGGCGAAGGCGGCCATGTTCATCGGGAGGTACACGGCGAGGTAGAACACCAGGGCCTGCGCCCCCAGCTGTGTGCCGACGACCACGCCGGCGAGCATGTATCCGGCCTGGGCCACCGAGGAGTAGGCGAGCATCCGCTTCAGCGAGGATTGGCCGAGCGCGCCGACGTTGCCGACGAGGATCGTGATCGTGGCGAGCGTGGCGAGCGCCGGGCCCCAGCTGGCCTGCGTCTCGATCAGGGCGACGTCGAACAGTCGCAGCAGCACGCCGAGCGCGGCCACCTTCGTCGCGACAGCCATGAACGCCGTGATCGGCGTGGGCGCGCCCTCGTACACGTCGGGCGTCCACTGGTGAAATGGGGCCACCGAGGCCTTGAACGCGAGGCCGGCCACGCACAACGCGATCCCCGTCAGGAGCATGGCGTTGGAGGCGAGCCCACTGCCGGAGATAGCGCCTGCGATCGCGCCGAAGTCGGTCGCGCCGGTGGCGCCATACAGCAGCGCGATCCCGTACAGCAGCGTGGCCGAACCGACGGAGCCGACGATCAGGTACTTGAGCCCCGCCTCGAGCGAGTGCTCGTTGCGCATTTCGGTGGCGCACAGCACATATAGCGGGATCGACAGCAGCTCGAGCCCGAGGAACAGCGCGACCGTGTTCTGGACCGCGGCGAGCAGCGCCATGCCGCCGATCGTTGTGAGCAGCATCGCGTGCAGCTCCCCGTGCGCTGCTTCCTGTGCGGCCTTTGAGCGCCATGCGAGCAGCACGGTTGCCATGCCGCCCGCGGCGAGGATCAGGTTGAGCGTGAGCGACAATCGGTCGACGCGCAGCGCACCCGACACGATCGACTCGGGTGTGTCCCAGCGCCAGATCGTCAACCCCAGCGCGGCGCCGAGCGCGACGAGCGCGAGGGCGGGCACGAGTTGCTCGCGCGCGCGGCGTGAGCGGGCACCGACGGCGGAGCCGTTGGTCAGGCCGACCATCAACACCACGATCGCCCCGCCGAGGAGGGCCATGAGCGGCGACAGAGCCGCGAAGTCCACGTGCGGGCCTTTGAGGTGGGCGGTGGCGAGCGATGTCATGGTTCGGTGGCGGCCAGTGTCGAGGGACCGGCGCTCAGGTCGGTGTGCGCCGCCGCCACGGATTCGGTGACCGAGCGTTCGGAGCGCTTCAAGGCCCCCTGCGGGTATAGCGCGAGGAACACAACCACGGCGAGTAGCGGCACGAGCACCACGCCATCCATGGGCGTGATCTCATACGACTTCACCCTTTCACCGACGCGGTTGTGCATAGCCCCGATGAACAGCCGCAGCGCGTACACGCTCGCCATCGCCACGCCGGCGAACGCGATTACGGCGATCGCGAGCTTGGCTTTGAAGACACCGAGCAGGATCAGGAACTCGCCGACGAAGTTGGCCGAGCCGGGCATCGCGAGCGTGGCCAGCGCTACCACGAGGAAGATCGACGCGAGCAAGGGCGCCCGGAAAGCGATCCCGCCCATCTCGCGGATGTCCTCAGAGCCGCCCGCGCGCGCCGCCAAGAGGGCGATGATGAAGAAGATTGGGGCGACTACAAGGCCGTGGTTGACCATCTGGAGCGATGCCCCCTGGGCGCCCTGCGGGTTCAGCGCGAAGATCCCGAGCGTGATGAACCCGAGCTGGGCGATGGAGGAGTAGCCGGCGATCAGACGGGCGTCGGTTTGTGTGAACGCCACCGCCGACCCATACAGGATCGATAGCAACGCGATCGTCAGCATCAGTGTCTGGAAGTGGGCCGCCGCCTGAGGGAACAGCGGCAACACGATCGCCAGGAAGCCATAGGCGCCCACCTTCGAGAGTACGCCGCTGAACACCATCAAGACCTCGATCGGCATCGCGCGGTACCCGTCGGGCATCCAGCCGTGCAGCGGGAACGCCGGCATCTTCACGAGAAACGCGGCGGCAAAGAACAGGAAGATCCACTCCTGCGAGCCCCTGCTCAGCGGCAGGCCCTGAAGCTGGGAGAGCACGAACGTGACGTGCCCGCCGTGTTGCTCCCCGGCGAGCACGCCCGTGGCGATCGCCGCCGCGAGCATCAACAGCGAGCCGACGAGCGTGTAGATCACGAGCTTGATCGTGGCTTTCACGCGGTCGGGGCCCCGGGTGGTGGGATCCCCAGTCAAGATTAGGAAATAGAAGGGGATCAGCATCAGATCGAAGAAGGCCACGAACAGCGCCAGATCCTGGGCGAGGAAGGCGCCGAGCACGGCCGACTCGGCGAGCATCATGTGGAAGTAGAAGAGTCTCGGGCGGTTGGGGGCCCCCAAACCCGACACAGCCCTGCGGGCTGTGTCCCCGGTGTGTTGGGAAGTGGAGCGCAGGTTGGAGGCGAGGATCGCCGCGAAGAACAGCAGCGTGGTTAGGCCGATGAGCAGCACGTTCAGGCCGCTCACCCCGAGCTTGTAGTGGATGCCCAGTTCCGAGATCCACACGATGTCGGTCACGTCCTTCAGCCCGTGCGAGCCGGGTCCGTACTGGACGATGTAGGCAATCGCCAGGCCCAGCGCAGCGAGCGATCCGGCAAGCGCGAGCAGGCCCCCCAGCGCCCATCGGCGCCCCGTGGCTCCTGTCGCGGTGGCGTGGGTGTCCGACTTTGCGTCGCCCCCCACGCGCGCGTGGGGAAGCAGTGCACCGAGCAGCCCGCACGCGGCGGGGAGCCAGATCAATATCGATAGGGGCGGCATCAGCTCACGTCTGCAACAGGAAGTAGAGGCCGAGCGCCGCCACGCCGAGCACGACCAGGGCGGCGTAGTAGCGCAACAAGCCGGTTTGGGCGGCCCTCACCGAGGCCGAGCCGGCGCGCACAAGCGAAGTGGTTCCGCCGACGATCGCACCGTCCACGAACACCCGCTCGAACGTAGTGCTCGCGAAGCGCCCGGTGGCGGCGGCGGGTCGCACGACGAGCGCGTCGATCAGCTCGTCGAAGTACCACTTGTTCACGAACAGCGTGTAGGCGGGCTTGAAGCGGGTGCGCGCGGCCACGGTGGGATCGGATTCCCGCCCACCCTGCTTGACCCAGATATGCCACGCGATCGCGATGCCGGCGAGCCCAAGCAGGGTGCCGAGGATCAGGCCAAACACGAGCAATCCGTCGCGTGTATGCACCGTGTACAGCGCCGAGCCGACGAAGCTCGGGCGCAGGAAGTCGTCGATCACGAAATCCACGGTGGGGATCTGCACGAGGCCTGCCCCGACGGCCCCGACAGCGAGGATGCTCATCGCCACGCGCATCGGCAGCGCGCGCTCGGCGATCGCGTGCGTGGGGCCGGGGAAGCCGACGTCGGTGTCCTCGACTTCGCCGGTGGCAGGATTGGTGGGCTCGGCGGCGTGGTGAAGGTGGCCGCCTTCGAGCTCCTTCGCCTCGGCAACCGGGTCGCCGTAGAAGGCCCGGAAGATCATCCGGAACGTGTAGATCGCCGTCATGAACGCGCCGATGTAGCCGAGCACATACAGCGCCCAGTGCCACCCGCCGCGCTCTCCCGTGACGAGCAGGATCTCGTCCTTTGAGAAGAAGCCCGAGAAGGGGGGGATGCCCGACAGCGCGAGGCCGCCGATCACGAAGCACACGAACGTGAACGGCATCGCGCGGCGGAAGCCTTTCATGCGATCCAGCGACTGCTCGCCGGCCATCGCGCCGATGATCGAGCCGGCGCCCATGAACAGCAAGGCCTTGAAGAAGGCATGGGTCATCAGGTGGAACATGCCGGCGGCATATGCGCCCACCGAGACGCCCATGATCATGTAGCCGATCTGCGACATCGTCGAGTAGGCGATCACGCGCTTGATGTCGGTCTGGGTCAGCGCGATCGTGGCGGCCACGATGAGCGTCGCGCAGCCGATCGTCGCGCCCACGTCCTGCGCGGCCGGCGCCAGTTCGAAGAAGGGGTGCATCCTCGCGATCAGGTACACGCCCGCGGTCACCATCGTGGCGGCATGGATCAGGGCGCTGACGGGAGTGGGGCCCTCCATCGCGTCGGGCAGCCACGTGTGCAGTGGGATCTGGGCGGACTTCGCGAACGCACCCACGAGCAGCAACAGGCAGCCCGCGACGACGTCGCCTTCGCCGCTTGTGAACACGTTCGGCGCCTCCTTGAATGCCTTTAGAAAGTCGAGCGTGCCCGTGTGCTTGAAGAGGAAGTAGGTGCCGAGCACGAGTCCCACGTCGCCGACGACGTTGATCACGAACGCCTTGATCCCAGCGCGTGTGGCGGTGGTGCGCCGGTACCAGAAGGAGATCAGCAGGTAGGAGGCGGCGCCGACGAAGGCCCAGCCCACAATCAACAGCAGGAAGTTGCCCGCCAAGACGAGCAGCAGCATCGAGAACACGAAGAAGTTGAGGTAGGCGAAGTAGCGCGCGAAGCCCCTGTCCTTGTCCATGTAGGAGACCGAGTACAGGTGAATCGTCGTCGAGACGCCGGTGACGACCAGAATCATGAACACCGACAGCGGGTCCACGAGGATCGACATCTGCGCGTCGACGCCGACCGTGCTCGCGTAGTTCCACAACGAGGAGACGAGTTGGCGATGGTCGGGCGCGTGGCCCTGGAGTGAGATGAGCGCGCCGAGCGCCGCCAGGAATGCGAGGAAGATCGCGCCCGTGCCGATCCAGCCGGCGGTACGTCCGGGCAGCCGCCTATAACCCGCGCCGATAACTGTGGTTCCGAGCAGCGGGAACGCCAAGACAAGCCAGCCATACGTGGTTGTGTTCACAAGCACGCCCCGCAAATCCTCATCCTTGAAGCTCCCTCAACTCGTCCACGTCGATGGGCAAGCGCCGGCGATGGATCGCCACGATCATGCCGAGCCCGATGCACACCTCGCATGCGGCCACCGTCATCACGACGATCGCGAGGATTTGGCCGTCGCCGTTGCCCCACATGCGCGAGAACGCGATCAGTGAGAGGTTGGCGCCGTTGAGCATCAGCTCGAGGCACAGCAACACGACGAGCGGGTTGCGGCGGGTCATCACGCCGAACGCGCCCGTGCAAAAGACGATCGCCGAGACGGCGAGGTACCAGCCGATGCTCACCAGCCGCCTCCGCCCGCTCGCCTGCTCGCCGTGTGCCCTTTGGGTTTGTCCCCTAGGGTGCCCCTCGCCATCGGGGGTCCCCCGAGAGGGGGAGTCTGGCCTCCGTTAGTGGGAGTGTTGTCATCGTCCAAATCGGCCGCCCCACGCGCGTGCGCGAGGGTAAGGCCTTCGACGCCCTCCACCATCGTGCCGGTGCCGCGCGGGCGTAGGATGTCAAGTGGGGTGAGGCGGTCGCGCTCGTCCTCCTCCTCGGCAAGTCCCCCGCGCCTGCGCGCCAGCACGACCCCACCGACCGCCGCGATCAACAGCAGTAGCGAGGCGGCCTCGAACGCGAGCAGGAAGCGCGTGAGCAGCAGGTTGCCGATATACGCCGGCGTGCCGAACGCCCTTGGCCCCGGCGCATACGGCGCGCCGTTGCCTTCGACCGCCTTCAGCCCGCTGCCGAGCAGCGCGATCGACAGCTCCACGAGCAGCGCGCCGGCGAACAGCGCCCCGCTCAGCTTGCGCCCGTCGGCCCCACGCGCGCGCGGTCGGCGTGTGAGTCCTCCGTTCAGCGACTGCTCGTCTCCGCCGACATATGCGACGACGAACACATACAACACCATCACCGCGCCGGCATACACCACGACCTGCGCGGCCGCCACGAATTCGGCGCGCAACAGCAGGAACAGCACGGCCAGCGACAGCAGGTGAGCGACGAGCGCGAGCACGCTGTAAAACGGGTTGCTGAGAGTGACGACGCCGATGGCTCCGGCGATTGCGCCGATCGCCGCTATGAAAAACACGATGCTCGACACGTCTATCGTTCCCGTCGTTTTTTTGGGACAGCTATACGTTCGATGCGGGTCTCCGCGCGCAGTGCACTTTTCACTACTCGCCCTCCCTGCGCAGCGGGGTACGCTCCAGCGGCTCGGCGAGCAGCATCTCCTTGGTGAAGATCAGGTCGCTGCGCGTGTAGTCCGAGAGCTCGTAGTCGTGGCCCATGGTGATCGCGTCGAACGGGCACGCCACCTCGCAGTACCCGCAAAAGATGCACCGCGACAGGTTGATCTCATACACCGCCGCATACCGCTCGCCGGCTGACACGCGGTTCTCCGGTGTGTTCTCGGCTGCCACCACCCTGATGCAGTCGGCGGGGCAGGCGGCCGCGCACAGCGAACACCCCACACACTTCTCAAGGCCCGCCCGCCCCTCTTGATCGGGTCCCGCCCCCTCCACGTCCTCGAAGCGGTGCAACTTGTGCCGGCCCCTAAAGCGCCGGTACACGGGCGTCTTCTCCTCCGGGTACTCGACCGTCACGGGTTTTTCGAGCATTCGCCCGAACGTCGTCTTCATGCCGCGCAGCGTTTCGCCGAACGCACGGTATGTACTGCGCGCGGCACCCGGCGCGGGTGTGCGCTTGACCTCGATGAGGTCGTCTCCAGGGCTCCAACTCATCAGTGAGTGACCACCACGAGCACGGCCGTAACCAGTGCGTTGAGGGTTGCGAGCGGCAGCAGGATCTTCCAGCCGAAGCTCATCAGTTGGTCGTAGCGCAGGCGTGGGAGTGTGGCCCTCACCCAGATGAACAGGAAGGTGACGAGCGACATCTTGAAGAGCACCACCAGCGGATCGATCCAGCCGGGCGGGTGGATGCCGAATGGCAGCAGCCATCCCCCGAGGAACACCGTCGTGACGATCCCCGAGACGACGAGCACGTTGAGGTACTCGGCGAAGTAGTAGGACGCAAAGCGCCCCCCACCGTACTCGGTGTTGTAGCCGCCGACCAGCTCCGCGTCGGCCTCCACCAGATCGAACGGCGCGCGGTTGGTCTCGGCAAAGCCCGCGACCAGGAACACGAGGAAGCCGAAGAACTGCGGTACCACGTACCACATGCCCTGCTGGGCTTCCACGATGCCCGTCAGCGAGAGCGTGCCCGCGGTGAAGATCACACCCACGAGCGCGAGCCCTTGGGAGACCTCGTAGGAGATCAACTGGGCCGCTCCACGCATCGCGCCGAGGAACGAGTACTTCGAGCCAGAGCTCCACCCGCCGAGCATGATCCCGTAGAACGCGACCGCCCCAAACGCGAACAGGTATAGCGGCCCAATCGACACGTCTATGCCGTACAGCCCGACGGGCGTGCCGAATACGTCCTGCACGTTGCCAAATGGGATAATCGCGAACGCCGCGACGGCCGTCACGATCGAGATGACGGGCGCCAGCGCGAACAGCAAGCCGGTCGAGGTCGAGGGACGGAACTGCTCCTTGGTGAGCAGCTTCACGATGTCGGCGAGCGGCTGTAGGGCGCCATATGGGCCCACGCGGTTGGGGCCGTAGCGCGCCTGCATGCGCCCGAGCAGCTTGCGCTCGGCGAGCAGCACGACCGGCACAAGCTGCAAGCCCACGGCAAATATCACGATCGCCTTGACGATCTGGATCCACCACGGTTCGTAGTAGCCGACGACTGCAAGCGTCATGCGGGCACCGCCAGCGCTATGCGGCTGGCCAGCTCGTCCAGTACCCGCGACTCGTCGCGTGTGTCGCCGATGTGACGCACGGCGCGGCGCACGCGCTGGGTGCGCCCGTCCGGGTGCGTGACCGTGCCTTCCTTTTCCGGATAGGCCTCCGCCGGAAACACGATGTCCGCCTGCTCGCGCAGCGCATCGCTCAGGAAGGGCGCATGGGCGATGACCGTCCCAGCGGGTGGGTGGGCTCCGATTTCAGGCGGATCTACGCCGAGCAGGTACAGGCAGCTCAGCTCGCCTCGCTCGAACGCATCGGCGATCCCTTGCGCGTCGAGCCCGATCTCCTCGGTCTCGCTGAGCCCCGATCCGGCGTTGGGGAGCACGCCCGCCTCGCGCATGCCGCGGCCGTTGGCGTGGGCGGGGACTTCGAGCAGTCCAGCGCCGTCGATCGCGGCGAGGCCCAGCGTCGCGGTCAGGTCGAGCAGGGCGCGCACCGCACGCTCGCCGTCGCGGCCGGCGGTCATGCGCTCGTGCCAAAGCACCACGACCTCGCTTGCCCCCTCTGGGGGGCCGGCGGCGCGCAGCGTATCGAGCAGATCCTCGCGCTTGGCCTCATCGAGTAGCTGCTTGCGACCCGCGTGCACGAGCTTCATCCCGTGGCGACGCACCCCCTTGCGCAGCCGCAGGTCGAGGATCGGCGCGTCGACGATCGGGTCGCACTCGAGCACCAGCACCGTGTGCGCGAACTCCAGGTCTGGCACCTTCGCCTGTAGGCCCGGCTCGGCGAGCGCGCGGTGCAGCTCCAGCGGCAGCATGCCCGCGGTGCGCGAGTCCAGATGCGGCGAGCCCAGCGCCTCACGCATCAAGCGGCTCAGCAACAGCCCCTCCTCGTTGGTCGTCCCCCCGCCGGCGAGCGCCCCCACGCGCGCACCCGCGCGGGCGAGGCGGGTGGCGGCCTCCTCGAGCGCCCGCTCCCACGAGACGGGCCGCAGCTCGCCGCCGCCGCGGATCATGGGCTCGGTGACGCGGCCTTCGTCCAGCCCCGGATAGGCGAAGCGCCCCCGGTCGCACAGCCAGCCGTCGTCCACGTCGGGGTTATCGCGCGCCATCACCCTCAGCACGCGCTCGTCGCGCACCGTGAGGCTCACGTTGCACTGCGACGGGCACAGCGTGCACACCGAGCCCGAGTCCTCGACGTCCCATGGGCGCGCCCTGAAGCGGTAGTTGCGCGATGTCAGCGCCCCCACCGGGCACAGCTCGACGATGTTGCCGCTGAACGGCGCCACATAGGGCTGCCCGTCGAATGTGGACACGTATGAGTGGGCGCCCCTCTCCAGCAGGACGAGTTGGTAGTCCTCGGAGATCTCCTGGCTGAAGCGCACGCAGCGGTAGCACAGGATGCAGCGCTCGCGGTCGATCGCGATCGTCGGCGATAGCTCCAGTGGCTTGACGAAGTGGCGCTTGGGCTCCACGAAGCGCGACTTGCCGCCGCCCCAGCCGAAGGCGATGTCTTGCAGGGGGCACTCGCCGCCCTTGTCGCACACGGGGCAGTCCAGGGGGTGGTTGACGAGCAGGAACTCCACGACCGCTTCTTGGGCGGTTTTTACGCGCGGTGACTGCGTGTGCACGACCATCCCGTCCTTCACCGGTGTCGAGCAGCCCGTCTGCAGCTTGCCGATGCCCTCGATTTCAACCAGGCACATGCGGCATGCGCCGACGGGCTGGCCGAGCTTTGGCTCGTAACAGAACACCGGGATCTCGACGTCGCCGAGCTTTGCGGCGTCCACCAGCATCGCGTTCTCCGGCGCCTTTACCTCGCGGCCGTCGATTGTGAAGGCGATGGTCCTGGGGTTCGGCCTAGGCATTTGGCATTGCCTCGCCGTTTATCTCGTTGTCTCGACTTGGGCTTTGGTGTTCCTCGCCGTTAATTTGGTCAGAGAGACGGGGCATCCTGCCCCGTCTTTTGATTATCTGCGGCGCCTTCCAGGCGCCGTTAACCGTTTCGGGCCTTCGGCCCTTCACTCCTAACAACCTCGTCATACGAGAGCCTCTTGTGCCACTGGGCTTGCTCCCATGCCGTTGCGGGCGCGCGCTGTCTCGATGTGCTCTTCGAACTCCTCGCGGAACTTCGCGATCATCGAGCCGATCGGCATTGCCATCGCGTCGCCGAGCACGCACAGGCAGTTGCCGATTATGTGCTCCTGGACTGAGGCCATGATCTCTATGTCCATTGGGGT
>CAAGKR010218088.1_pt1 | contig 22343 bp, 17 predicted proteins | sample 2556971 | NCBI WGS metagenome assembly CAAGKR01 (sample SAMEA5207829, study PRJEB30636) | soil metagenome | biome: forest; feature: boreal; material: soil | place: USA | collected 2011-09 | depth 1 m | reverse complement strand
CTATAAACATTTCGCTCCTGACGGAGCGAAAAACGTTCAATCTTTTTACAACAAGAGACGTGGCAATCAACCCCCCCCGAAGGTCAGGAACGACGCGCGCTCTGTTTGCCAATCAGTTCTTCCAGGCGTTTCTCCAGCTCTCTGAGTCTTCGCTGCATCTCGCCTAATCGCCGAAACGCGGCGGTCGATCTCAGCCAATCGCGATTATCGAAAGCAGGAATTCCTGAAATAACTTTTCCGGCCGGCACATCGTGGCTCGTCGCACTCTTAGCTGTAAGCACCACATCGTCACCAATAGTCAGGTGACCCGCCACGCCAGCCTGTCCCGCCAGTATTACTCGATTGCCAATGTGCGAACTCCCTGCGAGCCCAACCTGTGCGCACAATAGAGTATCCTCGCCGACAGTGCATGAGTGTCCGATCTGCACCAGGTTGTCTATTTTCGTTCCTCGTCGAATGCGAGATTCTCCCACCGAGGCCCGATCTATTGTCGTGCCGGCACCGACTTCAACGTCGTCCTCGATAACTACGCGGCCGGTTTGAGGAATCTTCAACCAATGACGCTGCTCGTCTTTGGCGTATCCGAAGCCATCACAACCGACGACGACGTTATTATGAATAACTACTCGTTCACCGATTTGCGAACGCTCACGAATAACCGCCCCGGAGTGAATTGTTGAATCTCTTCCTATCGTCACCCCATCGTAGATCGTCACATTCGGATAGATCCTCACGCCCTCATTGATTTCGGTCATTGCGCCAATCACCGAGCAGGCTCCAATCCACACGTGCTCTGCAACTCTGGCCGAAGGATCGATGACGGCGGACTCGTGAACAAATGGTACTAACTCTGGTTCGGGATGAAACAAACGAAGGGCGCGAGTGTAGGCGAGGTACGGATCCCGGGCGCGCAAAACAGAAATATCTCTATCGATCCGCGCGTCTTCCGAAAGATAGATTGCCGATGCCTTAGTGTTGTTTACACTGGGTGTGTAGCGCGGGTTGGCTAAAAAAGTGACGTGGCCCGGCAGCGCGTCATCAAGACCTGCGGCCCCAGTTATCTCGATATCGCTATCGATGTCGTTGGAGGAACTTCCATCAACGCGCGCTTCGGTTAAAGTTGCCAGCTCAGAAAGTTTCATCACGGAAAGTCTAACGCAAATGTAATGCAAGCTGTCAGTTCGCGCGCAAATGCGGGGCCCCCGTCGGGGCAATCCCGTTGGCGTGCTTCTTACAGTTTGCGTTACAGAAAACGAGCACAAGTTTACATGATCGAGACCGGATCCATCTCGACGTTTATCGAACGGATACTCACCTTTCGGTCGAGACTTTTGAGAGCATCGTCGATTATTTTGCGCAATTGGTGCCGGTTGCGACACTTGATTAACAACTGCACCCGATACTCGCCCTTTAGTCTCGCAAGCGGTGCCGGGGCCGGGCCCAGCACGCGGGCTGCGCGGTCAGCATTGGCCCGGTCCAGTTCCTTTCGTAATTCAACTGCTTCTGATCGTACTCGAACAAGATCGGCGCCATGAACCACCAGTGACGCAAGTGCGACAAATGGCGGATAGGTGTGATTCTGGCGATGACGGATCTCCTCCTGATAGAACCCGGCATAATCCTGGGCGCTCGCGTGCTTCAGGGCGTAATGATACGGATGATATGTCTGGATCAAAACTTTACCAGCGCGATCACCGCGCCCGGCGCGGCCGGCAACTTGTGTTAGCAACTGGAAGGTTCTTTCGGCGGCGCGGAAATCGGGTAACGCCAGCCCGGCATCTACGGAAACTACCCCGACCAGCGTGACGTTAGGAAAATCGTGCCCCTTAGCCAATATTTGCGTGCCTACTAACATGTCGATTTTGCCTTCACTAAAGTCGAGCAGCGATTTTTCAAAGGAGCGGCGCCGCGACGTTGTATCGCGATCGATTCGGGCTATTCGAAGCGTGGGAAAAAGCGTCCTAAGTTTTTCCTCGATCTGCTCTGTGCCTTCGCCGACATAGTAAATAAATTTTCCATCGCAGCTCGGGCACTTGGAGGGTGCAGCCTCGCGATGGTTGCAGTAATGACAAATGATCACTCGTTCGCTTTGATGATAGGTCAACGTCACGTCGCAGTTGGGACATTGGATGCTTTCCCCACACGAACGGCAGAGCACAAAACTCGAGTAGCCACGACGGTTTAATAGAATGATCGACTGCTCTTTTTTGTCGTGCGCATCTGCGATCGCCTCAAGCAACTCATCCGAAAAAACTCGTGGCTTCTGATAACGGGCAAAAACGTCGCGCATGTCGATGATTTCAGCAACGGCCATCGGTCTGTTACCCAGACGGTTTGGCAGTTCGAGGTAACGATACTTCCCAGTGTTCGCGTTGTGGAACGATTCCAGCGAGGGCGTTGCGGACCCCAAAATGACGACGGCCGACTCTTTTTGAGCACGCACAATTGCTGTGTCGCGTCCGTTGTAGTGAGGCGAATCCTGTTGCCTGTAGGTGGACTCATGCTCTTCGTCAACGATAACGAGACCCAGATCTCTTATTGGCGCAAAGACAGCCGAGCGCGTGCCAATAACAATTCGTGCCTCACCATTTCTTACGCGGGTCCATTCGTCGAAACGCTCTCCCCTGGATAGTGCGGAATGAAAAATGGCCACTCGGTCGCCGAAGTGCATCCTCAAACGTCGCGAGAAGACGGGCGTCAGCGCAATTTCCGGTACCAGCATTAACGCCGACCGACCGAGTTCGAGGGATACGCGCATTGCGCGAATGTAGACTTCCGTTTTGCCGCTTCCGGTGACGCCATGCAGCAGGAATGGCGCGTAAGCGCGAGCCCTCAGAGGCTGATCGAGCTCGGCTAAAACTCTCTCCTGCTCTGCGGTCAAATGATAGTCATTTATCCGTTCGAGCGTGGTATGGCTTAGCGGATCCCTGCGCAGCCTCTCCTCGAAAACTTCTACTACCTTTCTTTTCTGCAGAGTACTGACAGAAGAAAAGCTCACGTTTGCACCGGCTAGTAATTCCGGCAGTGCGAGTGACTCTTGATTCGACTCTTGATTTTTCAGCGCCTCTATAACTCTAAGCTGAGCGGCGGTGAACTTACGTCCCTGGTCAACTTGCGCGTCGGCAGTCTTTACCAGTCGAACGCGTCGTTGATACTTCGCTTTGACGAACTCGCTGCCGGGTCGCTGCACCATTTCTAGAAGGCCGTCTCGTTCAAGTTCGCGCGCTGCCTTCGCAGCCTGAGCGTTACCAAGCTGGCCTGAAATGACTGGCAGACTTACCTCTTCTGACTCCCCCAGCAACCGGAGCAATCGCTCTTTGGTTGTTGGGGCGTTCCCAGACGGCGGCTTGCTCAGTTCGACCCGGCCCTTTGCGGTAAGAGAAAGGAACTGTTCCATCGTGGGGCTGATACCGGGCGGCAGTGCTGCCTTGATCACTTCGCCCCAGGGAGCGAGGTAGTACTCGGCAACCCAGCGCGTGAGCTGGAGAAGCTCGGGTGTGACGAGAGGAATGACATCGAGAATTTCTTTTGCGTCCTTGATGTCTGATTCCTGAAGGCTTGTTCCCGAACGGACATTCTCGCGCACGCCTACGATGTAACCAGTGACAAGTTTTCTGCCGAAAGGAACAACAACTCGAGAACCGGGCGTCGCAATGTGACGCATAGTTGCGGGAAGTCGATAAATGAAAGTGGATGAGACGTGGATCGCAACAGCTACCTCTGCATACTTAGGCTGAGGTGCGTCGGTGGGATCTGTGCGATTTCCACGGTTCTTGATCGGCGAATCTTTAGTTGAGGATTCCGAGCGTTGTTGCACGCGTGAGAAGGTAACGCGAAATTGCGAATTGCAAAAGTCCGAAGCGTTGGACGAGTTGGACGAGCGGTTTCAGCTTCCTCGCTTGGGGGTGGTATCCAGGTAGTCGCGAACCTTCTTAAGATCTTCCCATGTTTCATGTTTCTTGGAAGGGTCGCGAAGCAAGTAGGCAGGGTGAAAAGTAGGCATAACTTTAACCCCCTGGTAGTCCTGAAACTGGCCGCGTACTCTTGTTATTCCCTGCTTAATATCCAGTAGATTCCTCATCGCGGTGTTTCCGAGTACTACGATAACTTCAGGCTGAACAGCTGCGATTTCACGAAGCAGGAAAGGCTTGCACATCGACGCCTCTTCCTGGGTCGGCGGCCGATTGCCGGGAGGTCGGCAACGGTTAACATTACCGATCAAGACGTCTTCCCGTTTGAACCCTATCGCTTCGATAATCTTCGTGAGTAGTTGACCGGCGCGCCCTACGAAAGGGCGTGCCTGGGCGTCTTCGTCCGCACCCGGCGCTTCACCCACAAATATCAGTCGCGCTCGCCGATTTCCTTCAGTGTGCACGATGTTGGTTCGACCTTGATGAAGCGGGCATCGCGTGCAGTCTCCAACATCAGACCAAATCTGCTCAAAGCTCTCTGAAGACTTCTTAATAGTTACCGGCGGCGGTTCCAGGTCTCCAAATAGCGAGCCAGGAAGTACTGAGGCGGTGCTGGCGCCTTGCTTTTCAGTTGGAACTTTTCGAGCGGCGGTTGTGGCACTAGAAGAGATTACAGCTTCCGCACGGTTGGAGGAGGCTGAAGAAAGTCGCGGTGGCAGCTCTGCCAATCCAGCGGGGACAGTTTTATTCCACGGGTTAGGCGGGCGGCATTCCGTTTCGATATTCTCCGCTCCCAATTCCTGGAAGTAGTCGAGTTGCTCTCGCGTGTCTCTTATTAGCGAGAGCAACTCAGTGGTTATAGGCTCAGAATCCATCAAGTGTGGAAAGTTGGCGGTTTGGGGTAACGATTAGAACTCGATCGTCTAGGCTTTTCTCGGCCCGCGAAAAACGGGCTGCATAGATACAAGAGGCTTAACCCTCGCACGAAGCCGGACAACTTCATCCAGAATAATATTCGCCACGTTAGTCTTCGGCATAAGCGGTACATGAATCGGGGCTTTTTTGTCGCGACTAATTATTGTTACTTCATTAGTAATCGTGTCGAAACCAATCCCATCGCGAGTGACATCGTTTGCGACGACTGCATCGAGATCCTTAGCGCCCAACTTTTCACGCGCGTTCGCCAAAATATTTTCAGTCTCCGCGGCAAATCCAATGACCAGCAATCCATCATGTTTTGCGGCGGCAACCTCGTGCAGTATGTCGGGAGTCCTTTCAAGTTCAAGAGCCAGCGAAGATTGAGTCTTCTTGATTTTTCGCAACGAACGCGCAACTGGACGATAATCAGCCACGGCTGCGGCTCCTATAAAAACTGTAGCGGCCGCAAGCTCTTTCATCACTGCGCTGCGCATCTCCTCGGCCGAGTAAGCGCGAATGACGGAGATATTGTCGGGAGCAACGGCCGTAGTGGCTCCGGCAATAGCCGTAACGCGAGCTCCCCGTCTTTTCGCGGCTTCAGCGAGTGCGAAGCCCATCCGGCCGGAAGAATTGTTAGATAAAAAACGCACCGGATCGATCGCCTCACGAGTCGCGCCAACAGTAATAAGCAGGTGCTCGCCTGCAAGATTCTGAGCGTGTGGCTTTCCCGAGTTCGCTAAAATGTCCAAAGCGGCGGCCACTATTTTTTCTGGATCACTAAGCCGTCCTGGACCTATAGTTCCACATGCCATTTCGCCTTCATCGGGTTCAATCACATACACACCATCCGATCGGAGCCGCCGCAGATTTCGTTGCGTTGCCGGATGACGCAACATTGAAGTGTTCATCGCCGGCGCAATCAGAACTGGAGACGTTGATGCGAGGTAGGTGGAGGTCAGGAAATCGTCCGCTACTCCGTTTGCAAACTTCCCAATGATGTTGGCGGTTGCAGGAGCAACTATGAACAGGTCGACACTCTGTGAAAATGTTATGTGAGCAATAGGATCCGGATTGTCAGGCGAGTAATCGTCGACAATAACGTGCGAACCGGACAGCGCGCGGAAAGTGAGAGGCTGTATGAACTCGCAGGCCCGCTTCGTCATCGCAACTCTGACAGTACACCCGGCGCCTTGCAGTCCGCGAAGAACTTCGGCTGCCTTATACGCTGCGATGCCCCCGCTGATTCCGAGCGCTACTTTTTTTCCTGTAAAATTGTCTTCCAAGGAGTGTTGAGCCATCGCGGCCTTACTCGAAAATTAAAGATCAATGTAACATTGCTGAAACAGGTGCGCAACGAAGGTCTTAAGAAAGGTTGATACAATTCCTGGCGATTCGAATCTGACAAGAGTTCCGATTATCAAAGTAGGAATTTGATAGAGGCTGAGGTGGTTAAATCCCGATTAGTTTGCCGCGGTTTCGCAAGCTGCCTATTACTTCTGTGTATAGGTTGCGTTGCTTCTGCGCAGAGGGCCAGCGGAGACGAGCAATTCGGGCCCGTCGTCCGCGCGTATCTGGGGTACCTGCGAAATGAGCAGGAGGTCGTTGATGATCGCGCTAGTCGACATGACGTGAGCGTCGCATATTACCACCGAAACTCTAATCGTATACGCGCACTCCGGCAGATGGCAATGCAGATTGCTCGTAATACTCAAAACGATTATTTGCCTGAACTCGAAGCTGTTGCCGCAGATGAACTGGGCTTACTCTTCGAGCGGCCTCCACGTTCAGATACACTGAGAGTAGGAGAAGTGCTGCAGACTACCTTTAGATACCTGGGAGTTGTTCGCTCCGGCCAGCTCTTCTACATCTTTGCGCGCCTTGACCCGTATGAGCAGTCGGAATTGATGCCAAAGGCCAATCATAATGTGGATAACGCAGCCAATTCAGACGTGTCCGCTCCGATAATAGGAGCCAAATCGATGACTCGCTCTCGTCGCGTCACCACGCCCTGAGGTAGGCGACGCCAAATCGCCCATGGCCCTCTGAGCGCATTGCAGGATCGCAGCAGTGGGAACCTTACAAACCACCAGTTGTAGTAGCGAACACGCAACGGGCGTACAGAATGATGATGCCTGATCCGTATGGAAGTAAAAAAGTCTGGACTATCACGCCCTCATAGTGTTAAATTCTCCGCCAACAGAAAAACCACAATTTTGTGGCAAAATCGGCTAAATGGCTGTTGACAGAGTGCCTTCATTCATGTAATAAGAGCCGAGTGTTTAGGCTTTGCAGACGGCACTTTGGCCTTTAGACGTTACAGCGGTAAAGAGGCGAAAGGTTGAGAAAACTACGCCTCTCACGAAATTTGGCCGTCGCGGCACGCAATCAAGAATTTGTTTCACAATACGGGAGGAAAGTTAATGATCAGCAAAACTTGGAGCCGCAAACCTATAGCGGCCTGTGTGGCAGTTGCCATTTTGAGTGTTTACTCAATGGTGGTTTTGGCGTCGCCCGCAGCAAAAGCCCCATCAGGAGAGTTGTCAGTCTCCGGCCAGGTGATGGTAAATGGTGAGAACGCGCTTACTGGCGGAACGGTATTTTCTGACAGTCTAATCACAACCGCTGAGAAGAGTGCTGCCACTGTGAACCTTAGCAAGTTGGGCCGCGTTGAATTGGCGCCTACCTCCAGCTTGAAATTGAGCTTCACGGAAAAGAGCATCATGGGACTGCTTGAGAACGGCACCGCCCATGTCTCAACTTTGGCGGGAACTTCTGTCAATTTCACGACCAATGACGGGGTCGTCGTCGTCGACGGCAGCCAGGCAACTTCGTTTACAGTAAGCGTGGTCAAGGGAATTACCTCCCTGACAACTCATTCCGGCGTGGCACAATTGCGCGTTGGAGGCGCTGTAAAGCAGGTCGCCGCAGGTGAGAGCGCTAGCGCTGGTACGCCGCAAACTGGCTGTGGGGGAGCCACACCCTGTACGAAGACGGGGCTGAGTGGTGGTGCCTTAGCCGCGTTACTTCTGGCTGCTGGCGGTGCGATTTTAGCAGCTATATTGGCCTCACGGCGCGGAAACGACATTAACTTCGGTGGCAATGTGACCGTAATCAGCCCGTCCAGGTAAGCGCTCGATTGCCTCGTTCAGAAAAATACCGCCGCGCCGCCCTAGGCGCAGTGGTCAACCACGCACAACCTTGCGGGGTCACGCGACAATACGTCGTGTTTGACCCGCAAGGTTTTGCATGTATCACATAGTCCCTCCTGCGTCCTTAAAGGTATCACAATGCATATAGCGGTGATTGGCACGGGTTATGTAGGCCTGGTTACAGGTGCGTGCTTCGCGGAATTCGGAGTGGATGTAACGTGCGTCGACATCGATGCCGAAAAAATCGCTCGCCTTTCTTCTGGCGAGATGCCTATTTATGAACCGGGATTGGAGCAATTAGTAACCAAGAACATGCAGTCGGGCCGTCTCCAATTTACGACGGATATCAAACACGCGGTTGAACACGCGCTGGTAATTTTCCTGGCCGTAGGTACGCCACCGAAAAGCGATGGTTCCGCTGACCTAAGCTTCATGGAGGCAGCAGCTCGCTCTGTGGCGGAACATATGAACGGTTACAAGGTAATTGTTACGAAATCGACAGTACCCATAGGAACCGGTGAGTATCTTCGTAAGCTAATACGCGAGCAACAAAAAAGTCGTTTGAATTTCGGCATCGTGTCTAATCCGGAGTTCTTACGCGAAGGCGCGGCAATTAATGATTTCATGCGTCCGGATCGGGTAGTGATTGGAAGCCGAGACGAGGAAGCTATTGCGATCATGCGGGATCTTTATCGACCTCTTTATCTGATCGAGGCTCCCTTTGTTTTGACTTCCCTGGAAGCGGCAGAGTTAACCAAGTATGCAGCCAATGCGTTTCTAGCTACTAAGATCTCTTTCATCAACGAGATAGCAAACCTATGCGAAAGCATAGGCTGCGATGTGCACGACGTAGCCAGGGCCATCGGCATGGACCGCCGTATTGGCAGTAAGTTTCTTCATCCGGGACCGGGCTTCGGCGGCTCATGTTTTCCAAAAGACACGCAGGCGCTTGCTTCAATAGCGCGTGAGTTTGGTCACGATTCTTTGATAGTTGACGCTGTAATCGAGGTGAATCGCCGCCAGCGGCAAGCGATGCTGCCGAAGATTGAAAAACTTGTTGGGGAGCTTGAAGGAAAAACTATCGCGATCCTGGGACTCGCGTTTAAGCCAGAAACAAATGACATGCGGGAAGCGCCGGCGATTGATATCATCAGAGGCTTACTGAAAAGTGGCGCAAGGGTGCGGGCCTACGATCCAGTCGCGATGATCGAGGCGGCTGAAGTTCTTCCCGAAGTCAACTATGCGAATGACGAGTATGCCGCGGTGACGGATGCGGATGCGCTCGTTTTTGTAACGGAGTGGAACCAATTTCGTGCGCTTGATATGCGCCGTATTCGCGATCTAATGAGATCTCCGAGGATTGCCGACCTGCGGAATATCTATGAACCCGAAGACATGCGCGAGCTCGGTTTTGAGTATGTCGGTGTGGGCAGATAGTTAATCGCTCGGAGGCTCATACCCCGACCTCGGGAAGATGTACTGACACGAAACCTCTAGGTCCTTCTATGCCCTTATCAGGAATAGCCCTTGTAACTGGTGGTGCCGGCTTTATCGGCTCACATATAGTGTCGGCTCTCGCTGAGACCGGTGTTCGAGTGCGGATCATCGATGACCTATCGACGGGTTATCGAGAGAATCTCGACGGGATAACCGGGGAGTTAGACTTCGTCCAGGCTAGCCTTGCCGATGAGCAGTCTCTCCGGAGGGCGCTTGAAGATGTCGAGCTGGTTTTTCATGAAGCTGCTATTCCTTCCGTCCCGCGCTCCGTCGAGAATCCCCGACAAACGCACATCGCCAGTGTCGATTCAACTTTCTCGCTTCTTTTGGCTTCGCGCGATAAGAAAGTCAGACGCATAGTCTACGCGGCTTCGAGCTCAGCTTACGGCGATCAGTCGACGCTTCCTAAGGTTGAGACAATGCTTCCTGAGCCCCTCTCGCCCTATGCGGTGGCGAAACTTGTCGGCGAGTATTACGCCCAGGTCTTCACGCGCGTCTATGGTTTGGAGACAATATCGCTAAGATACTTCAATGTCTTCGGTCCGCGTCAGGATCCGAGTTCTCAATACTCTGGTGTAATCTCACGTTTTATTAGCGCCCTGCTCAACCAGGAAAATCCCGTGATCTATGGCGATGGTGAGCAGTCTCGTGACTTCACTTACGTTGCTGACGTCGTGGAAGCCAACCTGAAGGCAGCCGAGACCACCAGGGGAATAGGCAAAATTATTAACGTCGCAAACGGAGAGCGAATCTCCCTGAATCGGCTTTTGGACCAACTGAAAGAGCTTACAGACAAGACGGATGTAGTTGCGGATTATAGAGAGCCACGGGCAGGAGACGTGCGACACAGCCTGGCAGATATCTCGCGCGCGCGCGATCTATTAGGTTTCAAACCCCGTGTCGACCTACGAACAGGCCTGCAGCTCACGATCGATTGGTGGAAAGGTAGCCGCTTCGCCCGACGTTAATCACCAACGTGCGTGTCCTGAACCATCACTCCTTCGCGGCCACCGCATTCAATCCAGCCAGCTCCCGCAAAGTATCTATAAATGGCGCTCGAGCAACACCCTTATCGGTAATAATCGCGGTGATCAATTCGTTTGGCGTCACGTCAAATGCGGGATTCTGTGCGTCTACACCGTCTGGTCCGAGTTGCTGCTCTCCAATGTGCGTAACTTCTTTGCTGTCGCGCTCTTCAATTGGAATTTCCTCGCCTGATTTGAGCGAAAGATCCAACGTGGAGATGGGGGCAGCGACGTAGAATGGAATCTCATGCCTTTGGGCAAGCACGGCCACCATGTATGTCCCAATCTTGTTTGCAGCGTCTCCGTTAGCGGCAATTCGATCCGCGCCCACGACTACTGCATCCACCTTGCCGCTTTTCATGACGTGACCTGCCATATTGTCGGTAATGACAGTGACCGGAATGTTGTCTTTTGCCAACTCCCAGGCTGTTAACCTTAGGCCCTGAAGGAACGGCCTGGTCTCGTCGGCAATCACGGCCACACGTTTTCCGGCATCCCGAGCGCCTCGGATTACGCCAAGCGCCGTTCCGTAATCGCCGGCCGTGGCGAGCGCACCCGCATTGCAATGCGTAAGGACCGTGTCTCCATCCGAAAGTAATTCAGCCCCAAAGCGTCCAAGGGCGCGGTTCGCTTCAATGTCTTCGCGAAAAATGTTAAGGGCTTCTTCAACCAAACGCGCTTTCATCTTTTCCGTGTCCTGGGTGGTCGTCTTTTCGCGGCGAAACGTCTTCCGCATCCGCTCGATGGCCCAGAAAAGATTTACCGCTGTAGGGCGCGTTTGTGACATCACCTGGCACATGTAGTTGAAGTCATCTTCCAAATCCGCTACCGAGGTGCCCACCGACTGACTGGCGCCCAGGGCAAGACCCATGGCCGCGGAAACTCCAATGGCGGGGGCACCACGCACCACCATCTTCTTGATCGCTTCTGCCACTTCTTCATAGGATCGGAGCATCAAGTATTTCTCCTCGTTGGGCAGGAGACGCTGGTCGATCATTCGTACACCTTCATCGGTCCATTCCACAGTTTTGATCATTCTTTTGAAAACGCTCCCTCTCGACATTCGGAATCCCGCTAAGCTTACCCGACGACAAATAGGACAGCAAAGCTAGGATAACTGCTTGATATCGACCTCCTTTACTTGCTACCGGGCTGCTGATTTCGCCAAAGTTCTACCAGGAATGCTTCCTGACCTTGAGCCTGTGTTCCCAGCACGCGCCTTACGTGATAGCCCGCGCCCTCTAGATAATTTAGTGGCGCACTCTTTTCGTCCCATTGATTGGCGCGGAACGCGATCCAAATGTGATCCCCGCTGAGCGAGGGACTGTCCTGTACTGCAATATCACTAAAGTTTCGTGGCAGGAAATAAGCAGGGTCGTCGAAGATGCCGGGGACACCCTTGACGGCTGTTACCTTGAATCTCGCGTTAGTGGCCGTATCCAGCGTGAACCAGAGGTGATAGGCAACCAGGTCTTCATAGGCATAGACCTCAACTGCGCCGTTCGAATCACCCTCAATCGAAACCATCTGTCGGGCGAGCTGCTCCCAGGCACACCAGACGAATGTCGGCGGACGCATAAACAGGGAAAGAGTGCCAGCCAAAAGGAACCAGCATCCTAACATCAGATAGACGGTAATTCTTATCCAATATGGGCGGAGACGTCGTAACGAGAGAGCTGCGAGTATCGAATAAGGACCCGCAGTAATAATCAGGTGGCGCGTGCCCCAGATCGAATATGCGAATACCCAGCTCAGCCCAAAAACGATAAGTACGGGAGCGAAGGCAAAAAGAAATAGGCTGCGGCCCGCTTCAACACGGCCTCTGGCCTCATTTAGTGTTGGCCTGAAGAAATGCAATGAAAATGCGAGTAGAGGGAAGCCGACCAAAATAATAACTAGAAAGGTGCCCAAGGGATCATAAATGACGTCCGCAGTACTCTGGCGAAATAAGAAGGGTTTGTTCAGCAGCGTGAAATACTGCGCGACATCCAGAAGATGAGGCCTCGTGACCCAGCCAATATTTTGTCCCAATCCCTGGCTGGCTTTTGTCGTCCTAATGACATTCGTGACTTCATAAACCCAGGGCATGTAAGCGAGCACAAGGACTGCCGTGGCCACAAGGAACCACCGCAGTCTACTGCGTCTCCAAAGTAGCAGCGCGACTACCTGGAGACCGACAAGGATCCAGCCAGAGTAGTGGGTATAAACGAGCAAAAGATTGACTGTGAAAAGCGCAAATAGTTCCTTCTTTGAAGCTGCCTTGGCGTTAAAGAATCTAGCGAAGAGCCACAGAGAGCAGAGCGCAAGGAAAAGCAACAAGCTATACATCCGCAATTCCTGCGAGTATTTGATTAGATAACCATTAACAGCAATTAGCAGTAACGCCAGATTCACCTCATCCGCGTCAAGCCTCAATTCGCGGCAGAGAAAAAAGAAGGGAATTATCGCGGCGATACTGATGAGGGCTGGAAAGAGTCGCAACCAGAGCAGCGAGTCGCCACCTATGCTGATCCACACTTTTAGCAGAGCATAGAAGAGCGGCGGATGAATAATATCGGCGGCGACGAAACGCACCAGGTCGGGCCAGGCATGCCGGGCCGCATGCACGCTGAAGATCTCATCAAACCAAAGGCAAAACGCTGTCAAACGCCAGAGCCTGGCGGAAAAAAATAGAATGACGAGGAATGCAAATAGAAGAAGCGACGATCGATTAGCGAAAAAACTGTAATTTTCGGTGGCCGAGAGTTCGGAGGTTTTTACTTGATTGCTCAAGTTCATAAAGGGCAAGCCAATGAAATTTAGATGTCGCGGGCATTGCCAGGCTCGCTGCGAAGATGGTTGGCAAGAGCCTGCAACCAAGCTTGGAGTATACATTGCAGTTGCCGGCGAGCGCGGCAAGCAGCCCACTGTTTGACACCTCCATCAAACGCGTGATACCGTCCGCGTCGGTTCGGAATGTTCTTTGTATTTGAAAGCATCTGGGTGCCCCAGGAGATGGGGAGAATAGGGAAACGGGTGAAAATCCCGTGCGGTCGCGCCACTGTGATGAGACTGCTGGTTACTTCTCTGAAAGTAGTAATTCCAGTAATTCTTTAAGCCAGGAGACCTGCCAAGAGGCTTTGCAGCTTTTGAACGCTTCGCGGAAAGGCGTTCAGGCCGCACGGGTTCCCAAGCATCTATTAAGATCCCGCTGACCGCCTGCTTCCTTTTCGCGAAGGACCGGGAGATCGGCGGGATCTTTTGCTACTACACTACTTTTCAAACCTCAAACGACGACAAACTGCGAGCGTGCTCCTGCTTTGCTCGATTCTCGCCCTCCTCTTTGTCTCGTGCTCACGCCGAACTTCGCCAGAGTTCTCGGAAACAACCTCTGCTACCAGAGACTTTATTGACGAGGCCGGACGCAAGGTCACTGTCCCCGCAAAAATCGAGCGCTTCATTTCGCTGGCTCCAAATCTCACGGAGATTGTTTATGCGGTTGGTGCCGGCGACCGCCTGGTCGGAGACACCAGCTTTTGCGATTATCCCGCAGAGGCGAGGAACGTCGAGAAGGTAGGCGACACGTTACATCCAAGTATCGAAAGGATCATCTCGCTGAAACCCCAGCTTGTGCTCGTTTCGACCGCTTCCCAACTTGAGGCCTTCACACAGGAACTGGACCAGCACCACATTGCGCTCTATGTGACAGATCCGCACGATCTGGAAGGTGTATTTCTTTCGATACAAAACATTGGCAAGGTGCTGAATCGGGAGCAGACCGCAAATGCAGTTGTGGAGCAGTTGCGCGTGCGCACCAGGGTGATCGAATCTGCGGTCAGGTCGACGAAACCCGTCAAAGTTTTTTACCAACTCTCGGCAGAGCCGCTTTACACCGCAGGGCACGATTCTTTTGTTACGGACTTGATTCGAAGAGCCGGCGGAATTTCGGTAACTGCGGATGTGCCGGGCGCATGGCCCAGGTACAGCGGAGAGTCAGCGCTTGCAGCCCGTCCTGAAGCAATCATACTACCGACGGGTGGTTCAATGGGTAATGCAAACTCGACAGTTGCAGATGCCCTTAGAAACTCGCCGGCTGTTTTCAACCACCAGGTTTTCAAGATCAACGACGATCATCTCTCTCGACCAGGTCCCCGATCGGTAGATGGGCTCGAGGCGCTTGCGCGAGCGCTACATCCGGAAGTGTTTAAGAAGTGAAGATGAGAGATTCAGATGAGTCAAGAGGTAAAGTTGTTGCGCTTCCCGGCATTGACGGACCGCGCGTGACGTTTATTAGGACGGTCACCGTTTGCAGTGTTCTGATCATTACGCTGTTGATCGCGGTGGTCTTAACGTCTCTTCTGGGCAGCGAAAAACTTCCTGCAAAAGCTTCCGTGTGCGCACTACTTTTTTTCGGAAAATGGTCATGCGGCCTAACGCCTGATCAAACGGCAATTCTTTTTGACATTCGGTTACCGCGTATTCTGCTTGGCGCCGCCGTGGGGGGATCGCTGGCGGTCGCGGGAGCCAGTTATCAGGCGCTGCTTCGGAATCCTCTGGCCGAGCCCTATCTTCTGGGCATTTCAAACGGCGCCGCGGTGGGAACGATGATCGCGCTGGTTTTCATCGGAGCGCACGAATGGACCCGGCCCGTGATGGCCTTTTCCGGTGCATTGATTGCCACGCTCGTGGTCTATCGCCTGGCCCAGGGACGAACAGGCGCGACCCCTGAGCGACTCATTCTCGCAGGCGTGATCGTTACTACTTTTCTTTCCTCGGCAATAGTTTTTGTAACAACGCTAATGGATGTGACGCGAATCAGATCGTTCACTTTTTGGCTGCTTGGCGATTTGTCGGGAACAACAGCCCATCTGCTCTCACTCGCACTTTTCGTTGCGGTTGCGGGCACCGTCGTACTGGCAGCCCACTCACGCTCGTTGAACTTGCTTATGCTGGGCGAGCGCGATGCTTTCGATCTGGGCGTGGAAGTTTCGCGCGTCAGGTTGGTGGTTTTCATTGCCGCGAGTTTGCTGGTAGGTAGTTCGGTAGCGTCAAGCGGCTCAGTGGGGTATGTCGGTCTGGTGGTGCCACACCTGGTTCGTCTTTCGCTGGGAAGTGATAACAGGATCGCCGTCCCTGCGGCGGCGATTTGTGGCGCCATCTTTGTCGTCGTCGCTGACACCGTGGCGCGCACCATAATAGCGCCTCGGGAGCTGCCCGTGGGCGCCATTACTGCGCTCATTGGGGCGCCTTTGTTTGTTTACCTACTGAGACGAAGGTAGTGCAGGTTCAACCAACTTCCGTTTGTCGTGAGGTCAGTACCGCCTGCGGTAGCGGGCGGGTGGTTTTTGTCCCGCGATTCGACTGACGACCCACCCGCTACCGCAGGTGGTACTGACAAAACCGACGACAGACTGAAGTCTGTGCTATTTATGCTTGAAGCACGCGATATCACTGTGAAGTATGGGCCACGGCTGGCGGTCTCGGAAGTATCGCTCAAACTCGAACCGCATAGAGTCACGACGATTATTGGTCCCAACGGCGCGGGCAAGTCTACGATGCTTCGCACTTTAAACGGCGGGTTGCAGCCAGCCTCAGGTGAAATTCTACTTAATGGTCAGGTGCTTAGCTCTTATTCGCGGCGCGCAATAGCGAAGCGCATCGCTGTCGTGGCCCAGGAAGCGGACCTTCGTTTTCCGGTGACAGTTTTCGAATTTGTTTTGGGTGGCCGGTATGCCTGGGCCAGTACGACAGGGTGGGGTTGGGAAACCTCGTACGACATCGAGGTTGCACGTGAGGTTCTGCGGGAAACTCAATTGGAACAACTTAGCAGTCGCCTGATGAATGAATTATCCGGAGGCGAAAGGCAGCGAGCTGTTCTGGCAAGGGCGTTGGCAACAGAGGCAGGGGTTTTGCTGCTCGACGAACCCACCGCAAATCTCGATCTGGCACATCAGGCAATGATTTTGGCGCTAGTGAAACATCGGTGCGATAGTCGTGGGACTTCTGCGTTGGTGGTTACACATGACATTAATCTGGCCGCGCAGTTTTCGAATCACGTCGTTTTGATGAAAGACGGAAAGAGTGTCGCGTTCGGCCAGCCAGATGAAGTCTTGACGCCGGACCTTCTCAAGGAAGTGTTTGCAGTAAGGGTTTTAGTCGACGCACACCCGATCACGGGTGTGCCTCGAATCACGCCGGTGCACGAAGCGCTCCGGTAATTTGTCAATTATGAACGGCTGTCGAGGGAAGACGGTGAAAGTCCGCCACTGCCCGCGCAACTGTAAGCGGTCGTAACGCATGCTTTCAGCCACTGGGAGTCAAAAGGATGCAGGCGGAAGGATGAAGGATGAAAATTCTTCTTTTCGCAAATTCCTAAGCCTGGGAAGGCGCATGCTAACGATTGGCAAGTATGTCGACGTGGAATTTTGGATGATTAATTGATTCATCCTTCATCCTTCCGACTTCATCCTTGCTTTTCACGCCGCAAGTCAGGACACCTTTAAGCCGCGTCAGTTTCAGCTCGAACTGCGTCGGGCAGGAGAAGCTAAAATGATCAGAAGAAAAGTTCACTACCGGATTCCAGATAAAAAAGGCCAATTCATGAGGTATGCGGCGAAGTTGATTGCGGCAAGCGTCCTCGCATCATTCCTTTCGACACTCACCTTCGGGCAAACCTCTCCATCTATGCGCGGAACGATAACCGACGAGAAAGGGGGCAAGATTGTCAGGGCTGATGTTCGCCTACGCTCCCGCGCGGGCGCACAATTCTCCACGTTAACTGACCAGAGCGGAACGTTCGAATTCAGAGATCTTCAGTCGGGAACGTATCTGATTGAAGTCAAGGCGGAGGGGTTTTCTGACTTCACATCAGATGAGATTGTCTTTGAGCGAGGACAAACAAGACAGCCTAACGTTACGCTTAAGGTAGCCGGGATCAATGAAAACATTGTTGTAATAGCCGCAGGCACAGCCCAGCGTGCCGATGAAGTGTCCAAGGTGGTTTCAATTCTTGACTCGCAACAGATCGAAGAGAGACGCGAGGAAGCCCTTCCGGAAGCGCTGCGTGGAATAGCGGGCGTGCGCGTGCAACAGCAGGGCTCTCCCGGCGCTTTGACGACGATACGCCTGCGCGGTCAGCGAACCTTCGATACGGCGGTGCTGCTTGATGGTTTGCGTGTCCGCGATGCGTCCGATATTGCGGGCTCGGCAGCGTCGCTTATTACCGATCTCGTTCCGGTCGCAATTGAACGAGTTGAAATTCTGCGAGGCGCTGGTTCTTCAATCTATGGGACGAATGCAATTGGGGGAGTGGTCAACCTCGTCCCCGAAATTTCCGCAGGGGGCTTGCACTTCGAGGTTGGCGCGGAAGGCGGTGGGCTCGCAACCTTTCGCGAGCGCCTGAAAGTAACTGGCGGAAAAAAGCGAGTCGGCTATGGTATTGGTCTGCAACGTCTTGATGTGCGTCGCGGAGTTGACGGGGAGGACCAATACGGCAACTCGGCCGGCAGCGGCAGGGTCCAATTCGACCCCACCTCAGCGATCGCAATTGCGGTAAATCTGTATGGCACGATCTCAAACGCGCGCCTCAACGACAGTCCCTTCGCCTTGCCTGGAGCCTTCCAGAATGTCCAGGTCTTTCCGGATGCGATTCCGGGTTTGAGCTTCCACCCCGATTTGAATAATCCGGATCAGGGTCGCCGTCACAGATTGCTGGTCGGGTCCGTTAGACTATCGCAACAGATCAATGAGCGATTTTCTTACTCCCTGGCGTACCAACGAGTTTCAAGCCATCGGCTGAATTACAATGGTACTAAAATTGACCCACGGTTCGCATCGTTCTATCCATTCGGCGATTTCGAATTCATCCAAGTCAATAGGGGAACGACAGACACAGTTGATGCTCGCCTTAACGCCCGTTTCGGCAGATCAAATCTCGCCACGGCAGGAGTTGAGTTCGAGCGCGAGTCGATCTTTCAAGAATCAATCCCGTCTTTCAGTTCGTTCAACAACACGACTGATAGACAACGAACCTTTGCAGCTTTCGGCCAGGACCAACTTTCATTTCTCGAGGATCGACTGCAATTGTCGCTGGGAATTCGTGGCCAATTGTTTCGCATTCGTGCCGCCGATCGTCCTGGAGCTTTGAGCGGCATCAATGCGGAAAGGTCAATTACCGCCGACGGCGCAATCGCCTATTTAATTCGATCGACGGGCACGAAACTTCGCTCACATGTGGGAAATGGTTTCCGCGCGCCGTCACTTTTTGAGAGGTTCGGAACCGGTACATTTCAAAACATGGGACTCGTGAGGTTTGGCGATCCGACCCTGCGCGCCGAGCAGTCGATAAGTGTAGACGCGGGCGTGGACCAACGACTTGCGCGTGATCGAGTGCTCCTCGGAGCTACCTATTTTTACACTCGCTTGCAGCGCGTAATTACTTTCGAGTCGTCATTTGCTGCTGACCCATTGGGATTGGGACGGTTGAGTGGCTTCGTAAACCGGCCTGGCGGCCTGGCGCGGGGTCTTGAAAGCTTCGTCGAAACCGCACCCGCACGCGGGACTGAGATCCGAGGGTCTTACACTTACATCAATAGCGACCGCTCAGTTCCATTGCGGGGACTACAGCCTGAATACGTGATCCCAAAACATGTTTTCGGCCTGATACTCAATCAGCGCTATAGATCCTTCGCGATTAATTTCGATCTCAACCGAACCGGCTCTTACATTGCTCCTATTTTTGAGAACGATTTCCCATTTCGTACCGCCGAACTCACTTTCAGCGGTTACACCAAGGCCGACGTGTTTGGGAGCTATGAGAAACGAATAGGAGAGGGGACAACGATAGTGTTATTCGCCGGGTCAGACAACATCTTCAACCAACGGTACTACGAGAACGGGTTCCTCGCGCCTGGCATTGTTGGGCGAGGCGGGATTAATATTAAATTCTGAACGTGCCAACAAATTCAGGTTGCAAGGTTCAAAGCTCTTGGGCGCCATTGCGCTACTTATCGAGCCCATCCTTGCAACCTGAAACTTTAAAACCCGCGCAAAAATGAAATTACGCTTCTCTAGGGGTTTTTCGTAAAGAGACCTCCCGCGAGGAAGATTACGCCGACTATAAGATAGATGCCGTGATCGACCTTACCCAGCATCAACGGCCCGATATGCAATTCTCCGATTGCCAGCCCCAGGATTCCCAGGAGCAGATAGACCAGGCCGAAGATAATGCAAAAGGTTTTTGCGCCACCGAGCGATCCCGCAAAGCCGAAATACAGCGCAATAGCTCCAGAAACAATGTGGACCAGATTGTGTGCGGCATACGCTGGGCCTATGTGGGCGCCCAAGAAGTCCAACACATGAGTGAACCCCAGCACTCCAACCAACAACAATACCACTCCCATAATCTTAGCAACCGTTTTTGCCATGATTAGTCCTTCTTCTCCTCTGTGAAATGTTGAGTAGCAAGCGGCCGCAGCGCTAGAAAATAAGCGTCCGCATCAAATTCGCGAGGGAACAGTCCGAATAGAAGCGATGTATATCAAACTGTTCGCTCTGTTTGCAAAGGTTTTTTTGAGTCAAAACATAGAAGCTGAGCGTTTGCAGGTAATTAGCGGCCACCGGAGCTTCCGGCGGTGTCTTGCTATTTGCGTCGAATGTTATACTACGCGCATTCCCCTGTTGAAGGTTCGAACGGAAATTTAAAGGAGTAATCACCATGATGTATCTCCAAAACGTAATACGCGCAGCGAGCCGAATTATGTCTGTTTCTTTCCTTATGCTTCTGCTCATGATCACCGCAAGTGCTTACACGATTGTGACGCATGGGGGGCGACGCATCGAAATTCCCTCCCGCTTTGTGGTGACACCCACAACGCTGACTTATGAGATTTCGCAGGGAATTCAAATAACACTCCAGATTGCAGCGATTGATATTCCAGCCACCGAGATAGCTAATAACGAGGCGCCTGGAAGTTTTTTGAGACGCATGCAATTGGGAACCGGAGCGTCATCTAAGCAAGAACCGAACGCCGAGAGAGACATTGTTGCGCGCGGAACTCGCACGATAACAAATCGCGACCTTGCGGCGTCGATGCGACGACGACGCGAAAGTGAGGTGGCTTATGAGCGTAGAAGAAGGGAGCTTGGGCTGCCTTCGGTGGAAGATTCGCGAAAGCGAGCCGCCGTTGAGAGCGAATTAATTGGGAAGGAGCTGGAACAGACACTGGTTGCAGAAAGGGAAACGGAAACCTATTGGCGTGCGCGAGCTTCTGCGTTGAGAGCCGATATTGCAGCTGTGGATGCCGAGCTTGATTACACTCGCGCAAGGCTTGATGAGGTCCCATTTTTAAACTCGGGTGGATCGTTTACCACGCTCAGCAGTATCGCGCCCTATTCCTTCGGAAATGTCGGAAATATCGGGTATATCGGCGGCAGACGCCCTTTCTTCTCGCCCTACACTCAGCGTCCGCCTGTCTATCTCGCCCCGCACAGTGGCTCGCAGATTACCGGCCGCGTTGGTTTTGGCGGAAGGGCAACGCGTGGACAGGTGTTTCTTAATCCGGGGACTTTCCGCTATGCAAGGCCAATCGGGTTCGGTACTCCGCATCTGCCTTATCCGGACCTACCGGCTTTTGGATCAACATTTCCACCTGATGATTTCACCTACGAGCGCGGCGAACTCATTACTCGTTTCGATGAGCTGGCAGGAATTCGCGCTGGGCTCAGCGCCCGGTGGAGAGAACTCGAAGACGAAGCACGCCGCGCCGGCGCATCTCCCGGATGGCTCAGGCCGTGAGGAGCAGTGGGCAGTAAGCAGTGGGCGTTTGGGCAGAAGCCGGACCGTCAGGGAGGGCAACACCCTGCAAGCACCTGAGGCATGGGATGCGGTACCTAACACGTGTATGCATGATGGCTGGGAAACGATTATTGGGTTGGAGATTCATGCGCAACTGAGCACTGAATCGAAGATCTTCTGCGGATGTTCGACGCGATTCGGCGACGTACCCAATGAGAATACTTGTCCCGTCTGTCTGGGCTTACCCGGCGCGCTTCCTGTGCTCAATCGCCGCGTAATCGAACTTGGGGCTCGGGCTGCGCTGTCTCTGGGGCTACACATAAATAACCAGTCCATTTTTGCGCGCAAGAACTATTTCTATCCCGATCTGCCCAAGGGTTATCAAATCTCGCAATACGATCAACCGTTCTCCGCGAATGGCGAGCTGGAAATCATGACAGCCGCGCGAGATAAAGCCGGTCATCCGGTCGAGTGGCGAGCTAAAACGATAACCATAACGCGGCTTCACCTCGAGGAAGACGCGGGTAAAAACGTGCATGAAGGATTGCCCGATATTGATCGCTATTCCTACATCGATCTCAACCGTGCGGGTACGCCTCTGGCTGAAATTGTTACCGAGCCGGATTTCCGTTCGTCGTGGGAAGCCTACGATTACGTCAATCACGTGCGACGCGCTTTGCAATGGGTCGGCGCTTCCGAGGCTGACATGGAAAAGGGAAACCTGCGATGCGAAGCCAACGTCTCTGTGCGACGAATCGGTGACGAAAAGTTTGGTACGAAGGTTGAAATGAAAAATCTGAATTCAGTGCGCTTCATGCAGCGGGCGATTGAGTTTGAGATCGAAAGGCAGATCGGCGTGCTTGAATCCGGCGGGAGACTGCAACAGGAGACGCGGCTCTGGGACGAACGTGTAGGCGAAACTCGGGTAATGCGTTCCAAGGAGGAGGCGCATGATTATCGTTATTTTCCTGAACCTGATCTGCCGCCATTAGTTGTCTCCGATGAATTTGTGGAGCGAGTGCGCGCAGAAATGCCGGAGCTGCCAGAGGCTCGTCGCCGTCGCTTTATG
>CAAGKR010281000.1_pt1 | contig 22366 bp, 23 predicted proteins | sample 2556971 | NCBI WGS metagenome assembly CAAGKR01 (sample SAMEA5207829, study PRJEB30636) | soil metagenome | biome: forest; feature: boreal; material: soil | place: USA | collected 2011-09 | depth 1 m | reverse complement strand
TGGTGAGCCGTTACCTCGCCAACTAGCTGATAGGCCGCGAACTCCTCTCCTAGCGTCAGGCCTTGCGGTCCCCGACTTTGGTATGCCCCTCATGCGAGAGGCAACTGTATGGGGTATTAATTCGCCTTTCGGCGAGCTATTCCCCACTTGGAGGTAGATTGTTCACGTGTTACGCACCCGTTCGCCACTGAATCAACGATGTATTGCTACACCGTTAATCCCGTTCGACTTGCATGTCTTAACCACGCCGCCAGCGTTCATTCTGAGCCAGGATCAAACTCTCCGAAAAAGAGAGTTCAAACCTAGTGATTCGTTTGAACTACTAACTTGATGCCGACCGGAGCCGGCATCTTTTTATAATTTTGATTGGGGGTCCCAATCAATCGCACAAAGTAAATTTCAAAGAGCCTCCCCATAGGGGAAAGAGTTCCAGCAAGAACTTCTGCGTTTCCTCCGTCAACATCTATTCCAGAATTCCTAAAAAATTCTGGCCGAGGAACAGCTGCTTGCGGCCTTGATTCGCCTCACCGCCCAGTTTTTGCCGGCAGCCCAAGAATCGAAGGGAGGCGGAACATGATGCTAAGTCGGGGTTCTTCAAGGCTTTTTTTCAAGCAAATGGAGTATTTGCATAAGCCATTGTTGTTAAATTGATTAAATTAACGCTTTTGCAGGCTAAAAACAGCGTTGTCCGGGCTCAAAAACGGGCCTGACCCGTGCCGCACCGCGGCCGGCTGCCGCCGTATCCAGCAAATAATTACGACTGTGGCTGAGGCCGCGGGCCTGGAGGGGCGAACCGGCGCACCGTCCGACCGGTGAGGGCCAGCGGCAGCCGCACAGGGAAGGACACCGAATGGCGTCACTCCCGCGGGCCGGTGAATCATCATTTTCCATTCAACGAGGCGCCTGCAAGGCGCCGTCCAATGGACGTTTTCGCTATGGGAGAACGGCATCGACCGATCAAAAAATCAGCTGAAAATATAAAACGGCATTTATAAAATCGACGGATAATCAGTCAAAAAACCTATTTTTTGAGCCCAAAATGGCCGAAAATGAGCGATTTTGTATAATTATCTATCTAACGCATATTGATGGCATTGAGCCGAAATATGTTTGTTGACCTTACTTGTTTTGAACGCTGGAACGTTCAGCCCTACTAACAGACAATGCATCCAGCATTTTCAACCAGGGCACTTTTTGGATCTTAAACAAATCAAACAGATCATCGATCTGATGAAACGCTCCGAGCTCACCGAATTTGCGGTGGAGGAAGAGGGTTTCAAGCTGAAGATCCGACGCGGCACGAATGGCCTGCCGATCGTATCGAGTGGAAGAGGGTCCAATTCCCCGTTTATCCCGGCCGATTCGAACTCAACGCCGCCCATGCCGGTTCCTGCATCGATCCAGTCGACCCTGCCAGGGGCGCCGGTCGCGACCGAGGAGCCCGGCACGGTGTATGTGAAGTCGCCAATGGTTGGGACCTTCTACCGTTCGCCTTCTCCTGAGAGTAAACCGTTTGTGGATGTTGGGACAAAGATCGAGGACAACTCGTTGGTCTGCATTATAGAAGCGATGAAGATCATGAACGAGATCCAGGCCGAGATCAGCGGCACTGTCGTCGAACTCCTGGTCGAGAATGGCCAGCCGGTCGAATACGGCCAACGTCTTTTCAAGCTGAAGCAGGGCTGACAAAGCCTCAATTCCGGCTGACCTCGCCCAGGATCCCACCTGCCGAGCGCCAGCCGTCCAATCGTCGTAGATGATCCAAAAAATTCTCATCGCCAACCGTGGCGAAATTGCCCTCCGAATCGTACGAGCGTGCCGCGAGCTGGGCATCAAGACTCTCGCCGTCTACTCGGAGGCCGACGTCCAGTCCCTGCACGTTCAGCTGGCCGATGAGGCGATCTGCATTGGCGGCCCCCGCAGCTCCGACAGCTACCTAAGGGCGGACCGGATCATAAGCGCGGCCGAGATTGCGGACGTCGACGCCATCCATCCCGGATATGGATTCCTCTCGGAAAACGCGAAATTCGCCGAGCAATGCGAGTCCTGCAATATCAAGTTCATAGGGCCCAAGTCGAAGTCCATCAAAATGATGGGCGACAAGTCCGTGGCCAAGGAGACGGTGAGGAAAGCCCACGTTGTCACGGTGCCCGGCAGCGACGGGCCGGTTGATACGGAGACGGAGGCCGTCAAGACGGCCCGGAAGATCGGGTATCCCGTGATCATCAAGGCGGTCGCAGGCGGTGGCGGCCGCGGAATGCGGATTGCCCACAACGACGTTTCGTTCGCCAAGGAATTCCACGTCGCCCGCAACGAGGCGGAAAAGGCGTTTGGAGACGGGCGGGTCTACATCGAGAAATACATCGAGCGGCCGAGGCACATCGAATTCCAGATCCTTGCGGACAGCCATGGGAAGGTCATCCACCTCGGCGAGCGCGACTGCTCGGTCCAGCGCCGCCACCAGAAACTGATCGAGGAGGCGCCTTCCCCGTTCCTGACGCCGGACCTGCGCAAGAAGATGGGCAAGGCGGCCGTCCGCGCGGCCGAGGCGGCCGAATACGAGAACGCAGGGACAATCGAGTTCCTCGTCGATGCGAAGGGCAACTTCTACTTCATCGAGATGAATACCCGGATCCAGGTCGAGCACCCGGTCACCGAGGAGGTGACGGGAATCGACCTGATCAAGCAGCAGATCAGTATCGCCAACGGCGAAAAGCTGGAATTCGATCAGGGCGACATCACCTTTGAAAAGCACGCGATCGAGTGCCGGATCAACGCGGAGGACCCCGCCCGGAATTTCGCACCGTCCCCGGGGACGATCGGGCTCTATTACGCTCCGGGCGGCCACGGCGTCCGCGTGGACAGCCACGTCTACAGCGGCTACGTGATCCCCCCCTACTACGACTCGATGATCGGGAAGCTGATCTGCTTCGGTTCGACCCGGAAGGTCGCGTTGGAACGGGCCTACCGGGCCCTCAGCGAATACCTTGTCCGCGGGATCAAGACGACCATCCCCCTCCACAAGGCGATCATGGCCGACCCCCTCTTCATCGAGGGCAAGGCGACCACTGCCTACATGGAGGAATTTCTGACCCGGACGACCCCGGAGTTGTTCTCCTGAGGTTATCGCGGCCGCCGCAGGGCAAGGTCGCACCACTCGCCCAGGACCCGTGATTCGGAGGCCCAGCCCTGTGTCACCGACGCGAACGCGCTCCTGACCCTGGCGACCTCGGTGGCGAGTATGCCGCTCATCGCCAGCAGGCCGCCCGGGGCCACGGCGCCCGCGAGGGCGGCGGCATGGAGGGCCAGAATGTCCGACTGGATGTTGGCCAGGACGACGTCAGCCGTGGCGGCCCCTAGGCCCTCGGGAAGGCCGGCCGCCGCGAAGCGCACGCGCGTGCCCAGACCGTTCAACTCGGCATTCTCGAAGCTGACCCGGACGGCCTCAGGGTCGTGGTCGAAGCCCGCGACGTCGCGGAAACCGAGAAGGCATGCGGAAAGGGCAAGGATCCCGGAACCGCAGCCGGCGTCGACCACGCGCAGGCCCTTCGCGCCTGCTGAAAGACCCGACTCGAATTCCACCAGGCGCTCGATGCAGAGGCGGGTCGTCTCGTGGTTCCCCGTGCCAAAGGCCATCCCCGGCTCGAGCCAAAGCACGAAATGACCTTTCGGAAGGCGAAAGGCCCCCCTCTCCCAGACAGGCACCCAGTGAAGCCGCCCGAATGTCCACGCCTTGAAATGGCCGCGGTAGCTGTTCTTCCAGTCGGCGTCCGGAAGCCGGCGAGGCAGGAATTTCCCGATGGCCACCTCGGGAAGCGCTGCCTTGAGCTCGGACCAGCGGGCCGCGGCTTCCGCCTCGCCCTGGAAAACCCCAATGATCCAGGCCCGCTTCTCAAGGGCGTCCTCGAGGATCGACCAGCCGGCAAAGCCGGACTCGAGGAGGGCGATCTCGACTGTCTCGGCGGCGGCGGCCGGGATTTCCATCCTTGATTCCCAGAGGTCCATCAGGATGGAGCGGGCGAAGCTTCGCTCAGTCGGGCGATGACCGAGGGTAGGAGGGCGTGCTCGGAAGTATGGACCTTGGCGGCGAGCGACTCATGCGTTTCCCCCGTGTCGATCGGCACCGTGGACTGCCCGAGAATCGGGCCGCCATCGACCTCGGCTGTTACATAATGGACGGTGCAGCCCGTTTCGACGGCGCCTGTGCGCAGGGCCTGGCCGATTCCGTCCAGACCGGGGAATTTCGGAAGGAGGCTCGGATGAAGGTTGATGATGCGGCCCGCGAAGGCGCCGAGGAACCCGGGCTTCAGCACCCGCATGAACCCTGCGAGGACGACGAGATCCGGCCGCGCCGCCGAAACGGCCGCGATGAAGCGGGCCTCCCCCTCGCCCTCGAGCTTGGTCCTGAAGGGCGCCGGGTCTACGAACGAGGCCGGCACGCCGAACCGCGGCCCGAGCGCCAGTATCCCGGAACCGGCGACGTCGGAGAAGATCGCCTCGACCGTCGCCTTCCCGAGACGGCCCGCCCTCTGGGCGACGAGGACGGCCTCGGCGTTGGAACCGCGGCCCGAGCCGAGCATCACGATGCGCACAGGAAAATACCCTGAAATGCGCTATGCCTGATGCGACTCTTGCCCGAAAGCGGAATCGCTCGTGATTCGGCTGGATCGGGACTGGCGGTTAAAAATGACCCAACAACCGTCGCCGCCCTTCCAAATAAGACGACCCGAGTTTGCTTCTCCAGAAACGGATCCAAAGTTTGCAGAATTCCCTGCGGATTATTTATTGGCAATGTAGCCACTGCACGCTCCCGCCGCCAGATCTCGTGACGCCAGTTTGCAAAACCCGTCAACAATTGACCGCTGCTCGCCGAGGAGATGGACAAGGCGCTCCCAATACGCTTTGTTTGCCCCATCATAAGCAAAGCCGGCATTGGCAAAATAGAAAAGAGCGTGACCAACTCTTTCGCGTCTCGCAACATTCGCTAGCTGCTCGACATTGCAGCGACCAGACAATCGGGCTGCGCATCGTATAGCAATCGGCTCGATTTCATTTGCTTCCAAAAGCAAGAGCGCAACCAATTCTTCGTTGGATATCGCTCCAAACCCAGGGTCTTTCTGCGAGGGCGGAAATGCAGGTGCGTAATGGCGGCATCCTCTCGCAACCGCGAGACTGACGAAGTCGCCCACTGAATTAAGTCCAACGCGGCTCGCCTTCTCCTGCAGCACGGATAGTGGCTAGTTTCTCCAATTTCTTTTGCTGAAGTTGCCATCGAAGGAATCCGGCGTGGTGCACAAGAGACTATCTATTGGACCTTTCACTGCAAGCCGTCCTCGAAGACATTTACTTTGTAATGAATATCCGGCGGTTCAATGCGCGCACGCCTTACCCAAACGCTGGATCAGCTTAGTCGTGCTAAACCCGCGCCAGAACGGGAGAAAGACGACCTTTGAGCCCGCCGCCTCGAGTGCAGCCCGCTCCGACGGATCCAGCGTGCCCAGTGTGTAGTCGGCCGCCTTGCAATAGACGTCGGGCTTTAGTGCCGCTATCTCACGCGTAAGGCGCTTGCCCCTGAAGATCACGACGCCGTCCACCGAGCGCAGCATTGCAAGCGTGTGGGCGCGCGATGCCTCGTCCATGATGGGTCGTTGCGGCCCCTTCAGCTCTCGGACGCTCGCGTCGGAATTGAGCGCCACGAACAGCATCCCCTTCCTGCCTGCAAGAGCACGCGCTGCCTCGAGGTATGACGTGTGACCGGGATGCAGGAGGTCGAACACGCCGTTCGTGAGCACGAATTTTCCCCCAGCCCGGGAAAGCCCCTTGCGGATGGCGACCGCGCGCCTGAGGGAGACGAGCCCTGGGTGCTTAGCGGCGGCCATGTCAGAAGAACTTTTTCGCCTTTTCGAAGAACTTTCGGGAGGTCGGCTCCTGCGCGTCCCCGCTGATCTTTGCAAAGTCCTCGAGGAGCTTGCGCTGGTCGGCCGAGAGCGACGAGGGGACCTCGACGTGCACGCGGATGAGCTGGTCGCCGTGCCCCCTGCCGCGCAGCGACGGCATGCCGCGGTCGCGCAGGCGGAAGGTCGTGCCGCTCTGCGTGCCAGAGGGGATCTTGAGGCTCGCCCGTCCGGTGAGCGTGGGCACCTCGATTGAGCCGCCGAGCGTCGCAAGCGTGAACTTGATGGGTATCTCGCAGAACAGGTCGTCGCCCTGGCGCTCGAAGAGCTCGTGCTCCTTCACGGTAAGCACGATGTAGAGGTCGCCGGGCGAGCCGCCCGCGGCCGCCGCCTCGCCGTTGCCCGCTGAGCGCAGGCGGGACCCGGTGTCGACACCTGCCGGTATCTTCACGTTGAGCTTCGTGGTCTTGGCGACGCGACCCTCGCCGCGGCACACCGTGCAGGGCTTCTCGATCTTGACGCCGGAGCCGCCGCAGGTCGGGCAGGTCTGCGTGAAGACGATGATGCCGCCCGAGCGGCGGACCTGGCCCGCGCCGCGGCAGGTCGGGCACGTCACGCGCTTGGAGCCGGGCTCCGCGCCGGAGCCGTGACAGTGCTCGCAGCTGACCAGCTTGCGGAATGAGATCTCCTTCTCCAGGCCGCGCGCGGCCTCCTCGAGCGTGATCTCGAGGTCGTAGCGAAGGTCGGAGCCGTCGCGGCCGCCGTCGCGGCTCCCGCCGCCGAACATCTCGTCGAAGATGCCGCCTCCTCCGCCTCCCGCTCCCTGGCCGAAGACCTCGCGAAAGATGTCGTAGGGGTCGTGGAATCCGCCGGCTCCCGAACGCGCGCCCGCGCCCGGCCCCTGGAACGCTGCGTGGCCGTAACGATCATAGGCCGCCCTCTTGTCAGGGTCCTTAAGGGCCTCGTAGGCCTCGGAGACCTTCTTGAACATCTCCTCGGACGCCTTGTTGCCGGGGTTCTTGTCCGGGTGGTACTGGACTGCCTTCTTGCGGTACGCCTTCTTGAGCTCCTCCTCGGTCGCGCCCTTGGCCACCCCGAGCAGATCGTAGTAATCTTCCTTGGCCATGCGTCAGCGTACCGGCTCCTCGACCGCTTTGCCGCTGGAAACGACGACTGAGGCGGGGCGCAGGAGCCGCCCGTTGAGCGTGTAGCCCGTGCGGACGACATTCATGACGTGTTCCGGCTTCACGTCGTCGCTCGCCTGGTGCGACAGGGCCTCGTGCTGGTGCGGGTCAAAGGGCTGCCCGATGGGATTGATCTCCTTCAGGCCGTGGGCCGCGAGCGCTCCCTTGAGCTGCTGTTGCACGAGCTCGACGCCGTTCGCCAGGGACTTCAGGTCGGCATTCTTCTGACGTGCGGCGGCCAGGCCCAGGCCGAGGTTGTCCAGAGCGGGCAGGAGGTCCTCGAGCAGGCGCGACGCCGCGAAGAGCCGCAGCTCCTCCTTCTCACGCACGGTCCTGCGCCGGAAGTTCTCAAGGTCGGCGACGGCGCGCAGGTAGCGGTCGTGGTTGTCGGCGGCCTCCTTCTTGGCTGCGGCAATGGGATCCGAGGGCGCGGGCGCGCCCTCGGCCTGCTCGGGCAATGGTGTGTCGTCGGCGTCTTCTGGTTCGGAGCTGTTCATGGCAAAGACCTCCAATCAACTACGGCTTGGGCGATTGTTCAAGTTTGTCCAACGCCCCCTTCAAACTATCCCCGGTCTTCTGAAGCGTGTTCTTGAGCGCCGTCCCCACGTGGGCGACCCCCGCCATGGTGTCGGCCAGAGCCTGCCCGAAATCGCCCGGGAGGAGCTTTGCGATATCGTGGTGGAAGCCGAATGAGTAGAGCGTCCTCACGACCGAGGGCACGAGAAGCTGCCTCGGGTCGGTCACGTCGTTGTAGGTCTGGTCAATGTTGAGCTTAAAGACCTTCTTGTCAGTCGCCATGCCGGTGTAGTCCGCAACATACAGCTCCTCGAGCCGAATGTGCAGCTTCCTGATAAGGTACTTCCTGGGCTTGCGGGACACCGGGACCGCGCCAGTGCCCGCGGGAGCGCCGCGAGAGAATGCCGCCATGAAGTCACCGGCGTTTGACTTCCCATCATGCTGCCGCACGAGCGCAATCTTCGCCGTGTCCACGTCGAGCTCGTTGATCACGATCCTCTCAGAGAAGAAGCATGAGAAGATATTCACGTCCGCCCGGAGTGCGCGCAGTTCAACAAATTCGTCGGTCGGATAGCTCGGCGGATTCTTCGCGGTCAGGCCCTCGACGACAACCCGGCCCGTGAACGGGTCCGCCTTCAGGACGGAGACGCGGATGTCAAATCCCGTGACCGCGCGGAGATAGTGCTCCACGACCCTTGGAAGGAAGACCATCCACGCGAGCGAGGCCGCCGCAAAGAGGACGCCCACCGCCAGGCACACCTTCGTGGATCCCCTCATGCGAAACCCTCCGTCACGAGGAGAATCGCGGGTTCGGGCGCCTCCAGCTCAAGGTCCGCCGCCCAGGGGATGAGCGCATTGTCGCCCATCGACAGGGACTTTGTGGCGGGCACGGACCCGGCGAACGTTACGCCGCCTGCGGCGATGCTCAGGATCCTGGGCTGCTCGCCGCGGGCGAAGCGCACCTTCTCGCCCCTTCCAAGGACGACCCGCCGGATGGAGAATTCATCGGACGAGGCGATGGTCCCCGAGGTGGGCGCCGCCCGCACAAGCTCCGGCGGCCCCTCGTTCCAGAGGATTGAGCGAAGCGACTCCTCCACGTGGAGGGTGCGCGGCTTGCCGTCGAGCCCGACGCGCCCCCAGTCGTAGAGGCGGTAGGTCGTGTCGGAATTCTGCTGGATCTCGAGTATGAGGTTTCCGGCGTCGATCGCATGGACCTGGCCGCTCTGAACAAGGATCGAGTCGCCCGAGGCGACCGAGACCTTGTTGACGCAGTCCTCCGCGGTTCCGGCAGCGACCGCCTTTGCGAACTTGGCGCGCGTCACGCCGCGCTTGAGTCCCACAAAGAGCGATGCACCCGGGGCTGAATGCGCAACGTACCAATTCTCGGTCTTCGGCTCGCCCTCGAGCGAGGCCGCCACGGAAGCGGGCGGATGGACCTGAAGGCTCAGGCGGTCGGAGCAGTCCAGCCATTTGACCAGGATCGGGAATCGGCGCGCGGGCTTCCAGCCCGGGCCCATCACCTCGGTTGAATGGTGCTCGATCAGCTCGCGCAGCGTGGCACCGCCGAAGCGTCCCCCACGCACGCGGGACTGGGCCTCAGGCCTGTCGACAATCTCCCAGCTTTCGCCGATGGGCGGCCCTGCCGGAATATCGCGCCCGAGAAGGGTGTGAAGCCTGCGGCCGCCCCACACGCGTTCTTGGTAAATAGGCTGGAATTGAAGAACTTCTCGCATGAATGCAGATATGGAGATTATTGTAAAAAAGGTCGGGAGGGGTTTACATTTGACCAGCCCGGATGCTAGCGTCCAATCCGCAATTCGCCGCGCCCGGAAGCACAAATGCCCAAATCAGATAGTTCAAATCCAAACGGTGGTTCGTCGTTCCAGGCACCCCGTTACCGCCCAAATTGGCTGGCGGCGAGCGTCTGTTTCATAATTGGGACGTTTCTTGCGGCTGCGCTACTGGATTACGACCCCGGACAGACACTGTTTCACACCACGGCGCCCACCGCCAAGAACATGGTGGGTTGGCTGGGCGCGGACACCGTTTACCTGCTCTTTGCGGCCATTGGCAGGACCACATGGCTCCTGCCCCTTGCCCTCTTCTGGATGTGTTTCGTCGCGATCCGGAACTCCAGGCACCTCGCCGGGACCCGGGTGACGGCGATGGTCTTCGCGGGCGCGGCGATGTCGGGCCTCCTTTCGATGTTTGGACGGGAGGCGGACAACTATTACACCCATGGATGGGGCGGCGTGCTCGGGGTCCGGATCTACCAAAGTATGCTCGCGGACGCCCTCGGACCCTTCGGTTCGGCCCTTTTCTTGGGCTCTGTCTACAGCTTCGCCCTTCTTTTTGTCCTCACGAAGGACATCGGGGCGGAATTTGAGAGGATCCTGAGCAATTTCTCGGATTGGAGGGCCGGGCGGGCGAAGGCCAAGACGGCGCTCATCGACGACAGGGCCCGTCGGAAGGACGAGCGCGCCAAGCAGAGGAGCGCGCTCCTGCAGGGACTGCCGCCGGTCGCACCGCCCCAGCCCGTCGGACCCCTGGGCCTGAAAAAGATCAACGTTGCCAAGGGTTCGGATGAGCCGCCGGCGCGGCCCGCGGTCGTGCGGGTGCCGGTCGCCGAGACGAAGGCGTCCGTGCCCAAGGAGGCCGCGCCGAAGATTGCACTCACGATCGTGAAGCCCGAGGAGCCCAAGAAGGCGAAGGTCGTGCTTCCGCAGTCGTTTGACGAGAACTACGAGTTTCCCCCCGTAAAGCTCCTGAAAGAGCAGGCTAAGCCCGCTCCCGGAAACAGCGACGAGGAACACCGCCAGAACGCGGAGACCCTCCTCAGGATCCTCGGGGAATTCGGGGTCGAGGTTTCGCTTGGCGAGATACACGTGGGTCCGGTGATCACCCGATATGAGGTGGTTCCCGCCCCCGGCGTGCGCGTCGAGAAGATCGCGGGCCTGGACAAGAACATCGCGCTCGGCATGCGCGCGCAGTCCGTGCGCATACTGGCGCCCATCCCCGGGAAGGCCGCCGTCGGGGTGGAAGTCCCGAACCTGCACCCGACGCCGGTCGGGATGCGCGAGCTTCTCGAGAGCGAGGACTGGGCCTCGGCGAAGGCGGAGCTCCCAATTGCGCTGGGGCGCGACGTCTCCGGGAAGCCGCTCATATCGGACCTCGCCAAGATGCCCCACCTCATGATTGCCGGCGCAACCGGCTCCGGAAAGTCGGTGTGCATCAACTCGATTGTCACCTCGATCCTCTACTCGAAGAGCCCGAAGGACGTGCGGCTCATCATGGTCGACCCCAAGGTGGTCGAGCTGAAGGTCTTCAACAGCCTTCCCCACATGTTCATCCCGGTCGTCACCGAGCCGAAGAAGGTTCCGGCCGCGCTCAAGTGGCTGCTCGGCGAGATGGAGCAGCGGTACCAGATCTTCGCGAAGGCGAACGTGAGGAACATCGTCGGCTACAACACGCGCAAGCCCGACGAAAAGGAAAAGGCCGACTCGCAGTCCTCCCTCGAGGGACTCGACCCCCTCGGCATGGACGCGATCGAGATGCCCAAGCACCTGCCCTACATCGTCGCGATCATCGACGAGCTCGCCGACCTGATGATCCTGGCGCCTGCGGAGATCGAGACCTCGATCGCCCGGCTCGCGCAGCTTGCGCGCGCGGCGGGGATACACCTCATCATCGCCACGCAGCGGCCGTCGGTGAACGTCATCACAGGCGTCATCAAGGCCAACCTCCCGTCGCGGATCGCGTTCCAGGTCGCCTCGCAGGTGGATTCGCGCACCATCCTCGACACAAAGGGGGCCGAGACGCTGATAGGGCGAGGCGACATGCTTTTTTCCCCGCCCGGCACCTCGCGGCTTGTCCGCGCGCAGGGGGCGTTCGTCGGTGACGAGGAGGTCCATGAGATCGTCGAGTTCCTCAAGCGCAACGGCCCGCCGCAGTTCGCGCAGGCCGTGCAGCAGCAGATCGACCGCGCCACGAGCGAGGACGAGGAGGATGAGGAGGGCGAGCACGACGGCGACGGAAGCGACGAGGAGCTGTACTCGAAGGCGATCGAAGTCCTGAAGTCCTCGCGCCGCGCGAGCACGTCGATGCTCCAGAGAAGGCTGAGAATCGGCTACAACCGCGCCGCCCGAATCATGGAGATGATGGAGGATAAGGGCGTCGTCGGGCCCGAGAATGGCTCCAGCCCCCGGGAGATACTGGGCGACCTGGATGCCTGACGCGGCGGGCGCACCGTTTCGGACAAATCAGTCTTTCCCTGCCCCTGAAAACCTGCAACTGATCGACTATGCAGACCATCGGTGAACGCCTAGAGGATGCCCGCAAGAAGAAGGGCATCTCGATCCGTGAAGCTGCCGAAGCGACGAAGATACGCGGCGAGTATCTCCAGAAATTCGAGGGCAACCAGTTCGAGATCGGGCTGACCGACATCTACACGCGCGGGTTCCTCCGCGGGTATGCAAACTACCTGAGGATTCCAGCCGACCGCCTGCTGAACGACTACACCGCGCTGCGCGGCGGTGAGCCCCGTGTCCGCCAGCCGAGCCGCGAGGTGTACGGCCGGATGGACCTTGCGATCTCGTCGGCCGATGAGCGCGGCGACCCGCAGGGCGAAGCCCCCGCGGCCGAGGCCGTTCAGAGGCCCCACCAGGCCCGCTTCCAGCGCCCGGGCGAAAATCTGCCCAAGGGGCCGCCCATAGACCCTGCGCTCGTCTTCAAGGGCGGCATCGCGCTCGTGTGCGTGGTGCTGCTTCTGGTCGCGTTCTGGATCATCAAGTCCTTCGCCGGCTCCGGCGCGTCGCCCACGGAGACGCGCTCCACGGTGCGCTCCGCGAGCGAAATCACGGACGCCCCGACCTCGGCGCCGGCGGCCGTCGTCTCGATAGTCGCCCTGCAGACGGTGCGCGTGAAGCTGGTGCGGAAGTCGGACGGCGTTGAGCTTTTCCAGGGCTCGCTCCAGACGGGCGAGCGCAGGGAATACCCCAACGTGCCGATCTACCTGACGGCTTCCGACCTGGCCCTGGTCGAGATAGAGTACAAGGGCCACCAGTACCCGACGGGCCACTCCGGCCACGATCGGATCCAGTTCGACTTCTCCAGCCGGTGACCGCGCCCGCGGGCGTGTAGCGCGACGGCTCTCATTGGCTGCATGGAGAAGATCCCATATTTCGGGCAGACTCTGATCCGCTGGAAGGTCGGCGGCTCGACGTTCCTGGCGCTTCCTGAGAAGGGCGCGCGACTGATGAACTGGAACGTGACGATGGGCGACGGCTCCGTGCGCGACGTGATCCACTGGCCGGAGACCGCATCGCTCGATGAATTCACAAAGGCGCGCGGTGGCAACCCGATCCTCTTTCCCTTCTGCGCCCGCTCCTTCGACCGCGGCGAGGCCGGCTTCTGGCGCGACGCGCGGGGCATTCGCCGGCCGATGCCGATGCACGGGTTCGCGCGCCAGGGCGAGTTCCGCGCGACGCGCATCGACGCCGGCGGGTTCGAGGCCGAGTTCGTCCCGGGCGACGAGGCGAAGATGTCATACCCTTTCCAATACGAGTTCCGGGTCGTCTACCGATTTTCGCCGTTCGGGCTCACCTGCAACCTTGTCCTCGAGAACCTGGGCGACGAGCCGCTGCCATGGTGCGCGGGACACCATTTCTATTTCAAGCTGCCGTGGAACGAGGGCTCGGCGCGCGGGGACTACCTGATCCGGATTCCCGCCGACCTCAGGCTGCGGCAGGACGCGAAGGGGCAGCTCGTGCCGGGTCCAAAGCTTGCGATCGACGAGCGGATGGACAACCGGGCGCTCATCGACGCCTTCCACACTGACCTAAGGAGTCCCGACGCCGTCTTCGGCGAAAAGGGCCATCCCGGGGACGTCACGGTGCGGCTGGGCGCGGACCCGGTCCCACCCGCGGGTTCCACCTTTGTGACTTGGACCCAGGCGGAGGATTCTCCGTTCTACTGCGTGGAGCCCTGGATGGGCCCGGCAAACGCTCCGGAGCACAAGGTGGGCCTGCACCTCGTCCCCCCGGGGGGCAGGGAGACCTTCACCGTGTGCGTCTCGGTCGGATAGGGTTGCGGGAGCCGCCGTTTGTGGTAGTTTTGCCGCGTGTCGATCCCCATGATCCCCCTTTCCCCATCGCTGGCGTTTCTCGACTCCCTCGGGGGATCCGAGCTCATGGTCATCCTGGTGGTCGTCCTGATATTCTTCGGGGGGGAGAAGATGCCCGAGTTTGCGCGCGGTCTGGGCAAGGCGATCCGCGAGTTCAAAAAGGCGGCCGGCGACGTCGAGCAGGAGTTCAAGCGCGCCATTGACGAGATTCCCCAGAAGCCTTTCCAGCCTGCCATGAAATCGGTGACGCCCGAAACCCCGGCGGTCCCCGTGGTCCCGCCCGTCCCGCTCGAGCCGCCCCCGCCCCACCTCGGTGACCCACCCGCGTTTCCCGATGAGCCGAGCAGCGGCCATGGCATAGACGCCTGACTTCCTGCCAGCGACCGCGAACCCCACGACACCCCAATGAAGACCTGCGCCCTGTACGGCTTTATTTCCGCTCTCTCCGGAGCGTTCCTGACCCTCATTCTTTATTTCGCCGGATTCCACTCCGACCCGGCGAAGCTGACGGCCGCGACTTGGATCGGCGGCCTGCTCGGTCTTGCGATCGGCGTCACGTGCATCGTGCTTGGCGTCAAGGCGAGGCGCGCGCAGGTGCCGGTCACAGAGGGATTCGGCTACGGGAGTGCGCTTTGGGCAGGCGTGGTGATATCGGCCGTCTCCTCTGTCCTGAGCGCGATATTCATCTACGCGTACTACTCCTTCATCAATCCCGCATTCATCGACATCGTGGTTCAGGACAAGATGGCCAAGCTCGAGGCAAGCGGCGTGTCCAGCGACAAGATCGAGAAGGCCGAGGCCGGGATGCGGATGTTCATGGGGCCGATTCCCCAGGCCATTAGCGCCATAATCGGCGGCGTCATAGTCGGGTTGATAATTTCCCTCATTGTCGCGGCTGTGCTTAAGCGGCCCCCTCCCGACCAAGTCAGGGCTTAGGCGGTCAAAGTCCGAGCGAGTCATCGCTTTCAATGAAGATCTGCGCCCTCTTCGGATTCATCTCAGCTCTCGCAGGGGCGTTCCTGATCCTGACGATGTTTTTTCTCGGGCTCCATTCCGACATTTCGAAGCTCGGGATCGCGAACACCGTCGGGAGCGTCGGCGCCCTGGTTGTCTCGGTGGCCTGCACAGTCCTGGGCGTGAAGGCCTGGGGGGCGGAGCTGCCTGCTGGCGAGGGATTCGGCTATGGGAGGGCGCTTCAGGCGGGAGTGCTTATCACCCTCTTTGGATCCGCCTTCAGCTCGGTCTTCATTTACGCCTACCACAGGTTCATCAATCCGGGCCTCTCCGACATCCTGCTTCAGGACAGCTTTAACAAGCTTGAGGCCCGTGGGCTGAGCGGCGAGAGGCTCGACAAGATGGAGGCGTTCAACCGAGTCCTCTTTACCCCGTTCTGGGAGGCCGTGACCGGGCTCGTCTTCGGCATCATCGTGGGGGTCATCATGTCGCTTGTCGTCGCCGCCATTTTGAAGCGCCCTCCTCCGGCCGAGGTTCGGGGCTAGGGACGAAAAAGGGCCCGGATTTCTCCGGGCCCTCGAATTCGGGACTTGCTTGGCCGTTTCCGGTCCATGCAACCGTTTCAGTTCGCGCGGTATTCCAGCGCCATGATGGCGTAGACTCCAACTGCACAGAAGAATTCTGCGCAGAGGGCGCCCGTGTTGACTGAGCGGAAAGAAAGCAAGATTGCGGCTGAGGCGAGAATCGCCGGGGTGACCGCGCTGACTATGTTTGTTTTCATGATGTATTCGTTGGTTTGACTCATGCCCTATCGGCACAAGACGAACGATCATACACCCTCATTTCGATTATGGTAGTTGCAGTTATCTATGATTAGCATAGGTATTACCTATGGAACTGAGTCAGCTACGCTACGTCTTAGCCGTCGCCGAGGCGGGCAATTTCACCCGGGCAGCGACGCGATCAAATATTGCACAACCATCTTTAAGCCAGCAGATTATAAAACTTGAACGCGAGCTTGGACACAAGCTGTTTCATCGCTTGGGCCGAAAAGCAGTCCTAACTGAAGCAGGCACGGCATTCCTCGAGCGGGCCCGAAGGATCCTTTTCGAGGTCGAGGATGCGACCAAGGAGCTTGGAGATAGCCCCACATTTGAACGAAGGATCACCGTGGGGGCCATCCCCACCCTGGCGCCCTACCTTCTGCCAACTCTCATTGCCCGGTGCCGAAAGCGGCATCCCAATCTGCAGGTGAATATTCGCGAGGATTTCAAGGCCACGCTTGTTAGGGAAATGCTTGAGGGGGAGATGGACCTCGCACTCGTCTCGCTTCCGATGGATGAGGCCAGCATCCAGGTGGAAGTGCTTTGGAAGGAGGCCCTTATCCTTGCCGTCGCAAAGGATCATCCTCTCGCCTCGAAGCAGAACGTAACCGCCGCCGACCTCGCGAATGAAACATTCATTCTGCTCGGTTCGTCGAGCTCACTCGCCGCCCAGGTGAGGCGTTTCTGCGGCGACCATCATTTTGAGCCGCGGATCGGATCGCGCTGCGCCCAAGTGGCCACGGTCAAGGCGCTCGTGGCGACGGGAGCCGGCATTTCCATCCTTCCGGAAGGGGCGAAGTCGGACATGGACGGCGACTCACTGGCCTATGTTGCTCTCTCTGAAGCCGAGCCGACACGCGAGATCGCGGTCTTGAAACATATGCAACGCTACCAAAGCCGCGGGGCCGAGCAGTTTCTCGCTCTTGTGCGCGAAGGGCCGCGCGAGCCTGCCGAGCAAAACAAATAGTGACGCGGTTTGCATGCCGCGCAAAGCGCAGCCAACCTAATCTACCATGATTGAAACGTTTAAAAAGACGATACTTGCAGGACTCGGGGCCGCGGTCGTCACGAAGGACAAAGTTCAGGAAGGTCTAGAGGATTTCGTGAAGCAGGGAAAGATCACGGCAGCCGATGCCGGTGCGATGGCGGAGAAAATCGCCGCCGAGGGGCGGAAGGAATTCGAGAAGGCGAGCGCGATGATGGGCGACAAGGTACGCGAGGTGGTCTCCTCGTACACCGACTCGAAGCATCTCGCGAGAATCCAGGAGCTTGAGGCCCGCATCGCGGACCTGGAGCGCAAGGCCAAGCCGGCGGCGACCCCAAAACACCGCCCGAAGTCGTGAGGCCGTTCGACTTTCTGGCCCACGCGGTCAGGGCCGAGGAGATATTTTCCATCCTCGCCCGGAACGGATTTGCGGACCAGCTCCAGCAAGCCGGCGCGCCAGGAAAGTCGTGGAGGGGCATGCTGCCGAAGCCGGCGCACCCCATGTCGCAGAACGAGCGCATCCGGAAGACCCTGGAGGAGCTCGGGCCCACCTTCGTCAAGTTCGGGCAGCTGCTGAGCATGCGGCCCGACATCATCCCGCAGCCGCTTATCCTCGAGCTTTCAAAGCTCCAGAACCATGTCAGCCCGATTCCCTTTGGGGAGATGATGCCGGTCCTCGACGGGGATCTCATGCGGCCCTACGGGGACATATTCGAGGATTTCAACACGACAGCAGCGGCCTCGGCGTCCCTTGCGCAGGTGTACCGCGCAAACGTGAGGTCCACGGGACAGGAGGTCTCGATCAAGGTCCAGAAGCCGGCGATCAAGCGCAAGATCGAGATCGACCTCGATCTCGCCGGGTGGCTCGCCGGGCAGCTTCACCGCCACAGCGCAACACTTCGCCCATTTGACCTCCCGTCAGTCGTCGAGGAAGTCCGAAAGACAATCGTCCAGGAGCTCGATTTCCGGAACGAGGCGCGCAACCAGACATATTTCAACTCGATCAACCGCGACCCGGACAAGGTGTTCGCACCGGTCGTTCTTAAGGAACTGAGCTCTGAGCACGTCCTCGTGACCGAGTGGGTGGACGGCACGCCGCCTGGAGGCACGCCATTTGAGGGCGAGCAGATCAGGGCGATCGCCATGAATGGCGCGAAATCGCTCATCCAGCAGATCCTCATGGACGGGTTTTTCCACGCCGACCCGCACGCGGGGAACATCATCATCACCCACGAAGGCCTCGTCGCCTTCATCGACTGGGGGATGGCGGGGAACCTCACGAGGCGCCTGCGCCGCTCCCTGGCGGAATTCCTCATCGCCGCGATTGAGCACGACGCCGAGCGTGTCGTGCGCATCGCGGCGGAACTCGGACCTTCCGAAGCGAGGCCTGACACGCGGCGCATGGAGACCGAGGTGACGCTCGCGCTCCGCGAGGAACTCAATTTCAAGATCGGCAACCAGCAGCTCGGCCGCGCCATGCTCCGGCTCCTCTTTATCTTTGGAAGCAACGGCATCCCGCTTTCGCGCGAGTACTCGATTATGGCGAAGGCCGTGCTCTCGATCGAAGAGGTCGGACGCATGCTCGACCCGGAATTTGACCTGCGAACCTACGCAGAGCCCGTGCTCAGACAGCAGCAGAGCGAGCGATGGAGCGCCCACAACATGTTTCGATGGGCCGAGGAATTCACGAAGAGCAGCCTGACGGGCCTGCGGGATCTGCCGTCGGACATGACGCGGCTGATGCGGCGGCTCGAGCACGACAACCTGACGGTCAACTTCCAGCACCGCGGCCTCGAGCACCTTGAGGAGACCGTGAGCACGGCTGCAAATCGGATCACGCTCGGTTTGATCGTGGGCTCGCTCATCGTGGGTTCGTCGCTGATCGTGAAGACCGGAGTCGGGCCTCAGCTGTTCGGCTATCCTGCGCTTGGAATCATCGGATACCTGATTTCGGCGCTGTTCGGTTTCTACATCGTGATCGACATCGTGCGGCACACCCGCCGCAAATAGGCCCCCTCGCGCGTCAGGCCACGGGAATCAGGAAATGGAACTCCGTTCCGTTTTCCGGATCGCTTGAGCAGGCGATGCTCCCTCCGTGCGCCACCACGACCTCGAGGGCGATCGTGAGCCCGATCCCGACGCCGGGCTTGGACTGGCCAGGGACCTGATAGAACCGCTCGAACAGGCGGGGAAGCGCCTCCGGGGGAATGATGGGGCCGCGGTTGCGCACGGCAAAGCGAACGAATCCTTCCGGGCCCGGGTCCGCGCTGAGCGCAATGGTCTCTCCGGGGGTCGCGTACTTTGACGCGTTGGAGAGAAGGTTGATGAAGACATGGCGGAGCCGCCCGGCGTCGACATTGATCTCGCCGAGCCCCGGGTCAGCCCGCACGGAGAGGCTCTGAGCCGCCGCCGAAATGAACGCGCGGGCCTCGTCTGCGATCCCGCGCAGCAGCGCGTCGACGGCGATCGGCCGGCGATCAAGCGCAGCCGCGCCCGCCTCGAGACGCGTGAGATCCAGCAGAGAGTCCATGATCCTGAGCAGCCGGTCCGCGTCGTCACGCGTCGACTCAAGCATCTCGCGCTGCGCCGGCTCCAGAGGTCCCAGTGTTTTCTCCAGGAGGAGGTACACGGCCATGCGCAGGCTTGTGAGGGGCGTCCTAAGCTCGTGGCTCACGGTGCCGACCAGATTCGTCTTCGCATCGTCAAGGAGCCGGAATTTAGTGACGTCCTGAAGGATCATCGCGGCTCCCTTGAATTCCGTCAGCTTGTCGCCGATCGCAAGTATGCGCGGCAGGAAGTGGCGCTCGTCGCGCCCGATGCGAAACGTGACGACCCGGGCGTAGTCCGTAGGCAGGTAGTGCTCGTCAGTCCCAAGGACGTTGGCGAGCGGCGCGGTGAGCGCCGCGGGAAATCCTCCCGAAAATTCAGGAAGCTTCGACAACTCCTCGGCGGCGGGATTGCGGACCTCGACGATCCCGTCCTTTGAAATCACGAACAGGGGGTCCGGCGCGGACGTGAGCGTGGCCTCCATCGTGCGCTGGGTCCTCATCACCCGCGCCATCGTGGCATCGCGGTAGGCGCGCAAGCGCGCCGCCATCGTGTTGAACGAGCGACCAAGGCTGCCCAGCTCGTCCTGCGAGAATTCGGGCACATGGGTGTCCAGGTTTCCCTCGCCGAGCGCCGTCGCCGACGTGGTCAGCGCCTTAATAGGCATCAGGAGCGATGCCGCCAGAACCCAGGCGAGCCCGACGGACAGCGCCACGGCTGCCCCGATCGCGATGGAAAGGACGCCTACGGCCGTGGACGCAAGCTCCTCGGCCCGGCCCTCGGTCCGGCGCGACTCCGCGGTGTCACTCTCCGTCAGACGGTCAAGCGCCTTGAACACCCTGTAGATCGCCGACTCGCTCGCCCGGACATCATCAAGGGAGCCACCGCCGCCCGCCGCGAGCGTCCGGTCGCAAAGCGCGGAGAAATCCTGGAAAGCGGCATCAAGCTCGCCGACAAGCACCGCCCTGGGTTTTCCGGCGGATTCCTCCGACTGCCCCATCAGCTCGCGTGTGAACGCGGCGCGCCGCTCGGCGAGCTCCCTCCGCGCCCGTATCGGGTCGGCGGGCGCCTCGAATGCCAGCGAGTTTGACATAAGCGTCGCCGACGTGCGCATGCTCTGGCAAGCGAGCGCGGCCCGGTAGTCGGTGATGAGGTCTCTCTGGAGCGGGCCCGCAAGCTGGTGGCAGACCCGGATCGAGTATGCGCCCATGGCGACAATCACCAAGAGCAGGGGGAGCAGCCCGAAGAGGAGGCGTGTTCTGAGCATGCCCGGCGCGGCGCTCAGAGAAGCCCCAGCTTGCTCCGCTTTCGGTAGAGGGTGGCCGGGTCAATTCCCAGGGTCCGCGCGGCTTCGTCTAGGTTGCGCGAGGCCGAAAGAATCCTTCGTATATGCTCGGCCTCGAGATCCTCGAGCGTGACGCGCGCCCCCACGGCCGACGCCTGGCGCTGTGCGGCCGAGAATTCCTCGGGCAGGTCCGCGAGCTCGATCGTGCTTCCGGGTGCGAGGATCACCGCCCTCTCGATCACGTTGCGCAGCTCGCGGAGGTTGCCAGGCCACGAATAGGCGATGAACGCGTCCTTCACCTGCTGGGAAAACGCGATGTCGGCGTTGCCGGCCCGAGACGCAAAGTAAATCCGCGCGCCATCCGCGAGACGCATCAGGTCGTGCGGGCGGTCGCGCAGTCCCGGGACTGTCACGGCGATCACGTTTAGTCGGTAGAAAAGATCCTCGCGGAAGTTCCCCGCCTTGACCTCGGCGGCCAGGTCTCGGTTGGTCGCGGCGATGACGCGGACGTCTGCCATCCTTGGTAGCGCCTCGCCCACCCGCTCGTACTCCCGTTCCTGCAGGAGGCGTAGGAGCTTGGGCTGGATGGCCAGCGGCATCTCGCCTATCTCGTCCAGGAACAGGGTTCCCCCGTCGGCCGCGGCCACCTTGCCGGACGTCTCGGCCACAGCGCCCGTGAACGAGCCCTTCGTGTGGCCGAAAAGTTCGCTCTCCAGGAGCTCACGGGAGAGGCTTGGGCAGTTCACGGTCACAAACGGGGACTCGCGGCGCGTGCTCCTCTTGTGGATCTCGCGGGCAAGGACACTCTTGCCCGTGCCGCTGAGCCCAAGGATCAGGATGTTTGCCTGGGTCTCGGCCGCGCGGAAAGCGACCTGGAGCGCGCGCTGCATCGCCGGCTCGGCGGATGCGAGGTCGATGGGCGGGAATTCCGATGCCAGGTCGTTTTCCAGCGCCTGGACCCGGCGCTCCAGCGAACGCGCCTTGCCGACCTTCGTGAGGACTGCCCGGATCTGGTCGGGCGTGAACGGCTTTGGAATGAAGTCGAATGCGCCCCGCTTCATCGCCTCGACTGCAGTCGTGATATTTGCGTAGGCCGTGAAGATAATGACGGCCGGGGCCGGCCGGAGCTTCATCAGGCGTTCGAGAACCTCGAGTCCGTCGTCCGCGCCCAGCTTAAGGTCCAGGAAAACCGCGTCAAAGCCGTCGGTCTCGGCGGCCTTCATCGCCTTGGCGGCATTCATTGCCTCGCTTGCGGAATGGCCGGCTGTTTCGACGGCGACCCGTGTCGTCTTTCGAATCGATGGCTCGTCGTCGACGATTAGGACGCGCATGGGTTCACGCGTAACACTGGGCCCGCAATGGTCACGGGCCAATGACAAAGAAAGCCGCTGATAGTTCCAGCGTGTTGGGTTCGAGGCGGTTAAGCGGCCGGAGCGGAAACCCACACGAAGTCATCAGGGAAGGATCCTGTCCATGGTCTACCACAGGTGGTATTCGACGGCAATGCGGCCGGACTTCACCAAAGCGTCCTCGGCCACTGCATTGTCGACGGAGGCAGCCTTGAAAATGACGATCCCAAGCACGTAGGGATCGTCGTTGACAGGCCCAGCGGCGGCCAGCGCCCCGGCGCGGTGAAGGGACTCCAGGAAACCATCCCCATCGTAAGTCGCATTCCCGCCGTGCGGCGCGTCGTCCATGAGACCGGCGGCAACCAGCACCCCGTCCTGCGCCAACTTCCTGATGTTGGCCATATGAGCATCCTGGATTTTATGCCGCTCCTCTAATGGAACCACCTTTCGGACGGGGTCATGCCGCAGGAAACCCATGTAGCGGAGTTCGGAGCCTTCAGTCGCGGGGCCTGCCGTGCAGGGACCGCGCCGGATATACAGGCGACCAAAGAAAACGCCGCGAACGACTTCACGGGCGTTTCCTGCCATGCGATTGCGGTTGCCGCGAGCACTTTGTCACAGACCAAATCCATCCATTGGCAATAAGGAGAAATTGAGGCGAAACGCCCAAGTGCCCATCCCAGAAAAGCCAAGGCGGGGTCGCTTGC
>CAAGKR010025225.1_pt1 | contig 22391 bp, 7 predicted proteins | sample 2556971 | NCBI WGS metagenome assembly CAAGKR01 (sample SAMEA5207829, study PRJEB30636) | soil metagenome | biome: forest; feature: boreal; material: soil | place: USA | collected 2011-09 | depth 1 m | reverse complement strand
GGAATTGTGAATTTTGTTGAGCATATTAGGGATATGAAATCTAGCTGCGATTCGCACCACCACTTCACCCGCATGGCATAGACTTTGTTACCTCTTCATTTCTCACCGTCTCACCTGCGTTTGGGAACTAGATCGCGGTGGACCAGAAATCCTTAAATCTAGGGGCTGGTTCCAGGTTACCGCCATTTAGGGAGACAGTGAGCTAGTGGTATCCGCAAAAGCCTTTTCGAAAGTTTAGGAGATTACGAATGACAAAGTTTAAGAAGCATGTTCGCAGGTTGCCCGTCGTGGCTCTGTGCCTATTAATTTTGGGTAGCGCTGTGGCATTCGCCCAAAAGAAGTTCATGATCATTCGGACTGGCCGTCCCGAAGTAAAAATCCTGCTCTCGGCTACCGTAGAGCGTGACAACGCCAAAATTCCGGTCGAGAAGGCCTCGATCGTCAAATCGGGCGAGATTCTGGATTGGACCATCACTTCAGTGAACGAAGGCACTGCGCCAGCCCGCGACTACAAAGCCGTCGGAAAGGTCCCGACCGGCACCCAGTTCATCGCTGGCAGTGTAACGGCTGATGGTTCAGCGACAGTTACGTACAGCATCGATGATGGCAAAAGTTTCTCGGCGCAGCCGACCATCGAAGAGAAGCAGCCAGACGGGTCTGTGAAGAAAGTCCCCGCGCCGGCTTCTATGTACACTCAAATTCGTTACGAGTGGGCTGACCCGCTGAATCAGAACAGCAAGCTCGACGTTTCCTATAAGGTGCGCTTGAAATAGCCGCCGACCCAGGTATCGACCCGGAGACGTCAGGGCCGCGCTACTCAGCGCTTCCTCATCTTCCGGCCAACCCAAATCCCCAATTCATAAATGAGGAATCACAAATGAAGAAAGTTGCCCAGATTACAATCACCCTGCCCCGCGTGATCGCGTTGCTCGCGATTGCCGCTGCATTTTCAATGCAGGCGGTTGCTCAAACGCCGGGTGGTACGGCGATAACAAACCAGGCAAGCGCCACCTATTCAGACGGTACGAATAGTTACTCGACAATTTCGAACACAGTAACAGTTACGGTCTCGAACGTTTCTGGCCTGGCAATCACGCCGGACGCTGGCAGCAACCCAACGGTAGTCGCTGGCCAGACAGGCGTGATTTACAATTTTACGGTAACCAATACTGGAAACTTCACGGACCAGGTTCGATTCCTGGCGAGCGGCGCAAGCGTCCGCGTTTCCGGGCCCGGCGTCATCACCCAGGCGGTTATCGACGTTGACAATAGTGGCACCATTAATGCCGGAGACACTGATGTCAAAGCAAACGGCGCGAATGTAGTTTCTGCCAACATCGCGCAGAACGGCAACATTCATGTGTTGGTAGAAGTCAGCGTGAACGCTGGCGCTACGGCCGGTCAGAGCGTGCAGGTATTGTTGGGCGACGCTGCTCTAGGTGGCCCGTCTTTCGACAACCAGGCAGCAAACAGCTCCCCTTATGAAGTGAGCACGGTTTCTGCGGCGTCCGTTAACGGGTTGCGTGAAGCAGCCGGCGATATTTCGGCGACCGTGGTCGACGATGCATTGTTGGAGTTGAGTCTGACGGCGCCCGCAGGACCAGTCAACCAAGGTTCTGACATTACTTACCAATGGCAGCTTGCCAATACAGGAGTCCGTGCCGCATCAGGGGTGACACTGAATGCTTCTACACAGGTCTATATCATCGCACCAATTCCGGTGAACACCGTTTTGAAGTCGGGCCAGACTTTCCCGGCCGGCACACTCTACACGACTAGCGCGCTTGCGACTGCCCCGTTGTCGGCGACGTGGGTCAGCTCTGCGCCCCCGTTGAATACGGTTACCCGTATTGCGTTCCCCGTCGGCGCAACTCTGGCCGCGGGTTCGTCAATCTCTGCAATCAACATGATTGTCACGGTGAACACTGGTATTAGCTCGTCAATACCGATCGACGAGATCGGTGATGTCTTTGGCCAGAACTTCATTAGCGCCAACATCACAGATCAATCTGGCGATGCAACGCCAAATAACGGTGATGGTAATGCCAGCTTCAACGAAGGCTATGTTGCAGGCGCAGGTCACGGTGTGATCCAGCGCACTACGCTTACGCTAGTGGGTAGCGTTCTTCTTGGTCCAAGTAGCGCGCCAGGCGCCATTGGTCCTACGGATCAGAATGACGACTACACAAACAAGTCGAGCAACCCGGGCAACATCGCTCCCGGCAATAACACTACTGCCTCGGCTCAGCTCATAACTGTGAATACGTTGCAGAACACCGGCAACGCAAATGACACCTTCACGATCGATGCTCCTACCGTACCGGCCGGATTCACCGTCGAGGTTTCCATCAACGGGGGCGCAAGCTACACAGACGTCTCATCCGGTGGTTCCGTCTCGCTGGCGGTCAATTTTGGGAATTCCGCCGACATCAGCGTCCGCATCACAGTGCCTTCTGGCAAACCTGTATTGACTGCCTTTGACACAGTGATCCGGGCCACCTCCACAGTCACGCCCGCTGCGAACAATAAGACGATTGATCGTAGCTACACCGGTTTCATCCAACTTACCAAGACCGCAGTGGTTAGTAATGGTACCGGCGTGGGCGGCCTAACAGACCCCGTCCCTGGCGCAGTCATAACCTATTCGATCACCTACATGAACATCTCGAGTTCTAATGGTGATGCGAACTGCGTCAAGCTGACGGCAAGCAGCCTGGTCATTACCGAAGACGGTTTGGCAGCGCCCAATACTTGGGGCACTTACACAACCGGCTCCGGCACGCCGGCTGATTCGGGAACTGGGGTTGTGGTGACGGTCAGTCCAACGAAGTACACCGATACGGTGGCCTCGCTGTCACCCGGCGCGTCAGCTGCTTTCACGTTCCAACGCACCATCAATTGATCCGGCGATAGCGCCATTACATGAAGCGGCGTGCCGGTCTCCAGTTAGAGCACTAACAGAGACCCCGCACGTCGCTTTTGAACTTATACGGTCAAACGTTGCTCTCCCAGCAGCGAGCCCAGATGAAATCGACTAGATTCAATAGCAGAAGGATTACTGTGGCGCTCGTGGTGGCGTTTGCGTTAGGTCTGTCTGCAAACGCACGCGTAAACGATGAGATAGCGCCTGCTGGCGCGGTGCTCATCAATCGCGCCGAAGCGACTTATGCGGATGATAAAGGCATAACTTTTAGCACCGTGTCGCCAACTATCACCCTGACGGTAATGGCGGTTGCGACCCTCACCGTCACACCCAAGGAAACTGAGCCATCGGCCAGCGTAGGCCCTCAAGAAAGAGTTAGCCGGCTCTTTCGCATCTGCAACACCGGAAACATTCTCGCCAACTACACCATTACACAAGCTGATGTAACCGTGCCCGCCACTTTCGCAGCCCTCTTTTTCGGGAGCGATGAAAGCGGCACGCCAGTTCAGGTCGGTCAGACGATTTCGCCCAACGTCGCGCCTGGTTCGTGCATCAGCACCCTGATGGTGATAGACACCAACGATTCTCCTCCGCAGACGAATCTGCAGATTCATCTGACGGCTCGCTCCAATGCCAACGGCACCGCAAATGGCCGGGGTGAAGACACCGGCACCATCGTTAATGCCGTCGGCGCTGGGCCACGCTTGACTGATCCTCAGGATCCGTCGCTGCCTCCCTCTTTAAGAGTTAACGGACTGCTGCTCCTGGTTGCCGGGCCGGGCGTTCCCTTCACCTACTCAATCCCTTTCCGCAACAGCGGAGACATAAGCGCGCGAGCAGTCGTACTTGCCGACGATCTTCCCACTGGTATTGACTATGTTTCAGGTTCGCTGCAACTGAATCAACGCACGTTGTCGGATGCTGAAGACGGTGACGAAGGCTTCGTGCGAGGCAGCCATGTTGAAACTCACATTCCGGAAGTTAAGCCAGGCGAAACTTTCAACCTGACCCTTAAAGCGCGTTTGTCCGCAAAAATCGTGGATGGAGTGGGATTCGTAAACTACGCGGTTCTCACCGGTCAAAACATCACTGCCACCCGAAGCAACGACGCCGTTGTCATGGGAGATCCATTCGGCGTTGTGTTCGCGGGCCGCGCCGGCAATTCGGTGCCGTTGGCCGGAGCCCGCGTAGAGCTCTTCGCAGATCAGACAGCGACGAATCTGCTTGCTATTCCCAGTGACGCCGGTTTTACTCCCAATCCGCAGAATGGGAATCCGTTCAGTACTGATCCGCAGGGCCGTTTCAGTTTTGCCCTCGCTCCGCAACAACTGGGTAGCGACACTTCTCCCGCCACTTATTTCATGAGGGTCACGTCCACGGGTTACGTAACGCGTATGCTCGCGCTCGACGTACGCCCGAGTCGCGACGGACTCTTCATTCTTACTGCGCGAGCGATTGATGGCCAACCGTTGGCCAGCGCCGGTAGTTTCAATCTGGTACGCGAAGCAGTGCAGATTGCGGACCTGGGAGCGGTTGCTTTCAATATTCCGATGTTTGAATCGCAGGGTCTGGAAATTACCAAATCGGTCGATCGAGCACGAGCGGAGATTGGTGACACGCTCACCTATCGGATTCAAGTTCACAACCCAACTGCCGGTCCCATTAGAGATACAATGGTCCGCGATCGTTTGCCGGATTCATTTCATTATGTGGCCACCACCGCCCGCCTCAGTAGAGGAACTTCGGCGCAGGATTCGATCGAGCCTGAGACAGTCAATGGTGAACTCCTATTTGCCATTGGCGAGATTGCCCACGGTTCCACCGCCCAATTGCTATACCGTGTGCGCGTTGGCGCAAATGCCCACGATGGCGATCAGCAGAACGTAGCTTTCGCCGCGGGCCAGTTTCTTTCGGGTGAGCAAACCGCAGCCGGCCCTGCGATTGCGAGCGTAAAGCTCGGTTCCGGTGTTTTCTCAACCAGGCAGATCATTGTCGGCAGGGTTTTTACTGACATGAACGGCAACGGACAGTTTGATGTCGGCGATAAACCGGTACCGGACGTGCGGCTGTATCTCAACTCTGGGCAATCTGTGATTACTGACTCCCAGGGTCTTTACAACTTTCCCTCGCTCGGCGATGGCGCACAGGTTATCGCGCTCGATCCAACCACCGTACCAAAGGGTCAGGTGCTTTCAGATGGCGGCACGTACGCAGGTCGAAGTTGGTCCAGGCTGCTTCGTACCCCAGTCGGCGGCGGAGCTTTGCTGCGTCAGAACTTTATCCTTGTGGCCGCCTCTGGCGAAGCAGCTGGAAGCAAGTCAAGTGACAAGTCGCTTATTGATCGCGAAGATGCAAACTCGAATATCCACTCGCAACCAGCGGGCAGCAAGGCCCCACAAGCATCCGACTCGATCCCGGCGGGGACAGAACGCGTTGCCGGTTCAAACGCTGACGCGAAGGTAGTGAAAACGTCCTTTTTCTTACCAACCACCGCAGGCAGGTATGAATTTGCTGCCACGGAGACGATCGCTCCCGTTCCGCCTGGTTCAGTTCAAGTTCTCTCTCCTGCTGCCGATTCCATCGTCATGACTCCAGCTCTGGAAGTAATGGCGCGCGTCACGCTGAAATGGACAGCCAAACTGGAAGTCAATGGGGAGCAGATATCAGAAAAGAACATTGGTACGAGTCGGCTCGATCAAAAGAATCAGGTTGCCACGTTTACTTTCGTCAGTATTGGGCTTCGGCCTGGTCCGAACCTCGTTCGTCTGACGCCCATCAGCCCTGACGGCACGCCTGGTCATGCCGAAGAACTAACGGTTATGGGACGTGGTCAGGCGCGGCGCATCGAGATCGTGCCGGAGAAAACGGAGATTCATGCTGGTGGCCGCGATTCCACTATTGTGAAGATTCTGCTGTTTGATCAATGGAACCATCCAGCAAACGACAATCAGGTCGCAATCGAATCCTCGTTGGGCCAGCTTGTGAGCATGGAAAACAAGGATTCCACCCGCGTCCCGCAAAAGAGTCCCGGTAACGATTCAGCTTTGATCGACCGGGCCTTAGCGCAACAAGCCTCGGGTCGTTCCACTCAAGCTCCGGACCAGATTGTCCTGCCGTTAAATAATGGCGAAGCATCGGTGAGGTTGGTCGGACCAGCATCTCCCGGGGAGGTTCAGCTTCGCGCTTTGAGCGGGGAGATCGATACGCGCGCATCTGTTCGCGTCGTTCCCGAAATCAGGCCCACGATTCTGGTCGGACTCGCAGAAGCATCATTTGGGCCGTCAGTGCCGGAGATTAACTTGCGAGGCGAACAGGGCAATTCCCGCAACCGGCTAAGCTTTTTTTATAACGGTAGACTGTGGGGAGAAAATATATTGACGCTGTCTTACGACACGCAGCGACCGATCAATCGGACGACAGGACACGATCGACTCTTTCAACTGGATCCGCTCGACCGCGTATATCCGCTCTTCGGCGACTCTTCAACTCGTTACGAAGCGGCGCAATCAAATTCCAAGCTTTATGCGCGGCTCGATCACGGCCGGTCGTATGCCATGTTTGGCGACTTTGAAGCTGACATGGAGGGACTGACGCTGACCGGTTATACACGCAAGCTTACTGGTGTCAAACTTCATGCAGAAAATTCGCAAGGCGACTTTGTCACGATCACCGGCGCACGTCCGGACACTGCTTTCGCTCGCGATGTATTTCCCGCCGGCACGCTTTCGATCCTGCGCCTCTCGAATGGTGACATACTACAGGGCTCGGAGAATGTCGTACTCGAAGTTCGCGATCGTCGCAATCCTGAAATCATCCTCTCAAGCGAGGCGCTTATCCGATCGGTTGACTACAATTTGAATCCTCTGGACGGCGAGCTTTTCCTGTTGCGTTATATCTCGACGTTTGATTCTTCGCTCAATTTGATGCAGTTGGTCGTCACTTACGAGCATAGCGCCGGCGGAATTTCGTCGGGCATTTACACAGGACGGGCGCAGAAGAGCTTCAAAGGGCTTGGTCTAAAGCTCGGACTGTCAACTATTGTGCATCCACAATCGGACCTCGGAAACTTTTTCCTTGGAGGAATCGACGGTGAAAAGACTTTGCCGCTGAGAGGCAATCTCCGGTTTGCCTGGGCTCGCAGCCGTGGGCAGTTCATCGGCGGCGGCAATGCGATTGGCTCGGGCGACAGCGAGCACGATGGAGATGCGTATCAGGTTGACTTGACGCAGCCACTTCCTTTCCGCCAGGCGATTTTGCGCGCTCGCTACCAGCGCGCCGCTGCCGGCTTCTTCAATCCGTTTGGCGCCACCATCACTCCGGGCTCGCGCCGTGGCGAGGCGTCGTTTGAGTTCAAGCCGCTTACAAAATCGATGGTCAAGTTCGGGTTAGTTAGCGAGCGCAATCAAACGGCCACAGTGAACAACAGCCGTCTTACGCTATCGGCTGCATGGGACCAGGTTGTCAACGAACGTCTGCGGTTTCATTTTGGTTACGACCACCGAAGTTTCAGCGACGACCTCAACAACCACTCAGTTGGATCGAATCTGATTACGGCTGCGGCCGAAATAAATCCGACTGATAAACTGCAACTTTCAATCAAACGCGAACAGAACCTCACTGAGGCTGATCCAACCTATCCCAACCAGACAACCCTCGGTGCCACCTATCGGGTCAACGAGTGGGTGAAGGTATTTCTGACTCAGCGTTTGGCTTCCGCTCCCATTGTCCCGATTGCAGATGTCGCCCTGACAGGGTTTGCCGCGACGGGTTCGCGCCGGGAGACAGCGATAGGTGTGGAAACCCGTCTCGGTAAGTTGACGTCTATGATTGGCCGATACCAAATTGAGAATGGTATCAATGGGAACGACAGCTTTGCGGTCATCGGTCTGCAACACCGACTGCCGGTGTCAGATAAACTCTCACTTGATCTAGGATTCGAGCGGGGCTTTCATCTTGCCGGAAACGGGCGGAGCTTCAACAGCGCCACACTGGGTTTTGGCTGGCAACCGACCTCTGATTTCCGTGCCTCGGCTCGCTACGAGTTTCGTGACCGTGGAGGAGCCGGCCAGGTCCTGACCATTGGAGCCGCGGGACGCATCTCGGAAGGCATCACGGCATTGTCGCGTTTCCAAATTTCGCGATCCTCGTTGGGGGGAAGAGATAGCTCAGCGATGGACGGCTTGGCGTCGCTGGCCGTTCGACCCCTTAAGAGCGATCGCATCGGGCTTCTCTTCAGTTATAACCACCGCTCATTATCCCAGCAAAGCGCTGTCAATGTTACTCCGACTCGCGATCGTATCGATTCAATCTCTGCCGACGGCTATTACCAGGCGACGAAGAAACTTGAGCTCTACGGGCGCTTTGCTTTTCGCTTTAACGCCAATGGACAGCCGGACCTGCCCTTCGTTTCAAGTTTGACGATGCTTACGCAAGCCCGGGCCCAGTATCGCTTAACGCCTCGGATCGACTGGGCGGGAGAGATGCGCACGCTATGGCAGGCGTCTTCTGGTACCAGGCGCTCGGTTTACGCAAGCGAGTTGGGATTTTGGGCTTTACCCGATCTTCGCCTCGGCGTCGGATACAATTTTAATATCGCGGTCGAACCTGCCGGATCCAGGTTAATGCCAACGCGGCGCGGATTCTACTTTACGATCTCGTCGAAGCTCTCGAACCTTTTCGATCTGTTCGGCACTTCGAAAGAAGGGCTTGCAACAAGTTCGAATTCACAATCGAGCGAGGAAGTGAAACATTGAGGTGGGCAAGGGCAACAGCGCGAGCCGTACGGGAATTACCCTTCGTAGGGATGGTGCTGCTCTGTTCAGCTCAAGACGAGTTCGCTACGGTGGTCTCTGGCGCGGCATACGGAAAGCACCTATCCGCATACAAATATGGCTGCTTCCTGGCAAAGTGAAAACATCTCTTCACATCCCCACGACGTGCCGGTCCCTTCGTAAGATGCGGAGGATCACATTTCCTTCGCTGCCCCTCAAGATTGCTCTCAAACTATCGTTCTCTGTTCTTGCCATTGCTCTCTTAACAACAAATGCTGCAGCTGCAACCGTAACAACCCGTGTCACAGGCGCGGCCAACTGGAACACGGCAGCCACATGGATTCAGAACCGCACCGGCACCGTGACGTTCACTATTGCCAGCCCAATAGTTACTGGAGTTGGTACTTCATTCACTACAGAACTCGCAGTAGGAGACGTACTGATCTTGCAAGGCACTCCCGGCACGGTCCGTGGTACCGTGGCTTCAATTACAAGTAATACGGCGCTCACGCTTACCGCGAACGCAGGTGCCACGGCCACCGGCGCCTACGGACGAGAGCAAGTACCAGGTGCCGCTGACGACGTTGTAATCGGTAATACCAATCTCGCTGCAGCAGTTGCGGTCACGCTGGATGTTGCCTCCGCGACGGTGAACTCACTTACCTTCAATGCCGATAATTTCGCTCATTCTCTAACGCACAGCGGCACGAACGCTTTGACGGTTACCACGAACGTTACAGTTAATCAGCCAACAGCTAACAACAAAACCCTGGCATGGAATATTAATGGTGGAAGTGCCACTGTCTCAGGTCTCATTACATTCGCGGGCGCGAATGCAACTGCTACGCGCGTGGGAAAGATTGCGATAACCACCGGTACGTTGAACGCTAATGGCGGAATCACTTTCACTGCCTCTGCTGCGGCGACGAAGGTCATCGATATGTCCGGCGGTGCGGGATCTATTAACCTGAAGGGTGCACTCACCGTTCCAGCCGCTTCCTCAACTCTTACGGCCGGGACTTTAGGAAGTATCTTTAACTATGCCGACACCGTCGCGCAAACGGTGAACTTTTTCAGTGCCGGGGCATACAACAATCTGCACACCAACAACACCAGTGGCACTGGAGCAACGCTTAGTGCAGCGATCACTGCCACAAATGTTACAGGTAACTTGCGTGTCCAGACTGGCACCTTCAACAACGGCGGCTTTGCAATTGCAGGGAATGCGGCAGCGACTTTTCAAGTTGTAAATGGCGCCACGTTCAAGCTCACAGGCACAACAAGCGCATTTCCCACGGGCTTTGGAACTGTCACGTTAGGGGCCACAAGCACAGTTAATTACGCCGGCACCGGGGCTCAGATAGTCGTCGCACAAAACTATGGCCACCTGACGATTAGCAGCGCTCGGGCTGGTAACAATGTGACGCTCGCAAACAGTGGTACGATCGGTGTAGCGGGGACATTGACTGACACCGCAAGCTTTAATGCCGGCAACGGATTGGTGACTACCGGAAGCACGGTAGACTACAACGGGACTGGTTCACAATCGGTCACCGCCCTCTCCCCTCTCGTCGCTGGAAGTAGTACCTACAACAACCTGACGATTTCGAATACTACGTTGGCCGTCTCGGCAAGCACGAGCTTCAGCGTAGGGGGAAACTTCACAGTAAATGCAAACGCCACTTTCGCGCCTTCGTCAGGAGTCGTGATTAGCGGATCCGGCACTCTCACCGGAAGCGGTACAGTTCGGGTCACTCGGGCCACCGGTTCGACGGATTTTGCTGGCCAATACACTATCACCAATAAGACATTGACGAACCTTACCGTCGAATTCGCCGGAGCAGCGGCTCAAGGCACAGGTACTAATACCTTCGGCGGACTGAAGATCAACAATGCAAGCGGCGTAACATTAAGCGGCGACGTTACCGTCAATGGAACCCTCACACTCTCCAGCGGCAACATCAGTACCAGCACAAATAAGGTCATCATCAGCTCCTCGGGCACAGTCTCTCGGACAAGTGGTCACGTCATTGGAAACTTACAGAAAAACGTGGCGACAGGTGCAACTTCCAGGACATTCGAAGTGGGCGACGCTAGCAACTACACTCCTGTTAGTATTTCGTTTGCGAGCGTTACGACCGCGGGAGATCTCACGGCAAGTACTACCGCGGGCGACCATCCCAACATCAGCAGCGCTACCATCAATCCTTCTAAGAGTGTGAACCGCTACTGGACGTTGACCAATAGCGGGATAGTGTTCACGAACTATAGTGGAACGTTCAACTTTGTCTCGGGAGATGTCGATGCTGGAGCAAATACGAGCGCCTTCATCGTCGGCAAGTACATTCCGACAACGTGGACTTATCCCACGGTGGGAGCGAAAACTCCCACCAGCACACAGGCGACTGGACTTACGGCATTCGGGGATTTTCAGCTCGGCGAATACGCCCAACTGACAGCGACCTGGACCGGCGCGGTAAATAATCTTTGGTCCAATGCAGGCAACTGGTCAGGTCTTGGTGGTGCTCCGCTAGCGGGCGGAGAGGATTTGATTTTCCCGAGCGGTGCTTCAAACCTTTCGAACTCAAATGATCTCGCGGCCGGGACAAACTTCAATTCAATAACTATCTCCGGCAGCGGTTACACGTTGGCGGGCAACTCCATCACGCTGGGCGCAGGCAACCTCGTCGCCAGCAATGCGTCTGGTGCCAACACCATTAGCTTGCCTATCGCGATGAGCGCCGATCGCAGTTTTACAGTTAGCAACGCCGCATCCACCTTGACGATCAGCGGTGTAATCAGCGGCAGCTTTGGCCTAACTAAATTGAGTACCGGCACGCTGACCTTGAGCGGCGCGAACACCTACACCGGCGCGACGACAATCAGTCAGGGCACGATCAGCACCAGCAGTATCGTGGTCAGCGGCGGCGTCAGCAATTTGGGCAACGCCAGCAGCGCGGTGATTTTGGGCGACAGCAGCAACCCGGGCACGCTTTCTTACACGGGCGCGGCGGCCACTTACACGCGCGGCTTCACGGTGAACGCCGGCGGCGGCGAGTTGGACAACATCGGCTCAGGCTTGCTGACGGTTGGCACCGGCGGCGTGAGTGATTCGGGAACGTTCACCGTGGGCGGCTCGGCCGACGTGAGCATCAGCAGCTTGATCAGTGGCAGCGGCGCGCTGACGAAAACGGGTGCCGACACGCTGACGTTGAGTAATTCGTCCAATTCTTACACTGGCATCACCACGATTACCGCTGGCACGGTGAGCATTAGCACGGGCACGGATTTGGGCACCGCGCCGGGTTCGCCCGTCGCCAATCAGGTGACGATCAACGGCGGCACGCTGGCGACAACGGCGACTTTTACGTTTGCCACCAATCGCGGCATCACGTTGGGCGCGAGCGGCGGCACGATTGATGTCGCCTCGGCGACGACTTTGACGGCGGGGCAAATTATCACCGGCAGCGGTGGCTTGACCAAGAGCGGCGCGGGCACTTTAGTTTTGAGCAATTCGTCCAATTCTTTCACGGGCATCACCACGATTACCGCTGGCACGGTGAGCATTAGCACGGGCACGGCTTTAGGCACAGCGCCGGGCAGCGCTACGGCGGGACAATTGACGTTCGGTGGCGGCACGCTAGCGACGACTGCTAGCTTTACGCTGAGCGCGAATCGTGGCATCGCCTTCAGCTCGACCGGCACGATTGACGTAGCGTCGGGCACGACGCTGACCTACGGCGGCATTGCCGCCGGATCGGGCGGCTTGACCAAACTCAATACGGGCACGCTGATCTTGTCGGGTGCCAACACCTACACCGGCACGACCACCGTGAGCGCGGGCACCTTGCTGGTGAACGGCTCGCAAGGCTCCAGCGCGGTGAGCTTGAACGGAGGCACCTTGGGTGGCACGGGCACGGTGGGGGCGATCACTTCTACGGCGTCGGGCGGAACGGTTTCGCCCGGATCAGGCCCTGGCATTCTCAACAGCGGCAACGTGAATTGGAGCAGTGGCAGTCCTACTTTTGTAGTCGAACTAAATGGCACGACAGCGGGCAGCGGCTATGACCAACTCAACGTCACAGGCACGGTGAATTTGACGGGTGCCACCTTGACCGGGACAGTGGGGTTCACGCCGGCGAATGGCAGCACGTTTACGATTATCAATAACGATGGCGCCGACGCGGTGACGGGTACCTTTGCGGGCTTGGCACAAGGGGCGACGGTGACGCTGAGCGGGATTAGCTTCACCATCAGCTACACGGGCGGCACGGGCAACGACGTGGTCTTGACCCGTGCGGCAACCACGTTCACTTGGGACGGCGGCGGGGCGGACAACAACTGGACGACGGCGGCCAACTGGGTGGGGGATGTGGCACCGGTGGCGGGGGATAGTTTGGTGTTTGACTCTACGGGAGTGGGCGTGCGTCCGTTGCCCAACAACGATTTTGCGGCCGCGACCAGTTTTGGCACGATCACCGTAGCGGTGGGCGGCTACACCCTCGGCGGCAACTCGGTGAGCTTGACCACAGACCTGACGGCGAGCAACGCCAGCGGCAGCAGCACGGTTTCGCTGGTTATCGGCGGAGCAGGAACGGTCACCAAGAGCGGCGCGGGCACGCTGGTGCTGTCGGGGGCTAACACTTTCACCGGCACGACGACGATCAACGCGGGTGTGGTTAATATTCAAAACGCCACCGCGCTGGGCACGACGGCGGCGGGCACGACGGTGGCCAGCGGGGCGCGGCTGGAGCTGCAGGGCGGCATTGCAGTGGGCGCGGAGGCGCTGACGATCAACGGGTCGGGCGGCGGCAGCGGGGCGTTGCTTAACGTCAGCGGCAGCAATTCGTGGGCGGGAGCGATCAGCCAGGGCTCGGCCAGCACGATCGGTTCGACGGCGGGGACGCTGACGGGTACCGGCGGGATTACCAATGGCGGATTCCTGCTGACGGTGGCGGGCGCGGGCAACACTACACTCTCGACCACGGCGATCAGCGGGACCGGCGGGTTGACCAAGACCGACGCCGGCACTCTCACTTTGTCAGCGGCCAACACCTACACGGGGGCCACCACCATTAGCGGCGGCGTGGTCAGCATCGCGGCCGACAACAATCTGGGCACGGCTCCGGGTAGTGCGACGGCGGGTCAGTTAACTTTCGGCGGCGGCTCGTTGGCCACGACCGCTAGCTTTACGCTGAACGCGAATCGCGGAGTAGCGTTCAGTTCGACGGGTACCATTGACGTGGCGTCGAGCACCACGATCACCTACGGCGGCATCGCCGCGGGCGCCGGCGGATTGACCAAGACCAGCGTCGGCACCCTCACCTTGTCGGGCGCGAACACCTACACGGGCGCGACGACTATCAATGCGGGGACTATACAGATCAGCGCCGACAGCAATCTCGGCACAGCGCCAGGTAGCGCGACGGCTGGCCAGTTGACCTTCGGCGGCGGCACGCTGGCGACAACCGCCACGTTCACGCTGAATTCCAACCGCGGGATTTCTTTCAGCTCGACCGGCACGATTGACGTTGCCGCGAGCACAACGCTGACCTACGGCGGCATTGCAGCGGGATCAGGCGGATTGACCAAGACCAGTGTCGGCACACTGACGCTCAACGCAAATAATAGTTACAGCGGCACGACCACAATCAGTGCAGGAACATTGCTCGTGAATGGATCGCAAGGTTCCAGCGCAGTGAGCTTGAACGGAGGCACGTTAGGTGGAACGGGCACAGTCGGAGCGGTTAGTTCTACGAGTTCCGGTGGAACAGTTTCGCCTAGGCAAGGCGCCGGCATTCTCAACAGTGCCAGCGTGGATTGGAGTAGCGGCAACCCGACGTTTGTAGTTGAGCTAAACGGCACGACGGCGGGGACCGATTACGATCAACTCAACGTCACGGGCACCGTCAACCTGAGTGGCGCCACTTTGAGCAGCACAGTGGGTTTTACAGTAACCATCGGCACGACCTTTACCATTGTTAACAACGACGGCAGCGACGCTGTAACCGGAACCTTCGCGGGATTGCCCGAAGGGTCGACCGTCACACTTAGCGGCCAGAGCTTCACAATTAGCTACATCGGCGGCACGGGCAACGACGTGGTCCTAAGACGCGCGGCGCCGAGCGTTACCCTGGTTAACGCCGTTACGCCATCTGGCACGCAGTCGCCCGGTACTGATCTGGATTACACCGTGACATTCACCAACACACAATGCTGCCCTGCGCAGAGCCTCACTATCAGCGATCCCATACCGGCAAACACTGATTTCAAAGTTGGCTCCGTCACAACCAACCTCGGCACGACAGGACTCACGGTGGTGGTAACCTATTCTAACGATGGCGGCACGACCTGGACTTACACACCTGTAAGCGGCGCGGGAGGCGCCCCGGCTGGCTACGATCGTGTAGTCACAAATATTCTTTGGACCTTCACCGGGAATCTGAGCCAGTCCGCACCCAACAATGCGGGAAGCGCCGGCTTCACGGCGCGCATACGTTAGTCAGTCGGTCAGCAACGCCGGCGGTACTGTGCGTAGGCCGGTGTGCGCCTCGATTCTCGCTCGTAGCGCGCTCCAAAACTTCTGAACAAAGCTGCGCCATTGATTTCTATCGGCTTGGAAGACTCACCAGCTGGTCTATTCTATCGATAACGGCTTCGGTCAAGATTCCCACTTCTTCATGGCTGTAATTAGCGGCCCGGAAGGCATCTCGGATTTGTTCACGGCTCAACCGCGATAGCCAGCCGCCTATCCATCTCGCCTGCGAGACGGTGATGCCATCAAAAATCTCCCTCTTCTTTCCGCCATAACGGAAATCAACCAGATTATCGTCAACGTCTTCAACGAAGGTGGCCTTTTCGTAGTCTTCAGGATTGTTGCGGCTGCGTGTGATTCGCCAGAAAAGTGGCAGTAACCCACAGCAAGATCATCGGCGTGATGTATCATTGCTTCACGCTTAAGGGAATCAGAGCGACCAAACGTGGATACAATCATCGAAAAGCTGCGTGCGATTGTGGGGCGGGCTGCCGTGCTGAGTGAGCCTGACGAGTTGCTTGTCTACGAATGTGACGGGCTACCGCAACACAAGTATCGGCCGCACGCCGTAGTTTTCCCATCCTCTACCGAAGAGACGGCCCAGGTGATGCGGATGCTGGCGCAAGAGGGTGTGCCTTTCACTCCAAGGGGAGCGGGAACGGGGCTTTCCGGCGGAGCGCTGGCGCTAAACCAGGGCGTGGTAATAGAGCTGGCGCGCATGCGCAAAATTCTCAAGATTGACGAGGCCAACCGCACTGCCGTGGTCCAAACCGGTGTCGTCAACGCGCACGTCTCGCGGGCTGTAGCATCTCTCGGCCTGCATTACGTCCCTGATCCATCAAGCCAGCCTACGTGCACGATCGGCGGAAACATTGCTGAGAACGCGGGCGGAATTCATTGCCTGAAATACGGAACTACAACCGACCATGTGCTCGGCATTCGTGTAGTGCTCGCCGGTGGCGAGGTTGTCGATCTTGGCGGCGGGGGAACGGAACAATCTGGCTACGATCTGTTGGGAGTTTTTATCGGTTCTGAAGGGACATTTGGTATTGCCACCGAAGCGACTTTACGCCTTGTGCCTATCCCTCCTGCGGTGCGAACGATGCTTGCGGAGTTTGGCGAAGTCAACGAAGCCAGCCATGCCGTCTCGGCTATCATTGCAGCCGGCGTCATGCCTGCGGCACTGGAGATGATGGATCGCGAGATCATTCGAGCAGTGGAGGCAAGCGTGTTCGCCGCAGGTTTGCCCTTGGATGCTGGTGCGGCGCTGCTTATTGAACTCGACGGAATTGAGGCTGGGATTGATGACGAAGCAGATCGGGTCAAAAGCATTTGCCTGCAACATGGCGCCCGTGATTGCCGGCTCGCTCGGGATGAAAACGAAAGAAAGAAACTGTGGGCCGCGCGCAAGGGCGCATTTGGCGCTATCGGCCGTATCTCACCCGATTCGATGATCCAGGACGCGGTAGTGCCGCGATCCCGTCTCCCGGAAGTACTTGATGCTGCTTATCGCATAGCCTCCAAGTATCAGCTGCGCATCGCCAACGTTTTCCACGCCGGCGACGGCAACCTGCATCCGTTGATCTGCTTCGACTCTCGCTCTGCGGATGAAGTTCATCGCGTTAAAGAGGCAGGGCGGGAGTTGATGGAAACTTGTGTGCGCGCTGGCGGCAGTATCACGGGTGAGCATGGTGTCGGCTTTGACAAGCGCGATCTGTTGTCGCTGATCTTTTCCGAATCCGACATGGATACGATGTTGCGCGTGCGCGCGGCCTTTGACCCAACGGGGCTCTGTAATCCAGGCAAGATCATTCCAATGTTGCGCGGTTGCGGCGAAGCACGAGCAGTTGCGAACGCTCTATCAGAACCGGGAGCGGACCGGGGCATGTCGGGCAGCCCGGCTGGGGTGGCGGTAGCGCCCGGGTCTCAAGCGATGTCCAACGTCCAACGTCCAATGTCCAATGCCCTGTCAGAACCAGAGGCGTCAGCGACCGGATCGCTCGAAGCGCAAGCGTCGCGCCCGCGGAGTTCGACAAACTTAAGTTTGTCGGACATGCGTTACCGCCCGAATTTTGATCCGGATAGCGCTCATCAGCAACTAGCTGGCATTGTTGGTGAATCAAACATTTCCCCGTATCAACATTTCCCTGCGGCCGCACCGGCGCTGACTGTCACGCCTGGCTCGATAGCTGAAGTTTGCGAGGTCATGAAACTAGCGACGAGTGAAGGCTGGGCGGTTGTGCCCGCCGGCGCTCGCACGTGGCTCGACACCGGCCAACCTTTGAGCCGGATGAATATCGTTGTTAGCACCGAAAGGTTGAATCGCATCATCGAACACACACCTGCCGACCTGGTCACCGTAACAGAAGCCGGCGTTACACTCCGCGACTTGAATGTTGAGCTTGGGCGAAACGCACAGTGGCTGCCGATTGATCCACCAGACGACGGTCGTGCAACAATTGGCGGGGTAGTTGCTACTGGACTGGGCGGCGCGCAACAGTTTGGTTATGGCTCGCCCAGAAGACACGTCATCGGAATGAAGTTAGTGCTTGCCGACGGATCCCTTATCAAAGCTGGTGGCCGGGTAGTAAAGAATGTGGCAGGCTATGATCTGTGCAAATTATTCACCGGCAGCTATGGAACAATTGGTGTAATTGTCGAGGTCAACTTCAAACTGAGGCCGCTTCCTTTTGCAACCAGAACGGTTATGGCGTGGGGCGAGCGGGAGGATCTTTTGTTAAGGGCCCGGGCGGTTATCGATGCGAGACTTTTTCCAGTGGCCGTCGAACTCTTTTCGCCAGGCCTTGCAACCGAGGCTGAATGGTCAGACGAAAGAGATCACTTTCTTTTGCTGAGGTTTGCAGGTTCACCAAACGCCGTCGTTGAACAAGCGAAGCGCGCGATCGAACTGCTAACCAATAACCACGAGCGCGGGCCTGCATACTTCGCTCCAGACGACACAGTGATCTGGAAATCCTTAGCAGCGTTGCCTTTTCGCTTTCAAGAAGACCTGGTTTGGAGAGTTGGCTTGCGGCCTGCCGACGTGGGAACGTTCCTGGAGAAGTTGGATAAAACGGGCTCCAGTAGCAATTTCGAACCGATGTGGCAGGCCGGTGTCGGTGACGGCCGCGTTCGTGTTGTGGATCGTCGGCAGCAGAGTGAAAATGAATCTGGCGAGATTGAAAATACATTTATCGGCCGCGTTGAGATGCTAAGGGCAAACGCGCAAAGTCTGGGGAGCGCGCTCACCATTGAAAATGCGTCGACTACGATAAAGAATCGCGTCGGTAACTGGGGGACATTAGCACCAGCAGCGGACTTGATGAAAAGGGTCAAGCAGCAACTCGACCCGAGTGACATCCTTTCGCCCGGGCGATTCGCCTTCGCCTTCTAAGGATTTGTTAGTGCAAATACTGGATGCACCGATGTCTGAGCCAAAATAATACTCGTTTAGAGTTGGGATTTGTCCCAACTTCAGCGGCATCCTTTGATTTCGTCTATCGGGACAAGTCCCGCCTCTAAACTTCGTTCGGGATTGGAACCGTACGATTCTAGAGAACATCAGAAAGTTGCGCGTACGAGATGACCATGAGAAACAAAACATTACAGACAACGCCACGCTTGGTTTTGATTTTCTGCCTAATCGCAGGATTCGTGGCCTTCCCGAATTTGGGGTTCTTTTCAGCAGTATCGCCTGGTGCGCTCGCCGCCTCGCGCGAACCGGTTCGCGCCAGGCACGGTATCGTTGCTTCCACAAACCAGCTCGCTTCGCTTGTCGGCGTCGATGTAATGAGACGCGGAGGCAACGCCGTGGACGCCGCAATCGCAGTTGCCTTTGTCCTGGCCGTGACACACCCAGCGGCGGGCAATCTGGGCGGAGGCGGTTTCATGATGATTCGGCTCAAAAATGGCAAGACGACCGCGATTGACTACAGGGAAATGGCGCCAGCCGCTGCCACGCGCAACATATATCTGGACAAGGACGCTAATCTGATTGAAGGCGAAGGCGGCTCGCTTGTGGGCTATCGCGCTGCCGGTGTGCCCGGAACGGTACGGGGAATGGAACTGGCTCTAAAGAAGTATGGGTCTGGCAAACTTAGCTGGGCCCAGCTGATCGAGCCCGCGCGACGACTCGCCGCTGATGGGTTCACAGTCACCTATACGCTCGCGCGCTCATTGCGTGGCAACGAAGAATATCTTTCGCAATATTCCGAGACGAAGCGGATCTACCTAAACGGCGGAAAGTTTTACAACGAGGGCGAAGTGTTTCGCCAACCGGATCTTGCTGCTACCTTCGTGCGACTACAAAGCGTTGGGCCAAATGAATTCTATCAAGGTCAGACAGCCAGAATGATTGTTGATGATGTCAACCAGCATAAGGGCTTAATGACGTTGGAAGATCTGCGCGGCTATGTGGCCAAAGAGCGTCAGCCATTGCGTGGGACGTATCGCGGTTATGAAGTGATCTCCATGCCACCTCCTTCGTCGGGCGGCGCCGTCCTCATTGAGATGCTGAATATTCTGGAAGGCTACGATTTGAAGAGCAGCGACTCTGCCTCATCTGATCGTTATCACCTGATGGCGGAAGCAATGCGACGTGCGTTTGCGGATCGCGCCGAGTACATGGGCGATAGTGATCTCGTGCGCGTGCCGGTTGCAGGATTAACCGACAAATCGTATGCGGCGAAATTGCGGGGAACAATCAGTAGCGAACGCGCATCGACCAGCGGAGAAGTGCGGGCCGGCCAGCCCGCGGGTTATGAATCCGAGGAGACCACACATTTCACGGTGGTTGACGGCGAAGGAAACGCGGTGGCGAATACTTATACGCTAAACAATTCGTATGGCTCGGCCGCCGTGGCAAAAGGGACGGGAATAATTCTGAACGACGAGATGGACGACTTCGCCGCCAAGCCTGGCACTCCAAATATGTATGGATTGATCCAGGGCGAGCGCAACGCCGTCGCGCCGCACAAACGGCCCCTATCGGCGATGACGCCTACGTTTGTCCTCCGCAAGGACGGCAGCCTATGGTTCACGGTAGGAAGTCCTGGCGGTCCTACCATTATCAATACAGTGCTCTGCGTGATTACGAACGTCATCGACTACGATATGAACATTCAGCAGGCCATCGACGCCCCCCGTATCCATCATCAGTGGCTGCCGGATGAGTTTGTGTTTGAGCCCTATGGATTGTCAGGTGACACGCAGAAGGCACTAATCGCTCGTGGCCATAAGCTTGCGAAGCCGCGATACCTTGGCGACGCCGAAGGCATCATGATCGAAGAGAAGACGGGTGTGCGACTCGGAGCGACCGACCCGCGAAGAAGCGATGGTTTGGCGGTCGGGTATTGACCAGGGGTTCACAGCCTGCGAAGCAGGCGAAATATTAATAGCCCACAGCGCAAGCTGTGGGTAAAGGTATTAAGGATTCTTAAGAGCCCGGTACGGGCGACATGATTATTAAGCAAAGCGTCTACGGAAAGATTCACACTTGTGATTAGAACTCAAACCGGTACTTATGTCGCCCGCTTTGCGGGCTAGGAGAAATTCTTACCGGTTCCCACAGCTTGCGCTGTGGGCTATTAGTATTTCGCCTACTCCGCAGGCTCATCGATAGCAAAGCGGAATTCTGATTTAGCATTACGCGGCGACTGCTCGCTAATTATTCGATTGCTTCCAACACAACTCACAACCACGCTCGCCGCGGAAGAACAAAAGCTTCTCGCGTGTATTCACTGCGGTCTGTGTCTGGAAGCATGTCCTACCTACATAATCACCGGAGATGAGAACGACGGACCTCGCGGACGTCTTTACCTTATGCGCGCTGTCGGTGAAGGTCGGCTCGCAAGCGAGTCCGTAAGCTTTGAACGTCATATCGATCGTTGTCTTGGCTGCCGAGCCTGCGAGCAGGTGTGTCCTGCGGGCGTCGAGTATGGACAACTGTTAGAGGCCGCGCGGGGAGAACTTTTTGTGTCTGGTGCGCGTCGCGGTTTCAGTTATGGATTACTGCGCTTCGTGCTCAAGCATGTATGGCTGCACTCAGCGCGTTTGAAATTTGCTTTCGCGACGGCCCGCCTGCTTCGCGATAGCGGGGTAGCGCGAGCGCTCCTGAAGTCCCGCATGGCCAGATTAATATCCCGGCGATTGGAATTCGGCCTGGCATTACTCGAAAGCTCATCTCCGAAATGGGTCAAACCCGGCAATCAATCTAACTCGCAGCGGGTAATTGAAAAGGCTACTACCGCAAACTCGCCAAGGGACTCCACCATGCTCTTTACGGGTTGCGTGGGCGCTGGACTCTTCTCGCGAGTGAACCAGGCCACCGTTCGCGTACTCGAAGCAAACTATTTTTCCGTGGAAGTTCCTTCCCAACAGGTTTGCTGCGGAGCCCTTCATGCGCATGCCGGAGATCTCGCCGGCGCCCGCATTCTGGCGCGAAGAAATATTGAAGCCTTCTCGGGTCCTGGAGACTTCCCAATAATTACCAACGCCGGTGGCTGTGGGGCGATGCTGGCATCTTATGGTCATCTGCTTGCTGACGAAGAACCATTTGCGGAGCAGGCACGTAAGTTCAGCGCACGCGTGCGTGATGTCAGCCAACAATTAGAAACTATTGAAATCAAGACATGTACGGACGGCGAAAGCCAACTGCTGACTTACGATGCCTCGTGTCATTTGCTTTACGGACAACATGCAGGTGAGGCGCCGATGAAGATGTTGGGCGCAGTTGCCGAATTAAAGTTCGCGAAGCTTGAAGGATCAGAAAGATGCTGCGGAGGCGCAGGGATCTACAACCTGCTCGAACCCGATTTGTCCAGACTTGTATTAGAAGAAAAGCTTTTGGAAATTCAAAAGACTGGGGCAAAAATTCTGGCGACGGGAAACCCCGGCTGCCAGATGCAGATAGGCGCAGGCGCAATTCTTTCGGGAATGGATCTAACAGTCTGTCATCCCGTGGAGTTGCTGGACGAAGCTTATCATCGCGCGGGTATTTATGACGCCACAGGTGATGAGCAATAAGAGAGCATCCCGCTGGTCATTTATCGTCAGTCACTGGGTACCGGTCCGTCGCCAAATGGTGATGGCCCAGGCTCATCCATAACCATCTATTATTCATTACTCAACAGTATTGGAATTCTCCCATTAAATACAATCGAGC
>CAAGKR010199707.1_pt1 | contig 22405 bp, 22 predicted proteins | sample 2556971 | NCBI WGS metagenome assembly CAAGKR01 (sample SAMEA5207829, study PRJEB30636) | soil metagenome | biome: forest; feature: boreal; material: soil | place: USA | collected 2011-09 | depth 1 m | reverse complement strand
GAATACGCACGCTCCGGTGCTCGCCGGCGCCTAGCATCTCGGCCACCCCAGGGGCGATCCGACAATCTATTTCTGGGCCAGGACACTAGCCAGTGTCCGGCTCCGGAGGCTAGGGCCGTTTACATTTCCATCATGCCCAGCGGACATGGATCTGACGGGATGGTGATCTCTTGATGGTATGTGCGCCGCCTTGAGCTCCAAAGTCCTGGTTGTCGACGACGAGGAGCACATCGTCGAGCTGGCCCGCCTCTACCTGACTCGTGAGGGATACGAGGTCGAGGGGGTGGGGGACGGGTCGCAGGCGCTGGCCCGGTTCAACCAGGTCAAGCCGGACCTCGTCGTCCTCGACATCATGCTGCCGGGTGCCGACGGCCTGGCCATCTGCAAGGAGATACGCAAGCAGAGCCAGGTGCCGATCATCATGCTCACCGCCAGGGATGAGGTCACCGACAAGGTGGTGGGCCTCGAGGTGGGCGCCGACGATTACCTCACCAAACCGTTCCATCCGCAGGAGCTGGTCGCCCGCGCCAAGGCCCTGTTGCGAAGGGCGCGCATCGAGCCTGACCAACCCAAGCTGATCCGCGCCGGCAAGCTCGAGGTGGACCTGGAACGCCACGAGGTGCGCCTCGCCCAGGCCAAGGTTCAACTCCGTCCCAAGGAGTTCGACTTGCTCGCGCTCTTGGCGCGCCATCCCGGTCGCGTCTTCCAGCGCAGCGAGCTTCTCGACCTCGTCTGGGGCTACGACTTCCCGGGCTACACCCGCACCGTCGATGTCCACGTCCAGCAGCTTCGCGAGAAGCTGGCGGCGGCACGCATCACAGATCCGAGCATCCAGACCGTGTGGGGCGTCGGGTACCGCTTGGAGCTGGCCGGCAGCTGACTCTGCGACTGCGCATACTGGCGGCCGCCGTCGGCATCGTCGCCGTGAGCCTGCTCCTCAGCGGTGCGCTGACCTGGGTCCTGGTTCGCAACCTCGAGGTTTCGGCCGCCCAGGGACAGCTCGACCTGGCCATCCAGGTCGATCACGTGTTGGTCCGCCACCAGGAGTGCCTGGTCCGCCCAGCGGCCGTGACCAACGAGGGCGCCACCACCTGCAAGCTCGACAACGCGGTCGACTACGAGGACCGCCTGGCCAGCCTGGCGGCGACTCTGAGCGCGGACAGGCTGCTGCTGCTCGATCGCCAACGAAGGGTCGTTTTCGACAGCGGCAGCCCGAACGCCACCGGACAGGTCATATCCATACAGGCGGCCAAGCGTGTCGCCAATGTCCAGGAGGCCCAGCCAACTCTCGGGGGGCAGACGTATCTGGCCGCAGCGGTGGCCCTTACCCCAGCGCGAGACCCTCTCGTAGCCGCGTACCTGTTGGTGGCGCGTCCTCGGGCGTCGGTCACCGCGGCCGCAGCCGGCGAGCTGGCACCGCTTCTGCTGGAGGCGGGAGGCGCGGCGTTGGTGGCGGCCATGCTTCTCGTGCTGCTCGTCAGCCGCTCGCTCACGCGGCCTCTCACCCAGCTGGCCGGCGCCGCGGAAGACATCGCCGCCGGCAACTATTCACGACGTGTTGGGATCCGCGGCCAGGACGAGATCGGGATGCTGGGCACCGCCTTCGATCGCATGGCCGAGGCCGTGGAACGTGCGCGCAGGGTCCAGCGCGAGTTCCTCGCCAACGTCTCCCACGAGTTGAAGACGCCGCTGACGAGCTTGATCGGTTTCAGCCAGGCCCTGGTCGACGGCAGCCTGAGGACCACAGAGGAGCGGTCGCGAGCGGCCAACATCGTGCACGAGGAGTCCGAGCGGGTGTTGCGGATGGCGCAGGAGCTCCTTGACCTGGCGCGCGTGGAGGCAGGCACGATCTCGCTGCACATCACGGCGGTCGACCTGGGTGGTCAGCTCGAACAGGAGCTGGAGATCGTGAGGCCGCGCGCCGACGGGCGCGGCCTTGCGCTCGCCATCGACGTGCCTTCGGACATCCCACCGGCGGCGGCGGACGCGGAGCGCCTGCACCAGATCCTGGACAACCTGCTGGACAACGCGGTCAAATACGCGCCGTCCGGATCGACCGTGACAGCACTCGCCAGGGTCACCGGCGGTTCCGTCGAGACCGTCGTCTCGAACCCGGCGGGCGTTCACCGGCCCGACCCGGAGAGGATGTTCGAGCGCTTCTACCGCGCCGACCCTTCACGGTCCGCCGCTGCGGGGGGCGTTGGTCTCGGGCTTGCGATCTCACGAGAGCTGGCGGTGGCGATGAAGGGCAGACTCTGGGCGGACTTCGACGACGCCGGCAACCTGCGCGTGCATCTCACGCTGCCGGCCGCGCCGGCGAAGTCTTAGTGTCCTGCCCCGAAAGTTAGACCGAAATGCCAGGGCAGCGCTGCGCGGTGCCCGCGGCACCCTGCGGGCTCATCCGATTTTCGGCCGAACCTCCCGAGCAGGACACTAGCTCGAGCTCGATCAGACCATGCGCGCGGCGCGTTTACACAACCATCATCCATAGACGACAAGGGCTTGAAGGTGTGGTGGTCTCTTTGAGGAGTGGTGAACGCCTCGCATATCAAACGAGAGTGCCGAAATCGTCTCCGCGAGGGGGCGCTTGTGCCCATGATCCTACGTTCACAACAGGTTCACAGCAAGGTCCCAGGGAAGCCCCATCGATGACCCTCAGCTTGTCTCGTATGGTCGTGCGTCGGCGGGTCTCAGCCAGCCTCTTGTTGGCGATTGCCATCGTGATGGTCCTGGCGCTCGGTGCCGTCGACGTCCAGGCCAAGCTGCGGGCCGGCACCTCCTCAGCCCTCGTCACTTCCTCGACCAAGGACCCAAGCCCCACGCAGACCAGCAGTGGGTCAAGCGACATCGGCACCATCGACGTCTCCACGGTGGCGCCGATCGTGGCCGCGCCACGCGACCTGAGCGTGCTGGCCACCGCGGCCCAGCAGGTGATTGCATCAAGCGGCGCCTCGGTTGGTGTAACGGTGGTCGAGCTCGGCGGTACGGACCCAGTCGTCTGGTCGGTGAACGCTAGCGAAGTCTTTACGGCTGCGAGCACGTACAAACTCGCCGCATTGATGCTCGAGGCGGAGAACATTGCCGCAGGCAACACAGACCCCAATGGTCTCGTCTGTTACCAGCCTGTTGACTACGAAGACGGCTGGTTCGACGACTATGCCGACGGCGCCTGCTTCACCCGCAACGAGCTGGCGCTGCGTGCGGGCAAGTATTCGGACAACACCGCCGGCCACATGCTCGTTCGCGACGTCGGCGGCGCCGACGCGCTCAACGTCTGGGCTGCTTCACTCGGGGCGACCAGCTCCGCCTTTTCCGTTGGCAACACCACCACCGCCGCCGACCTGGCCGCGTTGTGGCTGGCGGAGGTCCAGGGCACTATCGGCGGCGCTGCGGCGCAGGCGTGGCTGTACCCGCTGCTCACTGACACCAGGACTGAGAGCGGTGTCCCTGCTGGCGTGCCTGGCGGCGTGGTCGTGGTGCACAAGACGGGAACCATCGACCTGGTCGCCAACGACGCCGCGCTGGTCACGTCCGGTCCCGACGGACCTTATCTGGTGGTCGTGATGACCGATGCCCTTGGTGGGACGGAGGGCTGGCAGCTGATCGCCACCATCTCGGCCGAGGTCTGGGAGTTCGAGGCGTCGCGCTCTCAGTAGATCCGATCCGCGATCTCGTCAGGTTTCACGGGGTCGGCGGGACGATGAGGGTGACGGGGTTCTCGATCAGCCGCTTGACCTCGGCCATGAACTGAGCCGCGGTCGCCCCGTAGAACACCCGGTGATCTACCGACAGCGTCATCCGCATCACCTTGCCCGGAACGACGCGACCGTCGTCCACGACGGCGACGTCCTTGATCGCACCGACGGCCAGGATGGCCGCCTCTGGCGGGTTGATGATCGCGACGAACTCGTCAACGCCGTACATGCCGAGATTCGAAATAGAGAAAGTGGCGCCGCTGAGGTCACCCTCGGCCGGACGTCCGGAGCGGGCGCGCTCGATGACCTGCCGCGACTCGATGGAGATCTGGACCAGGTCCTTCGTGTCGGCGTCATGGACGACCGGGACCAGGAGCCCCATGCCCTGGCTGGGCGAGACCGCAAGGCCGATGTTGACCGAGCGCTTGCGCTGGAAGCGCCCGTCGACCCATGAAGAGTTGACCTCAGGGAACTTACGCAGCGCCAGCGCGCACGCCCGCACCAGGAAGTCAGTGATGGTCACCTTATCGGCGCCGGGAACGGAGTCCTTGAGCTGCTGGCGCATGCCCACGGCTTGATCGACGCGCGCCTCCACGGTGACGGTGAACTCGGGGACGGCCGCCTTCGACTCCGTCATCCGGCGCGCGATCGTGGCCTGCATGCGCGTGGGCTCGACGATCTCTATCTCCGGGCCCGCCGGACGTTGCGCCGGCACCGCTGACCGACGCGCCGCGGCGCCCTTGCCGCCCGCAGCGGCTTCGACGTCTTCCTTCACGATCCGGCCCTCAGGACCGGTGCCCTGGATGCCGGCCAGATCCACTCCGAGCTCGGCCGCGAGCCGCTTCGCCAGGGGAGAGGCCTTGACCGCAGCGCCGCCCGCAGCGCCGTCGCTGGCGCGGGTTACGGCCACCGTCTTCGACTTGGCGGCGGGGGCAGCCTCCGCAGCGTCGTCTGGGGTTTCCACCTCGGCCTTGGCGGGGGCAGCCTCCGCAGCGTCGTCTGGGGTTTCCACCTCGGCCTTGGCGGGGGCAGCCTCCTCGGCGTCGTCTGGGGTTTCCACCTCGGCCTTGGCGGGGGCGGCTTCCTGGGCCTCGACGGGGGTTTCCTCAGCGGCCTCGGCGGGCGCAGGCTCCTTAGCCTCGGCCGGGTCCGCCTCAGCCTTCACCTCGGCCGGTTCGGCTTTCGCCTTGGCCGGCTTGGCGTCGGCAGGTTTCGCAGCCTTGGCGGGCGCAGCGTCGCCCGCGGGCCCGATGCTGGCGATAGGGGCTCCAATCTTGGCCGGCACGCCGTTGGGGACGATGATCGACAGCACGCCGTCGTCCTCGGCCTCGAGATCGAACGTGGCCTTGTCCGACTCGACCTCGGCCAGGACGTCGCCCTTGTGGACCTCGTCGCCGTCCTTCTTCTTCCACGCGAGGACGGTGCCCTCTTCCATCGTGTCGGAGAGCTTTGGCATATTTACATCAGGCATTAGGTGAGGCCTCCCTTTCTCCCGACTACCCGGCGCGCAAGTCGCTTGATGTCCTCACTCGTGGGAATCGACGCCTTCTCGAGTGGCAGGCTGTATGGCATCGGGACCTGCGCGCCGCCCAGCCGGAGCACCGGTGCGTCGAGGTAGTCGAAGCATCGCTCCTGCACGCCCGCCGCGATCTCGGCGGTGACGCCATATGTCGACCAGCCCTCTTCCACCACGATGCAGCGGCTCGTTCGTCGCACCGATTCGACGATGGGCGGCCAGTCGATCGGGCGGATGGAACGGAGGTCGATCACCTCGACATCGATGTCCTCCTCCTCGAGCTGCTGCGCCGCCGCGTTGGCCAGTATCGACATGCGCGACACACCAACGATCGTCAGATCCGCGCCCCTGCGGCGGACCGCAGCCTGGCCGAGGGGGACGGTGTAGTCCCCATCGGGGACCATGCCTCGGACGTTGTACAGGCTCATGGACTCCAGGAAGATCACGGGGTTGTCGGTGCGGATCGCCGACTTGAGCATGCCCTTGGCATCCTCGGGCGTGGTCGGCGCCACGACCAGAAGGCCCGGGATGAGCCCGTAGAGGACCTCGAAGCTGTGCGAGTGCTGCGCCGACAGTTGGTGTCCTGCGCCGCCCGGCATCCGGATCACCAGGGGAACCTTGGCTTCGCCGCCGAACATGTAGCGGATCTTCGCCGCGTTGTTCACGATCTGGTCGTATGCCACCAGCGAGAAGTTGATCGTCATCATCTCCACCACCGGTCGCAGCCCGAGCATTGCGGCGCCGATGGCGGTGCCGACGATGACCTCCTCCGCGATGGGGGCGTCGACCACGCGCTCGGCACCGAAGCGGTCGAGGAGCCCATCGGTGACGCGATACGCACCGCCGAACTTGCCAATGTCCTCGCCGATGAGAAAGACCGAATCGTCGCGCTCCATCTCCTCGGCCAGCGCTTCACGGAGCGCGACGCGGTAGAGCTTCTCCTCCGAACCGTCCACCCTCCGGGGGGAGGCTTTGGGGAGACGGGCTGTAGCTGGCACATCCGCCATCAGAGTGGATCCCCGCGCAGCTCGGGCCGATCTTCCCACTCACCGGCATACGTGAACTTGTAGAGGTCCGCGGTGTCCGGGTCGGGGCTCTCATCGGCGAATCGGATGCTGTCCTGGACCTCGGCATCGACCTCCTGTCGGACGGTCTTGAAATACTCCTCCGTGGCGAGGCCGCTCTTTTCGAGCTCGTGCTCGAAGGCCACGATCGGGTCGGACTTGCGCCACCTCTCCTTGTCCTCGGCCGACCGGTACTTGTCGGGGTCGACGACCGAATGCCCCTTGAAGCGGTAGCAAAGAGCTTCGATGAACCGTGGCTCGGAGTCGGCGCGCGTCTTCTCGACGATCTCACTGGTCCTCAGCATCACCTCACGCAAATTCATGCCGTCGACCTGGATCGACTCCATGTCGTACGCGCACGCCTTCTTGTAGATGTCCTTGACGGCCGAGGCGGCCTCGACCGGGGTCCCCATGCCATACCGGTTGTTGATGCAGAACCAGACCACCGGCAGCTTGAACACCTTGGAGAAGTTCAGGGACTCGTGAAACGCGCCGATGTTGGTCGCGCCGTCGCCGAACATGCAGAACACGACGTCCTTCTTCTTGTTGTACCTGACCGCCCATCCGCCGCCCACGGCCAGCGGCAGGTGACCGCCGACAATCCCGTAACCACCCATGAACCGTAGGCCGGCGTCGAACATGTGCATCGAGCCGCCGCGGCCGTGCGAGGTGCCGGCCTCCTTGCCAAAGAGCTCGGCCATCACGGCCTTTGGGTCGATCCCGCGGGCGATCGCGTGCCCGTGCTCGCGGTAGCTCGTGAAGATGTAGTCGGTCGGCTTGAGTGGGAGGATGCCGCCGACGACGGTCGCCTCCTCGCCGATGTTGAGGTGGCAGTAACCGCCGATCTTGGCCTTGGTGTACTGCTCCTGGGCGCGCTCTTCGAATCGCCGGATCAGCTGCATCTTGCGGTGGAGCCCGAGCAGGTAATCGCGATTCTCCTTCGTGAGCTCGAGCGCCTTGGGCGTGATCGCGGTGGGGGGTGGGGGAGACTTGACTGTAGCGATCATCTGCTGCTCACGATTCTGCGCTGGTGAGGTCTCTGCGGGTGCAGAAGCCCGGAGGGGGGAGGGTTGTATCTTGGGCGCCTGCGGCGCGCGCCGGTTGGCGATGTGGATGGCCCGGCCCTGGGCCGCCAGGGCCGCCTCCATGAGCGCCTCCGGCAGCGTGGGATGCGCGTGGATGGTCAGGTCGAGCTGCTCCAGCGTGAGCCCGTTCTGCACCGCCAGCGTCGCCTCCGCGATCAGGTCGGTGGCGCGGGGCCCGATGATATGGGCGCCGAGCAGGCGACCCGATCGCGCATCGGCGATGACTTTGACGAAGCCCTCCGACTGGCCGAGAGTGAGCGCCCGTCCTGAGGCGGCGAAGGGGAAGCGGCCCACCTTCACATCCAGCCCGCGTTCCTTGGCCTCCTTCTCTCCGAGCCCCACGTGGGCGATCTCCGGGTCGGTGTAGATGCAGTTCGGCGCGGCATGGAGGTCGGGGGTGCGGTTGCTATGACCAGCAATGTTCTCGACCGCGCACACGCCTTCATACGACGCGACGTGAGCGAGCATGATGCCGCCGATCACATCGCCGATCGCCCAGACGCCAGGTGCGCTTGTGCGCAGCTGCGCGTCCACCACGACCCGCCCGCGCTCCAGCTTCACGCCGGCCTCCTCGGCTCCGAGTCCCTCCGTGTACGGCGCTCGGCCGACGGCGAGCAGGACCTGGTCGGCGTCGACGGCGCCGCCCTCGCCGCCCTCGGAGAACCGCACCTGGAGGGCGCCCTTGACCTTCGCCACCTCGGCGACCTTGCTGTTCGTGTGGATTGTGCCCCCGAGGCCGGACAGGTGCTTGGCGTAAACGCTCACGAGGTCGGCGTCCACCATCGGGAGCACCTGGGGCAGCATCTCGATGACGGTCACCTTGCTGCCGAGCGCGGCGAACATGGCGGCGAACTCCATACCGACCACGCCGCCTCCGATGACGGCGAGCCGCTCGGGGACCGCCTTCAACTCCAGCACCTGGTCGGAGTCGACCGTGTGCTCGACGCCTTTCAGCGGAATTCGCGCGATCGCCGAGCCGGTCGCGATCACGATGTCCTTGGCCGTGATGCGATCGCCGGCGACCTCCACGGTGCCTTCGCCGCCAAGTCGCGCCGCGCCCCGGATGACGGTCACCCCGCCGGCCTTGAGCAGGCCCTCAACGCCTTTGACGAGCTGATCCACGACCGCGCTCTTACGCTTTTGGGCGGCAGCCCAGTCGAAGCCGATCTTGGCGGCGATGACGCCGAATTCGGCGCCGACCTTGGCGAGGCTGTACAGCTCGGAGGACTGCAGCAGCGCCTTGGTGGGAATGCAACCGCGCACAAGGCAGGTGCCGCCAAGCCGGTCCTTCTCAACGACCGCAGTCTTGGCGCCCAGCTGTGCCGCCCGCAGGGCAGCGACGTAGCCACCCGGTCCACCGCCCAGAATCACGACGTCAAATGAAGCAGCCACATATAGCTCCTATCTATGTAGGGTATCGGCGTTGATTATGGCGAGGGCCCGGGCCCTGCTGCCGGACGCGAGGCGTTGGGTATGTAACGGTTGGTGATCGGCATGCGCCGATCTCGTCCGAAAGCGCGCGGCGTGATCTTGATGCCGGGCGGCGACTGCCGGCGCTTGTACTCGCTGCGGTCGACCAGCTGGATCACGCGCGCCACCGTCTCGGGCCGGTTGCCGGCCGCCACCAGCTCTTCTGGCCCCAGGTCTTGTTCTACGTAGCCGCGCAGGATGGGGTCCAGCTCCTCGTACGGCGGCAGGCTGTCTGAGTCCTTCTGATTCGGCTTGAGCTCAGCGGAAGGCGGCTTGGTCAGGATGCGCTCGGGTATTAGTTGATGAAGTGCGCCCTGCGCGCGCCCGGCCCGGCTGACCGTGTTCCGGTAGCGGCACAGCTGATAGACCATCGTCTTGGTGATGTCTTTGAGCACCGCGAAGCCGCCCGCCATGTCGCCGTACAGCGTGCCGTAGCCGGTCGCGAGCTCCGACTTGTTGCCCGTAGTGAGCACGATGTAACCGAACTTGTTGGAGAGGCCGTGCAGGATCGTGCTCCGGATTCGCGGCTGGATGTTCTCCTCGGCGACTCCCGGCTGCGTGCCATGGAACGCTCCGGCAAGAATCTCCTCGAATGCCCGATGCGCGGGCTCGATGGGAAAGTCGAGGAGCTGTATCCCGAGCGCCTCGGCCACCAGCCCGGCGTCTTCGAGGCTCTCGGCTGACGTGTATCGCGACGGCATGCGCACGCCGATCACGTTTTCCGGGCCGAGCGCGTCCGCGGCGATGGCGGCGGTGAGCGCGGAGTCGACCCCTCCGGAAAGTCCGACGACGGTCTTTATGAATCCCTGCTTGCGGACGTAATCGCGGGTGCCCAGGACGACAGCGGCGTAGACCTCGGCAGGCCCCTCCAGCGGCGCCTTGACCGCAGCCGGGAGTGCAGGCTTCGGCTTGGGCAGGACGCGTGGAGAGACCGGCACCTCGGTCACCTCGAGCTCCAGCCGCGCAGCACCCTCGGCCTCGTGGCGGATGTTCTCGTTCGGCCTGTGAAAGGGCACCGAGCCAAGGTCGACATCGCAGACGAGCAGCTCCTCCTGGAATGAGGACGCGTGCGCGAGCACCTCGCCCTGCGGTCCGAAGATCACGCTGTTGCCGTCGAAGACCAACTCGTCCTGGCCGCCGACGGTGTTCACCCAGGCGATGAACGCGCCGTAGTCAGCGGCCCGGCCGGCGACCATCGCCTCGCGCGGGGCGCGCTTGCCTTCGTGATAGGGCGACCCGTTGATGTTGATCATCAGCTCGGCGCCGTGGTCGGCCTGCCAAGCCATCGGGCCGGACGGGTACCAGCAGTCCTCACACACCGAGACCCCGACCCGCACGCCCGCCAGTTCGAAGATCGGACAGCGGTGGCCTGGTGTGAAGTAGCGCTGCTCGTCGAAGACTCCGTAGTTGGGCAGGAACACCTTGTGGTACACGGCTTTGAGCTCGCCGTCGTGGATGAAGGCCGCAGCATTGAAGATGTCGCCGTCCTCATCCACGAACCCCACGACCGCGGAGATGCCCTTCGTCGCCTGGACCAGGAAGTCGAGCTGCTTCAGGTTGTCGCGAACGAATGCCGGCTTCAGGACCAGGTCCTCGGGTGGATAGCCGGTGATGACAAGCTCGGGGAAGCAGACCAGGTCGGCGCCCTCTTCGCGAGCGCGGCCGATCCAGTCGACGATCAGGCCGGCGTTCCCCACCAGGTCGCCGACGGTCGGGTTTATCTGTGCCAGCGCGATTCGCAGGACCCGGGCCACAGAATCATTTTGGACCGCAGGCCTGGTTACGATTGGGCTGGTTGAATTACTTCGAACGACTCCGCGTGCTCTCGGCGGAGCGCCACAGCCTCGTCTGTGTCGGTCTGGATCCTGACCCGGAGCGCATCGAGGGCGGCGCCGCGGGCGCGCTTCGCCACTGCCGTGAGGTCGTCCGTCAGACCGAGGAGCACGCCTGCTGCTTCAAGCCGAACAGCGCATTCTGGGAGCAGTACGGTCCTGCCGGCTTGGAGGCGTTGCTGGAACTGAGACGCGCGGCCCCGCAGACGCCCTTTCTGTTGGACGCCAAGCGAGGCGACATGGGCAACACGATGCGCGCGTATGCGCGCGCGGTCTTCGAGACGATGGCCATGGATGCAGCGACCGTGCACCCGTACATGGGTGCCGATTCGATCGAGGAATTCGCGCGCTACGGGGATCGCGGGGTTTACGTGGTGTGTCGATCCTCCAATCCCGGCGCCTCCGACCTCCAGCACCTCGAGGCCGGAGGCAGGCCCCTCTACGCGCAGGTCGCCGCCCTCGCCGAACGCGTCAACGCCAACGGCAACGTCGGCCTGGTGGTCGGCGCCACGGCTCCGGCCCAGATCGCAGAGCTGCGCCAGGCAACCAAGCTGCCTTTCCTGATCCCAGGTGTCGGCGCCCAGGGTGGTGACTTGGAGGGCTCCGTTCGCGCGGCCTGGAACGGCGACGCCGCCTCCTGCCTGATCTCTTCCAGCCGCGGCGTCCTCTACGCGGAGAGCCCGGCGCGGGCTGCCGCGGCCTTGAAGGCGGAGATCAACGCCGTGGTCGGAGCCAGGAGGTGAGGCCAGAGATGCCGACCGGATCTTCGGCGCCCATGCGGCCCCACCTCCCATGAGCGATCGCCGCCACACCGCCCGCCTGGTGCTGACCGGCCACATCATCGACTCGATGATCCTGCCTCAGGTCATGGACATGGTCATGGACCTGGGCGGCAACTTCACCATCGAGGAGCTCAAGGTGGGTCAGCACAAGACCGACACGTCGCTTTGCCGGATGGAGGTTGCCGCCGGCTCGGCGGCCCAACTCGACCGGATCGTTCGCCGCGCGCGCGCCCTGGGCGCGACGGCCGAGTCGGAGCAACCGGCCAAGGCGGACAAGGTCACGACTGAAGGAGTCTTTCCTGAGGGCTTTTATTCGACCAGCAACCTTCCGGCCGAGGTGCTGATCGGAGGGCGGTGGGTGCCGGTCGAGCAGATCGAGATGGATTGCGCGATCGCGGTCGACCGCAAGGCGGAACGTGCGTGGTGCATCCCCTTCCAGGGCGCCAAGCCCGGGATGGAGGTCGTGGTCGGCTACGAGGGGGTGCGCGTCACCCCGCTCGAGCGTTCACGACAGACCGAGATCTTCAGCTTCATGGCCAGCGAGGTCTCCGCGGAAAAGCCGAAGAAGGTGCTGATCGGTGGCATCGCTGACGAGATGCGCCACATCCGCCAAACCGGCGGCCGGATCGTCGTCGTGGCCGGACCCGCGGTCGTCCACACCGGCGCCGGTCGCTACCTGTCGAAGCTGATCGAGCTGGGCTTCGTGCAGGTCCTGTTCGCCGGCAACGCGCTGGCCGTCCACGATGTCGAGTCGGCTCTGTTCGGGACCGCGCTCGGCATCAACATCGAGAGCGGCGTGGCGATGGAGCACGGGCACGAGAACCACATGCGCGCCATCAATCGTGTGCGCGCAGCGGGTGGGCTTCGGCAGATGGTCGAGAGCGGACAGCTCACGTCGGGGGTGATGAAATCGGCCATCGACCACGGAATCGAGATCGTGCTCGCGGGATCGGTGCGCGACGACGGACCGCTGCCCGACGTCATCACCGACATGATCGAGGCCCAGCAGCGGATGCGCGCGGCGCTCGTCGGGGTCCGCCTGGCGCTGATGCTCTCCACCATGCTGCACTCGATCGCCACCGGCAACATGCTGCCGGCGGGAGTGCGCACCGTTTGCGTCGACATCAATCCTGCTGTCGTGACAAAACTGGCCGACCGTGGGACCTGGCAGTCGATCGGCCTCGTGACGGACGTGGAATCCTTCTTGCGCGAGCTGGCGCTTGTGATAGAAACTGGTACCCATGGGTAAAGGACGCGACAAGCAGGGGCGAGAAGCCAAGAAGAAGAAGAAGGTCAAGTTGCCCGGAGGCGCGCCGGGAGCAGACGTCCAGTTCCGTCACCACCCGGTGGTGATCAGCCAGCCCGAACCACCGCCGAAATCGGAGGGATGAGGGAAAACCAGACTGTTTTCCCTCATCGCCGGGTCGGCTTCCCCGACGCGGACCCGGCCCTTGAGCCCATCACGACGAAGGCGTCGCGGTTCTTTAGGGGCGGCGCTCCCATTCCCGGGATGGGATTTCCAGAAAAGTTCTCCTCGCAACGCTGGGTGGCGTTAGAGCGCGGCCTGGGTGACGGCCGGAATAAATCCGGCCTACCTGCCCCGCTGGGCGCGACGCAGGTCAACCCCTGCTTGACACGATGACGCAATGCGGCGTACCGTTCGTGATCAGAACGGTACGTACCAGTACTGACGGGTTGAAGCAACAGGAGCCCACGACATGGTTTCGTTCGAACTCAGCGACGAGCAGCGTGAGATCAGGGACTGGGTCCATGACTTCGCCGAGAAGGAGATCCGCCCGGTGGCGGCCCAGTACGACGAGACGGAAGAGTTCCCCTGGCCGGTAGTCAAGAAGGCGGCCGAGGTGGGGCTCTACGGCCTCGAATTCCTTCAGCAGACCCACGCCGACGCGACCGGGATCATGCCCGCGCTGGTGGCCGAGGAGCTGACCTGGGGCTGCGCGGGCATCGCGCTGGCGCTGCAGGGCACCGGGCTTCCGATCGCGGCGATCTTCTCGCAGGGCACACCCGAGCAGATCGTCACCTGGCTTCCGGTCTGCTTTGGCACCGTGGAGAAGCCTGCGGTCGGCGCTTTCGCAGTGACCGAGCCCGATGCGGGCTCGGACGTGTCCTCGATGAAAACGAGGGCGGTGCGCAAGAACGGCGATTGGGTCATCAACGGCCAGAAGGTGTTCATCACCAACGGAGGCATCGCCGGTGTCCATGTCGTGGTGGCGGCGGTCGAACCCGAGCTCGGGACGCGCGGTCAGGCCAGCTTCGTCGTCCCGCCCGGCACCAAGGGCATCCGCCAGGGCAAGAAGGAAAGGAAGATGGGTATCCGCGCGTCCCACACCGCCGAGGTCCTTTTGGAGGACTGCACCATCCCGCTGGAGAACGTGCTCGGCGGCATGGAGAAGCTAGAAGCCAGGCTGGCCCGCGCACGCGAGGGCACGCACCAGCGTTCTTCAGGCGCCCTGAAGACGTTCGAGCTTTCGCGGCCCATCGTGGGCGCCCAGGCCCTTGGCATCGCGCGTGCCGCTTTCGAGTTCGCGCTGCACTATGCCAAGGAGCGCAAGCAGTTCGGCCGGGCCCTGATCGAGAACCAGGCGATCGCCTTCATGCTCGCCGACATGGCGACGGAGATCGAGGCCACCCGCGCGCTGATCTGGCGGGCCCTGTGGGAGGGTCGCAACGGTGGCGAGTTCAAGAAGGCTGAGGGCTCGATGGCGAAGCTGAAAGCGGGCGAGGTTGCCGTTAAGGTCACCGACCAGGCGATCCAGATCTGCGGTGGCTATGGCTACATCCGCGACTTCCCGGTCGAGAAGTGGCATCGGGACGCCAAGATCTACACCCTCTTCGAGGGCACCAGCGAGATCCAGCGGCTGGTCATCTCACGGGCGCTGGCGCGCGACTAACTCTGTGAGCGTGACGCAGGCGGCGGTCGCGGGCATCAGCGCGGAGGCCCGCCGCGAGGCGAGGCAGCTCGGGCGCGAGCGGCGCCTGATGGAAGCGGCGCTGGCGCTGTTTGCGGACCGTGGCTACCACCTGACCTCGGTCGAAGACATCGTCGCCCGGGCGCGGATGTCCAAGTCAGCGTTCTACGAGCTCTTCGACTCCAAGGAGCACTGCTTCCGCGAGCTGCTAGCCCAGGAAGGCGGCGCTCTGATCCATGCCGTCGTCAGTGCCGCCGCGGGTGGCGAAGACCACCGGGATCGCATGCGCCGCGGCATCAGCGCGTTCGTGAGCGCGTGTTTCAAGCAGTCGGCGCTCGCTCGGTTGATTCTGGTGGAGTCAGTTGGGCTGAGCCCGTCGGTGGAGGAGGTTCGCCATCAGCTGCAGGGCCGCTTCGCGCACATGGTCGCCGAGGAGATCCGACTCGCCCTGCTCGACGATCCCTTCTACCGCGACCATGATCCGCAGGTGTTCGGCCGCGCAGTCGTGGGCGCCGTCAGCGACGCGGTCGGCTACTTTCTGACCCACCCCGGCATGGACGCGGAGTCACTGTCGGCCAGTCTCTGCCACATCTTCGCGCCGTAGCCCGCTTACAGGGCCAAGCATGGGCGGGCGAGTGCGCCGAATCTACGATTCCGACCCCGCCGCGTACCACCGTGGAATGTTATTGCTCACGCAGCGTCTGCTGGCGGGGAGAAGGCGGAAGGTGGGGGAGATGGTGCGCGGGAGGCTCCTAGATGTCGGCTTCGGCACCGGCCTCAGCCTGCCGTACTACTCGAACGATGTTGAGGTGTTCGGTATCGACGCCAGCCCCCGGATGCTGCAGTTCGCGCGTCGCGAGGCCTCCGCGCATGACCGCCGCGTCGAGCTGGTGGTCATGGATGCCGAGCGGCTGGCTTTTCCCGACCACTGCTTCGATTCGGTGGCGTTCAACCTGTGCCTGTGCACCACGCCCGACCCCGAAGAGGCGGTGCGCGAAGCAATACGCGTGGCCAAGCCGGGGGCGCCGATGGTCTTCCTGGAGCACGTCCGGAGCCACCTGCTGCCCGTGGCCCTGGTTCAAGAAGCACTCAATCCGCTCCTGGTCGCGCTGCAGGAGGACCATTGGAATCGGCGCACATCCGACGTCGTGAGGCGCGCCGGGGTCGAGATCGAATCCATCGACCGCTGGCTCCTGGGCTTTTTCAACCTGATCCGCGGGCGTGCGCCCACCGGCCGAACGGCCACGACGATCTAGGCCATAGACCCTGGGGGTTGTAATACGAACACCTGTTTGGTACACTGCCAATGGAAACATGCGTACGCTCAGCACCCAGGTCCGCCTCCGACGCCTGATTCGCGCCTATTCCGAGGCGTTGGACCGGCTGCTCTCTGAGCCATCAGAGCGCGACATGGCCGGCTCGATCGTCTCCAGGCTGCTACAGCTGGCGGCCGACGTCCGCGAGTCCTGGCGCCGCGAGAGCCTCGCCGGACGTCCCGCCGAGCCCCTCAACGGCTTTGTGGCGGACGCGCTGCGCACAGCCGAGTTCGCCATCGCCGGCCTATCGCAGAGTGGCGCCGATCTCGAACTGCTCGGACGCGACTTCGATGAGGCGGCGCTGCCGCTCGAGGTCTTCCTGCGCGGCCTGGACGCCGAGCCGGCGCTCGTACGCTCGGCCTGAGTCGAAGGCGGCATCGAGCTCGACCTGGCGGAGCGCAACCGCTATGAGTGGGGCACGGAGCTCAGCTGGCCCTGGATGGCGTGACCCTGCTTAGACGAATCACTTCGATCAATGACAGCAGGTTGATCCTGGCACTTGATCTCCAGGAGAACCTGCGTAAGGCCGACGAATTCGCTGATAACATCTTGAAGCAGTTCGATGAGAGGGTGGCGAAGATGGGCCAGCCAGTTCAGCGGCAGGGCGTGATGTCCGTCCTCGGCCTGTACTTCTTGGGACTGGAATGGCTGCGCAAGCCCACATCGGAACTCCTGCTCGGCGAGGGTGAGGACGCCGAACACATTGCGTCGGTGATCGCGAGTAAGGCGAAGTCGGAATCCAAAGAAGCGGAGGCACCCGTATGAAAGACAAACCCGTCGTCGAGCATCGAAAGCAGAAGCTCTGTCTATGCCAGCTCGCTCCCACTTCGAAGGTGTTCTTGAAGGCGACCCATCAGCACAACACTGAGGGTCAGTCGGAGTACAAGTGCTGGATGTGTGGCAGGACGGCCTATCTGACGGCCTGAGCGGAGTCCGACCGTTCGAAAAGGGCTGGCAATGTGGGCCCCGTCACGCGCCGCCGCACGCGACGACCCGGTTCCGGTCACAGAGGATGATGCCCGGGTCGCCGATGGTTGCTACGTATAACAGTCATTATCAGCACCAATGTGGCAGATCCAACCCCGGCCTTCGGCGGCCTCCTGACCACTCTCCCCTGCGTACGATCTGCCAAATGCAGGCATCCCGTGGAGGTGGCGATCGGTAGAGAGCGCTGCATGCTCGGAGGTGACCCCGAATACGTGATCACCGTTTCAGCTCGGGTGTAGCGCTTTCTGCATACGGTTGCGATCGATCCGGCCCTCCGCCGCCACGTGGCCATCCACGAGGACGACGGGAACCCGCCAGTCGTATAGCGCGTAGAGCGCGTCGTCTGCATCGACGTCGGCCAGCTCAGGTTCCACGCCAAGCTCCCGAAGGAGGTCGAGCGCCTTGTCACAGAGGTGGCACCCCTGGCGGGTGACCAGCACCACACGCATGGCCCTGAGGCTACTACAGGGCTGCGCCCTAGGCCGGCAGGCGCAGGGTCTCCCCCACGTCGATCACAGGGCTTTGCAGGCCGTTGGCGCGCTCGATATCGACCACCCGCGCGCGCACATCGTCCGAAGGATAGTGGGCGGCCGCGATGGCCCACAGCGTGTCACCGGGCTGGACGACGACTGTGACGTCTGCTTGGGAGCTACCTCCCAGCGCGACCTTCGCCAGCACCACGCTGAAGGCAATCACGGCCATCAGCACGAGCGCCCATTGCCGCAGGTGCCGGACGCCGCTCGCGCGGCGGGAGCTGAGAGGGCGGATTCCGTAGCCGGCTGCGTACATCTGTTCGACGAACTTTACCGAACGGGCGTTCGTTTGTCAACCAGATCGAACAAAGGTTTGCACTCCTCCGGCGATGGTGCTAGCATGGCCGCAACGTCCCCCACTACGCCTTGGAGATGACACGAAATTGACCGATCAACTCACCGAACGCCAGACCAAGATCCTCGACTACATCCGCTACGTCACGCGTATCCGCAACTACCCGCCAAGCGTGCGTGAGATCGGCGAAGCCGTCGGCCTGAGCTCCAGCTCGACCGTGCACAACCATCTGAACCAGCTGGAGCGACGCGGCCTGATCCGCAGGGATCCCAGCAAGTCGCGCACCGTCCAGCTCGTGCAGGACGTCGCGGTCGATTCACAGCGCCGCAACGCCATCTCCGTGCCGGTCGTGGGCAACGTGGCGGCAGGCGTGCCGATCCTCGCCGAACAGAACATCGAAGACCACGTCCTGCTGTCTCCCGAGCTCGCTCAGGAAGGCAATTTCCTTCTGCGCGTTCGTGGCGAAAGCATGATCAACGCCGGGATCCTGGACGGGGACCTGGTCTTGGTGCGCCCACAGCAGGAAGCGCCCAACGGCGCCATCGTTGTCGCTCTCGTCGACGGCGATGCGACCGTGAAGCGGTTCGAGCGCGGCAACGGCCACGTCCGCCTCATCGCCGAGAACCCGGCTTACGAACCTATCGTGACGACCAATGTGAGCCTCGTCGGCATCGTTCGCGGGGTGATCAGGCTCTTCCGGTAGCGGCCGCCGCGTAAGCCTCGAACCTTCGCGCTGCGTGGCGCGGCACCCAACCCCACGCCCGGGTGCCTCCCTCGACGTATTCGGTTCGCTCGACTCCGCCAATCTTGCGGAGGGCGGCGAGCACGCCCTCTCGCCCGTACGGCACCAGGATCTCGACAGCCATCGTGTCGCCACGACTCGATTGGTCCATCGCCGCCAACAGCTCAGGGAAGCCGGTGCGCCTGGTGGCCGAGATGGCGACGGCACCCGGGTAGCGGCTCGAAAGCGAGCTGATAGCCCGGCGTCGCGCCGCAGGGCCAAGCAGGTCGACCTTGTTCAGCGCCACGACCCTCGGCTTGTCGCCGGCACCTAGGTCGGCGAGGACCTGCTCGACGGTCTCCGCCTGCTCATCGGCCGTCGGTGAGCTGGCATCCAGCACCTGGACGATCACGTCCGCCTCGGTCACGACTTCCAGGGTCGCGCGGAAAGCCGCCACGAGGTCTGTCGGCAGTTTCTGGATGAAGCCGACGGGGTCGGTGAGAAGCAGCCCCCGCCCAGGCGGCAGCGCAACCCTTCGTGTGGTCGGATCCAGGGTTGCGAACACGCGATGTTCGGCGTGAACGCTTGCCCCGGTCAGCGCGTTGAGCAGGGTCGATTTGCCGGCGTTGGTGTAGCCGACGATCGCCGCCGTCTCCAGCTCCGCCCGTCTGCGTCCCGTTCGCTGCTGATGACGCTGGGAGCGCACCTGCTCGATCTCGTGTTCGACGTCCCGAATGCGTTTGCGGATCCGCCTGCGCTCCACCTCTATCTGCTGCTCGCCGGCGCCACCACGAGCACCCAGGCCGCCTCGCTGGCCGCCACGTTGGCCGCCGGTCTGGCGGTCGTATGCGTACGCACCGATCAGCCGGGGCAGGAGGTGGTGCAGCCGCGCCGCCTCGACTTGCAGGCGGCCCTCATGCGTGCGCGCGTGTTGGGCGAAGATCTCCAGGATCACCTCGGTCCGATCGAGCACTCGTGTCTTGAGCTCGCGTTCGAGGTTGCGCTGCTGTCGAGGGCTCAGGTCCTCGTTGCAGATGACGAGGTCGAAGCCGCCCTCCAACTTCAGCTCGCGCAGCTCTTCGACCTTGCCCATGCCGATGAAGTGGGCCGGGTCGACCGTGCGTCGCTGCTGGATGTCCGAGCCGACGACCTCCGACCCCGCTGTGCGCGCCAGGTCGGCAAGCTCCACCATCTGATCGCGAACCAACTCCGGGGTCGTTCCCGGAAGCAGGACGCCGACCAGGTACGCCCGCTCGCGCGGCAGCTTGGTCGTGATCAGAGCTTGAGCTTCCTCAGCCGCGTCATCGCTTCCTCGAGGCGTGCATCGGGGGCGGTCACCGACAGCCTGAAGTAGCCCTCGCCGTGGGCGCCGAAGCCGACGCCAGGCGTGATGTTGACGCCAACCTGGTCCAGCACGTGGCCCGCGAAGCCGATCGAGTCGTATCCGGCCGGCACCGGCGCCCAGACGTAGAAGGTCGCCCGCGGAGGCTTGATCTTCCAGCCCAGGCCGTTCAGGGTGTCGGCGACCAAACGGTGACGCCGTGCGTACGTCTCGCACGCGGCGCGCGTCTCTTCCTCTCCCCCATTCAACGCTTCGATGGCCGCCCACTGGACGGCCTGGAAGATGCCGGAATCGATGTTCGTCTTCAGCTGGCCGATCAGCCCGACAAGATCGGCGCGGCCGCACACCCAGCCGATTCGCCATCCGGTCATGTTGTAGGTCTTGGAGAGAGAGTGGACCTCCAGACCGACCTCCTTGGCGCCGGGGATCTCGAACAGGCTGAGCGGGCGATAACCGTCGAAGGCGATCTCGGAGTAAGGGGCGTCGTGACACAGCACGATGCCATGCCGGCGGCAGAAGTCGACCGCGCGTTCGAGGAACTCCCGGCCGGCCACGGCCGCGGTTGGGTTGTTCGGGTAGTTGAGCCACATGAGCCTGGCGCGCTGGGCCACGTCGTCGGGGATCGCGTCCAGGTCCGGCAGCCAGTTGTTCTCCAGCGTCAGCGCCATCACGTAAGGGTCTGCGCCCGCCATGATGGCCCCGGTCGCATAGACCGTGTAGCCGGGATCCGGCGCGAGCACGACGTCACCCGGATCGACCAGGGCCAGCGGCACGTGACTGATGCCGTCCTTGGAACCCAGCGTGGGCAGGATCTCGGTGTTGGGCTCGAGAGTCACATCGAATCGTTCGCGGTACCAGCCGGCGATCGCCTCTCGCAACTCGGTGAGGCCGAAGTAGGAAGGGTATCGGTGGTTGGCGGGGTCGGCGGCAGCCTCTTGGAGGACGCTCACGATGCGCTGCGGTGTGGGCAGGTCGGGATCGCCGATACCGAGCGAGATGACGTCGATCCCCGCCCTCTTCTTCTCCTGGACCTTGCGATCGATCTCGGCGAACAGGTACGGCGGGATGCGGCCCAGACGCTGCGCGCCGGCGCCGGCGGTTCTGCTCAAATCCACTCCTTCAAGTAGTTGAGGATAGCGGGCATCGGAGGCGCGCCCTGCGCGGGCCCGGCGTCCGGCTCGAGCTGGAACCACCGCACGCGAGGATCGCGGCGCCACCACCGCAGCTGGCGCCGCGCGTAGCGTCGGTTCGACTGCGCCATCGCGGCCGGCAGCTCATCAAGCGTGAGCTCGCCACGTAAGTGGGCCAGGGCTTCGGCATAGCCGATCCCCGACAGCACCGGCGCCGAGGCCGGCACGCCCGCATCAAGGGCCGCCTTCGTCTCGGCGACCAACCCCCTCTGCACCTGCTGGCGGCTTCTCTCCGCAAGCCTCCGGTCGACCACCTCCAGGTCCGCCGTCAAGCCGATGCGCAGCGCTGTCCATGGCGGTGGAGTGCGTTCGCGGAGACGTCGCAGGGGAGGGCCCGCCGCCATCAGGACCTCGATCGCGCGGATCATGCGTACCGGGTTTTGCAAATCCACCCCGGGATCGGGATCGAGGGCCAGCAACCGCTCGCGCAGCGATGCCGGGTCCAGTTGCTGCAGCTCTTTTCGGAGCACAGGGTTGGGGGGCACGCCGGTGAGGCTGAAGCCGTCGCACAGCGCGTCGACGTACAGCATGGTCCCGCCTTCGACGATCGGCAGCCGGCCGCGGGCGGTGATGTCGTCGATGGCTGCTCGCGCGCCCTCCAGGTACTGTGCGGTGTTGAACGTCGAGGCCGGATCGATGAAGTCGATCATGTGGTAGCGCACCCGATGTCGTTGCTCGGGCGCCGGCTTGTTGGTGGCAATGTCGAGCCGCCGGTACACCTGCCTGGAGTCGGCGACAACGATCTCCGCGCCCAGTTCCAGAGCGAGCTGGAAGGCCAGCTGGGACTTGCCGATGCCGGTCGGGCCGACGATGACAGGGACGGGGAGTATGGCCGCTCTAGCCCCTCAATAGTTGCGGCGGAAGTGACGCGTCAGGTCCTTCCACTCCACCAGCAGCCGGGTCGGCCGGCCGTGCGGGCACGTGACCGACTCCTCCGTGGTCTCCAGGTCGGCGAGCAGCCTTCGCTGCTCGGGCGGGTCCAGGACGTCGCCGAAGCGGACCGCGGAGTGGCACGCGAGCGCCGCTGCGGCCTTCTCCAGCGCTCCGTCGCCGCGGTTTTCGCTCAGCGCTGCCAGCGTCTCCTGCACCGCCGCAGTGGCCCGGCCCGCGGGCATCTCCACCGGCACCGCTGTGATGCGTAGGCTGCGCGGCCCGAACTCCTCCAGCTCCAGGCCGAGGCCGGCCAGTTCCGCACGGTGGTCAGCGGCGGCGGCCATGAGCGCCGGCTCGACGTCCACCGCCTGAGCCATCAGCAGGGGCTGGCTCATGCCCCGGCCGCTTCGAAGCCGCTCCAGCAACCGGTTGTAGAGGATGCGCTCATGCGCCGCGTGCTGGTCGACCAAAACGAGCCCCTCCGGACCCTCGGCCACCAGGTAGCCGGCCCCGACCTGGCCAATCGGGCGGAGCATGACTCCGGCCGCCGGCCGACTGGGAGAGGTTTCCGACGTGGCGAGCCCCGTGGCCGCCTCGTGAAGTGTGAGCTGAGCTCTGGAACCTTGCGCGGACACGGGCGAGTTGGGCGCCGCGGCCCGGTAGCGAAAGGGTTCGCTGCCGCCAAGTGCAGAGCGGACCGCTCTTTGCAAGGCGGAGAAGACAGCACCCTCGTCACGGAAGCGGACCTCTCTTTTCGCAGGATGGACGTTGACG
>CAAGKR010501135.1_pt1 | contig 22419 bp, 26 predicted proteins | sample 2556971 | NCBI WGS metagenome assembly CAAGKR01 (sample SAMEA5207829, study PRJEB30636) | soil metagenome | biome: forest; feature: boreal; material: soil | place: USA | collected 2011-09 | depth 1 m | reverse complement strand
GAGATCATCTTGCGGACCGTGCCGCACGTGCTCGGGCGGCGGGGGGTGTGACGGGACGACTGAGCGCCAGTGTCGCCGGTGGACATGCGAAGCGGCCTTGCGGCTACAGCCAGTCCTCGCCATCCGCGAGGTCGCGCTCGCCGGGATATGCGTCGAGCTTCTGCTCGAGCGCAGTGACAATCCGGCCGGTGTCGGCTCTCCTACGGGGGTAGCCGCCGGGGATGAACACCATGCCGTAGTCGCCTGGCCCTCCCGGGGCGATTGCCTCGTAATGCAGTGCTCGCATATCGACGAGGTTGTCGGTAACGAGAGCCCGGCGCTCGCGTCGAGCCAAGTCGAGCACTTGGGGGTCGTCGTATGCACGCCACTCAGCGTGCTCCTTGATCGCCTGCACGTCGTGGCCGCGGGCACGCAACTCGCCTGCGATCGCCGGGGAGAGCATCTCGTCAAGCAGCAGCCTCACCGGCCGAGAGCCTTGCGAGCAGCGAGGAAGGCGGCATGAGCCTCCTCTCCCTCGCGGCGATTGCGCTCGATCCACTCATCGATCTCTTGCTGGTAGGCCCCGTAGTAAGCAGCAGCGGCTTGTATGACTCCCAAGGGCAACTCGAGATACGCGGCGGTCTCCTGCAGATCGCCGTCGTTGTCATTCGCGACCCCGATCACCTCCCACACATCCGGGCCACCAACCAACCGCGCACGACGGCCGGCGGGGCCATCGGCGTAGCGCACCAGCGGATGATCATCCATCCGCAGGCCCTCCTCTACATATCGCTGGGCGAGGGTGCGTGGCGCCATGCTGAAACGCCCAGCGCGATCGGCAAGTCGCCCCACGGTCCGTTCAGGAAGCCGGATGCTAAGCGGCGCAGTGCTCATGTAGCACATGGTAGCACCACCCGCTACACGCCGCAAGACGCCCACCGCAGCGAGTTGACGCGACGAGGCTCGGCGCGGACGCGTGTCTGTGCCCCGCCCGCAGCCCCGCGCACCACCGCGGGATTCTGCAACGCTGGACCACACCACGATCCGGAACTCGCGCACGGGACTGGACGCATGTACTATCCCGGGCGTGGAACGTGTCCGTGAGAATCCGCAGACCGCGGGCGACTCCATGAGCGGCGATCTCGTTCTCGTGGGTGGCGGCGGTGGCTTCATCGGCGGCCATCTCGTGCGTGACCTCTTGAACGAAGGTTGCCGCGTACGCTCGGTGGACGTCAAGCCCACCAGCGAGTGACATCAGGTTCACGACGACGCTGAGAATCTCGTGCTGGACCTGCGTCTGGCCGACGCCTGCAGACGGGCAGTGGCCGGCTGCGCGGACGTCTACAACCTGGCCTGCGACATGGGCGGGATGGGGTTCATCGAGAACAACAAGGCCTTGTGCATGCTGTCCGTGCTCATCAACACGCACGTGCTCCAAGCTGCCCAGGAGCAGGAAGTGGGGCGCTTCTTCTACTCCTCCTCGGCATGCGTGTACGCATCGGACAAGCAGACCGATCCAGACAACCCCGGACTGCGGGAGAGCGACGCCTACCCCGCGATGCCGGAGGACGGCTACGGCTGGGAGAAGCTGTTCAGCGAGCGCATGTGCCGACACTTCCGCGAGGACTTCGGGCTGTACACACGCATGGCTCGCTACCACAATGTCTACGGCCCAGAGGGCACATGGAACGGGGGACGGGAGAAGGCGCCGGCCGCGATCTCTCGCAAGGTCGCGGAAGCGACGCTATCAGGAAGCAACCAAATCGAGATCTGGGGCGATGGAGAGCAGACCCGCAGCTTCATGTACATCGACGACTGCGTGTACGGGTCAAAGGCAATATTTAACTCGGACATCCTCGAGCCAATCAATCTCGGCTCTAGCGAGATGGTGACGATCAACCAGTCTGCCTTGACTCCAGCGCGGTAGAGAGACCGGGAGGCCTGGTCCCTGCAGAACGGCATGCCTGTGCTCCTTGCAGGCATCCCTCACGGTCTTCCATGGCTCCGCTCCAAAGTTGCGGAGAACGCTCCGCCATGTCAGACGATTAGAAGGGGCGCGACCGTCCGTGTCGCGTGCTCCTGTGATGGTCTGTTATTTGCGAGGCCGCTACGCGCTGTCAGACTGCTACCACGGATGCTGCCATCTCGGCAGGTTCCCCGGCGAGACCAGCTGCCTCACGCTCGTCTGGGCGGTGCTCGACCCCTACATCGCCCACGCCACCAACGGCATCAAATTCACACAGCTTGAGCGCCAACGCTTCAAGCGAATCAAATACGACGGCAATGAGCAGACGACTCCCGAGGAGGTGAGCGCCGCGTAAGCTCAGCACCACCGGGAACCTGAGCCGCAGCGAATTTACAGCAGCTCAGGGACGCGACCGACGATCGCCTTCAACTGCCGGTTCTTACGCAAAGCGGCAGACGACAGTCTTTGCTACGATGCCGCCCCTGGTGGGCGCGCTTGACAAGACCATTGGCGAATGGCAGGGCTATGCGGAGGATGACCCTCTGTTTGCCGTCGCTAGCTGGCCAGACAAGGCGCGCGGCCAGTGGGGTGAGGACGACTTCTACGCACTCGGCCGCTACGATTGGCAGGACTTCGCTGCCCAATGGTCTAGCTATACCAGCCTCGGGGGCACTTGCCTTGAGTTGGGTTGCGGGGCTGGCCGCATCACGGCACCTATGTCGGAGGCATTCGATCAAGTGCTCGCATGCGATGTATCTGACGCCATGCTGCATCGAACCGAGAAAGCATGCGCCGGAAAGTCTGTCACAACCATCCTGATCGACGACACACGACTTCCCGTCGAGGATGGATCGATTGATGCGGTGTTCTCTTGCCACGTCCTTCAACATCAGGAGACGTTCGAGGTGGTGGAGGGATACCTCCACGAAATGCATCGAGCCTTGCGCACGGGCGGCACAGCAATGCTGCATCTTTTGCTCGGAGCCGAACAACACCGATGCCTTAGAACAGCAGCCGACATACGTAGGCGACTACGTATGTCCCTGGGCGGGCAACATGCTTACATTCCCTGTGTTCGCTTCTATCTACCGGCACGCATCCGGGGAAGCCTTGATGCTACAGGGTTCTCTTCGCTCGAACTCAGAGAGTTCAACGTCAAATCAAACCACGATGCCCACGCATTCTGGTTCATGACAAAGGCCTGACTTAACCGGTCCATAGAAGCGCTATTTGGTTGCACCAAAGGTTTTAGGACCGCACGGATGTCATAGACAGACGTCTTGAGGGATGCGAGTGTTTCAGACGGGGACGGAAAGCTGTCGGTTGACATCGCGTTCCATTGCCACGGGATGCCGGGCGACATGCGTCTCTCGTCTGAGAAGTCCGTGACCGGATGGACTGCTCCGGGCAGTCCTTCCTTCTGGCTCTTCGGCGCTCCTCTTAGACGGTCGAGCCGATTTCTCGCCCCAGAAACACCTCGAGCACTACGCAGCGGCCAACGCCGCCGGGTTGAGGGCCTGTATAAAGTCCACCTTCGATGCGGGTTCAGCTCTGGAGCTACAACTACGACCCCGAGCCGCAGGGGATCGCGCCGCTCAGCCGGATGCTCGCGATCGAGCTGTCTCGCGGAGGGCACGAGGTGCTGGTTGTCGCAGCGCACCCGCATTACCCGGAACCGAACTGGGGGATGAGGCGGCGTCCTTACCGGGAAGCTCGCGACGGCATCCTCGTCCTGCGGCTTCCGCTATGGATCGGGCGCGAAAGTGGTGTGCAGCGGATGCGACAGGAGCTCAGCTTCACCCTCGCGCAGGGGCTGGTAACGCCCTTCCTGCCGGCAGCGGATGCGATCGTCGCCGTGACTCCCTGCTTCCCTGCGCTCGCTCCGGCAATGGCGTTCTCGTTGGTTCGTCGTATCCCCTGGATTATGTGGGTACAGGACATCGTGACTGACGGCGCCGCCACCACCGGCCTGATCGAGCCAGGACCGATGCTTAAGGCAGCGTACGCCCTTGAGCGCATAACCTACAATTCGGCTGACCGCGTGGTCGTGATCTCAGACGCCTTTCGTGAGAATCTTCTCGCCAAGGGCGTGCGGGAGGAGAATATCGTCCGCATCTTCAATCCATCCAGCCGGCAGACGCCCCATCCTGTCAACCTGGATGAGAAGGAGACAACGGCACCCCGCATTCTCGCGATGGGCAACATCGGCCACTCACAGGGCCTAGATCGAATCGTCGACGCATTTCAGGATAGTGCAGAGCTGGAGGCGCTCGGCGCGCAACTCGTCATCGCCGGTCACGGTGTTGCAGCCGAGGAGGTGCGCGCCCGAGTGCAGAGCGGGAGGGTGCAGATGCCGGGCGTACTCTACGGGGAGCAACTCGAGCCGGAGCTACATACCGCGTCCATCGGCCTCGTTAGTCAGCGAGCGGGGATTCAGGAGTTCAATCTCCCGTCAAAGCTGATGACGTACATGGCTTATGGGATTCCCGTCATCGCGTCAGTGAATCCCGACTCCGAGACCGCTCGTATTGTCCGGGAGTCCGGCGCTGGATGGGTGACCGATTCGAGCACACCGCAAGAGTTCGCTGCGCTCGCCGCCACGCGGCTGCGAGACACCGATGCCCTCAGGACGGCCGGCGTCGCCGGCTTCACCTACGCCATCAAGAATTTCCACCCGAAGGCGATCGCCGCTAAGTTCGAAAGCGTTCTCAGAGACGTCGTCGAGAGCCGCAAATAGCCCGCACGCGCTCTCGCTACGCGACGGCACCCGAACTCCACTGCTCGACGTTGTGCTCATAGATGTCCCTCAGAACATCCTCGATCCCGTAAGTGAGCCGCCAGTCGGGATAATCCGCCCCGAAGGACCCGAAGTCGCTGACATACCACTGATGATCACCAATCCGCGCCTGATCCGAGAGGGTGTAGTTGAGCTCACAGCCGGCGATCCGCTGGCAGAGATCGATCGCCTCAAGCATCGAGATGTTCGATTCGCGACCACCGCCAAGGTTGTACACGGCCGCCACTTGGGGATTTTTTTGGAAGGCATCAAACGCACGGACAACATCATGTGCGTGGATGTTGTCGCGCACCTGCTTGCCCTTGTAGCCGAAGATCGTGTACGGATCACCGGTGACGGTGCACTTCATTAGATAGGCCAGGAAGCCATGCAGTTGGGCGCCTGCATGCTGGGGCCCTGTGAGGCAGCCCCCCCGGAAGCAGACGGTTGGCATCTCGAAGTAGCGGCCGTACTCTTGAACCATCAAATCCGCAGCGACCTTCGAGGCGCCGAAGATCGAGTGGATGCAGCGGTCGATCGACATATCCACAGGAATGCCGTCGAACCACTCATGACCCTCGGGCAACTCCCAACGTGTGTCCAGCTCGACCAGCGGCAGCTGGTTCGGCCTGTCCCCGTACACCTTGTTCGTCGACGTGAAGATAAACGTCGCGTCTGGACAGTGCTCACGCGCTGCATCGAGCAGATTCAGCGTGCCGACGGCGTTCACGCTGAAGTCCGTGTGGGGCTCACGCGCCGCCCAATCATGGGATGGCTGCGCGGCGGTGTGCACCACCAGCTCGATCTTTGACTTGTGCTCAGCGAAGAGCCGATCGACACCGGTCTGGTCCCGAATGTCGAGATCGACCGCACGAAACGACTCGCCCAACTCGCTTACAAGCTGCTGGCTTGACGGCTTGGTGGACGCCTCAGCGCCAAAGAAATAGGCACGCATGTCGTTGTCCAGGCCAACGACATCAAAGCCCTCCTGGGCAAAAAAGCGCGCCGACTCAGAGCCGATCAGGCCTCCAGATCCAGTTACGATGGCGATAGACATTGCTCTCCCTTTAACAGTGGTCACGGGTCACGGGACGACTCGGAACCAAGCACGCTGTCATCATAACGGCCCTCTCTGCCAAGGTGAGGTGAGACAGATTCCTTTGTTGGATTACTGACCCTTGAGGGCGAGAACGGAGCTGTAGCGATGTTGGAGCCCATGCAGACTGTGGGATGGAGGAGACGCTCGGGGCGCGCACGCCGCGTCGGGAGGGGGGTCTCGGCCGGACCCGGAGCTCGTTGAGCGGCCGCGGCGGCGGCGGTTCACCGCTGAGTACAAGCTGCGGATTTTGCGTGAGGCGGCCGGGTCGACGCGGTCGGGGGAGATCGCGGCGATGTTGCGCCGAGAGGGCCTTTATACCTCGCATTTGACGGCGTGGCGCAAACGGCGGGACGCCGGCGCGCTGAAGGGCTTGGAGCCGCGCAAGCGTGGGCCGCGCGGGCCGAGCTCCGAGCAGGTCGAGCTGCGGGCGGTGCGCGCCCGGCTGGAGCGGGCCGAGGCTGAGCTTCGGACGGCGCGTCGGGTGATCGAGGTGCAGGGAAACGTCTCAGCGCTCTTGGAGGATTTGCTGGCGCCCAGGAGCGCGACCGAGACCAACACGCCACGGCCCGAGCGATGATCGAGATGCCTCCTAGTCGCTCAGTTACTGTGTATTCATGATCATGTAACCTTATTGAGTTAGGTGCGACCATCGACGACAGCGACTAACGACCTCGTGGCGTGCCTTTCGTGTCTATGAATATCCTACGTGTCACACCGAGCCTCGATCCAGAGCTGGGCGGACCTCCGACCACGATCGTGAACGCTGCCATCGCCGAGCATAAGGCTGGCATGCAAGCTACGATCGTCTTCACGGGCGATGAGCTCTCAGCGGTGTCCACAAGGCCCGCTCGCTCGAGGCTTGCAGCTGCTGGCGTCAGGACGCTCATGTTCCCCCACGCCAGCGGACTGCCGCGATCGCTCGCCTCCCGTTGGGGTGTGAGCCGCCAACTTACTGTCTGGCTGCTTCGTCATGTCCGGGCCTACGACGTGGTGCACGTAGACTTCGTGTGGGCTTGGAGCACGATATCTGCCGCGCTCGCCGGGTCAATTGCACGACGTCCCGTGGTCATGACGGCCCACGAGTCCCTCACTAATTACGGTATCAGGACACGCTCAGGGTCGGACAACCACGGGGCATGGCTGTGGAGTCTTGCAAAGCGTTCGGTGCGTCGCATCTTGATGCGACATGTAGCCCTCATCGTGATGACTTCAGATATGGAGTACACGGATAGCGTTAGAGCCAGTGAGCGCGCCGTAGTGATCCCGCACGCAGTCGTTGACGAACCGCCACCTGAACCACCTGTCGAGCCGCCGCTTTCCCCGTTCACAGTTGGCTACATTGGCCGATTGCATCCTAAGAAGAATATCGATGTGCTACTACGCGCTATTGCTAATCTCGGCATCCCAGTACATCTCATTGTATGTGGAGACGGTGATCCGGCTTACCGAACACAACTCCACGATCTTGCGGAGCAACTGTGCGTGAGCGATCGGGTCGAGTGGCGAGGGCATGTAGATCCGACGGGCCGCGCGAGCCTGTTTGCTGCAAGCCACGTGATCGCGATGCCGTCCACCTACGAGTGCTTCGGCATGGCTGCGGCTGAGGCAATGGCTGCCGGAGTGCCTGTGATCGTATCGAAGACCACAGGGGTAGCGCCGATCGTAGAGAAGCACGACTGTGGGAAGTTGGTTGAGGCTGGCCGTGTCGACCAGCTTTGTGCGGCGTTGGCCGATATCGTCGGCGACGCGGCGTGGCGACGCAGGGCGCGGCTGAATTCTCTCCGTGCCGTATCAGCCACCTACTCTTATGACTCGTACGGCTCGCAGATCGGAGCTGCATACGCGGGGTTCGGCTGACTTCCTCACCACGGTCGACAACGATGACCGATGAACGGGGTACGGTCAACACTGCTGGGCGAACCAGCGATAGACAGTGGCCTCAGAGACACCAAGATCGTCGGCGATCGCGCCGGCGGACCACCCGCACGCTTCAACTCGATCACACGACGACGGAACTCCGGCGGATAGGACTTCGGGATGACTGCTCCTTCGACTCATGCCGCCCACCCTCTCACAAACCGAGTCCACGAACAGGGGGGCAGATCAATCTCTCCGTCAAACAGTGAAGCCAAACAGTGATGGCTCAACTGGGTGGCCAAGTGCCAGCTACTTGGCGAGAGTAGTCGCTCGCTTGCCGATCACGTCACCGGGCCGAAGGCAATCGGAGGACGCCTGAGCGTTCGATCCGTAATCATTCGGCTTATGCCTCGGACAACAACAAGAAAGCTGGCCCGTCAAGCGGTCGATCGTGCGCGCCGCGTCCGACGCCGCGACGAAACGCCCTACGCAACCCATGCCCCAGTGTTGATCGCGCTTGCGCAGGTCATGCGTGTCCGCCGCGTACTTGAGTTCGGGGCCGGAATGTACAGCACCTTGCTCTTCCTCAACCGCGTGGCGTTTCCCGAGCTCATGGAAATAGTCAGCTACGAGGACGACGCAGATTGGGCTAAGCGAGTAGCCCTCGACGCAGCTGGTGATGATCGTCTCAGCATGCGAACGGTGGCATCCGTTCCCGAATGCGTCCCAGACACTATCGATGACTTTGATCTCATTCTCATAGATGACTCTTCCAGCGCAACAATTCGCACAAGAACGGTCCTCTCCGTCGCTAATAGGCGCCCAATTAACACTCTGGTTGCGATCCACGACTATGAGCTTCGTGAGCTAGCTCTGGCGACTCGGTCGTTCGACCATGTCTACTGCTTCAGGACTTTCACCCCCCAAGTCGGCGTTGCATGGTTCGGCGATGCGATGAGCAAGCGTCTGCTCTCCCAGACGGAGAGCCGGATCGCGCGCCACAGGACATCGCTGCCCGTCGCAGACATCGCGAGGTGGACAACTGCCCTACATAGGCAACCCAAATGAGTAGCCGATTGAAGCACGATAATCACCTTGCGTGGAACGACACCAAGGGCTGCGCGCCAAGAGCACCTAACAAAAGTCTATGTAGCGACTGCAGTCGGCATCCGTGCTGTTGCTCCGGCACGTCAGCGCAATACGCGTCAACGTGTAAGGAGCAGTGAAAGTCCATGCTAGGGATCGTTATTCAGCTGGTCCTATTTCCTCTACCCTGGCGATACCGTCGTTGGGTTCTCCGGCGCGCCTTCGGATATCGGATCGCGCGATCCGCGCACATTGGCTACTCCTTGGTGCTTGCCGGCAGCGTTGAACTCGCGGACGGCGCCTCGATCGGGCATTTGACTATTCTTCGAGGAATGGGCTACGTAAGCTTGGCTCAGCACGCTAGCATTGGTCCACTAAACCGGATCTATGCCATTCAGCGCGGGCGAGGATTCTTCGAACAGACCCCGAGACGTGCGGAGCTCATACTTGAGCGGGGCGCCACCATAACCAGCCGCCACGTCGTAGACTGTTCCGCTGCTGTGCACTTGGGCAGGCAGGCACTCGTGGCTGGCTACCATAGTCAAATACTGACCCATTCAGTTAATCTGTCGACAGGTAGACAGGGTGTACGGCCGATCAGCATCGAAGAAGGCTGTCTCGTGGGTTCGAGTTGCATCATTCTCGGCGGAAGCCGGCTTCCCCACCATTCAGCTCTCGTCGCTGGTTCGACGCTGCGACATTCATATACTACTCCTTACCGTATTTATGCCGGTGTGGTGGCGATTGATGTAGGAGCAATTGAGGAGACGGCGGGGTTTTTTCATCGACCGCTGACCGGTCCCTGGTAGCCGCACGAGTAGTGGTGTCGTGATTCTCCACTGTTTTCAGCAATCTGACTTGTCAATCGCCCGCCCCGGATTTGTAGGCTCAGCATCGCCGTCGGGCGAAGCTACCGCAGCAGACAACGACCGCTTCGCTGGGCCTCTGCAGTGTGGACCAATGAACGGGTCCGGTCACTCGCCATCTGCACCATCACTCCTCGTTATGGAAACCGGCAAGCGCGGCCGGGGAACCCACTAGCTTCTTACGTAGCCTTGGAAGATAAACCAGCGTCGGGATAATCACGCACACGAGGTCGGCCGTGATGGTAGCAATGACGACACCCGAGACACCGAAGGCGTGGCCAAGCGCTATCGACAGACCTAGGTTCGCAACGGCCATGATTGCGAACGTGACCGCCAAGAAGCGTGCGGCGCCCGCGCCGCTCAATAGGTACGAAAACGGCGTGACGATCGACGCGGTCATCGCCCATCCGGCGAGTGCCAGTAGAAGACCTGTCGACGGTGACACCTCTCCGCCCGTCCACAACGAGATAGCGCGAGGCCCCACCACTAGCAGGACCAGCGTCGCGGCGAAGACTCCCCCAGAGCCAATCGCTGTGATACGCCGGAATGTTCTCGTGGCCCATCCCACATCACCTTGCGCAAGCGCGTTGCGCAGCGCAGGCCAGAACGGGAGCAGTGCGAAGTTCTGCACGACAGGAGCAAAGTAAAAAAGCCGCATCGGCACCGTATATCCAGTGACCGCCTTAGCGCCAAGCAAATGGCTAATGACAAGCGCATCGCTCTGATAGCTAATAGCAAAGCACGCCTGAATGACAAAGAACAGCAATCCGGATCGCAGCAGATGTTGCATCCTGGCTAGCGTCGCCATCGTCACGCGAGGGCGGAGCCACGGTCGCTGGAAGCCAAACAGCACGACTGCGTTTAGCGCCGCTCCAAGCACCGGGCCACCCGTGGTGGCAGCTACGGCGAGGGCGAGGGAGCCACCGAGTGAGACCACGCCGACATTACCCACAAGTCCGATGACGTTCCCAAGTGCGAGCCACATATAGGATCTTGCGCCGTCCTGGAGCCCCATCTGAATCCGCAACAGAACGCCGAGGGGAATACCGACGGCAAAGCACATGGCAAATGTCAGTACAGCGTTCGCAGCACCTTGGTCGTGGATTGACGACACAAGGCTCCCAAGATTTACGAATTGGCTGATTACGACAATGACGATGATCAACCCCGCCGCGACGGCGGAGAGCATTACCACGGCGCTGGAGACGTCGCGACGCATCACCGCCCGATCGCTGACTACGTCTGCGTCCGCAATTGCGTTGACAAGCCCATTTGAAAGTCCGAGGTCTGCGAATGACAAAAGCGCAGAGAGCGAGGTCACCGTCGCCCAGATGCCGAAGCGAGTGGGCCCGAGGTAATGCAGGAGCATCGGGATGGTTACTAGACCCGTCGCGAGCGAAATACCACGGCTTGCAATCCCGGCGGCCGAGCCTCGGCGCATACGCCGTGTGCGCTCGCCGGCCACGGTCATCTCGCGATTCCGGGCTGCAGATACACTAGGAGAGAATGCGTAACAGATGATTCACTCATAGAGGCCTGAACGCTACAGTCTTGGCGGTCCAAGCCCAAGATGCGACACTTGTGCGGCGGGGCTATCCGGAGGCGGGTGAGTGAAATCATGATTGCGCACGGCCACATTCCGGCCGTGTGGTCAGCGAATAAGCTTAGTCGGAGCTGACTTGGAGCTCGCGGCATCTGTCTCCAGTGCGACGCGGTAGCAATACACTAGTGCGGCAACGTTGCGGTCTCGGTCGAACAACCGCTGTGCAGCCCGCTGACCCCCTTCTCCCACTCGCGCTGCAAGTCCAGGGTCGTCCAAAAGCTCGACAATGCGCTCGGCGAGCTCTTCGGCGGTAAACCCGTGCAGCTTTACGACCTCCGCCCCGTCCTTGAGAAGCTCACCTAGGCCGACAGAGAACATCACCGTTGGAGTTCCCGATTGGAGGTAGGCTTGCACCTTTGAAGGGAGACGAAGTTGGTTAAACCTATTGGGCTGTCCGGGCTGAACTAGTACCGATGCGCTCGCTAGTATCGACCGGACCTGACGAAATGGAACATAACCGAGAGACGCGACACGATTTGCCGGCAGGCCCTCGCGCTCCGCGATAGCTATCACGTCGTATCGGGGCAGTGCCTGACCCGCATAGAGGAAGGCCACATCGTACCCACGGCGTACCACCAACGCGACGGCACGAATTGCCAGACGGAAGTCGTCGATGCTCTCCGTGTGTACGGATCCAGTATAAGCAATCTTAGAGGCATTAAGGATGGGCTCTGGTTGGCCAGCCAGCGGATCCGAGCCACTCTCGCCTTGGTCGTATCCGACGAAGCTCGGGAACACAGTCATACAGGCAAGCCCCGCCTCGTCGCGGACGCTTGCTGCTAGAGCAGGAGTGAGTGCGTCGCACATCGATGCGTTTTGCTGGACCCATCGAAGCGACGACCGAGTGATAAATACTCCCTGGCGTGGCCAGGGATAGCAAAGGATTCGCCGCGCAAGTCGACCGAGCCGCCGGATAGGGGTTCTCTTGACTACTCCACGTCTAATGCCAACCTCGTCGTCCTCCCAGTGGACCACAACTGCCGCTTTCGTGACACGATGGAATTGGCGTGCCACGTTGACGGTGTAGTGACGAGGATTGAACGCATGCAATACGTGCGGCCGAAACCGCTGGGCTTGCCTGAGACTTTCGCGCCCCATGAGAAAAGCGTATTCCCGGCGAAAGCTCACTGTGAACCTCGGATGATTATGAATTCCCTCTCGATCAACGCTCGTCGCATCACCAGAGAGACTGAGCAATACCGAATGTCCACGAGCCACAAGGCCCTCAGCGAATGCGACCGCTTGCTTGGTCGATGCGCTTGTCAGGTCACCTTGGCAAACAAGAAGAATGCGCAGCGAGTCCTTGCCTGATGAGCTCCCGGAGTCGCCATCGATCACCTGCGCTCCTCTATCTTTGCATCCAACGCTATTACGAGAGTCATGCCTAGGCGCACGAACGATACATGACGATGTCAACCTGAAGCGTCCGGCCAGTGGCCGGATCGGTGAATACCGGCTCAAGCGCCCAGAGCTCAAAGCCGAGTTGTTGGAGTCCGCCAGCCAGCTCACGCCACTCGGCTTGCCCCTCATAGACTGGGGCCAGCGATAGCTCAAGATGGAGAGCAGCGATTCGGTCTAGCAGCCGTGGGGCTCCTTGCAGGACTGCAGCCTCGTACCCTTGCACGTCTAGCTTCATCGCTACAGAGTCCCGGTCAGATAGTCGTGGTAGCACAATGTCATCTAGCCGCTCTTGGCGGACCTGCTCGACTCTCACGTAGGTGGACTCGGGGGCGGCCTCAACGTGCATACCCTGCATCGGCAACACCGAAGAGCTGACGCCATTTTCCGAGATGTTGATTGACACATCCCGTCGATCAGGTCCGAGCGCGACTTGCAGCGGAGTCCAGCGAGCATCCATCGACGCGTGCTTCTCAAGGCGGGCAAACGCTTCCCGGCGCGGCTCAAACGAAATGACCTCGCCAGCGTAGCCGTGACGGCGCAACTCATCTACGAACTCGCCCTCGTTTGCACCGACGTCGAGGATCATCGAGCAACCAAACCGTTGCACGACTCTGGCTAGGGCCTCCACGGTACCGGTCGTCCGGGTCGTGCGGTGGACTTCGAACCCCGCCTGTCGAAGGATCGAGCGAAGGCCTCGCTTCCCGGCATCGATGATGTCGCGTCTATGACGCACCGCGACAGCCCGTCTGCCGTGAAGCGGTATCGTATCGGCATGCGATGCGCCGTCCAGGTTCGAAGAGGGTCATGTCGCCCGACAATGTAACGGTGTTTGGACGACGCGGCTACTCAGGCTGCGCGGCCCGCGATCAACTGCCTCAGATTTTCGGCGTCAAGGCCGAAGTCGTCGCTAGCGAGTTGGGCGATGGCTTCGCCAAACTCCTCGCTACGTAGCCGATGTTACGAGTCCAGATGCCACCCTATTCACCGAGTGCCGCGCAATGATTGCACACATCAGCTACGGTACTCGCGAAGGCAAGTCTCCCCGGCACACGATTTTGGGCCTTAGGACCGCAAGGCGTTCCCTTTGATCGTCGGGCGATACCCCTACGGCTACATCGCATCGTTCGCGCTGATAGCCCTGGCCAGCACTTTCACCAGCGTCGCGCTCGTATATCAGCCGCGAGCTCTCGCCGCTCTGGCTGTGATGATTGTTCTCGTGCTCGCGCTGTGGCATCCGCGGTCATTGCTAGTGGCAGTTATTGTGGGTTGTGCGCTTTATGAGGGCATATACCTGAACTACCGAATATCGGTTGCAAGTCTTCCTCTGTCGGCACTTGACTTGTTCCCGGTCATCGCGCTGATCGCAGGCTACAGTATCCGCAGCAGGAGCGCACGCACCCCGATCTCTCCGTCCGGCTCCACAGCCCTTGGGCTTCTGTCTATCGGCTTCGTCACGGGCTGCGTCCTAGGACTAGCGAATCACGCCGCATTTGCCCAGTGGGCCAAGGTCGACCGAGTTGAGTTTGAGTTGCTAGTAACTCTTGTGGCCGCCCTCGTTGCGGGTAGTACACCGGCGTGGCGGCGGGCACTCGTAACCGGGCTTTACGTTGCCGCCGCTATAGCTGCCGTACTGCAGATTGGCTCTTTTGCGTACGCAACCGGCTTTCATCATCCACTGTGGTCATCATTTTCCTTCGGTGCCACGAACGTGGCTAATCTCACAGATTCTCTAACACCTGACCGCATCGCAGCCACGCGTGATAACTATCTGCCAACGTTTATCATGCTGCCGGGACTGGCCCTAGCGCTGTATCGTCTACGGCGCGTTGACGTCGTCCTAATAGTGGCTGTCGTCATTGCCACCGCCATGTGCCTCAGCCGGGCCATGTGGCTTGCCGCTGGAATCACAATCATTATCGCCTTGCTGGCGCGCTTTGCTTCAGGGCGCCCGCTTCACACCGGCGCGACCATCGGGCTCATAGCGGGCGCTGCGCTAGCTCTTTTCGTGGTGGGCGACATCGGGGGTAACATTCTCGCGGCTCGCGTAGCCGGTTCGTTTGGCGGCAGCGATATATCTCTGATCCGCCGTCAGAGCGAGACAGACGAAGCATTCGCGCGGCTACGTTCAACGCCGTTTACTTTCGTAGCGGGGCTCGGTGCAGGCTCATTTATACCGGCGATCCATGAAGCGGCGCCGACGCCGATACTTGAGGACCAACTGCTGGCCAAGTGGACCAACTTTGGTCTGGTATCTGTCATCGGTACCATTTGGCTGTTGCTTTTCGGCGGCGTCGCAGCATTTCATGCGTTGCGACGCCGTACCAGTCTGGACACCGACGTCATGGCACTTGGACTTTGCCTACCGGCCATTGTGATAGTTAGTATCTTTAGCGGTACCCTCCTAGAGTTGAATGTTAGCTTCCCGTTGTGGCTTCTAGCAGGAACCGTCTACGCGTCAGCCCGTGCGGGGAAGCAACAGCGTGTTGCAGCCACTGCAGTGGACCCCCTTTGACTGTCCGGGAAAGGGGGTCCACTCCATCATGTGGCTGACCGTGCGGTAGCGAACTCATGCAGGTGAACGGCCGCTCCTAGCCCTCTCTATTCAAAACCATACACAGAGTTCCTTGTGTTTTGAACTGGCCTGGGTTTCGCAGATCACCTTGGTCAGATCAGGGCCTCCAGGGTTTCCGGGGTGGTTCACTGCTTGCGTGACTGGGTGATGAGGCGGGGCGAAGTGGTTTGGTCCGGTCCGCCAAGGGCCCTCGGTGATGTGAGCAATATTTAGAGCTGCTTGCGTGACTGGGTGATGAGGCGGGGCGAAGTGGTTTGGTTTTGAGCTGCTTGCGTGACTGAGTGATAAGGCGGGCCGGAGTGGTTTGCTTGCGTGACTGAGCTAGACGACAGACGCTTGTGGTTTGGATCGAGGGAAGCGTCGCAAGCTCGGCTCATGATTGTGGCGGTGCCCCGGATCAGCTCCTTCTACGGAATCACGATCAGCATGCACTGGGACGAGCCTCACCACTCGAGCCCGCACTTCCATGCCTACTACGCCGAGCACGAAGCCTCGCTTGACTTGGCGGGCGAAGTCATCGCCGGGCATCTCCCGAGGCCGCAGCTGCGCCTCGTGCAGGCCTGGGCCGAGCTCCACGCCAATGATCTAGCCGCCGATTGGGAGCTCGCCGCCAACGAAAAGCCATTGAACCCAATCGCTCCGCTTCGCTAAAATGACCGTCATGGACAAGCTCGTTCCCCCCATCGGAGTCGAGGTCATCGGCGATCACCAGCTGCGAGTCACCTTTAAGGACGGCCTCGTCGGCGATATCGACTTCGCCGGCCGGCACTGGCGAGGCGTTTCCGAGCCGCTCGCCGATCCAGCGTTCTTCGCCCAAGCCCGTGTCGATCCGGAGATCCGGACCGTCGCCTGGCCCAACGGCTTCGACATGGCACCCGAGACGCTGTATGAACGGGCGTGTGAACACCAAGTGCACGGGCCGTCTCGCATACCGGCCTAGAGCCGTCCGGCGGCTCGAGCGCACCACGTCCGGATGCGGAGCAGGGACGCTCCGCACCCACCGCCTTTGGATACGCCACGGCCTGCGCGGATGCGACCCAAAAACACATCCAACCACCCCCCGGCCCGCGCGACTGAGTGATGAGGACCAGCCGTACTGGCTGCCGGTAGGATTTGCGGATGCCGATGGTTGATGTGAGTGGGGGTGCGCTCTACTTCGAGGAGCGTGGAGATGGCTCGCCTGTGCTGTTGATCCATGGCACTGGCTGCAACCTTCATAACTGGGGCGAGACTGTTGATCGCTTGGCGGAGCAGCACCGCACGATCTCTTACGACCGTCGTGGCTACGGTCGCTCGAACCGTAGTCGTCCTCGTGACCATGTCGCTTCGCTGTCCGACACATTGCCCCCGGAGGTACGCGAGGAGATGCTCGCCGAGTCAGCGGCGACTGTCACAGAGTTCCTCCCCAGTCGCCGTCCCGGCACCGGCGAGCACTTGCGCCGCAAGCAGATTGAGTCACTTGCCTGCCCGATCCGAACGGGGCGCGGGCCTTCGGGCCGCCACCAGCGTCGCCTCGCCTCCACAGGGCGATGTAAGCCGATAGGTTGCATGCATCGGCCCAGACTTGACAGACATCTGGGGGCAATCCCCCCTCAGCCCACCCCAGGCGTAATCGCCGCTGCCGCGGGAACTGGGTTCCGGCCCTCTTGAGGGCAGGATGAGGGCGCCGCCTTGAAGATCACTCCGCATCCTCACGGGCCGGACCGCTGGCCGAACCTGTTTATCGCAGGCGTGCCGAAGTCCGGCACTCGGTCGTTGACGAACGCGCTTTCAGCCCATGCCCAGGTGTACATCCCCGCGCACCACCAGCCGCGCTTCTTCGCCGACCTTCGGCTGGACAGGCGCTGGGCTGGCTTTTTCGACTTGGTTCAGCGAGAGGACGAGTATCTCGCCTTGTTTCGGGGTTGGGACGAAGCTCAATACCGCTGTGACGCCAGCCCGGAGTACGTGTTCTCCGCCGAGGCCATGCGGCGCATCCGGGCGGTGGAACCCGCGGCGAAGGCGATCGTGGTGCTGCGCGACCCGGTCGAGCGCGCGTACTCGCACTACCTCAACGACGTGCGCGAAGGCCTTGAGAAGCGGACGTTCCCGCAGGCGATCCGCGAGCAGCTCTCGGGCGTCGACCCGCAGCGCTGGCCGTCGCACTACGTGCGCTACGGCCATTACGGGCAAGCTCTGCAGGACGCATCCGCGATCTTCAAAGAGAACCTGCACGTCGTCTTCTTCGAGGAGCTCGCAAGCGACTCGGACGCGGTCTTGAGGGGCGTCGCCGACTTCCTCTCGCTCGATTTCGAGGGGTTTGGCGGGCGCGGCCTTGGGCATCTGAACGAAGCCGCTCTCCCGCGCGGCGAGATCGCACGGCATCTGCTTGGCAGCCCGTTCTTCCGGCGCCTCGCTCGGGCGCTCACCCCCCGGCGGGCGCGGCCTTCCCTGCGCCGCCTGTTCGTCTCGCGCAAGTCGGTGCCGGCGATCGACCCGCAGGCGCACAGGCTCTTGGTGCGCGAGTACGCTGACGAGGCCGACGCCGTCGCGGCGATCCTCGGCCGTCGGCCAGCGTGGCGGAACTTCGCGGAGGACTGAAGACGCGTCGATCCGTTGCGCGGGACGCCGGGCGGCTCACGGCATGTAGGCCTCGGCGCTGCCGCCGAACGGCCACACCTCGCCACCCCCTCACGATCGTCGCGCGACCGCCGCCTCGACCCGCCAGATGTCATAGGGTTTCGTCTCGCACGTCCCACGTATACGATTGCCTGTCTGCGCCAGCTGATCACCGTAGGGCGGCCGGCGGCGACCTTGCGGTCGACCAGGCTGCCGCAGTGCACCGCTGACCATCGCGAAGGACACCAATGAGCCCCGACGACCACGAACAGACACTCGACCTCGAGCAGGTGCTGGGCGTCCTGCGCCGGCGCGCGCCGTGGATCTTGCTCTGCTTCGTCCTCGCCGCGGGTGCGGCCTACGGCTTCTCCAAGCACCAGAGGAAGCAGTACACCGCTACGGCCTCGCTGGTCTTCAACAACAACCAGCAGGCCCAGCAGATCGCCGGACTTCCGGCGGCGAGCAGCAGCAGCCCGCAGGCCCAGCAGAACACGAACCTCAAGCTCGTGGAGCTCGGCGACATGGCTGCGAAGACCGCGGGCCTGCTCGGGCAGGGGCTGACGAAGGACAAGGTCAACGCGGACCTGAGCGTGAGCGCGCAGGGGGAATCGAACATCGTCGACGTCGCGGCCACCGCGAGCACTCCGGCGCTCGCGACCTCCATCGCGAACACCTACACCGAAGTGTTCGTCACCGAGCAGCAGAACAGCAACCACGCCTACTACGCCTCCGCCTTGAGGCTCGTCAACAAGCAGTTGGCGGCGCTGTCTGCGAAGGAACGGGCCGGCACCGCGGGCCTCGCCCTGCAGGATCGTGCGCAGTCGCTGGGGACCCTCGCCGAACTGCGCAACGGCAACGTCCAGGTCGCGCAGGCCGCGGCGGTCCCGAAGTCGCCCTCCTCGCCGAAGGTCTCCAGGAACACGATCCTCGGCGCCGTGCTGGGTCTGTTGCTCGGCTTGGGTGTCGCGTTTCTGCTGGAGCGTTTTGACCGGCGGATCAGGGAGCCGAAGGATTTGGAGGGGATTTATGGTCTTCCGCTGCTCGGTGTCGTTCCTGAGAGCACGGCGCTTTCTCGTTCTGCAAGAAGCAAGAAGAACGGCAAAGAAGCATTGCCGCCCAGCGATGCCGAGGCGTTTCATCTGATCCGTGCGCATCTGCGCTACTTCAACGTCGATCGCGAGCTGCGCACGCTGCTGGTCGCCTCCGCCGCTCCGGGTGATGGGAAGACGACGATCGCGCGTCATCTGGCAGCAGCGGCGGCGAGGATGGGTTCGCGGGTGTTGTTGTTGGAGGCTGATTTGCGACGTCCGACGATTGCTCAGCAGCTTGATGTGTCCTCTGGGCCGGGTTTGTCTGATGTGTTGATCGGCGCGGCAACGTTGAGCGAGGCGACACAGATGATCGATTTGGACTCCACGTCTGGGGATGAGGGTGGGGGGAGGATGTTCGACGTGCTCGTGGCGGGTGCGGCGTTGCCGCCGAATCCGGGGGAGTTGATCGAGAGCCACGCGATGGAGACCCTCTTGGAGCAGGCGAAGGCGAAGTACGACCTCGTCGTGATCGACACTCCACCCCTGACGGCGGTCTCCGATGCGTTCCCGTTGCTGAGCAAGGTCGACGGTGTGATCATCGTCGGCCGCGTGGGACGCAACCGCCGTGATGTCGCCCAGCGCTTGCATGAGACCCTCACCGGCGCGGGCGCCCCGCTGTTGGGGGTCGTCGCGAATGGTTTCAAGGCCGGTCGGCTCGGCTCCTACGGCTACGCGTACGACTACGCGTATGCCGTGGACGAGCGGCCCCCTACCGCCGGGGTATCGCCCAACGGGGCCGTCTCAGCCGACGAGCCCGCATCCACGCCCGCGGGCGCCACCGAGTAGCGGGCCAGTCGGGACCACATGGACGGATTGGCCGATCGCCCCACTCCCAGCAAGCTATGCCTATGCGCGAGAGCTCTCGCGCCATGCGCAGGCGTTCTCGCGTTCCTCGCGCTGCTGGGCGCCGGCGTCATGGCCAGAGACGCGCGGGCGGCGGCGCTGAAGGCGATGTGGGGCCCCGCCGTCCACAACGGAGTCTCGCTGTTCCCCACCTATCGCGATCTCGGCGTGAAGATCTATGAGGACGCGCTGCAGTGGAACGCGATCGCGCCGACTCGCCCACGCCACCCGACCGATCCCCGCGACACCGCCTACGCCTGGCCCGCGGAGGTCACCCAGGCCGTCGCCGAAGCCCAGCGCTACCACATGCAGGTCGCCCTGTCGATCAGGGGCGCGCCATCGTGGGCCAACGGCGGGCGGGCGGGGAACTGGGCGCCGACCAACCCCCAGGACTACGCCAACTTCGCGATCGCCGCCGCCAGGCGCTACCCGTCGGTGCACCTGTGGATGATCTGGGTCGAGCCAACCCGCACGCAGAACTTCAATCCGCTGACGCCCGCGCCGCGCTTTGCGCGCCTGAACGCAGCGCAGCGTGTTGCCCCGCACCTCTACGCGCGCCTGCTGGATGCTGCCTATGGCGCGCTCAAGCGCGTCAGCCACTCCAACGTGGTGATCGGTGGGATGACTTTCAGCGGCGGGGAAATCTCCACACAGCAGTGGATCGAAAACATGCGCTTGCCCAACGGCAGGCCTCCTCGCATGGACATGTACGGCCACAATCCTTTCACTGCGCGCGAACCGAATCTCGCAGATCCGCCCTCACCTGAACAGTCGATTGGCTTCTCTGACCTCGAGCGCCTGGTCAGGCTGGTCGATCGCTCGTTCGGCAGGCCCGGCGACCCTCATCCCAAGCTGTTCCTCTCGGAGTGGACGATCCCTACCAGACCCGACGAAGATTTCACATACTTCGCGGACCCCCTCGTCCAGGCCCGATGGATCACCGTGGGGCTGCGCATTGGCCGGCAGCTGAAAAGCATCTATGCCATCGGCTGGATCCACCTCTACGACGAACCACCGCACTCCCTCGGGGGCCTGCTCGAAACCGACGGCGTCAAGAAGCCGGGCTACGCTGCCTGGAAGGCCGGTTGAGCGGTCTTCCGCTCGTCTTCAGGCTCGCGCAGGTCGCGCCCCGGCCGTCGGGTTCGAACCGTCGTGGGGATCGAAGGTCAGCTTCTTCTCAACAGGTAGTCGCGGAACTTTGGTGCGGTGTAGGCGTACTCGCCCTTGCGGATGCGGTAGAGCGCGCCGGCGTCGACGAGACGGCCGAGTAGGACGTTGACGTTGCCGGTGGTCTTTGCCGAGGCGCTGCTCAGCCCGGAGGATTGCAGTGGGGGGTAGGGGCATTTGGCTGAGGCGAGCAGGAGGTCTTGCTCGGCGGGAGTGAGGGTTGCCAGGCGTGGGTCGTAGAAGTCGCGGTCGAGCCGGCCGTAGATGTCCGGACGCGCCGCGTCGAGCAGCTTGGGTGTCAGCCGCTTCACGCCGGCGAGGTCGGCGGCGTCCCACAGCTCTGATCCCCACAGCTGCAGGAAGTACGGGTAGCCCTCGACTTCGGAGACGACGGTCTTCGCGAGCACGGGGGATGCGCTGCGGGCGGTCTGCTCGAGCGGCCTGGTGAATGCCTCGATGGCCTGCGCTTGTGTGAGCGAGTCGATCTCCTCGCCGCGGAACAGCCGCTCGCTGTAGGAGCGCGCTTTTTGCAGGTTTGCAGTGAGTGTCGGCAGGCCGCACAGGACGATCCCGAGTGAGAGCTCCCGGCGTTGCAGCGCGACGATTGGCGCGATCAAAAGCGAGAGCGGGTGCTCGCCGTGCCGGCCACGCTCGTCGTGAATCAGCTGCGCCTCGTCGAGCAGCAACACGACGCCCGCCCGTCCTTTGGCGAGGGCCAGCTGGACGGTGGCGAACAGCTCCCGTGCCAGGTCCTCCTCGCGCTCGGAGCCGAACGAGACCGACAGCGAGACCTCCTCCCAGCTGACCTGAAGGCTCGTCGAGCGCAGCGCTCTGCCCGCGGCGGACCGCAATCGCGCCATCCGCGAGAGCCGCTGCTGGGTGAGCTCCAAGAGCGATCCGATGGCCGCCGAGAGGAGAGCGTCGGTGTTGTGCGCGGGCTGAAGCTCCATGAACGCCGGCTCCCAGTCGTGCTCCCGCGCGTGTTCCGCGAACGTCTCCAGCAGAACCGTCTTGCCTACGCCGCGCAAGCCCGTGACCCGCATGCTGGCCTGCTGCTCGGGCGCGGCGCGGAGCATCGCATCGAAACGTCTCAGCGGCGCCTCGCGACCCGCTAGATACAGCGGGCGCACGCCCACGCCCGGCCGGTAGGGGTTCTTGCCCGAAGCTTCAGTCATTACAGGATCCTCTTAATGATTAGCGATCCTAACAGACTTTCTGTAATGAGCCGCGAACCGGGCCCAACCCCTTCGGCTATCACGACCCCAACCTCTCCAACCCTCCCTCCTTCCAAGGAACAGGACATTGACTTCTCCGACCTCGGACGGCTGTCCAAGCTGGTCGATCGCTATCTGGGACGGCCGGGCAATCCCGATCCCAAGCTGTTCATCTCCGAGTGGACGGTCCCCACCGCGATCGACCTGGACTTCAACTTCTACGTCGACAAGTCGGTCCAGGCGCGCTGGATCACCGACAGCCTGCGCATTGGCCGGCAGCTGAAAAGCATCTATGCCGTCG
>CAAGKR010280842.1_pt1 | contig 22423 bp, 20 predicted proteins | sample 2556971 | NCBI WGS metagenome assembly CAAGKR01 (sample SAMEA5207829, study PRJEB30636) | soil metagenome | biome: forest; feature: boreal; material: soil | place: USA | collected 2011-09 | depth 1 m | reverse complement strand
CGCCCCCCCCCCCCCCCCGCGGGCGAGGCCGCGCGCGGCGGGGGGCGTCCCCCGCGGAAGCACGCCAAGTACCATGCCGAAACAGTGATACAACGGAACCGGAATGCAGATGCTGTCATCCGCGGTGAGGCGCATCCCCTCTCCGGTAAAGAATCCATTGTTCACCAGGTTGAAATGCGTCAGCGCCGCGCCCTTCGGCGTCCCTGTCGTACCGCTCGTGAACTGGATGTTGAACACCTGATCCGCATCCAGCCGCTCCACCGTCGCGGTCAACACCGCCTCGTCGAGATCCCGTCCCGCCCTCATGAGTTCGTCGAACGAGAGGACGCCGCCCACCGGCTCGGAACCGAGCTGCACCAACAGTCGCAGCTCCGGAAAAGCTGCGCAGGTCAGCCGAGCGGGCGCAGCTGCGGTTAGCTCGGGGATCAACGACTGAAGCATGGCGACGTAGTCGCTGGTCTTGAACCGGGGCGCGAATACGAGCGCACGACAGCCGACGAGGCGCAGCGCGAACTCAAGTTCACTGCTGCGGTACGCGGGATTGACGTTCACCAGCACGAGGCCGGCGCGCGCGGCGGCGAACATCGTCAATATCCACTCGACGCAGTTCGGCGCCCATATGCCGATACGGTCGCCCGGCACGAGCCCGCAGGCAATGAGCCCGCGTGTGACCCGCTCCACTTCGCGATCCAGTTCCGTGAACGTGAATCGAATCGACTGGCACGGCACCACCAGGGCGACGCGGTTCGGTGCCGCAGCGACGGCGGCCTTCAGAACACCGTCGACGGTACGATAGAGCAGCGGTTGCTCGCTGATGCCGGACACGAAACTCAAGCTGGATGAGTCAGTCATGCGCCTCCTCATCCCGCATCTTACGCCGCGTCGGCCGCCTCTCGCCGGCGCTGCCGCGCTTCGGCTTCGCGACGCTCGTCCTCGATCTGCGTAAGCACACCATCCACGTCGGCAGCGGCCGGGTCGCGCGCGAAGCGTCCTGTGAGCACGGACTCGGGCTGCAATTCGCCCGCTTCGTATAGCTTCCAGAGCTCGTGGGCGAATTGCGTCTCGAGCAGCTCGGGCGCGGCACGGCCAAAGCTTGCCCGCATGTTGTTGACGTCGCGCTCGAGCATGGCAAAGGCGTTGTTGTTGCCGGCGGCGTCCACCGCCTGGGGTAAATCGATGATGACGGGCCCGTCCACATCCAGCAACACGTTAAATTCGGACAGATCCCCATGAATCAGCCCGGCGCAGAGCATGCGGGTAATCTGCACCAGCATGAAGGCGTGCCATTCGCGCGCCTGTGCGGCGCCGATATCCACCTCGTTGAGGCGCGGCGCGGGATCGCCGTGTTGGTCCGTCACCAGCTCCATCAGCAGCACGCCTTCGTGGACGAGGTGGGGCGCTGGGACGCGCACGCCGGCTGCGACCAGCCGGTAGAGCGCCTCGACCTCGGCGTTTTTCCATTCTGCTTCCCGCACCTTGCGCCCATGCCGGCCGCGTTTCCCCATCGCGCGCGCGTCGCGGCTGCTGCGCGTCTTACGGCCTTCTTGGTACTGTGCGAGCTTGTGAAACCCGCGCCGCTCGGCTTCCTTGTACACCTTGGCGCAGCGCAGCCGACCGCCGCAGCTCACGATATAGACTGATGCTTCCTTGCCGCTCTTGAGGCTGCGCACGACAGAGTCGATCATGCCGTCATCGAGCAGGGGCTGCAGGCCTTTGGGGATTTTCACGGCCAAACTCTACAGTAGTGCGCACGGCGATCTCAGGCTATCTTCGCGATTGCCCGGGATACAGCGGAGACACGATGCCGACCCAACCGAAGCCCGCGATAATGGCGCACGCCGTTCGGCGCCTGTCTGCGGTGACCGACGCACAGATTCAAGGCCTGGCCGAGTTGCTGATCGATTGCGTCGAAGGCGGTGCATCGGTGAGCTTCATGCATCCTCTGTCGATGGCAAAGGCCTTGGATTTCTGGCGGCAGGTGGCGGCCGGGGTGACGCAGGGCGAGCGTGCGCTGCTCGTTGCGGAGGATCCACAGGGCACGGTCGGGACCGTACAACTGGTTTTCGGTCAACCGGAAAATCAACCTCACCGCGCTGATGTTTCGAAAATGCTGGTACACCGCCGCGCTCGGCGTCGAGGGTTGGGGGCCGCGCTCTTGCGGGAGGCGGAGAGCGTCGCGCGGGAGTGCGGGAAAACGCTGCTGGTGCTCGACACGGCGAGCGGCGATGCCGAGCGGCTATATGCACGGTTGGGCTGGCAACGCTGCGGAGTGATTCCGGGTTACGCGCTGCTGCCGCGCGGCGGCTTCTGCGACACGACCTACTTCTACCGCGCGCTCGGTAGCCAGCCGCTATGAGTTTCGCGTATGGATCATTGTTCGATATTCCGTACAGTCTGTTCGAGCCATGCCGCATTGTCGAACGGTCTGGCATTGGTCGAGGCGCTTCGCCTCGCGGCAAGCGACCTCGCCGCCATCGAGGTCGACCTGCCGAAGGATTCGGCCGCCGGTGCGCGTTACCCAAGCGCTGCGATGGCCGATTTCCACAGCGAGAAATGAGCCTTTAGGTCGCGGGGCATTCGCCGCCGAAGGTAACGGACGGGTGCGATGCCGCGGCATCGGGAGGCGGAAACGCCTGGCGGAAGGTAAATGCCTCAGCGGTCGGACCCTTGGCACGCAACAGTTCGAGTCTTGCAATCGCTTCTGCGATGCTAGGCCGGTGGCCTTTGGGCACCCACCACAGCACCAAAAACGCTTCCCGCATGCGCTCGAACCACTCCCGGCGGCGGCGCATGAGATCGACGTGAGCCGAGCCGTAAACATACTCACTCACTGATTCGACATCGCGCCACACGGACATGTTGAGCAGCAGATTCTCGTCGTCGAACGGTCGAATCGCCGTCGCGTCGCCCGCCTCCGTCTGCAATCGCCACACAAAGCCGGGCGACTGGTCGGCGAGTGCGTTGATGCGCGCCAGGGCGGCCGCGAAATCCGCCATCACGGGCGAGTCCATCGGACCCTTGATAATGCCGATGTTCAGTTGGGCAAGCTCGAAAGCTGACATGTCGGCTCCTGATGCGTCGGTATTAAGTGCGCCCCGCTGCTACTATCACTTTACTAAAAAAGCGTCCCACAAGGACAGATGTGCATGGCCCCAGGTGAAGCCCGCGAACTGCATCGCGGCATCGGTACCCGACAGCTCAGCATGATCGCGATCGGCGGTGCGATCGGCACCGGCTTGTTCTTCGCGAGCGGCGGGGCGATCGCCCAAGCCGGCCCCGGCGGCGCACTGCTGGCGTACGCCACCATGGGTGTCGCCGTGTACTGCATGATGCAGTCATTGGGCGAGATGGCCACTCAATTGCCGATCCCCGGCTCGTTCGAGGCATATGCGGAAAGATTCGTCGACCCATCACTGGGATTTGCGGTCGGCTGGAACTACTGGTTCAGCTGGGCGATCACACTGGCGGCGGAGTTGGTCGCCGGCGCCCTCATCGTACAATTCTGGTTTCCGCATTCGAACTCGACGCTGTGGGCCATGGGTTTCTTTACGGTATTGCTGGCGCTCAATCTCTTGTCGGTGCGGGCGTATGCCGAAGCCGAATACTGGTTCGCCGGGATCAAGGTCGTGACCGTGATCATTTTTTTGGCGGTGGGTGCCCTGATGATCACCGGGATGATCGGCAATCAACATGGCGGCCTGCACAACTGGGTCCTGAGCGACCCCACGACGGGCACGCGCGCGCCGTTCGTCGGCGGTTTGACGGGGGCGCTGGCGGTGTTCCTGGTGGCAGGGTTTTCCTTCCAGGGCACCGAGGGGGTGGGCCTCGCCGCCGCGGAAACCACCGACCCGAGCAGGAACGTCCCCAAGGCGATCAAGACCGTGTTCTGGCGCATCCTGCTGTTCTACATAGGCTCGATCTTCGTCGTGGGAACCTTGATCGCCTACACGGACCCCAACCTGCTGAATGCCGACGAGAGCCACATCGCCTTCTCGCCGTTCACGATGGTGTTCCAGCAGCTGCCGCGCTTCGGCTATTACGCCGCCAACCTCATGAACGCGGTGATTCTGTCCTCCGTGCTGTCGTGCGGGAATTCATCGATGTACGTCGCCTCGCGGATGTTGTACGCGATGTCCCACAGCCGCAAGGCGCCGAAGATATTCAGCAAGCTCAACCGGCGCGGTGTGCCCGTCGCGGCGCTTTTGGCCACCGGCTTGGTCAGTGCGCTGGCCTTTTTTTCCACCGTGGTGGGCGAACATAAGATCTATCAGATTTTCTACAATGCCTCGAGCCTGAGCGGTTTCCTGATCTGGCTCGGCATTGCGATTTGCCATTTGCGATTTCGCAAGGCCTGGGTTGCACAGGGCCGCAGTCTCGACGACCTCAAGTTCAAATCCAAGTTCTACCCCTACGGCCCGTGGCTCGCGCTGATCTTGTTCGTGGCGGTGCTGTTCGGCGCCAACATCGGCGTGTTTCAGACCCCGGTGTTCTCCTGGTTCGACTTCATCACCGGCTATCTCATGATCCCGGTTTTCGTCATTCTTTATCTCGGCCACAAGTACTGGAACAAGACTCGGCTGGTACCGCTCAGGGACTGCAATTTCGAGTTGGACTGAAGGCCGTCACCCGTGAAGCAGCACATCGAAATCCGCAACTTTCTGATCGAGCGCGGCATCGAGCACGTGAAGATCGGGGTCTTCGACACCGACGGGGTATTGCGCGGAAAATATCTGAGCCGCGACAAGTTCCTGGCGGCGCTCGACAAGAATCTTGGCTTCTGCGATGTCATTCTGGGCTGGGATTCGAACGACCAACTCTATGACAATACGAAATTCACCGGCTGGCACACGGCATATCCCGATGCAACAGTCCGGGTGCTGCCGGGGACCCAGCGCGACATTCCGTTCGAACCCAAGACCGCGCTCTTTCTGGGGGAGTTTGCCGGACCCGCCGAATCGGTTTGCCCGCGCGGCACATTGCGACGGGTGCTGGAGCGGGCCGAGACAATGGGGTATCGGGTCAGCGCGGCGGCCGAATTCGAATTCTTCGTTTTCGAGGAGACGCCGGATTCCGTCCGCGAAAAGGGCTACCGGCACTTGAAGACCATGACGCCGGGTGCCTTTGGCTACTCGGTGTTGCGCAGTTCCGTGCACTCGGACCTCTACCACGAGCTGCTCGATCTCGGTCAGACCATGCGCTTTCCGATCGAGGGCTTGCACACCGAGACCGGGCCCGGCGTACTCGAAGCGGCTCTCACGTACTGCGATGCCCTCGAGGCCGCCGATCGTGCGGCCCTTTTCAAGACTTTCACCAAGGTGCTCGCGCAGCGCCGCGGCCTGATGGCGACGTTCATGGCCAAATGGTCCAACAGCGTGCCGGGACAGAGCGGCCATCTGCACATTTCGCTGCGCGGCACCGGCGGCGACAGCGTCTTCCACGATCCTTCGAAGCCCCACGAGATGTCGGACATCATGCGCTGGTTCGTTGGCGGCCAGCAGGCGCTGATGCCGGAGCTGCTCGCGATGGTCGCGGGCACGGTGAACAGCTATTCGCGCCTGGTGCCAGGGTACTGGGCGCCGACCTCCGCCACCTGGGGGATCGAGAATCGCACCACGGCGCTGCGCGTGATTCGCGGCGGCCCGTCGAGCCAGCGCGTCGAGTACCGGATCGCGGCAGCGGACATCAATCCCTATATTGCGCTCGCCGCCGCCATCGGCAGCGGGCTCTGGGGCATCGAGCACCGGATCGAGCCGGACGCGGCGATCGAGGGCAACGCGTACGATCGCGAGCACCCGCCGCAGCGGCGCTTGCCTGCGACACTCTACGAGGCTGCCGAACGGCTTTGTACTTCCAAGCCGGCGCGTGCACTGTTTGGCGATGCATTCGTCGAGCACTACGCGGCGACCCGGCAGTGGGAAGAGCGGGAATTCCGCAAGGCGATCACGGATTGGGAACTTGCCCGGTATTTCGAGATCATTTGAGTGCGAGCCATGACCGACACTTTGAAGACCATCAGTCCCGTCGACGGCCGCATCTACATCGAACGGCCGCTCGAAACCGCCGCCGGCATTGATCGTGCGCTCGAATCCGCCGCGTATGCTCAGCCCGGCTGGGCGTCGCTGCCGTTGGCGGAGCGCTGCGAAATTCTCGGGCGGGCGGTCGATGCCTTCGTGGCCAAGGCCGGCGACATTGCCGCCGAAATCACCTGGCAGATGGGGCGCCCCATCCGTCACGCTCCCAGCGAGATAAGGGGGTTCGAAGAGCGCGCGCGTCACATGCTGGGAATCGCAGCGTCAGCGCTCGCGGCGCTGCATCCCGGCGACAAGCCAGGGTTTCAGCGTCAGATCAAGCGGGTGCCGCTTGGCATCGTGGCGGTCGTGGCGCCCTGGAACTACCCTTATCTCACGGCGGTCAATGCCGTGCTGCCGGCGCTGATCGCCGGCAACGCGGTAGTGCTCAAGCATTCCGCGCAGACGCCGCTGTGCGCCGAGCGCTTTCTCGAGGCGTTCGCGAGCGCGGGTGTGCCGCGCGGCGTCTTTCAATATCTGCATCTGTCGCATGCCGATGCCGCGCGGCTGATGGGTGACCCGCGCATCGCGAGCGTCTGTTTCACCGGCTCCGTAGCCGGCGGACGCGCGGTGGTCGCGGCCACCGCGGCGGGATTTGCGACCGCGGGCCTCGAGCTCGGCGGCAAAGATCCAGCCTACGTGCGTGCGGATGCCAGCCTCCCGCATGCCGTCGATACGCTGACCGATGGCGCTTTTTTCAATGCCGGCCAGTCCTGCTGCGGCATCAAGCGAATCTACGTAGCGGCATCGCGCTATGAGGAGTTCGTCGCCGGTGTCGTCGACCTGACGCAAAAGTATCGACTGGGATCGCCCCTCGATCCCGAAACGACGCTGGGACCCATGGTACGTACCTCGGCCGCCGAGGCGGTCCGCGCCCAGGTTCGCGAGGCGGTCGCCCGCGGAGCCCGCGCGCTGATCGACGAGTCGTCGTTCGCGGCCTCGGCCTCCGGAACACCCTACCTTGCGCCGCAAGTGCTGATCGATGTCGATCACTCGATGGCGATCATGCGCGAAGAGACCTTCGGGCCCGCGGTGGGCATCATGAAGGTTGCCTCGGACGAGGAGGCGTTGCGGCTGATGAATGACAGTGAATTCGGCCTCACCGCCGCGATTTTCTCGGCGGACGCCGCGCGCGCCGAAGTGCTCGGCGACGCCCTCGAGACCGGCACGGTCTTCCTCAACCGCTGCGACTATCTCGATCCCGCGCTCGCCTGGACCGGCGTCAAGAATTCGGGGCGCGGCTGCACCCTGTCGAGCGTCGGGTTCGAGCAGATGACGCGGCCGAAGTCCTACCACTTCAAGGTCACGCCATGAGTTTGAATCTGCGCGGCAACTGGAATTATCCGACCACCATTTGGGCGGGCCCAGGGCGGGTCGCCGAGCTCGCCCTCGCGTGTGCGAAGGCTGGCATCGAGCGGCCGCTCATCGTCACCGACGAGGGCCTGGCCGGCGCACCGATGATCAAAAATGCGCTCGCTGCTCTCGAGGACGCAGCGCTGTTCAGCGCCGTCAGGGGAAACCCCGCCTTGAGCCATGTCGAGGCGGGACTCCGAATCTACCGCGAGGGGGATCACGACGGCGTGGTGGCATTCGGCGGCGGGTCCGCGCTCGACGTCGGCAAGGTCGTGGCATTCATGTCCGGGCAGACTCGCCCCCTGTGGGATTTCGAGGACGTCGGCGACTGGTGGACTCGCGCCGACACCGCCGGCATCGCGCCGATCGTCGCGGTGCCGACCACCGCCGGCACCGGCTCGGAGGTGGGCCGGGCCGGCGTCATCCTTAACGAAGAGACTCACCAGAAAAAGATTATCTTTCACCCGCTGATGTTGCCGCGCATCGTGATCTCCGACGCGGAATTGACGGTCGGACTGCCGCCCGCGGTGACGGCAGCCACCGGTATCGACGCGTTCGTCCATTGCTTCGAGGCGTTCTGTGCGCCAGGTTTCCATCCGCTCGCGGACGGCATCGCGCTCGAGGGGCTGCGGCTGATCCATCGGTTCTTGCCGCGCGCCTATGCGGACGGCAAAGACATCGAAGCGCGTGCGCAGATGCTGGCGGCCGCATCGATGGGTGCCACGGCCTTTCAGAAGGGCCTCGGCGGCGTGCATGCCATCGCGCACCCCGTCGGTTCCTGGTTCAACACCCATCACGGGCTCACCAATGCGGTCATCCTTCCGTATGTCATGGTGTTCAATCGAAACGCCATCGCGGACAAGACGGATGTCATCGCACGGATACTCGACCTGCCGGCGCGCGGCTTCGACGGCTTTCTCGAATCGGTGCTGAGGCTGCGCCGTGAACTCAAGATACCGAATTCGCTGTCCGAGATTGGCGTCAGCGCCGACAAGGCCACGATCATCGGCCGCGAAGCGGCGATCGACCCGTCGGCCGGCGGCAATCCGATTCCGGTCAATGCCTCGCAGTTGGAATCTATCTTTCGCGCCGCGGTCGACGGACGGCTCGAGGCCGTGGTCAGCGCCGCGTGACGGGCCCGCGGATCCTGGTCATCGACGGCAACGTCGCCGAGATTCGCGCACGGCAAACGGCGGCGCTCGGCTATGACTCGGGAACCGGGTACGCGCAAGTTCTGCGCCGCATCGACCCTTCCTTGCGCATCGACATCGTGCTCGCCGCGGACGGCTCGCCCAAGTTTCCAACCGGCGTCGGCCTCGAGGACTACGACGGGGTCACGATGACCGGTTCGGCCTTGAATATCTACAATGGCGGGGCGCCCGTGACGCGTCAGATCGAACTTGCCAAAGCCGTCTTTGCGGCTGGAGTGCCGTTCTTCGGCAGCTGCTGGGGACTGCAGGTTGCGGTCACGGCCGCCGGCGGCGAAGTATGCGCCAACCCGCGCGGCCGCGAGTTTGGATTCGCACGGCGCATTTTGCTCACCGATAGCGGCCAGGCACACCGTTTGTTCGCCGGCAAGCCGCGCACATTCGAGGCTCCAACCGTGCATCGCGACGAGATCGCCGCGCTGCCTGCGGGTGCGGAAATACTGGCGGACAATGACTATGGGGTGCAGGCGGCTTCGTTCAGGCACGGACGCGGCACTTTCTGGGGCGTGCAGTATCACCCGGAGTATGACTATCGGGACATTGCAGCGGCAGCCGAGCGCTACGGCGCAATGCTGGTCACGGAAGGGATGTTTCCCGACGCCGCGGCCGTCACGGCGTACGCAGCCGAACTTCGCGCGCTGCAAGTGAACCCATCCGACACGACGCTGCTCTGGAAGCACGGGCTGGGGCCGGCCCTGCGGGATGAGACGCTGCGTCTTCTCGAAATCCGCAATTGGTTGCAGTCCCAAGTGTCGCCGCGGACGGCACGAGCCTTTTAAAGAACCACGCGTTATTGTTGCAATGCGCGGCGCAGGGCGCGGAGGCCCCGATTCATTTGGGCAACGTCGGGTGCCCCGTAGCCAAAAATCAGTCCTGCCTGCGTCGCGGGACCGAGATAGTAGCGGTTGAGGGTGTGTATTTTCACGCCGTCCGCGACTAAAGCCTCCGCGACACGCTCGAGATCCAGTGCAGTACGTGCCATGGCGGCCACGTGCATGCCGTAATACGAAGGAATCGGATCCAGCCATTGCCCGAGTTCCTGATGCAGGAAGCTCAACAGCAACCGGCGACGTTCCTTGTAGACATCGCGCATTTTTCGCACATGATGCGCCAAGTGGCCCTCGGCGATGAACGCGGCAACCCCGATCTGCACCGGTATCGAGCAATGCCAGTCCAGACAGTTCTTCGCCGCTACCAGGCTCGGCATCGCCCAATCCGGCGCGACGATGAACCCCAGTCGCAGCGCCGACAGCATGCACTTTGAGAATGTGCCGACGTAGAACACGACGTCGGCTGCGTCGCGGGCTCTGAGCGCCTCCAGCGGGCTGCCCTCATAGCGAAACTCCCCATCGTAGTCGTCTTCGATGATGACGGCTCCGCGGCTGCGCGCAAACTCGACGAGCGCCTTGCGGCGGCGCATCGACATCGTCACCCCGAGCGGGAATTGATGGGACGGGCAGACGCAGATCACGCCGACGTCGGATGGAAGCCGGTCGACGATCAGGCCTTCGGCGTCGATTTCCACCGGCACGATTCTCGCGCCGGCGGCGGCGAACGCCACCCGCATCGGAGGATAACCGGGATCTTCAACCGCGACGACGGTAGCGTTCGGCGTGACGAGGGTTCTGGCAAGCAAGTCGAACGCCTGCTGCGCCCCCGATGTGATGAGGACGTCGTCGGGCTGGCAGACGACCGCGCGCGTGAGGGCGATGTGAGTGAGGATGGCTTCGCGCAGGGAGAAATTTCCTTGGTTCCCCTGCGCGCTCTGATAGCGAGCCGGTTTTCTCTCCAATGCGCGCAACTGCTTGGCGCTGACCCGACGGAAGACATCGAAAGGAAAGAGCCGGGCATCGACCAGCGCCGGGCGAAAATCGACTTGCGTAACTTTGGGCGGCGGCGCCCGCCGTTCCGGCCGATCACGCCAAAAACCCATCGCCGCCGTCACGTCCGGACGCAGCCAGAATTCGTTGAGGCAGCGGCGATCGGGCACCGCGCCGCGAGTTTGCACGGTACGCGACCGCGCCGCCGGAAGCGGTTCGGCGACGAACGTGCCGGAGCCACGCCGGGTGACGACATAGCCCTCATTCAAGAGTCTTTCATAGGCTTCCGTCGTCGTGTTTCGCGACACGCCAAAGACGGACGCGGATTTCCTGGTGGCGGGCAGTTGGGCGCCCGCCGCCAACCGGCCATCAAGAATCGCTTCTCGCAGTCGGCAATACAGGGTCCGGGACGACTCGCGCGAACCCGACAAATCAAGATCGATCTCGAATAGTGAATCCATCGCGCCCGATCGCCGTGGTTGAGAAGTGGCCCAGCTATTTTTTCCCGGAGTGGCTCTTCAGAGATATAGCTGCCTTGAGCACAATACCGTATCGACTGCTTGATTGCGCCGGAGGGGAAGCATGTTACATGAGGCGATGTGCGTGATCCTTGCGCTCATGGCAACCAGCCTGCCGGCGGGCAACGCGTCGGCCGCCGACCGGACGAACGATGTCATTGCCGCAGCCCTCGCCGACCCAGCCCGCCCGGCGACCGACACGGTCCGCGACGCCAATCGCAAGCCAGCCGAGACGCTCGCGTTTGCGGGCGTCAAACGCGACGACAAGATCGCCGACTATGCCGCCGGCGCCGGCTACTTTACCCGGCTGTTTGCCGGCGTCGCCGGGCCCCGCGGGCACGTGTACGCCAGCGTCCCGAGCGCGTTGTTCGAATACCCCAACATCGTCAAGGGTATCGCCGAGATTGAGACTTATGCCATCACACATCCGAATGTCACCGTGACCTTCGCATCGGCGTTGGACGCCGCGAAGTACCCGGAGAAAATCGACGTATTCTGGATTTCTCAAAACTACCATGATCTGCACGACCGCTTCATGGGACCCGTGGACATGGCCGCGTTCAACCGGACGGTGTATGCGGCGCTCAAACCCGGTGGAGTGTACCTCGTGCTGGATCACGTAGCAGCGAACGGATCGCCCGCCGACGTCACCGACACCCTGCATCGGATAGAGCCCTCCACCGTGCGGCGCGAAGTCGAGGCCGCGGGCTTCAAGTTCGAAGGCGAGAGCACTCTGCTCGCCAACCCCTTGGACCCGCACACGGCCGGAGTCTTCGACGCCTCGATTCAGGGGCGGACCGACCAGTTCATTCTAAAGTTCAGGCGGCCCGCAAAATGAGGCACTCAATGGCGGGCGCATAGCCGAGCGGCGCGACCGACCGCGGCATCGCGTTCTCCGCGAATCGCGTCGAGGCGCTTTCTTGCTGCCGCGACCACTTCCGGGCGCGCGCGCTCGGGGCGGCCGGAATCGAATGGCGGCGCAGGCGCGTATTCGATCGCGAGCTGCACTGTTTGGGCATACTCCGCGCCGGCCACCTCCGCCATCACGGTGAGCGCCATGTCGATGCCGGCGGTCACGCCGCCGCCGCTGAACACGTTGCCATCCTGCACGACGCGGGCGGAATCGGGCGTCACTCCAAACTCGGCAAGCGAGTCGCGCCAAGCCCAGTGGCAGGCCGCGCGCTTCCCTGCCAGCAGTCCCGCGGCCGCGAGCAGCAAGGATCCAGTGCAGACCGACGTGACATACCGCGCCTTTGCCGCGAGGCGCCGCAGTTCGCTCAAGTAGTCCTGATCTTCCATCGCGGCGACGGTTCCAAAGCCGCCGGGCACACACAACAGTGCACAATCGGAAATATCATCGAGCCGAGCCACGTTGGCGAAGGTTATGTCCCCATCGCCCTGAATGCTTCCGCCGTGCACCGACGCCAATACGCACCTGGCGCGGGGCAGACGCGCGAATACTTCGAACGGGCCGGTGAAATCCAATTGTGTCACACGCGGATAGAGTGCGAAGACGACGGGGAATTCGGTGCTCATGTTGCAGTCCTCAACAAGCTTGACGCGGACATCATCGCCGACTAGGCTTTTGGCGTAAATGACAATATTCCACCAATTTCTGCCATGCCGCGCCGTGTCGCCTTCCTGATCTACCCGGACTTTCAGCTGCTCGACGTGGCCGGCCCGATCGCGGCGTTCGAGATCGCCGAACGATACAGGCCCGGATCCTACGCATTACGGGTCGTTGCGGCGGAGCCCGGATCTATCGCCAGTTCTTCGGGTGTCTGCCTGCGCGCCGCTGCCGGTGGTCGCGCTGCGGCGATCGATACGCTGGTGATTTCCGGCGGTGAAGGATCACGCACCGCCGCCGGCTGCGCCGTAACTCGGCGCTTCGTGCTCGCCTGCGTCCGCTCGGCGCGGCGCGTTGCAACCGTGTGTTCGGGAACATACGTGCTGGCGGCAGCCGGTATCCTCGATGGCAAGCGCGCTACCACGCATTGGAGCCGCACCGTGGATTTTGCACGGAAATACCCCAAAGTTCTGTTTCAGCCGGACCGAATATTCGTCAAGGACGGCAAGATCTGGAGTTCGGCCGGCATCACCGCCGGAATTGATTTGTCGCTCGCGCTGATCGCCGAAGATCTTGGGGAACGCATCGCGCGTCAGACGGCGCAGCAGCTGGTCGTCTACTATCGTCGACCGGGCGGCCAATCGCAGTTTTCCTCGCTATTGGAAATGGAGCGTGCCGACGGGCGTTTCGCAGCGCTGCTGGATCACGTGCGCGGCAATTTGGCAGAGAAGCTCAGCGTCAACGATCTGGCCCGGTTCAGCTGCATGAGCCCGCGGCATTTTGCGCGGTTGTTCCGCGCCGAGATCGGCGTCAGTCCGGCCAAGGCAGTGGAGCGGGTGCGCGTCGAGACGGCACGCGCCGCACTCGAGAGCGGTGCCCAGTCCGCCCAGGCGATTGCGCGATCCGCCGGCTTCGGCAGCGCCGAGCGGATGCGCCGCAGCTTTCTGCGGATGCTCGGCACCTCACCGTCGGCGCTCAAGCGCGAGCAAGGATCGGCACGAAGGCCGCACTGACTTCTCCAGTGCGGAACGACGCAAGCATCGGCTGAGGTGGCGGCCTATTGCGCACATCCGTGGTACGGTGCGCCGATGGACACGAGCGCGCGCGATGCTGGATTGATTCGCACAGTCGGGGCGTGGGGACTAGCCGCCAGCATCGTGAACATGGTGGTCGGCGCCTCGATATTCGTGGTACCTGCGGCCCTTGCAGCAAACGTCGGCCCGTATGCGCCCTTGGCCATTCTGGTCTGCGCGATCGCTATCGGCTCAGTGGCCATCTGCTTCGCCGAAGGCGGAAGCCGAATACCGAGCAGCGGCGGCGCCTATGGCTATATTGAAGCCGCATTTGGGCCGCTCACCGGATATGCCACCGGTACATTATTGTGGTTCAGCGACGTGCTGGCGTGCGGCGGCATCGCGGCGGCTCTGGCGGACGTGGTGGTCACGGTATTGCCGCAAAAAATCATGGTCGCGGCACACGCGCTCGTCATTTTGTCCACCGTTGGCGGTATCGCGCTCGTCAATATAGGCGGCGTCGCGCGCGGCATGCGTTTGGTCAACGCAGCCACCCTGCTGAAACTGGTGCCGTTGGCGATCTTCGTCATCGTGGGTGCATTCGCAACCCACCCCGGAAATTTCCACGGAGCGGGACTATCCGGGAGTACCGGACTCGGCCGTGCCATGATCCTCGCGGTCTTTGCCTTCATGGGTATGGAGACGTCGCTTTGCGCCAGTGGCGAGGTGGTGCGGCCCGAACGGACCATTCCGCGTGCCCTTGCCTTGGCCATGGGGTCCGTGACGCTTTTGTACGTGGCCGTCCAAATCGTCGCCCAAGGGATACTGGGCCCATCGCTGGCTTCCTCGCCCGTGCCGCTGGCCGATGCGATGGCGCGGATCAACCCGACATTGCGAATGCTGATGTTGGCCGGCGCCGGGCTGTCGATGTTCGGATTCTTGAGCAGCGATATCCTCGGCAGCCCGCGCATCTTATTCGCATTCGCGCGTGATGGATTGCTGCCGAGCGTGCTGGGACGACTGCATGCGCGCACCCGCGCACCGCACGTGGCGATAACTTGCTATGCCATTCTGGCCGCGATCCTTGCGCTGAGCGGTACGTTTGCCGAACTCGCAGTGCTGTCTGCGCTGGCCAGTGCCGCGTTCTATATCGCCGGCTGCGCCGCCGCGTGGAAGTTGGCGCGCCAGGGCGTAGCCCAGGCCGGTACGCCGCTCAATTTTCGAGGGCTGGGAGCTGCGACGGTGGTGGGCTGTGCGAGCATGATGGCGCTGATTGCCCTTGCATCGCGCGACGAGATCCTCGGTCTTGTCGCCCTCATCAGCGTCAGCGCGATTGTCTACGTGACGCAGACGCGCATGGCCCTCAGGCGAGCCTGACGATCCTAGGGCGCACTAGGAGCGTGACAAGAGGGCATGCGCAGCAGCGCCGCCGCGAGTGAACTCGAACCGCAACCGCCACGCTCGAGACGGCTGGTCTTCCGCGGCAACGAACTTCCATTTTCTCGCGGCTTCGGTTGCCAATCGGGCGAAATACTTGCTCGATCCGCGGTCTTCCAGGGTCGCGCCGACGACGTTGCCGGCGCGATCGACAGAGACGCGAACCGTGACCTTGATATTGCCGTGTATCGACTCACGCGCAGAGCGCGGTACGTCGGGAATTTCTTGATGGAGCACGGGGGAAGGCGTGGACATCGACGCCTTCGGATTTTGCGCAGCGGCTCCGGTCGGGGCGGCTCGTTGCGAAAAATCCCGATCCGCGTCAGCCGTGGCTGGTGCGGGTTGCCGCGAATTGGGTTGGCTCTGCAACGAACGCAATCCGATCCAAATAGCGGCCGCTATCACGAGGCTCCCTGCGACGCCAGCGGCGAGCCAACGCGCCCTTGGCAGCTGCCGCGCAGTGGCAGCCCGTGCTTCGCGCAGGGGCGCACGCGCGGACGGGGCCACGGACGCTTGTTGCGCGGCCTTGATCTGGGCTTCGAGTTCACCGATGGTGGGACGGCCGGCGCGATTGCGACTCAGACATCGCCGTACGATGTCGACATAAGTAGCAGGAAGCGCCGCAGGCAAGGAGACGGTTCCCGCTCCTTGATCGGTCCATCCCGGCGGGGACTGGGTCAGCGCCTCAACGATCACCACACCGAGACCCCAAATGTCGCCGGCAGCGGAAAGGCTGCCGTCCTTGGCTTCCGGAGGATCGTACACGGAAGACTTGGCGCTGCGTGCCTTAGGCGGTCCGGCAGGACGGATGTTGTCGCTCGCCAGCTTCAATTGATCTTCGACGACCAGAAAGTTTGAGGGCTTCAGCTGGCCGTGCACCAGATTCTTGCGATGCAGAAAGGCCAAGGCGTCGAGGGCCGGGAGCAGCAGTTCCCGCACCTCGTCGGAAGTCAGGGGCCGGTTGGGCAGAATCTGCGCGAGAGTTTGCTCGGCATATTCCATCACCACGAAGATGAAATCCTGGCCGCCGAGCTGGCATCGACCCGACTCGAACACGCGAATCAAATGCGGGTGTGCGAGAGCCGCAGCCGTTCTCCACTGTGCAAGCAGCGCTTCCGCTAGATTCGGGCCCGTCGGGATCAGCTTGATGGCAGCATCGGGCAGTCGCTGTGACTTGCAGTCAGTGAGGAATACCACGCTGTGGTCTGATTTGCCCAGAAAGCGGCGCAGCGGAAACACACCGTTGATAACCAGGTTCTCCCACTTGGTCCAGTCCTCGGTCATCGGTGCTCCTCAGACCTCCGCACTCGCAAACAACGATTGGCGCTCCTTCAGACTATACGACGATATCCCAAGAAGGAGGCTGATGGCTGGTCGAATTGGTCAAACTGCGGTGCTTGTCACGGCATTCATCACGCGCGCAAGCTCGTCGCTGCGCAGATGAAATTGCTCCTGCCTTATACTGCTGGTTGCGGCATCTGAGAGGCGTCGATATGGGATCTTGGAATAGCGTACTCGCGCAGCACGGCTACTCGATACTGATTGCCACAGTACTCCTCGAGGCGGTCGGATTGCCGGTGCCCGCCGCTCTGGTGCTGCTGATCGCGGGCGGCGCGGCGGCGCGCGGATTATTGCAAATTCCCAATGCGGTCGGCGCAGCCCTATTCGCCATGCTCGCGGGCGACACGCTGATGTTCCTTCTGGGCCGCTACACCGGCTGGTGGCTGTTGGGCATCTTGTGTCGTATTTCGCTCAACCCGGAATCGTGCATTCTGCGATCGGCGGATAGTTTCTACCGCCGCGGGCGCACGCTGCTCGTCATCGCGAAATTCATTCCGGGAATCAACACCTTGGCGCCACCGCTCGCCGGAAGCATGAATATGCGCTTGGCGACCTTTCTGCGTTTGGACTTGGCGGGCGCCGCGCTCTACACAGGTTCGTATTTTGGTGTTGGGTTTGTCTTCAGCGGCGCGTTGGACTCGGTTACCCGAGGCTACAATACGGCTGGGCGGATAGTGGGTTGGGTCGCAATCACCTTGATTGTCGGATATTTGATGTTTCGAACGTGGCTATGGATCCGAGGGCGCGCGCTGAGCGCCGTGCCGTTCGCGGATCCAGACGAGGCGGCGCGCGAAATTTCAGCCGGTGCCCACGTCTACGATGTCCGCAGCCACGGCTATTTCGATGCTAAGGCGATGCGTATCCGAGGTTCACGAAGACTCGACCCCAACTCGCTGCATCAGCCCGACACGGAAATGCCCGGCGCGGGATCCGTATATGTGTACTGCACCTGTGTTCGTCAAGCCACGAGCACGCGAGTCGCGCGAGAGCTTCAAAAAATGCTGCAGGGAAAGGGCGTACGCGTCACCGTGATCAAGGGCGGCCTGCGCGCTTGGACAAAGGCGGGCTTGCCTACCGAAGGCGTACCACCCGGAGAGATGGCCGCCCTGCCGATATTTTGAAGAAAAATGAGGCCCGGTTCAGTTCAATTGGGCCAGAGCCCGTGATTTAGGGGTCAAGACTTGGGTTTCCGCGCCGATGTGTTGGCCATGTCAGACGGTAAACCACGTAAATCAGCCGATCCCCTCTACCTGCTCTTGCGCGAAGGTCGCGGTGAGGAATTCAATCGGCGCAGGAAAGCCGGCGAGACATGTGACCTCCGCGGCTGCGATTTTCGCGGACTCGATCTACGCGGACTGGACGTCGCAAGCCTCGATTTCTCCGACTGTTACTTTCGTCAGGCCGATCTGCGGGGGCTTGACCTGCGCACCTGCCCAATGGAGGGTGCGAGCCTCCACGCAGCGCATGTGTCCGGTGCTTACTTCCCCAGCAAGCTTGCACCGGAAGAGATCGAAATGTCGGTACGTCTCGGCACTCGAATGCGCCCGAGATGAGGGTTGCACCCAGGCACGATGACCCCGCTTGATCGATCCGCTCGGGCCGCGCATGCACGCGCCCTGATCGCGCTTGTGGTAGCCTATTTTGTAGCGTCTATAAAATTCAAAGGGAGTTGGATCCATGGATAAGGTTTCCGGGAGTGAATCGCCTTCGCAGAGCGCTGCGCCACTTGCACCGGAACAATTGCATTTCACGGGTAGCGGCGCCGAATATTTCGGCATCTGGATCGTCAATTTGTTGTTGACGATCGTAACCTTGGGCATCTATTCGGCGTGGGCCAAGGTGCGGCGGCTGCAGTACTTCTACCGGCACACCGAACTGGCGGGGTCGGGCTTCGATTTTCACGGCAGTCCAGGTCGGATATTGTTCGGACGCGCGATAGCGCTGGTGATGCTGATCGCCTATAACTACTCGGTACGCTTGCATTCGCCGGTAACGATCGTCATTTTGATTGGCATTGCGATCGTCATGCCGTGGCTGCTGCGTAATTCGTTTCGGTTTCGGCTCTATAACACGAGCTGGCGTGGCACGCGCTTTCACTTTCGGGGCACTGTCGCCGGGGCCTATCGCGTTTTCCTCCTCAACGGGTTCCTGACGCTGATCACGATTTACGTGATGGCGCCTTTCATGCATCAGCGGCTGAAAGCCTATCAGCATGACAATAGTTGGTTCGGACGCACTCGCTGTTCCTTTCATGCGCGCGCCGGGCAATTCTATGCGATCTATCTACTGTTGCTGGCCGCTGTCGTGGTGTTTGCAATCGTGATCGGCTTCAGCGGAATCGGCGGCGCATTGGCCGCGTTGTCTCAGGTCCAGAAGCATGGCGGCCATGTCGATCCGCATGCAGTATTCAGGGCGCTAGCCATCCTCTATGGTGTCCTGATCTTGATGGGCATGACGGTTGGGCCGGTATTTCATGCGTTCGTTACAAATCTGATCTGGAACAACACTCGCCTCGGCGAACATCGCATCGAGTGCAAAATGTCGGCACCTCGCCTCGTTTGGATCTCTGTGAGCAATTTTGTGCTGGTCGTACTCACCCTGGGATTGTTCATTCCGTGGGCGATGGTGCGTCTGGCAAAGTTTCAGTTGGAATCCGTGCGGTTGTTGCCGGCCAGCGATCTTCAGGAATTCTTGGCCGCGGAACCCGAAACGCTCGGTGCGGTCGGCGAAGAAGCGGCGACTGCGTTCGATTTCGATATTTCGTTATAGGCCCGGAAGGGCTGAGTATGCTTCAGGCGAATTATTTCGACGGGCGCTCGACTCGCGTGCGCGCCGTGAATTTGTCCGTGATCGGTACAGATCTCGTAGTCGCCGGCGAGGACACCAAATTCCGCGTCCCTTTCGCCGAGGTAAAGGTGGATGAAAGGCTTGGGCGGGCACCGCGCCGGCTGCGCTTTCGGGACGGCGCATTCTGCGAAGTACGTGACCTGGATGCACTCGACACCCTGCTGTCGTCGACGGCGCATCGCGATGGATGGGTCGATCGCATGCAGCGCCATCTGCAATTTGTCCTATTCTCGATCGTTGCGTGTGTGGCGCTTGCATTCGCGGCGTACAAGTGGGGGCTGCCCTGGGCGGCCGCAAAAGGCGCCCATCATCTGCCGCCGGCAATAGGGAAAACGCTGTCAGCACACACACTGAATTTTTTGGACGGCAAAATTCTCATGCCGAGCAAGATCGCCGAGGAGCGCCAGCAGTCGCTTAGTACGAAATTTCATGCGCTGCGACTGCCGGAGGGCGGCACCCCCGACTCAGAATTGCTGTTTCGCAGTTCGCCGCAACTTGGAGCGAATGCGTTCACGTTGCCCGACGGGACGATCATCGTGCTCGACGAATTGCTCACCTCAATTGGTGACGACTCGGAGATGATGGCGGTATTCGCCCATGAATTGGGTCATGCGCATGGAAGGCACGGCTTGCAGTTGCTGTTGCAGAGTTCCGCGGTGGGCGCTTTCTGGACTCTGTACATTGGCGACATCAGCAACCTGCTTGCGGCGGCACCGGCGGCCATTTTGCAAGCGAAGTACTCGCAAGAACTCGAGGAGCAGGCGGACGATTATGGGGCGGCGCTGCTGATCCACAACGATATGTCGCCGGCTCTGCTTGCTGACGTCCTCAAGAAATTGGCGGCCTCCCATTCCGGATCCTCGAACGGCGGATATTTGTCTAGCCATCCCTCAACGGATGAGCGCATGCGCCACCTGCGGCAGCTTGCCGCATCACGACCCCATGCGCTGCACTAACTGACGAAGCAATCGCCGAAGAAGAGAGACTGATGCGCATCAAATCTCACGCCTGGTCAGCAGACGACTTGATGAAATCTACGAACGCGCGCAGCGGTGCAGGCAGAAGGCGCCGGCCGGGATAGTAGAGAAAAGGTCCCGAAAAACGCTGCCACCAGGGCTCTAGGACGGGTTCTAGCGCGCCGCTGTCGAGATGCGGGCGCAGCCAGTCCTCAAAAAGGTACAGGATGCCGGTACCGGCCATTGCTGCTTCGACCGCAAGATCGGTTGCCGTACCCACCTGGACGAGGAGCGGACCGGAAGGATCGACTTTCACCACCTCCCCGTCGCACTCGAACTCCCACGGCGTCATTGCACCACTCGTGAAGCGGCCGCGCAGGCAGGCATGGCTTAGCAGGTCGCGCGGGTGTTGGGGCCGGCCGTGACGATCAAGATAGGCGGGAGCTGCGGCAGTCGCGAAGCGCTGTACGCGCGGCCCGATCGGAACGGCAATCATGTCGTTTTCCAGCCGCTCGCCGTAGCGGATGCCCGCGTCACAGCCGGCCGCCAGAACATCGATGAAGCTGTCGTCGGCAATCACTTCCAGCCGGATGTCGGGATAGGCAGCGAGAAAGGGCGGAACGATCGCGGGCAGCGTCAAGCGCGCCGCGCTGACCGGGACATTGAGTCGTAAAGTCCCCGCCGGCCGGTCGCGAAAGCCATTCACCACGTCGAGGGCTGCATGCACCTCATTCAACGCGGGCCCGAGCCGTTCAAGCAGGCGCTGCCCCGCCTCGGTGGGGACGACGCTGCGGGTGGTGCGATTGAGCAGCCTGATGCCCAGCTGCGTTTCCAGCCGACGCACTGCCTCGCTCAGCCCTGAGGCGCTGCTGCCGCTTGCACGCGCGCCGTCGCGAAAGCCCCTGGCGCGCGCCACCGCGAGGAAGGCGTTCAAGTCATTCAGATCCGTCTCCATTGTTCGTCATCTCGCACGGCCTGTGCAGATTATAGCTAATTGTCGAACGAACGGGCCACGATTAGCATGAGCTAAATCCAACAGGAGTCTTATATGTCCAGCATCAATAGATTCGCCACCTTCAAGCTCGGCGACCGCGTCGTGAGGCGTCTTGGCTATGGTGCCATGCAACTCGCGGGACGCGGTGTTTTCGGCCCACCCAAGGATCATGACGCGGCGCTGGCTGTGCTGCGCGAGGCCGTTGCGAGCGGTGTGAACCACATTGACACCGCCGACTTCTACGGCCCGCACGTCACCAACCAAATCATCCGGGAAGCGCTGGCGCCCTACGGCGATGATCTCGTCATCGTCACCAAGATCAGCGTCCGGCGCGGCGCGGAGGGATCTTGGATTCCAGCCTTCTCGCGCGAAGAACTCACGCAGGCGGTCCACGACAATCTCCGCAATCTGGGCTTGGATGTGCTCGACGTCGTCAACCTGCGCAGCATGTTCAACGTGCATCATCCCGCCGAGGGGTCGATCGAGGCACCCCTTACGGTTCTGGCCGAGCTGCAGCGGCAGGGCTTAGTGCGTCACATCGGACTGAGCAACGTCACTCCCGCGCAGATCGAGGAAGGACGCCGGATCTGCAAGATCGTCTGCGTACAGAACTATTACAATCTGGCCCATCGGGCCGACGACGCCCTGATCGACGACTTGGCCCGGCAGAGCATCGCGTACGTGCCGTTTTTCCCACTCGGCGGGTTCACGCCGCTGCAGTCTGACACACTGAACTCCGTTGCCACCCGTCTCGACACGACACCGATGGCCGTCGCCCTGGCGTGGCTGCTTCAACGCTCACCGAACATTTTGCTCATCCCAGGTACGTCATCCCTCGCCCATCTGCGCGAGAACATCACCGCTGCCGAGCTGACGCTCTCTGAGAACGTGCTGAGCGAACTGGGCGGGATTGCCTATTGATCGGGCGTTTGCTCGCGGAGAACGTTGCGACGAAACTAGCCGCGAGCGCGGCTGCCGCTGATCGGTGGATGGGCGGCGCTCTTTTCGCGAGAATCGCTGCTGCGATTTGATGAAGTTGATTCGGATCGTCGAAAGTGGGCGATCAGCTTTGTCAGACCCGCGGCCTGCGCGCTCAGCGCCTGCGCTGCCGCGGTATCCTCTTCGACCAGCGCCGCGTTCTGCTGCGTCATCGTGTCCATCAAGGTCACGGCTTTGTTCACCTGCTCAATCCCCGAGGCCTGCTCGCGGCTAGAGTTGGCAATCTCCGCCATTACATCTGTGACCTTCTTCACGCGGGTGACGATCTCACCGAGCACCTTGCCCGATTCATCCACCAGCCT